>Ga0255047_10000013_pt1 | contig 112524 bp, 107 predicted proteins | sample JV7_2_1_MG_FD_183640 | JGI IMG/M metagenome (GOLD analysis project Ga0255047, IMG submission 183640) | Seawater microbial communities from Jervis Inlet, British Columbia, Canada - JV7_2_1 | ecosystem: Environmental > Aquatic > Marine > Inlet | place: Canada: British Columbia | collected...
CGCCGCCTTTGCCGCCGCCTTTGCCGCCGCCTTTGCCGCCGCCTTTGCCGCCGCCTTTGTCGCCGCCTTTGCCGCCGCCTTTGCCGCCGCCTTTGCCGCCGCCTTTGCCGCCGCCACTACCGCCTTTAGCATGGGCAGATTGACTCAGCGTCATTAGCACCGGAGCGGCATAAGCAGCCGATACCGCCAGACCGAGGCGAGACAGTACTGAACGTCGATCGAGATCAACAGCCTCTGCCCTGGTATCGGAAGATATTAATTTTTTACTCATGTTTCGAACCTCCATGGATCGCCCTTACCGGCAATTGCGTCATCATAGTAGACGACAGCGCTGAGCGTACCCAGTGCAAATAAGGCAATGATCAATCCGCGACCTAGATTTTTTAACAAACTGGAATTCATAACATCATTCCGACTAGTAAAGTTTCGCCACTTTAGCATCGAAAAAAGATTATTTATCCAAGCCAGGTCACGTTAATCGTCCAAATTTAGGAAATATTTCACATAAATCTAGCAAAAGATGAATATCAGTTGCAAGTAAGTGCCGGATATGATCGTTTTTCGTAAGAAAATCAACAAATTAATCAGAGGTTCCTTAACAGTTTCCTTACCGGCATGCCTGTCCTAGTTACCTGTGATTGCCGGATTAAATCGAAAACCATCCAGGGGTGAAAGACGCCTGTTGATGTGGCTCAACTGGTTGGTCGTAAATCAGTAGGTGGACGCCGGGGAGCCTTATAGGGTGACGTGATCAATTTTCAGGCGTATTCTATCAGTTGGTAAGATCATCGAGGCGAAGCTATGAACTTTGAACGGGTTGTTTTCGGATTCGTGATTATTCTGGCGTTAACATTCAATTTTGCTTTCGTCATGGGTGATATCGAAAATCCCCAACACCATAATGTCTGGATACTGACAATCGCCATCCTGGTGAATCTGGTTGCCACCGGACTGAAGTTGGGTGACCGGTCACAGGTAGGCGCGTTGCTGCTGGCGAGCAGCCTGGTGGCCGATGTTCTACTGATATCGGCGCGGATAGTGTGGATTGTAGCGCAAGGTGAAACAGCGATAGGTCCGAACACCGAGTCAATGGTCGGTATAGTATCCCTGGCAGGTGGAGCGCTGGTGGCAAGCACTGTTTCGGTCATTATCCTGGTCGGGGATACGTTGATATCACGTCGATAAACAGGTCTTAACTTAACAGCACCAGCCTCCCGCTAAAAAAATTTTATGGCTACTACATCCGAACTTGACCGGGTCACAATGGTGGTGCTGCGCTACCTGCGCAAGCCGGTATTTGTTATTATTGTCGTATATGCCATTGGTATCACAGGGATGGCGTTGATTCCCGGCGTGGATGCTGAGGGTAATGTGGAATATATGAGCTTGTTCCACGCCTTTTACTTCTTTACCTACACTGCCACTACCACCGGATTTGGAGAAATTCCGAACGCATTCACCGATGCACAGCGTCTCTGGACGATCTTCTGTTTGTATATGGGTGTCATTTCCTGGTTGTATGCGATCGGATCAATTATTCGACTGGCGCAGAACCCGAATTTCCTGATGGCATTGAACGAGCACCAGTTCGCCAATGCGGTGAAACGCATCAAACAACCCTTCTTCATTATTTGCGGTTTCGGTGATACCGGTAGCCTGCTCGCGCGTGGCCTCAGCGATCACTGGTTAGGCGCAGTAGTGCTGGATACCGACCCCGAGCGTATCAAGGCGCTGGCATTACGTGATTATCGGCTGATGATGCCGGCCCTTTGCGCCGACCCCGGTGTGCCGAAGCATCTGGTCGATGCCGGCGTATGCCAGTCGAATTGTAAGGCTATCGTCGTGCTCACCAACGATGAAGAAGTCAATTTACGCATCAGCATTATGGCTAGGTTTCTCAACTCCGACCTGCCTGTTCTATGCCGTTCCACTTCGGAACGTCACAGTCAGCATCTGGAGACCCTGGGTGGGGTAACCGTGATCAACCCGTTTGAAATATTTGCGCAGCTTCTCAGTATGGCGATAACGGCACCCAGGCTCCACAACCTGAATTCGAGTCTGGTACGAGCCAGTAACATTCGTCTGGGTGATCCGCTGGATGTCCCTACCGGAGAATGGATTCTGTGTGGCTACGGGCGTATGGGGAGATGGTTGCATAAATACTTTGAGCGACACGGTATTCATCCGGTGATCATAGATCCGGATGTGGATGACGCACCGGGTGCATCCCGGGTTATCAAAGGTTACGCCCATCACAGAATCCTGGAACAGGCAGGTATTCAGCAGGCGGCAGGCATCGTCGCCGGCACTGACAGTGATCACGATAATCTTAGTATACTGATGTGCGTTCGGTCGCTGCGCCCTAACGCCTTTACTATTGTCAGGCAGAACTCCCACGAAAATCAAATTGCTTTCGATACCGCGCAAGCCGACCTTATCTTACAGTCCAGTTTGACCACCGCACGACGTATCCTCAAGCATTTAATTTCTCCACAGATACAGATACTGATCGACTACCTGGGCGAACAGGGCGAGACATTAACTCAACGAGTGGTGAGCCGCCTGAATGTGGCAATAGGTGAACAACGACCGCATCTCTGGCGTGTCAACTTGTGTGAAGAGGAAGCAATAGCGACGGTCGAGCATCTAAAAAAAGGTGGGAAGCTCAGGCTGGGAGAGTTGCTTAGAGATCCTTATAATTTGAAAGGAAGTATTGCCTGTATACCCCTTGCGATCGAGCGTGGCGAAAAAAGGATCATGTTGCCTACCGACAACGAGTTGATTTTAGAGTGTGACGAAATACTGCTATGCGGTACCGAACACAGTGAAAACATGTTAGCCGCGACGATGAATAATGCCTATACGCTACACTACCTGATAACCGGAATTGATGTACCCCGCGGTTACCTGTTCCGTTGGTTGGCGAGAAGAAATGATGTTGTAGAACAGGATTGATTCGGAGGCAACGATTATTGAGCCCAAAACAATTTTTATTCTGATCTCAGAATCCTCCGGTGCGAGTGAATTTTACGGATTAATTTTTCAGCAAAATTCGATATACCTCAGGTATTTACTAAATATAGTTAGAGTTAATTAGCGTCATTGACTATACTACATTTTGGTCTACAATTTTCTCTACCAAAAAGCTAGTTTGCGAATAGTTTTTTGTGGGGTTCATCACGGATATGAAATCGGCTATCAGGTATTATTGTTCTAATACTGAACTCCATTATTATTTATAAATCATACCTTAACTGAGTCAGGGATCAGAAGTGAGTTTCGATTACGCCACAATTCGAATAAAAAAAGCAGAGAGCGGGACCCAGTGGGCCGCCTACAGCGATCTGTTCATGGTACTCGCGTTCGTCTTTTTGCTGATGTACATGGTAGCCAGCCTGCGCACCGGCATGATATCTATTACCACACATGCGCAAATCGAAGAGGTCCAAAAAGAACTCGAAATTTACGAGTCGGCTAGAACGCAATACCTCAAGGAGGAAAAAAACGTCCAGGAAAAAGAGGTTTATGATCAAATTCTGAGTCAGATATATCTTTTGGAAACCGAGGCCAATGATAATAAAAAACGGCTCGAAATAGAAATGAATGAACAGCAAGTACGCGAATCATCGTTAAATCAATATCAACAAATGATAGTAGCGATGATCGATGCCAACGCGGCCGCGAAGGCAGAGGCGGTAAAACAATTTACCTCGGAGCAACAACAAAAGGAAAAGCTGGTAAAGGAAATCGAGCAAAAAAGTACTGATGTCGCAACACTGGAAGAAAAATTAGAACTGGAAGCTGCCGAAAAGGCGGCTATAGAATCCACGCTAGTCGAAGAAACAAAAAACCTGGAGGGAAAGATCCAGAATCTTACCGGCCAGCAGGTTGAAAGCCAGAAGCAGTTGGCGTCGCTGGAAGATGTACTGAAAGAAAAGACCGCCGAAAAAGCTGTACTGGAAAAAACCCTCGCCGAGGAAACTAAAAACCTGGAGGGTAAAATCCAGGAATTGACAGGCCAACAGAGTGAAAGCCGCGCAGAGCTGGCATCTTTAGTCGATCTATTAGATAAGGAGACGGCTGAAAAAGCGGCCTTGAAAAATACACTCACCGAAGAAACCAAGTATCTCGAGGGCGAGATACAGGAATTAAAAGGTGATCAGGAGTTAAACCAGAATAAGCTGGCACAGTTAGAAGGGCAGTTACAATCGGCGTCGGCTGAAAAATCCAGTCTGGAAAGTACCCTGTCCGAGAAAACCAAAAGTTTCGAAACTGAACTAGAGCAATTGACCGGCCAGCAAAACGATAGCAAGGTCCGGATGGCAGAACTCCAGCAACAGTTAGAAACCAGGAAGGCCGAAAAGGCGGCTTTGGAAAGTACGCTCGAGCAGGAGACTCAGACCCTCGAAGGAAAAATTGAGGAGTTAAAGAATCAACAGGGCGAAAGCCAGAATCAACTCGCCTCGTTAGAGCAACAGTTACAAAGTGAGGCATCCGAAAAGGCGGCGTTAAACCAGACGCTTGAGCAGGAAACGCGGAATCTGCAATCTAAAATTCAGGAAATATCCGAGCTACAGAACCAAAATCAAGTTCAGGTGGCATCGCTGGAGTCACAGTTAAAAGGAGCGGCAACTGAACAAGCGAGCCTCGAAAGCACGCTCGCCGAAGAAACCAAAAATCTGGAAGGCAGAATAAAGGAACTGCGTAGCCAGCAAGATCAAAGTCAAAACCAGCTGGCCACCCTGGAGTCGAAGCTAGAAGGAGAGGTGGCTGAGAAAGTGGCTCTGGAATCAAGATTAGAAGGAGAGGCGGCTGAGAAGGCGGCTCTGGAGAAGACACTCGCCAGCGAGACCAATAAATTGGCAGGTACTATCCAGAATTTGAAAGGTCAGCAAGCTGAAACTCAAAGCCAGCTGGCGACGCTGGAATCAAAATTGGAAGGAGAGGCGGCTGAGAAAGCGGCTCTGGAGAAGACACTCGCCAGCGAGACCAATAGACTGGCAGGTACCATTCAGAATTTGAAAGGTCAGCAAGCTGAAAGTCAAAGCCAGCTGGCGACCCTGGAATCGCAGTTAAAAGGCGAGACGGCTGAGAAAGCGGCCCTAAAGGCCTCGCTTACCGACCAGACAAAGTTCCTCGAAGGTGAAATACAGGAACTGAAAGGCGAGCAGGACCAGAATCAAAATAAGCTGGTAGCGTTAGAAGGGGAGTTAAGTGCCGCCGCCGCTGATAAGGCAGCTCTGGAAAAAGCCCTTTCGGAAGAAGCCAAAAACCTGCAAGGAAAAGCTCAGAAGCTAGCGGCATTAGAAGATCAGTTAAATAAAGGCGCAGCCGAAAAGGCGGCCCTGGAAAAAGCGTTTGGTGATGAAACTAAAGATCTGGAGGGTAAACTCCAGGATTTAGCGGGTCAGAATAAAGAAGGCCAGGCCCAGTTAGCGGCACTGGGAGAACAATTAAGCGATGCAGCGGCAGAAAAAGCAGCATTACAAAGTGCTGGCGCAGCGGAAGTCAAGGGACTGGAAGACAAGTACGCGGGTATACAGGGCGATCTGGATAAAAAACAGGGCGAACTGGACGCACTCGGAGATGCTATCAAAGCGGGTGAAGATAAGATCGCCGGGCTGGAAAAAGCGCATGCCGGTGAACTCGCAAATTTAGCGGAGAAAAACAAGGGTCTGGCCGATGAAGGTGCCGGTGCCCGCGAAGAACTTGCAAAACTCGGATCGGAACTGGGTGACGCTCGGAAAAACCTGATGAAAACCGCTGATGATCTGGGCAGGGCCGAAGAAGCATTGGCGGATAAGGAAAAGGAACTCGAAGACGCCCTGAGATTGGCAAAAAGGCGCGAGGACGTGGCTAAGAATATTAAGGATAATTTCGCCAACAATGGAATAGATGCCGATGTCAACGTCAAAACCGGTGACGTTATCCTGGACTTTGGTAACGATTACTTCGCTACCAACAGTCATTCTCTCAGGCGAGGTATGGAAGACACGCTTCGTAAAGCAATTCCTGTATATGCGCGAAGCCTGTTTGGCACCGAGGAAGCAGCCTCTGAAATTTCGTCGGTTGAAATTATCGGTTTCGCATCGCCTACCTATGGCGGAAAACCCATCGATCCTACCAGCCTCTCTAGCGAAGACAGAATCGCGGTGAACTACAACCTGGATTTAAGCTACAGGCGCGCGAGATCAATATTTGAATATGTATTCGATACCGAAAATATGGAATTCAATCATCAAAATACCATGCTGCCGTTAATAAACGTGACCGGCAGAAGTTTTTTTTCTGAAGAGGTAAAACCCGGCGATACCGGGAATTTATCACTTGATGAGTTTTGTGGGCAGTATAATTGTAAGAAAGCACAACGCGTCATCATAAAATTTGGACTGTTAGAGCGAGGAGAGACCTAGTGAACACAAGCATAGTAGACATGATCAACTTAATCGTTATATATGCTACCGATTACCTGATGCCATTTTTAATATTGGCTTTTGGCCTGGCTGTAGTAGTGCGGCTGTTGATCACCGTGATCATTAACCGACAGAAAAGATTCGTCAAAGAATTTTGCAAAAGAGTGCATCATGACATCCTGACTAACCCGCATTCGAAGGGATCCTTTTATAACCTGGTCAAACGCTTCCTCGCCCGAACCTACTTTGAAAGCTTCGAGTTAAGAGCCAAGTACAAGCGTAGAAACGAAGATCATCTGATGACCATCGGTGATCGCGTATTTTTAATCCAGGACGGCATCATACGCCTGATAGATGATTATCTGAAACATGTTAAATACTTGCATAAAGATGCCAGGCACCAGCCTAATTTTAACGAAATTACATCGAATGCTTTTGCTTCAAATCCTGTTTTTAATCGGGTCATGGGGCTCTTCTCGATGAGCCGTACCAATGAGGTATTAAATATTTTACCGGGCATTTTTATCGTCGCAGGAATTTTTGGTACCTTCCTTGGAATTATGAGAGCCTTGCCTGAATTGACCGCGATGGATATAACCGATGCGGTCGGCAGTAAAGCCGTTATCGACAGTTTTCTGATCAAGATATCGTTCGCTTTAACCACTTCGATTTTAGGTATTGTTCTGTCTATTACGATGAGTTTCTTAAACACCTTACTCTCGCCCGAAAGTACCTATGTGGAAATTATCGATTCATTTAAATCAGCGACTGAGATCCTGTGGAATAAATGTGAAGATAATGAACTCGACAATCATCCGGAATTTCAAAGTACCAGGGAGTCAGAATCCGAGGATGCGTTTGAACTGGCTATTGCCACGATGTATTCGAAAACCCTCTAGTCGAAATAACGCCCGGCCCTGGACAGCAGTCTGAGGCCTGGGCCCCAGCTATTGGTCATCCATAGCCTCACAAACCATGCCAGACCTGAGTAATTTACTCTGGTTGGTTCCTGTCGGAATTCTATTCCACTATTGGTGGCAAAGCGGTAAGTTTAAGGGCAGGGCACGGGAAATGGTTTCCAGGCACTGTCAGCAATTGAACTTACAGCTATTGGACTACAGTATGGTAATTACAGGCTACCGCCCCGTAAGAAATACTCACGGCATTTTTGTTATACAACGCACTTACCAATTTGAGTTTACTTCAACTGGAGCCCGGCGCCACCAGGGACTGATAGTGATGTTGGGATCTCAGGTAAAATCAATCGATTTAGAGGCGTATATAATTCCTGAGGCTGACTAGCCTGCATATTGCGTGAAGGGGACGAAGTTACTACGGGCATCCTGCCCTTATTCACAGGGACGTGATGTATGCAAGTATTGCAGGAGCCATTACTTGCCCGCCCTTCGGGCCAGCAAAGCTGTTCAAATTCGTTCCGGACGAATTTGTCAGGGGAACTATGGCCTGATTGATCACTGGATCAATGATGATATGATATAGAGTCGTATCTTCTGGTATGCCTGAGATCACAGGGATCGTTTCCAGGGCCATTTTTCAAGGCTGGGGGCAGTTATGAAGCATAGTCACGGTATTCTGATCGCTAACGTCATTCCTATTTTAGTATTGGCTTCGGTAGCCGCTGCGGGATGGTATTTTTACTATTCTGAGGTCGATAAAAATCAGGCCCTGGGCATGGACAGCCGATCGAAGCAGGAAATGTTGAATACTGATCTGGAAAAGTTACAAACCCGGATCAATATTTTACTGGAAGATGAATCTACGCTACAGGCCAGGCTGGAAACTGAAAAAAAATCAAAGCAAGACCTGGCAGTCCAGTTAGAAAAAACCCTGGCCGATAAGAAGGCGATGCAAGTCAGACTGGCATCAGAAAAGCGATCTCAGCAAGAACTGACTGTCCTGCTGGAAAATTCTATGATTGAAAAAAAGGCGATAGAAGCCGACCTGCAGCAGGAGGTAAAAAGAGTCACATTAACTACTGCGGAACTGGAAACGGAACTGGAAAAACGCCGCGCAGAGCAAAGATCCCTGCACGATGAAATTATTAGCGTAAGTGGCGAAAAATCACAATTGCTGGTTCAGCTCGAACAGGAGCAGCAAAGTAAGAGGCAAATTACTAATTTAAAAACTCGACTCGAACAGGAACTCAATGAAAGTCGTGTAGAAATTTCACAGTTGAAAAATCAAATGACTGTTATTCAGCTGACCAGCGATGTCCTGTTCAGCCCCGGCTCGGCTCAAATTAAACTGGACGGTCAGAAAGTATTGTCAATCATTGCCGAATCACTGAATGCCTACCCTGATAGACTCATTAGCGTTGAGGGTCATACGGATAGTGTTCCGATCGTTCAAAATACCCGCTACGAGTCAAACTGGGAACTTTCGGCGGCGCGTGGCCTGGCTGCGGTTAATTACTTTCAGAAAAACAGCCAGGTTGATCCAAAGCGACTGAAGGTAGTCGGCTATGGACAGTACCACCCGATTTCCAGCAATAGGTCAGCCGAAGGCCGTAAGCTTAACCGTAGAATCGAGATAAAAATGCTACCACCGGAAACCACGCTATAGCAGCGAACTGATTCAATAATAATCAGTCGACCTGGGTAGCGCAGATATCAAGGTAACTGCGAATAACGCTTTGCATACCCTGATCGATACATTCGATGGTCAGTGCGTGACCAATTGATACTTCCAGTATCCCGTCAATAGTCAGGAATTGAGGCAGATTAACCAGATCCAGATCATGTCCGGCATTGACGCCTATCCCTAATCTCTGGGCTTCAAGCGCGGCATTTTTGTAACCCGCAAACACCGCGTTGTGATCTGGCGTGTTGAAGCTTGCTGCATATTCTTCGGTGTAAATCTCGACTCTTCGAGCGCCCGTCTCAGGTACAAGTTTCACAAGACTGACATCTGGATCAAGAAAAAGAACACTTCTTATGTCTGCGGCATTCAATCGTGCGCAGATACCCTGGACTAAATCTCCATCTTTCTCCAGATCCCATCCGTGGTCGGAGGTTAGCTGTTGCGGGTTATCTGGCACTAAAGTGCACTGTGTTGGTTTGATTTTTTCGACCAGGACTAGAAAATCCTCCGATGGGTAGCCCTCTATATTAAATTCTACTGCCGGGTTCTGGGAGAGCAGTTCGCCCAGTTCATAGGCATCTTTCCTGGTGATATGTCGTTCATCCTGCCGCGGGTGAACGGTAATACCCTGGACACCCAGAGCAATCAGTTTTTTAGCATAGACAATAATATTTGGAAAATCACGTCCCCTGGAATTTCTAAGCAGCGCAATTTTATTCATATTAACACTTAGTTTTGTCATCTCTTTTAACTCGATCGTAGGGGTGAGAACTCTATCACGACTTTTTTTTCTCAGGGGTAAAGCAGCTTCCATTTTCCATTAATTCATCACTCATCAGGTACAGAAACAACTTAATATGGTCTGTCGGAAAAGGTAGTAGATTGTTGCTGGCGGCGGCAGGGAAAGCGCTTATCTGCAAGGCTGTTCTGGTCTTACCCGGGTTGACACAGTTGACATGGAGCGAGCTACCTTCGAATTCTGCAGCGAGTAGCTCGGCCATCGCCACTACACCCTGTTTACTGACCGAATAGGCATCCCAATAGGCGGTTTTTTTATTGTCGCTCATAAATACCAGAGAGGCTTGTTTTGATTGTTTGAGCAAGGAAATTGTACTGCGGGTCAACAGGTAGGGTGCATGCAAATTTACCTGGTGAACCTGATACCAGGTTTCGGTATCACTGTGTTCAAATGGTGTTGGAGTGCCGAGCAATGCCGCGCAGTGAATCAATCCATCGAGGCGCCCGAATTCCTGGCCAATATTTTGCGCCAGTTCCTGGTAATCGTGTTCGGTTGCGCCTTCCAGGTTCATCGGATAAATCCCCGGTTTTGGGTACCCGGCATTTTCGATTTCGTCGTAGAGCGCTTCAGCCAGGCGTATATTTTTGGCGAGAAGAATAACGCTGGCTCCATGCTCGGCACAGGCGAGCGAAATTGCTTTCCCGAATCCACCGGTGGCGCCAGTGACAAGAATGATTTTGTCTTTTAACAAGTCCTGATGGGGTGAAAAGGTTTCGGGAATCTGAATCATGAATTGTTCAGAGACTCCTTGACTAGAGGGTGGGTTAACAGGTCCAAGGGGTTTTCGATGATGCCTTCGGCTTGCCAATCGTCGAGACTGGCATCCTTGCCGATATAACCGTAGGCAGCAATCAGCGTCTTCATCTTTGCCGCTTTGCCAGCTTCAATATCGCGCGGGTCATCGCCAACATAGACACAGTTTTTGCAGGCAATGCCTATGGTTTCGGCTGCAACGATGAGTGGTAACGGGTGTGGCTTTCTCTTTTTCAGAGTATCACCACAAATAACGACGGCGGTGCGTTTGTGCAGGCCCATTTGTTCCAGCAAGGGCGTGGTAAGCCATTGCGGTTTATTGGTGACTATCCCCCAGGGTATGTTCCGCTCTTCGAGCCTGTCCAGAACTTCTTCAAAGCAGTCAAATAACACTGAATCATCGGCCACAATGGCGCGATAGTGATCCAGGTAACGTAACCGCAAGGGTTCGATCTCCGATTCCGCTACCTGGTCAGAAAATCCTAAGCGCGTAAGCACCAGGGCACCCTGTGATACATAAGGTCGAATAATCTCGAGAGGAATGGGTGCCAGCCCTTCTTCGATCAATAGATTGTTTAAGGCCGCACCCATGTCGGGAGCAGTATCGATTAAGGTACCGTCGAGATCAAACAGAATTGCTGCGATCATTGGTGCGAGCAGTGCATCAGGTAATTAACGTCCAGGTCGCGACCCAGCCTGTAATGTCTGGTCAGTGGATTGTAGGTCATTCCGGTGACATCGAGTACTTCCATTTGATTAGCCCGAACCGCGCTGGCGAGTTCCGAAGGTTTGATAAATTTTCTATATTCATGTGTGCCTTTAGGTATCATATTCAAAATATACTCGGCCCCGAGTATCGCCAGAGCAAATGCCTTCGGATTGCGATTAATGGTCGATAAGAATAATTGCCCATCAGGTTTCAACAGACCCGTTGCCGCGGTAATGATGGAAGCAGGGTCTGGGACGTGCTCGAGCATTTCCAGGCAGGTGACGATGTCGTAGCTACCGGCTTTTTGTTGGGCGAACTCTTCTGCCGTAATCATCTGGTAGTCGATGTCGAGCCCAGATTCATGTAAATGCATTTTCGCGACTTTTAGTGACTTTTCGGCCATATCGATGCCGGTTACGTTGGCACCTTTGAGTGCCATAGCCTCCGCCAGGATCCCACCGCCGCAACCGATGTCGAGAATTTTTTTATCATCTAGAGTACCGCTACGTGATTCTATATAGTCGACTCGCAAAGGATTTATGTCGTGCAGCGGTTTAAATTCGCTTTTCGGGTCCCACCAACGGCTCGCTATCGACTGAAATTTCTCGATTTCGACCGGATCTACATTTAGCTCTTTCATTGTGTTTTACTTATCTTGTCTGCCCAGAACTGTGCCTTGCTGATTATCGCATCTTCATCGAGATTAGATAACTGGTAGTTGCGCAATTGACATTCACCCGCAATCCAGACGTGTGAAACCTGTTGACTGTTAGCCGCGTAGACCAATTGCGCTACCGGGTCGTACAGAGGCTGTGTGTTGAGTTGCAACAGGTTAAGCGCTATCAGGTCTGCCTGTTTTCCTACTTCGATGGAACCGATTAAATCTCCAAGACCCAGGGCTTTGGCGCCGTTAATGGTCGACATTTGTATGGCCTGTTTTGCATTGCAGGCACCGGCATTGCCACTCACCGATTTTGCCAACAGGGCCGCGCATTTCATTTCTGCAAACATATCGTGGTTATTATTACTGGCGGCACCGTCGGTACCGAGACAAACGTTAATACCTTTGTCCTGCAATTCAGCAACCGGGCAGATGCCACTTGCGAGTTTTAGACTGGACTGGGGGCAATGCACAACCTGAACGCCGGTTTCAGCCAGCCGATCAATTTCCATTGCGTTGAGTTCGGTCATATGCACCGCAATCAAGTTCGGATTCAGCAGGTTTAACTGGTCCAGTCGATCGAGTGGTCGTGAACCAGTATTCTTTTCGGCCTCGGTGACTTCAAACGCGGTCTCATGAATATGCATATGTATTGGCAGGTCGAGTTCATTACTGTACATGGCGATTTTTTGCAATGGACCATCCGAGACGGTGTAAGGTGCATGGGGCGCTAGCGTGCTGTGTACCAGTGGATACTCTTTAATTTCATCGTGCACTGCGAGCGCTTTATGCAGATAGTCTTCGGCATCTTTTGCCCACACACTCGGAAAGTCCAGAACAATCAGGCCCACCACACTCCGCATGCCGAGGTTTTGCGCTTCGCGTGCAATTATATCGGGATAGAAATACATATCATTGAAGCAGGTGGTGCCCGAGCGAATCATTTCCGCGGCGGTGAGTTGAAAACCGTCGGCAATAAATTCCGGGTCTACCCACTGGCCCTCAGCAGGCCAGATATGATTATTGAGCCAATCCATCAAGGGCAAGTCATCCGCAATACCACGGAACAGGCTCATTGAAGCATGCGTATGGCTGTTTACGAGGCCTGGCATCAGCACCTGATGCGCCAGTTCAATGATTTCGGCATCGCGATATTCTTCCTGTTGTTGTACTTCTGTGGCGGGCAACAGGTTCTGAATGTAGCTGTCCTTTATGACCACTGCATAATCGCGAAGTACCTCGAATGACGGGTTGACTGTCAGCAGCCATTCGGGTTTTAAAATTTGATAATGGTGATTCATGGACGAACCTTACAAGATTTTTCGCGGGCTGCAAATGATATTCAAAATGAGAATTTTTATTGCTCGAGTTTATGGTTGAGAAAGGATTGTTGTGAATAAGTTTCGTAATTCGATAATAACGCCACACTTCCTTAAATTAATTCTGAGAAGACATTTTAACCTGTAGTGATGACCCTTAGGTTTGTGTTAAAATCCCACAGATTCGAATTGAGCCAATCCTGCGTTAAAATTAACTCGTGAGCTTCGTTTTTTATGGCTGATATTGCCAAGGAAATATTTCCTGTAAATCTGGAAGACGAGATGCGTCAATCGTATCTCGAATACGCCATGAGCGTCATCGTCGGACGCGCTTTACCCGATGTCAGGGATGGCCTGAAACCGGTCCATCGACGCGTATTATACGCGATGAGTGTTCTCGGTAATGATTTCAATAAACCCTATAAGAAATCTGCGCGCGTGGTCGGCGATGTCATTGGTAAATATCACCCCCATGGTGACACCGCGGTGTACGACACCATAGTACGTATGGCGCAACCGTTTTCAATGCGCCATATGCTGATTGACGGGCAGGGCAACTTTGGTTCAGTCGACGGTGATTCACCGGCTGCGATGCGTTATACCGAAGTGCGCATGTCGAAGATAGCCCATGAATTACTTGCCGATCTCGACAAGGAGACGGTGAATTTCCTGCCTAATTACGACGAATCCGAGTTTGAGCCGGCTGTACTACCAACGCGGACACCTAATCTGCTGATTAACGGATCATCGGGCATAGCGGTCGGCATGGCTACAAATATACCACCACACAACCTGTCCGAAGTGGTGAATGCCTGCCTGTTATTAATCGATCATCCCGATTCAACGATCCACGATCTGATGGAATGTATCCCCGGACCAGACTTTCCCACCGCCGGCTTTATTAATGGAGCCAGGGGAATACGCGAGGCTTATCGTGGCGGCAAGGGCAAAATATACCTGCGTGCAAAATCCCATTATGAAGAAGATAAATCGGGTCGCCAGAGCATCGTTGTCACCGAGCTTCCCTACCAGGTAAACAAGGCGCGCCTGCTTGAAAAAATTGCCGAACTGGTCAAGCAAAAACGCCTCGAAGGCATTACCGGGTTGCGCGATGAGTCGGACAAGGACGGGATGCGCATGGTGATCGAATTACGCCGTGGCGAAATTGCCGACGTAATTTTGAATAACCTCTACAAACAGACCCAGATGCAAAATGTGTTTGGTATTAACATGGTCGCACTGGTTAATAACCAGCCTCGCCTGTTGAATCTGAAAGATATCCTCGAGGCATTCATTTTACACCGGCGTGAAGTCGTTACACGGCGTACCGTTTTTGAATTGAGTAAAGCCCGGGACAGGGCACATATACTTGAAGGCCTGGCGATTGCACTGTCGAATATTGACGAGATTATTACCTTGATCAAGCAGTCTCCCAGCCCGGTTGTTGCTAAGGCTGCATTACTGGATAAGCCCTGGGCACCGGGTGTGGTGATGGAGATGTTAAAGCGGTCCGGCTCTGAGTCATCGCGCCCCGAAGGCATTTCTCCGGATTGCGGACTGATTGGTGACGAGTATCGACTGACTGAAAAACAGGCCCAGGCGATCCTCGATCTACGTTTGCATCGGCTGACCGGGCTCGAACAGGATAAGATACTCACTGAATATCGCGAAATTCTGGAAAAGATAGAAGACCTGCTCGATATTTTACAACGTGATGACAGGTTGAAGCAGGTTATTCGCCTCGAACTGGAAGTGATAAAGGAGCAGTTTGCAGATCCTCGACGAACCGAGATCATCATCGATCACTCGGATTTGACCGTTGAAGACTTAATCAGCGAGGAGGACGTTGTAGTAACAATATCGCATCTCGGATACGCCAAGGCGCAACCGCTTGAGTCTTATTCGGCACAACGCCGTGGTGGGCGGGGAAAGGCGGCAACCAGGGTTAAAGACGAAGATTTTGTCGAGCAGATGTTTGTCGCTTCTACACACGACACCCTGTTGTGCTTCTCGACGCGTGGTAAAGTCTACTGGCAAAAGGTGTATCAATTGCCGATTGGCAGTAGAACTGCACGGGGAAGGCCGATGGTCAATTTGCTACCATTGGAGGAAAACGAGCGTATTACCGCGATCCTGCCGGTTCGTGAATATCCGGAAGATCAATATATTTTCTTTGCAACTGCCAGTGGCAAGGTGAAAAGAACGCCCTTGTCGAGTTTTTCACGGCCACGTGCTAATGGTATTATCGCACTCGATCTGCGCGACGAGGATAACCTCATCGGTGTCCAGTTAACCGACGGTAATTTCGATTTGATGTTGTTTACCAGCGCGGGTAAAGGGATTCGAATTGCCGAGGGTAATGTGCGCGCGATGGGCCGCACTGCGGCAGGTGTTCGTGGCATCAAGATCAAGAGTAAAGACGAGGTGATTTCACTGATTGCGGTTGCCTCAAATGAAGGTGAAATTCTGTTTGCTACTGAAAATGGTTACGGTAAACGCACCCGCGTTGCGGACTTTTCAGTACAGGGACGTGGTGGCCAGGGCGTAATATCGATTAAAACGTCGAAACGTAATGGTCGGGTAGTCGGTGCAATTAAAACTGTCGGCGATGAAGAGGTCATGTTAATCAGCAATGCAGGTACGCTGGTGCGCACACCGGTGGAAGATATATCGGTGCTCGCTCGTAATACCCAGGGTGTCACCCTGATTCGACTGGGTGATTCCGAGCAGCTGGTACAAATTGAGCCGGTGGCCGCCAGTGTCAATGGTGATGATTCTGCCGACAGCGATGAAACTCAGGATGACCTGTAACCTGTGTGTCGACAAGCAGCGGGTTTGTCGGGCTAAATAGGGCCTCTAACGAAATTCGATGAGTGATCAGGCACTACAAAAATTACGCGATGCGATTGATAAGATCGACGATCAACTACTTGATTTGTTTAACCGCAGGGCGGACTGTGCGGTCAGTGTTGCCGCAGTAAAAAGAAATGATAGTGAACATCCCGCGGATGCGATCAATTTCTTTAGACCGGATCGGGAAGCCCAGGTTATTCAGCGCATCAAATCCTTAAACCAGGGGCCGCTCAGTGATGACGAGGTCGGGCGCCTGGTTCGCGAGGTAATGTCGGCCTGTCTGGCGCTGGAGCAACCGCTAAAGATAGCTTATCTCGGACCTGAAGGTACTTTTACGCAAAGCGCAGCGTTGAAGCACTTCGGGCATTCGGTTTCGACGATACCGATGAGCAGTATTTCCGATGTATTCAGTTCGGTCGAGTCAGGCCATGCTGACTATGGCCTGGTACCGGTCGAGAATTCAACTGAAGGCGTGATCAGCCACACGCTCGATTTGTTTATCGATTCCGATCTCAAGATCAGCGGTGAAGTAGAAATTCATATACATCATCATCTGGTCAACCAGTCACAGGAGGTTGCGAAAATAAAACATATTTATTCGCATCAGCAGTCGTTTGCGCAGTGTCGACACTGGCTCGATCAAAACTTTCCCTCGATAGAACGTATACCGGTGAGCAGTAATGCCGAAGCGGCACGCATTGCAAGTCAGGACAAGGACGTAGCGGCCATCTGCGGCCTGCCAGCAGTGGAGATTTTTGATCTGCTAATCTGCTTCGAAAATATTGAAGACCTGTCCGACAATACCACCCGATTCGTGATTATTGGCAATCAGGATGTCGACCCAAGTGGTGACGACAAGACGTCTTTACTGATATCGACGAAAAATTCTCCCGGTGCCCTGTTGGCCCTGCTCCAGCCCCTGGCCGATAACAGTATCAGTATGAACAAAATTGAATCGCGCCCGGCCCCTGATCGAAAATGGGAATATGTATTCTTTATTGATATCGACGGACACCAGCAGGCTGATAACGTAAAAAAGGCTTTACTGGAACTTGAACAACAGTCCGCATTGTTCAAGATTTTAGGTTCCTACCCCAGGGCTTCACTGTAAAGGCATTAAAATGTCAGTAATAGAGTCTGCGCTCGCGCAAGTTAAACTCCTGCATCCCTACACGCCCGGCAAGCCGGTCGAAGAACTCGAACGCGATCTGGGAATAAGTAATGCGATCAAGCTTGCCTCGAACGAAAATCCGCTGGGATGCTCTGATCTGGCCAAACAGGCGATTAAAGCCGCGAGTAATAATATAGAGCTATACCCGGATGCGAATGCTTTTTATCTAAAACAGAAATTGGCGCATAAACTTCGCCTGGAAGCAGGGCAGATAACCATTGGTAATGGCTCAAATGACGCCCTCGACCTGGTTGCCAGGATCTTTCTGGATAAACATGCCGAGGCTATTTATTCGGAGTATGCTTTTTTGGTCTATGCCCTGGTGGTCCAGTCATGTGGCGCAAAGGCGTGCGTGGCAAAGGCCCTGCCTGCCGATAACGATCAGCCCTACGGCCACGATTTGGAAGCGATGCTGGCGTTAATTAATGATAAAACGCGGCTCATATTCATTGCCAACCCAAATAATCCGACAGGCACCTGGTTAAAAGATATCGAATTGAAAAACTTTATCGATCAGGTACCCGGGCATATCGCAGTCGTAATCGACGAGGCTTATTTCGAGTATGTAGATGAAGCCGGTTATCCCGATACCTTAGAATGGCTTGCAGATTACCCAAATTTGATCGTGACCCGGACTTTTTCGAAGATTTATGGGCTCGCTGGATTGCGTGTCGGTTATGCCGTATCCAGCAATGAAATCAGTGATCTGTTAAATCGAGTGCGGCAGCCTTTCAATGCCAATTGCCTGGCGCTGGCTGCAGCGAACGCGAGCCTGGATGATAACGATTTTGTAGCAGCGAGCCGGAGTAATAACCTACTGGGCTTAACTCAACTGGCCAGGTATTTCGAGGCAAAGGGTCTCGAAACTATCCCCTCGGTGGCCAATTTCCTGACGGTTCGATTCGGTAAGCATTGCAACGACATCTATCAAAATCTGTTACAACAGGGCGTTATCCTGCGACCACTGGTTAATTACAATATGCCGGAGTTTCTACGCATTACAATAGGAACCCCGCAGCAACAGGTAGTTTTAATGGATAGGCTGGACCAATTACTATGATTGAACGGCTAGCCATCATCGGTGTGGGCATGATTGGTGCCTCGCTGGCACTGGCACTGAAACAGGCCCGTGCGGTTAATCATGTAGTCGGTTGTGGACGCAACCAGCTAAACCTGCAAAAAGGTATGGATCTGGGTGTAATCGATAGCTATACCGCGTCGATTGCCGAGGCCGCCAGTTCGGCCGATTTGGTGGTGCTGGCCACCCCGCTCGGGGCGATGAAGCAGGTTTTTGAGCAGATTGCCGATATTGTTTCGGAGCATACTGTAATCACCGATACCGGTAGTGCCAAGGAATCTGTCATCAAGGTAGCGCAGACTGCGCTCGGCGATAAAATTTCACAGTTCGTGCCGGGCCATCCGATTGCCGGCGCCGAAAAAAGTGGCGTGGAAGCCGGGCTGGCTGATCTATATCAAAACCGCAGGGTAATCTTGACCCCGCTCGAATCAACCGATCCAGCGGCTGTCGCTAAGATCGAAAGTATGTGGCAAGCATGCGGCGCCAGTATTGAATATCTCGGTGTGGAGCACCACGACAAGGTACTGGCAGCAACTTCGCACTTACCGCATATGCTGGCTTATGGGCTGGTTAATTATCTATCGAGCCTGAACGATCACGATGAAATATTCAAATACGCGGCTGGCGGATTTCGTGACTTTACACGGATTGCGTCCAGTGATCCGGTGATGTGGCGCGATGTCTGTATTTCTAATGGAGAGGCGCTATTGATATTGATCGAAGGTTATAAAAATGAGCTAGATCAGGTTTCTGTAGCGATTCGCGATGGGGATCAGGATCGATTATTAGAATTATTCGGTAAGGCCAAATCTGAAAGAGATTCACTCATAGGAAATTGTTGATGACCAGTTTCGAATGCCGGCCAGGTGGGCCTGTGACTGGTACAATCCGCGTCCCGGGCGACAAGTCTATTTCACATCGCTCGATAGTATTGTCCTCCATCGCCGAAGGTCCGAGCTACATTACTGGTTTCCTGGAAGGCGAAGACAGCCTTAATACGCTCAGGGCATTTCAATCGATGGGTGTGTCGATCGAACGCGATGGCGACAGGGTGTGGGTTCAGGGTGTTGGTCTGCATGGGTTAAAGAAACCTGTCGCAACACTCGAGATGGGCAATTCTGGTACAGCGATGCGCCTGTTGCTGGGCTTGCTCGCCGGGCAGGCGTTTGACGCGACCCTGGCAGGGGATGAATCCCTGTCGCAGCGGCCAATGAATCGCGTCATTGAACCTTTAGCAGCGATGAATGCAGTAATCGATAGTCGGCCAGGCGGTATGGCACCGCTACAGGTACACGGGCGGTCTCAATTGAGCGCGATCAATTATCGATTGCCGATTGCTTCGGCGCAGGTTAAATCCTGTTTACTGCTGGCTGGATTATATGCGCCAGGCACGAGTACTATCAGCGAGCCGGCCCCGACACGGGACCATACCGAGCGCATGCTGCGCGGTTTTGGTTGCGAGGTCGTTAGCAATGGCTCCGATATCAGTGTCAGCGGCGGGCAAAGCTTAACCGGTTGCGATATTGAAATACCCGCCGATATCTCCTCAGCCGCTTTTTTTCTTGTGGCAGCGAGTATTGCCCCGGAATCTGAAATAACCTTACAGCATGTGGGTATCAATCCTACGCGTACCGGGGTGATCGAAATTCTCAAACTGATGGGTGCAGATATTGAATTACTCGACCAGCGTGAAATAGGTGGTGAACCAGTTGCCGATATACGTGTGCGCAGCGCGGTGTTGCAGGGAATTAAGATTCCGCAGTCGCTGGTACCCCTGGCAATTGACGAATTCCCAGTGCTGTTTATTGCTGCTGCCTGCGCTACTGGAGAGACGCAACTCAGTGGAGCCGAAGAACTCAGGGTAAAAGAAAGCGATCGGATTCAGGTGATGGCAGACGGTCTGAGCACCCTGGGTATTGCAGTTGAGCCGACGTCGGATGGAATCAGAATTCAGGGCGGTGGGATGGCTGGAGGCGTGATAGAGTCGCACGGTGATCATCGTATTGCGATGGCATTTAGCGTCGCTTCACTACGCACCAAAGAAGCCATCAGTATCAGGGATTGCGCCAATGTAAATACGTCTTTCCCCGGATTTGTCGATCTCGCCAGGCAGGTGGGAATAAGCGTCACCAGTCATGACTGACAATGAACCCTATGTAGTCGCAATTGACGGTCCAGGCGGCTCGGGTAAAGGGTCCCTGGCATTGCGAGTTGCAAAAAATCTGGGCTTCCATTTGCTCGACAGCGGTGCCATCTATCGGTTGGCCGCACTCAAGTCACTCCACCAGGGAGTTGATCTGGAACTGGAAGACGAGGTTGTCAATGCCCTGAAAAACCTTGATATTCGATTTGAAGTAGGAGACGAATTAACCATTCCTTTTCTCGAAGGTGAGGATGTCTCCGCAGAAATCAGGCAGGAATCAACCGCGGAAGCGGCATCCATAATTGCCCGTTTTGCGCAGGTACGAAAACTATTACTGGGCTGGCAACAACGCTGTTTTCGGGCGCCGGGTCTGGTGGCCGATGGGCGAGATATGGGCACGGTGGTATTCCCAACTGCGAAATTTAAGTTTTTTTTGTACGCATCGGTTGAAATAAGGGCGGTTAGGCGCTATAAGCAGTTGATTAGTATGGGAATGTCAGCTAATATTGATGAGCTTCAGGCAGAGATCAGCGAACGTGACGAGCGGGATCGCGGTCGAACCGAGTCACCTCTGATTCCTGCTACTGATGCATTGATCGTTGACTCGAGTTTACTCAATCTGGATCAGGTGACTGAACTGGTGATGAGCCATATCGAAGAGATGATCTAAACCGGATCCTGGTCGGTGCACTGCCTGCCGGGTTTTTTTAACTTAACTGTAATAGGGTTAGCCACAATGTGCTGTCACTATTACAAGCCTTTTTAGGAAATATTCCATGTCAGAAAATTTTGCAGAAATGTTTGAGCAAAGCATTACTCAAATGAATATGCGCGTTGGTGAAATCATCACCGGCGAAGTTGTCGATATCAATCGAGATATTGTTATTGTCAACGCGGGACTTAAATCGGAAGGTGTAATTCCGATCGAACAGTTTTATAACGAAAACGGCGAGCTCGATGTCAGTATTGGCGATATAGTAGAAGTGGCGCTGGATTCGTTCGAAGACGGATACGGTGAGTCACGCCTGTCGCGTGAAAAAGCCAAACGCGCCAGAGCCTGGACCAGGCTGGAGCAGGCGCAGGAAGCCGACGAAATTATTACCGGTCGTTTCACTGGCAAGGTGAAAGGTGGATTTACCGTTGATATAGGCGAAATCCGGGCATTTCTACCGGGATCACTGGTCGATGTGCGCCCGGTTCGAGATACCGCCTATCTGGAAGAAAAGGAACTCGAATTCAAAATTATCAAACTCGACCAGAAGCGCAATAATGTGGTAGTTTCACGGCGCGCAGTGGTCGAAAAAGAATTCAGCGAAGAACGTGAAAAGCTACTTGATACCTTAAAAGAAGGTGAGCGCGTACGGGGTATTGTCAAGAACTTAACCGACTATGGTGCATTCCTTGACCTCGGTGGAATCGACGGCTTACTGCACATCACCGATATGGCCTGGAAACGGGTCAAGCATCCTTCCGAAATTGTTGAAATCGGCCAGGAAATTGATGTTGTTGTGTTGAAATTCGATCGTGAAAAGAATCGTGTATCGCTCGGACTGAAGCAGATGGGTGACGATCCATGGGCGAATATCATGCGTCGCTATCCCGAAGGTCAGAAACTGTTCGGAAATGTCAGTAATATTACCGACTATGGTTGTTTCGTCGAGATTGAAGACGGTGTCGAAGGCCTGGTTCATGTATCTGAAATGGACTGGACTAACAAGAATGTCAATCCCAATAAAGTGGTGACACTGGGCGACGAAGTCGAGGTGGTAATTCTCGAAATTGACGAAGAACGCCGTCGAATTTCACTTGGAATGAAACAGTGCAAGCCAAACCCCTGGGATGAATTTGGGGTCACCAACAAAAAGGGTGATGTCATTTCAGGCAAGATTAAATCGATTACCGATTTCGGAATATTTATAGGCCTTAATGGGAATATTGACGGATTAATCCACCTGACCGATTTATCCTGGAATAAGCCAGGTGAAGAAGCAGTGCGTGAATACCAGAAGGGTCAGGAGCTGGAGGCGATGGTACTGTCTATTGATCCAGAACGCGAGCGTATATCCCTTGGTATCAAGCAGATCGAGAAAGATCCATTTTCCAGCTTTATAGCCGACAAACCAAAGGGTAGTATCGTCAATGGTACTGTTCTTTCAGTCGATGCGAAGGCAGCTGTAGTTGACCTTGGCGATGGTATAGAGGGTTTGCTTCGTGCTTCTGAAATGGCCAATGACCGGGTGGAAGATGCACGCTCATTCATGAATGAAGGCGACCAGATCGAAGCCAAGATAACCGGCATGGATCGCAAGGGTCGTAGCGTATTTCTGTCAATAAAGGCGAAAGATTCGGATGAGGAACAGGAAGCTTTGAAGGATTATGCAGCCAGTAGTGATACAAATACTAAAACCACCAGTTTTGGTGATTTGTTAAAAGAAAAAATGGATTCTTAGAATCTGGTATCATAGATGGCGAGGCATTGGCTTCGCCATCTATGACTGATACGGGCGTCGTGATGAAAGAACAAGAATATATACCTTCTCTGACGAAATCGGACCTGATTGAAAATCTGTCCAGAAATCAGGGACATCTTGCTTATAAAGATGTTGAACTCGCGGTCAAGAGTTTGATAGAAATGATGAGCAACGCCTTATCCAATGGAGATCGAATCGAAATCAGGGGTTTCGGTAGTTTCAGTCTGCATTATCGTCCACCGAGGATCGGTAGAAATCCAAAATCTGGTGAGAAGGTAGAGCTTCCCGGAAAGCATGTGCCCCATTTCAAACCAGGGAAGGAGTTACGAGACCGCGTGAATAATAAGGGTTAGCGCGGCCACAACTATCAGGACGAAGTAATAAGTTTCATTTTCAAGATAGCCAACGCTGGTTAAAATTATCGTGGATATCTGGCTATTATCACTAGTTCTTGTTGCCATTTTGATCGGCTGGATTGTCGGTCGATGGATGCCGTCCCCCAAAATTTCCAGGTCTGGTGGCTCTAAGGACTATTCTGAGTCCTATGTCAAAGGGCTCAACTACCTGCTTACCGATGATTCCAATAAGGCGATTGAGACGTTCAGCGAACTCATCAAGGTAAACGCCGATACGGTCGAGACCCATATCGTATTGGGTAATTTGTTTCGCGCTAAGGGAGAAGTTGATCGAGCAATCAAGATTCGTCAAAATTTACTGGCGCGGCCAGATTTGAGTCGAAGGCAGCGGAATTTGGCAATAGGCGAACTGGCCAGTGATTATTTGAAGGCTGGCTTGCTGGACCGGGCCGAAATGCTGTTTAAGGAGATGATCGAGTTAAGACCGGATGACTTAGGCCCCTATCGAAGCCTGCTCGATTTATACATCGCCGAAAAATCCTGGGAGGAGGCGACTGACTGCGCCCAGATGCTATATGGACGGGGTGATACCGATGCTGCCGTGATCCTGAGTCATTGTTATTGTGAATTGGCCGATGCAGCGATGAAAATCGGAAATAACAAACTGGTGCGCGAAAGTCTGGCCAGTGCGCTCGATATAGACCGGGCCTGTGTCAGGGCGGCATTACTTTTAATCAAGCACCATTTATATTCAAACAATACCGGTGCTGCGAAAAAAATTATCCGGCAGCTTGTCAAAAATAATCCGGAATACATGAATATTTATATAACGCCGGCTAAAGAAATTTATATCCAGGCTAACGAACCTGATGCCTACCGAAATTTCTTACAGGATCAAAATCATAAAAATCCATCCACGCATTTGGCCATCGCGTTAATCGAACATTACGCCAGCATCAATCAGATAGAAAAGGCGAGGCAATTTCTGTCCGATGTATTAAAGCAGTCTCCATCGTTCGAGGCATTCGAATTTGCGTTGCGATTTCTGAAATCGGATTCTGCGCATTTGTCAGAAACCTGGGAAAGCCTGTCGGCATTTTTGCTGACCATGCAAAATAAGAAAATTGAATATATATGTTCCTTATGTGGTTACGAAAGCCACGCGATACAGTGGAATTGTCCCAGCTGCAGGCACTGGTCGACAATGAAACCGGTTTAGTTGAACTGGCGGCTGGCGGTTCAGCAGTCTCTATGTAAGACCATTTTAAGCAGGTTCCTGCTACAGGGATCAGCATATTGATCACTATTCATTTGCATCGATAGAAATTGACTTCCCCTGATAATCTAATCCCAATACAATAGGCTCGTAATGCCCGATTCCGATACCCGAATAATAGTCGCACTCGATTATGCTGATCAAAAACAGGCTCTCAATTTTATTGACAGGACAAGTCCTGATTTGTGCAAGCTCAAGGTGGGCAAGGAATTGTTCACCCGCAGTGGGCCGCGATTTGTAGAATCACTAGCGGCAAAAGGATTCGATGTATTTCTCGATTTAAAATATCATGATATACCGAATACCGTCAGGCAGGCGGTCTACGCCGCAGGTCAGTTGGGGGTCTGGATGGTAGACGTGCATGCCCTCGGGGGTGTTTCGATGCTAGAGTCAGCACGCGAGGGTATAGAAATGATCGGAGTTAATCGACCCTATCTGATCGCGGTTAGCCTGCTCACCAGCATGTCAAAAACGGACTTGCAACAGCTTGGTATAGAGCAGGAACCACAGGCGTTTGTCGAACGACTGGCCCGGCTGACTATAGATTCGGGCCTTGACGGCCTGGTCTGTTCTGCCCGTGAAGCAAGGGGACTGCGTGCGATACTGGGAGATGCCCCTTTGCTGGTAACACCGGGGATTCGACCTGAGGGATCGGCTAGTGAAGATCAACAGCGCATTGCAACGCCGCTTCAGGCAATTGCGGATGGAGCCAGTTATCTGGTGATTGGACGCCCAGTCACGCAACATCCAGACCCATCCGAAGCGCTCCGCTCTATCAGTGCATCACTGTTAAATTAATGTACCCTGGTGGTCGAACAACTAAGGTTTGATGGATACAGAGTGCCCCAGTTGTTCTGGAACAAGGCGCAGCCCGCAGGGAATGGCATGCCCTTTTCAAGGGTTGCAACGCCGTGCCAGGTCAACTGGGGCGCTCCCTTCGGGCGAGACGTGAAACGGTCATTCGCTTTGTTGCGCCTTTTGACAAGGGCTGGGCCATTGCCTGTAAGGCGCGTCGCGCGACTAACCGCTTCACGTCTCGCTGTATCCATCAAACCTTAGTTGTTCGACCACTAGTACTATATAACAGCTTGCCTGATGACAGCTAGCAACTGAATCGTTACACTATTCCCACGTTCCCGGCGAATAAAAATAAATATGGATCCCAATTTTCTCGACTTTGAACAACCAATCGCCGAGCTCCAGGCAAAAATTTCTGAACTTCGGTATGTGACCGATGATGCAGAAATTAATATCTCGGAAGAAATCCAGACGCTGCAGAAAAAAGCTGAAACTCTGACCGAGTCAATTTTTTCGAAACTCACGCCCTGGCAGATATCACAGATATCTCGCCATCCCAACCGACCCTATTCGCTCGATTATATCGAGCGCATATTTAGCGATTTTGAACATTTGCATGGAGACCGCGCCTATACCAATGATCACCCGATAATTGGTGGAATTGGCAGGCTGAATGGTAAGCCAGTAGTGGTTATCGGGCAGCAAAAAGGACGCGATACGCGGGAAAAAATTAAAAGAAACTTCGGTATGGTGCGACCAGAAGGCTATCGTAAGGCCCTACGTTTGATGAAGCTGGCCGAAAAATTCAGGATGCCACTAATCACCCTGGTAGACACCCCCGGTGCCTACCCCGGGATAGGGGCAGAAGAAAGGGGGCAAAGCGAAGCTATTGCACGCAACCTGTATACACTTGCAGATCTAAAAACGCCGGTGATCTGTACCATTGTCGGTGAGGGTGGGTCTGGGGGCGCACTCGCCATCTGTGTTGGTGATCGGATCAATATGCTGCAATATTCGACCTACTCGGTGATCTCTCCCGAAGGATGTGCCTCAATATTGTGGAAGAGTGCTGACAAGGCGCCACAAGCTGCTGAGGCAATGGGAATCACGGCTGAACGATTATTTGCCCATAATCTGGTAGATAATATTATCGATGAGCCGTTAGGTGGAGCGCATCGCAATCACGACGAGATGGCATATACATTAAAACGAAAATTGATTGAAGATATCGAGACTCTGGAATCGGTTAGTATCGATATTTTACTCGACCAGAGGTATCAGAAATTAATGAACTTCGGTCAGTTTAAGGAAGTTTAGCCAGGGGCGCTGCAGGGTTCCTCCCTGTGCCGGGTGATTAAATGAAATCCAATTCAGGGCTCAATTTTCAACTGGAAAATTGCCTCGATTCGATTCCTGCAGAATCCGAGCGAGTCGTGCTTGCATTTAGCGGTGGTATCGATTCCTGTGTTCTGATGCATCTGCTGAGTTCACATCAACGATCCCGCAAAATTTTACTTTGGCATGTGAATCATGGTTTACAGGTAGTAGCGGGAGAAATGGAAGCATTTTGCCGGTCTGCCGCCGGCCGTTTTAAACTGGATATCGAAGTAAGCCAGTTAAACCTTGATCCAGAGATGGCTAACCTTGAATCGGAGGCGAGAGAGGCGCGTTACGCCCAGTTTGAGCAGGCTTTAACCTCCACCGACTGCCTACTCACCGCGCACCATGCCGAGGATCAGGTTGAAACATTATTGCTCAATATTCTACGAGGTTCAGGCAGTTCAGGGCTCAGGGGAATTGCCCGCCGCAGAACTATCGGGCGCTCGATCTTACTCAGGCCAATGCTTGAAATTTCCCGTGTCGATATAGCGGCTTATGCCTCGTTCCATAAAATCGACTGGTATGATGATCCGAGCAACAAATCACAACGCTTTAACCGCAATTATTTACGACACCAGGTTATTCCCAGGATAAAAAGCCGCTGGCCCGGATACCTTGAGTCGATTCGCTCGGTGATTTCAATTCAGGCCGAGACCCAGCAGGCACTGGATGAACTGGGAGCTCAGGACTATCAACAGGTTCGGTACCAAAGCGAACTCGAAAATAGCGATCTATTATGCCGCAATACTTTTCAGCAACTCTCCTACGCGAGGCAAAAAAATCTGATCAGATTCTGGTTAAAAAAATACAACTGTGCGAGTTTGCCCCAGAGCAGGCTCAATGAATTGATCAGGCAATTGAACGCCAGTGTCGACTCGGTACCTGTCGTCAGTGGGAGTGGATATGAAATACGGGTATATAACCAGTGCCTGTATATTGTCCATCAGAATGGTCGGGCACCTCTGCGGGAAATCTATGATTTTAGTCATGCGACCAAATTGAAAATTAAGGAAATAGGTCTAAACCTCGAAAGAAAGTCGATTTTTGATCGTTTCGATCAGAAAGACAGCGGTCAATCGATCAAACTTAAATTTAGACTCAAAATTGCCAGTTCGAATCCGCATAATCATCGCCTCAAGCGCCTGTTCCAGAAACATAAAATACCCCCCTGGAAGCGATCATTGACGCCACAGGTATACCTGGATGATGAACTTGCAGGTCTGTGGTTTTGATCAATAACCCATTTTTTACCAATAAGGACCGGCATGTATCGTTCAAGTCAGGTAGCGACGCCAGTGAACCTGCCCTGGTCGATAGCAGGATTGACGCGTATGACTGAAGCATCGGATAAGGACCAGGTATTTGCGAAACCACTTCGCGATGTCAAGGCATTCGAGTTTAATGAAAATGTGGCGCGCGTGTTCCAGGATATGATTACCCGATCGGTGCCCGGTTACGAGTTGTTATTGCAAATGATAGGTCTATACGCCAGCATTTTTGTGCGTGACAGTAGCAATATTTATGACCTCGGTTGCTCACTGGGCGAAGTGTCTCGATTGATAGCCCGGCAAACACGGAATCAGGATTGTGACATCATTGCGGTAGACAGCTCCCTCTCGATGATTCAGAAATGTCAGCAGTATGGCGGACCCGGCAATATTGACTGGCAATGCGATGATATTGAGAATATCGAGATTCGTAATGCCTCGATGGTAGTGCTGAATTTGACCTTGCTGTTTATCGACCAGAAGCAGAGACAATCCCTGATAAACCGGATTGCCCGGGGTCTGAATACAGGTGGAGTGCTGGTATTGTCTGAGAAAATTTTACTCGAACCGGATCTGGAAAATAAACGCATGGTGCAATTGCATCAGGCATTTAAAAAGACGCAGGGCTATAGTGATCTGGAAATAAGCCAGAAACGTAGCGCGCTTGAAAATGTACTGGTGCCTGATCTACCTACCGTGCATCAGCAGAGGCTTGAACAGGCCGGGTTTACCGAGGTTTATCAGTGTTTTCGCTGCTTAAATTTTGCCTCTTATCTAGCCATTAAGTAATGAATTTCGAATTACTCTTCTCTGAACTGCGAGAGGCAGGATTTGATCAATGGGTCAATCAACTCGAAACTAAACAGGGCGACTGGTTTACCCACCATGGTGACTATCCAAGATGGTCGGCAGCCTTGTTACAGTTGCCGAAAATCAGTAATACCCGGGGTCGTTTTGACCTGCCGGCCATTACCATCGACGGGGAATGCGAGAATCAGGATGTTTTATTGCAGGCGTTGAAAGGGTTGATGCCCTGGCGCAAAGGTCCCTACCAGTTCCCGCATATTTTGATTGATTCCGAGTGGCGCTCGGACCTTAAATGGGAAAGATTACTACCACACCTGGCTTCCCTGGAAAATCGACGAGTACTCGATATCGGCTGTGGCAATGGATACCACTGTTGGCGGATGTTGGATCAGGCACCGCAAACCGTCATCGGCATCGAGCCGTCGGTGCTTTTTAATTTGCAATTCCAGGCCGTGAGTCAATACCTGAATAGAACCGATATTCATCTCCTGCCATTGGCTATAGGAGATATGCCTGATGATATGTGTTGGTTCGACACCGTGTTTTCGATGGGCGTGTTATATCACCGCAAGAGTCCAATCGATCATCTTTTTCAATTGAAAGGCCTGATCGCCCCTGGAGGAGAATTGTGTCTTGAAACCCTGATTATCGAAGGCGGGCCAGGTCATGTCCTGGTTCCGACCGAGCGTTATGCGAGAATGAAAAATGTATGGTTTCTACCCAGTGCCAGCGAGTTACAGAAATGGTTACAGCGTTGCGGATTTGTCGATACCCGCATCGTCGATATCAGTATAACTAGCAGCGAGGAACAGCGATCTACAGACTGGATGCAATTTGAATCTTTATCCGATAGTCTCGATCCAAAAAATACTGCTTTTACCCAGGAAGGGCTGCCTGCGCCGCGAAGAGCGATACTATTAGCGACAAAACCCTGAGATTGAAGGACCTACTGTACCTCGATTGGTTTATAGACCAGACAGTTTCGACCATTTTCCTTGGCCGCATAAACGCCCTTGTCGGCGCTGCTAAACAGATCATCAAAACTGCCGCTTTGATCGGCCTGCCGGGAAGTGAAACCGATACTGGCACTGATTAGTATGCCATTGGGCCTCAGGTCTTCGATCGCCTGGCGTAATTTTTCGGCCTTGGTATGAGCCATCGGCTGGTCACAGTGGCTCATTAATACGACAAATTCCTCGCCACCAAAACGTGCAACCAGGTCACCTTCCCGAAAAAACTGGTTCAATAACTTGCCCACCTCACTGAGTACCAGGTCACCGGTAGCATGTCCATGGGTGTCGTTTATTGATTTGAAGTGATCGAGGTCAATAACCAGCATGCTGATCGGATATTTCTGCCGTGATGACAGAGCAAAAAACTTGCCCGAGAATTCCATCAGGCTGTGTCGGTTCTGGCAGCCGGTAAGCTTGTCCGTGGTTGCCAGTGCAAATAATTCACGGCGCTGATCGTGCACCTTGTCGAGGAGTCTTTTAGTTGTTATCAGGTTGCGAATACGTACCAGTAACTCTCCCGACAAGATTGGTTTCTGGATAAAATCACTAACCCCACTTTTGAATAGTGACAGGCGTAACTCGTCGCTAGTATCACCGGTGACGGCAATAATTGGGATAAATCCGCGGGCATCATCGAGTGCGCGAATATTCTCGGCTAATTCGTGGCCGGACATATTACCGGCAAGCGTTATATCGGTAATCACCAGGTCAAATGCCTTGCTATCCGATCCATACGCCACTTCGTTTTCAAATTCGGACCAGGCGTCTTCGGCGTTTCGATAATGCTCTACCTGGTAACCGGTATTTTTAAGTTCCGACAAGATTACCGCGGCGACTGTTTTACTATCTTCGATGAACAGGATCCGACCTTCAGAAAATACCGGGTCGAGACGGGATTCGACAAAATGGGTAATCTGGTCTGCAATCTGCTGGATATTTTGCATATTGATATATTTATCAATGCGCAACGATTTCAATTCTGCCTTGGGCGACTTGGTATTGGTCAGATAGAGGATAGGTGTATTGCTATTGCGTGGGTGGCTATTGCAATATTCAACCAGGTCACGTCCCTGGCCGTCTTTTAATTGATGGTTGATACAGATGACATCGTAGACTTCGGCATCGACATACGAGCGAGCCGAACCGATATTGCCACAGATGTCACTATCGAATCCCTGTTGGCCCAGAATATTTCCCAGAAGCCGGCCATAGGCTTCATTGCTCTCTATTATTAAGGATTGCATACGATTGAGTATATTAGATATTCTGACTTTTGTTAGTGATTCGCGGGCCTTTGGCAAGCGCCTGGATAATGGTCATAAATTCGGCGCTGATATACAGATGCAGATTGTCATCAAAAGTGGATTCTGCTATTGTTTCTGTCCAACCTGTATTGTCGTTTCTCTAATTTTTTAAGGTCTATGAGCCGATTTATTTTTATCACTGGTGGTGTTGTATCATCACTGGGCAAGGGCATTGCATCTGCCTCTCTGGCTACGCTACTTCAGGCTCGAGGGCTTAGCGTTTCGATGATCAAACTCGATCCGTATATCAACGTCGATCCCGGTACGATGAGCCCTTTTCAGCACGGCGAGGTTTATGTTACCGATGATGGCGCCGAAACCGATCTCGATCTTGGCCATTATGAACGTTTTGCCGGGATACGATGTTCACAGGGCAGCAATTTCACGACCGGACGAATCTACGAAAAAGTCATAGAAAAAGAACGACGCGGAGACTACCTCGGTGCCACGGTTCAGGTCATCCCCCATATTACCGACGAGATAAAACATTCGGTGAACGGTAATACCAACGACGCCGACATTGTACTGGTTGAAATTGGCGGAACCGTTGGTGACATCGAATCCCTGCCGTTCATGGAAGCTATCAGGCAACTCGGTTTCGAGCTGGGTCACGACAATGTGCTTTATATTCATTTGACGCTGGTTCCCTACCTGCCAGCAGCCGGCGAAATCAAGACAAAACCAACCCAGCATTCGGTTAAAGAGCTGCGCTCGATCGGTATTCAACCCGATATATTATTATGCCGGGCAGACCGCGAAATTCCGGTCGAAGAACGTCGAAAAATTGCACTATTTACCAATGTCTCGGAAGAAGCGGTAATTTCCGCGGTCGACGTCGATCATATATATAAATTTCCAAGAGAGTTGCACGAACAGGGACTCGACGAAATCGTCGCCAAGCGATTTTCGATGAGTCTTCCCGCAGCGGATTTATCCGACTGGGACCGGGTAGTAGAAGCATTAGAATCACCCGAGCATGAAGTTAATATTGGCTTTGTCGGCAAATATGTCGACCATACCGATGCCTACAAATCACTCAACGAAGCACTTGTGCATGCGGGAATACATACGCGAACCAGGGTTAACATTATCAAGATCGATTCGGATTCTATTGAAACTGATGGCATCGATTGTCTAAAAGATCTGGATGCGATCCTGGTACCCGGGGGATTCGGCAGCCGCGGGATCGAAGGCAAGATAGCAACCGTTAACTATGCGCGGACCAACCAGATCCCTTACCTGGGTATTTGCCTGGGAATGCAGGTTGCAGTGATCGAGTATGCTCGCAATGTACTCGGTCTCAAAAAAGCGCACAGCACAGAATTTAATCCGAAAACACCCGACCCGGTGATTGCGCTCATATCGGAATGGCTTGACCAGGGTGGATCGATCGAAACCCGTGACGAAAATGCCGATATGGGTGGCACCATGCGACTCGGTGCCCAGACCTGCAAACTGGTGCCGGGGACATCTTCACGAAAAGCCTACGGTAGCGATGAAATCCAGGAGAGGCATCGCCATCGATACGAATTCAATAATAATTATCTCGATAGACTACAGGAAGCGGGGCTGGTGATAGCAGGACTTTCAATCGATAATGAACTGGTCGAAATGGTCGAGTTATCAGATCACCCCTGGTTTATAGGTTGCCAGTTTCATCCTGAATTTACCTCACACCCTCGCGAGGGCCACCCTTTGTTCAATAGTTTTATTTCCGCCGCACTTGATTTCAGGAAGAACAAAAAGAAATGATGTATTTTTTACCGGTATAAGAATTATGACCAGCATCAGCAAGGTTATTGGCCGTGAAATTCTGGATTCGAGAGGAAATCCGACGGTCGAAGCCGAGGTAACCCTGTCCTCTGGCGTTGTGGGTAGAGCCGCAGTACCATCGGGTGCGTCCACCGGTGAGCGTGAGGCGATCGAGTTACGCGATGATGACAAAAAGCGCTATCTCGGCAAGGGTGTGACCCAAGCGGTTACCCACATCAATGAAGATATCGCCAGGCATGTGCATGGTATGGACTGTGGCGATCAGGCGGGTCTGGACGCAGCGATGATTGATCTCGATGGCACCGATAACAAGAGCAGTCTGGGTGCCAATGCGTTGCTTGCCGTCTCGCTGGCGAATGCTCAGGCGGCTGCAATTCAGGCGCAACAACCGCTCTATCGATACCTGGGTGGGGATACGGCACGGACGCTACCAGTGCCAATGATGAATATCATTAATGGCGGTGCCCACGCCGATAACAGTGTCGATTTACAGGAATTTATGGTGTTACCGGTGGGTGCACCCAGTTTTACTGAAGCCTTGCGCTATGGCGTCGAGGTTTTCCATGCGTTGAAGTCAGTATTGAATAAAAAGGGTATGAACACCGCGGTTGGCGACGAGGGGGGCTTCGCTCCTGATTTATCGTCTAACCAGGAAGCCATCGAAATCATACTCGAAGCGATACATCAGGCCGGTTTCAAAGCAGGTGATGACATTAGCCTGGGCCTCGATGTTGCCAGCTCGGAATTTTATGATAATGGAAAATATCTGCTTGCCTCCGAAAATAAATCATTTGATGCGGATCAATTTAGCGATTACCTGGCTGCCTGGGTTGACCAGTACCCGATCATCAGCATAGAAGACGGCATGGACGAGAGTGACTGGCCGGGCTGGGATATTTTAACTAAAAAACTAGGAGACCGGATTCAGCTGGTAGGCGATGATCTGTTTGTCACCAATACCAGTATTTTTTCACGTGGCATAGAAAATAATATTGCTAATTCAATTTTGATCAAGCTTAACCAGATAGGCACGCTGAGTGAGACTCTAAATGCCATATCGATGGCCCACGACGCCGGTTACACCACGGTAATTTCGCACCGGTCCGGAGAGACTGAAGATGTCACAATCGCCGATCTTGCGGTTGCAACCAGCGCCGGGCAAATCAAGACCGGCTCATTGTCGCGATCAGACCGGGTTGCGAAATATAATCAATTACTGCGTATAGAATCAGAGTTGGGAGACTCTGCTATTTACCCGGGCAAATCGGTATTTCGTAATTTATAGGGTAATTCCGACCTGAGCAGTCAATGAAAATTCTGATCGGCATTCTCATCCTTTTGCTCATCGGCTTGCAGTACAAACTATGGCTTGGGGATGGGAGCCTGTCCGAGGTAGTGCAGCTATCCCGAGAACTGGATTTACAAAAAGAAAAGCTACGCGTTCTGGAACAGAGAAACAACATACTCGAGGCCCAGGTACTGGATTTACAGAACGGCCTCGACGCCTTCGAAGAAAAGGCACGTAATGACCTCGGCATGATAAAACAGGGTGAAACTTTCATTCAGCTGATTCCCTCCGATCAATCGAAATCTAATGGGCAATAACCCGGACCCGATATGGGCTATCGTGCCGGCCTCCGGGGTGGGCGCGCGGATGCAGAGCGAATTACCAAAGCAATATCTGTCTTTTCAGAATAAATCGATAATCGCGCATTGTCTCGATCGATTGCTCTCTTATCCTGAGATCGAAGGCGCTGTCGTAGTGTTACAGAACGATGACCCGCATTGGGAAAAACTTAATTATGCTTCAAATAAGCCCGTTTTAACGACACCTGGTGGCTTTGAGCGCCATCATTCGGTATACAACGGACTACTTGTTTTACAGGATCGATGCGGTAGTGATGTACTTGCATTGGTACACGATGCTATTCGGCCGCTGGTCACCCATGTAGATTTAGGCAATGTCGTTGAAGCTGCCCGAGCCCACGAGGCGGGGGCTATATTGGCGGCACCGGTTTCGGATACGCTGAAATTGCAGGGCGACACCATGGGAATTATAAAAACAGTATCGCGAGATCGATTATGGCGTGCATTCACACCGCAAGTTTTTCCGCTTCAAATGCTGCTACGAGCATTAAATGTAGTTATCGATGGAAATCTGGAAATTACCGATGACGCCTCAGCTATTGAATTACTGGGATATTTGCCCACGCTGGTAACTGGTGATCCTACCAATATAAAAATTACTAATCCGAGTGATTTAAACCTGGCTGAATTAATCTGGTTAAACCAGCGCGATCAATAGGATAACGAAGAGGATAACTACACCCAGGGGCAGGATATAACCCATCCAGTCTTTTGTGGTTCCCTTAGGGGAATTTTTAACTGCTCTCCTGGCACCGGGCAATATCATGAAAAACATGGCGATGAGGAGTAATGCAGATCCAACTTTTAGCCAATCCACAGTATCAATCCGGATAAATAAATAAGCCCCGAAAATCGGGGCCTAATGGTAATCTGAAACTGGTAGCCGAAAATCAGCGTACCGCTTCTAGTCGTCGCCTAGTGCACCAAGCAAATGCAACAAAGCGGTGAACAGGTTCAATATGGACAGAAATAATCCAGCTGTTGCCATGATGTAGTTAGTTTCACCACCGCGGATTAAAGCGGATGTCTGAAACAGTATCAGGCCGGCCATGATCATCACGACTGCTGCGTTAACAGCAAGAAATAATGCGGGTATTGCCAAAAAGATATTCAAAATCGCAGCGCCAATCACAACTAGCAACCCGACCATCAAGAATCCACCCATGAAACTGAAATCTTTGCGTGTTGTCAGGGCATACCCGGACAGGCCCAGGAATATAGCACCGGTGCCACCGAGAGCGGTCATAACAATACTGGGGTTAACCGCAAGATAATGGCCGATTATAGGTCCCAGTCCGAATCCAAGCAGTCCGGTTATACCGAACAACACCGGGATGCCAGTGGCTGAGTTAGCGGTTCTGGGTAGTACGAACCAGAGCAGGCCAATGCCCACCAGGGTTGCTATGAATGCGGTACCAAATGAAGCCTGTAGAAAAACGCTCAGGAATGCAGTAACCGCACTGAACATGAGTGTCATTGATAAAAGAATATAAGTATTCTTTATCAGCTTGTTAGTTTGTAGAATCGCGCCTTGTGGGCGAGCTACTGCAGCATTGAGTTCCATTACTTATCTCCAATATTTAGATGATCATAAGACTAACTAACGCTATTTTAAGTTCCAGCACCCCTGATATCAAGCTAATATCAACCCTAATTAATCAAGGGCTATCAAGGGTCTGTGTCCAAATACGCATGTTCGTACAATAGTTAATAAGATGGGGCTTGAGTAATTGCTTTCAAGTGAGGATGTTTCAATAATTTGATGATGACTCCATGCAGCAAATGTTTATAATACGCCAGCAATCGCGCCGGGTGTGATACCGGTATCGAATCTGCAACAATAAATTCGGGAGAGCTGGCTGAGTGGTCGAAAGCGGCGGTCTTGAAAACCGTTGAGGAGCAATCCTCCGGGGGTTCGAATCCCTCGCTCTCCGCCATATATAGCCCCTAAGTAATTGTTATTTAGGGTTTTTTTAATTTATATTCCTACTATATATACGGTTCTATATACGTTTCAATCCTAAAATTCGGTGCTTTTGCCCAAAGATGCCTGGAATAGGGTGCCAATTTATATTTTTAATATCTTAGAAGGTGGAACTGCCGTTACTGACGAAGGTTCGCTAGATTGACATGATGTAGCCTAAGGAGGAATATCACTTAAAAGGATGCCTAGACATGGAAGTAGATTCTCAGAAATGCTCTGATTACCTGTTGCTTATCCAGGCTCGATTGTATGGAGAGCCGAGGGGAGCCTTGCGACTCCTCCCGGTTTTTGTTGTACTTGCGACGTTGGATCTGGTTAAAGTTGCGTAGCCGTATTGGTTTCGCAATTAAGGATGATTGCAAACAAAAGGCGCATTAAGGATCGGGATCCCTGTAAGAACTAGATTAAAGGTGTAGGTCTGCAATTCCGTCTTGCAAACATCTACCTCGTCCCGCGTGAGTCCCCGGAATTCGACCAAGATATCTTCCCCCACACTAGGGTCTGACATATCTACAGATTATACACTGCGATTGGTTGCGGTCCGAGTCCAGACCAAGGAATTAAAGGATTTCACGGGGCAATTCGATTGCGTGATATAATCCTAGCCTAGGTGAAATAGTTGAGTTAAATAACCTGGAAAGGGGTTCACTAACCTAAAATTCTTGTCGGTTTTCATTATTCTACCGACCGTTACTACGAGGAGTAATACAAATGAAACAATTAATTTTCGCTTTTGTTGTGATTTTCTTTTCCTCTGCAGCTTTTGCTTTTCATTGTCCCGCCGATGCCAAAGCAATTGACGCGGGTTTAGCCAAAGCTAGTCTGTCCAGTGACATGAAATCAGAGATAATGAAACTTCGAGCTAAAGGTATGGAGCAACATAGTGCAGGCGACCACAAGGGTTCAGTAGACACATTATCTAAAGCTATGAGGATGTTACTGAACAGCATGGAGTAACCAGTTTTTGTGGGTGGGTTGTAATTGGAGCGATGTAATCTGAATGCCAACTTTTGGAAAAGCAGGATCTCTATCCCAAAGCCAGGTTGAGAGACTGGCCGTTACCACAATATCAACAATTGTTTCTCCAGTGACCCAGACCTCCCAGCCCAGTTTTAAATAAGCTTAAAAAAACTCAGCTTCCTCAGTTCTTTCTGGTGATTTTGCGCCGCTATCGATATTCAATAGCGAATATGCAGGACACCAGGCGATTAAACCGGTTACTAGTAGAATGAGACCTACCGTCCCCCACCAGGATTGGTAATAAATTCCAACGGTGATGATGACCCAGCCCAGGATAAATCGAATTGAGCGATCCAGGTTTCCAACGTTGATTTTCATAACTATTCCCTCTTAACTTTTTACACCATATAAATTTAAGGCGGTACGGGCCAATAAGAATTGATCTAAATCAAACTAGGCAGTGGTTGTTGAATTTTTTGTTAAAAAACGCCCCGTTTTTAAAGTATCGATAACCGGGCTTATCTCATTCATCAGCAAATTTAACGATTTAGACTTGATGAGCTGAAGTGTCTCTTAAATCAGGAGGCCATCTGCCCAATTTGGCTTGACGACATACAGGTTTTGCAATCCCCAAAGTTCCTGGTGAGGCCTGGATGACCGATACTTAGAACACTTTGGATTTTTGAATGCCTACATGGATTTTTGATGGAAAAGTAATGCAGGAGAAATTGCCGCAGGACAGCCCCAAACAAGCCCCACCTTGCGTTCAGCCCAGGTGTATGGGTATACTGTGGTGATATATGCTCTATTAGCCGCGTAAGACGGCGAGCGTAAATAATAATTCGACAGATAGTCGATGGACCTTGTGGAGGGGATATTATGAGCAGAAGGCACAGACTATGGACGTAGTTGATGCTTACGCACTCATCGCTTTGTTTACTTTGTTTTGTATTTTCAAAGTTACGCTATTATTAATTGACGAGTACCGTAATAACTAATTAACAATAGCTAACAGTTCGATTTATTGTAAACAGCCGCTGTAGCAATCTCTCATTCGTGATTTATTCAGTCTGCCTGGTTGCCGGGGGACATTCGAGTGTATCGTTAATATAACTTAATTATAATATGGTGAACCCTACGTCTCGCCGGGATATTTGCGCCCGCAGGGCTTAAAGATAGAGGAACCGGTGACCAGGATTAGGCGAGCTATCTTTATTCTTTTTCCTGATCCAGCCCCTGTTTCGCTGATTGATAAAAATCCGTTACTATCATTCCTGATACGATTAATACAATGATGGTGAATGGTATTGCACCAATAGAATTGGCGAGCCCTAAAACAAACGCAAGAAATACTGCTACCGCAACCAGGCCTGTTATTAAATTATCCATGCTTGCCTCTACAGTTCATATTTAAAAAAGTATACTCGGTTACTCACTCAAAAGATCCAGTAACCAACGGGATGTTCTAAATAACCGCGCATCATCACCACTTGCACCGACAATTTGTACGCCTTCCGGAAGTTCCTCTGGACTCTGCAATATGGGTAAGTTAATCGCCGGGTTACCACAATAGGTCCAGATAGTATTAAATTCCGGACTACCGGTAGCCATTCCGGAAGGTGCCGGACCACTGGCGGATGGTGTCAGGATGGCATCGTATTCTTCAAAAATCTCGCTCAGGATATTGTTGTATTGTATTTTTATACTGACCGAGGAATCATAATCTGTAGTCGATACTTTCCCGCCACGTTCGATCATTTCGATTAGTTCAGTACTCAGTTTTGATTTACCGTCATTGTATTCTTCAGCGAAGCTCTGCGCCAAATCTGCTTCCATAATATTCTGGTGATGCTGATAAATATCATCAAACTGGGCGGGTAGATCGATGATGCTGATGCTGTCTTTTACCTGCTCGTTTGTAGTCTCGATAAATTCTCGAAAACTATCTTTGCTGGATTGCTCTACCAGGTCCCATTTTGCTGTCCTCACGAACGCGAAACGCGGGTTTGCAGGTACAGGCTCTGCCATCACCTTTGAGATGCACGGCGGCGCGGTCGGGGTCATCTGTGCGTCGTGGCTGTCATAGCGCATTAATACGTCTGAAATGAGCGCGAGGTCCGGTAAGTCTCGGGCGAAAACCCCAATAGTATCCAGATGGCTCGATTGTTTTAGGACCCCATGGCGGGAAATCCGGGCAAAACTGGGTTTGAAGCCAAAGACGCCGCAATACGAAGCAGGTCGGATTAGAGATCCATTGGTCTGGGTTCCTACCGACAGGGGTACCATGGCTGCAGCCACGGCCGCAGCCGATCCGCTCGAAGAACCACCTGGAGTATGTTTTGTATTGTGGGGATTCCTGGTTTTACCTGGTGAATATACGGCCAATTCGGTAGTCACAGTCTTACCCAGTATGATCGCCCCCGCTTCGCGTAACAGTGAAACCAGCGTTGCATCCTGCGTTGGCCTGCGACCCTGGTGTAAAACGGTGCCATTTTCAGTTGGATAATCACTGGTATCGATAATGTCTTTGATGCCGACGGGTATCCCGTGGAGCAGCCCGGTCGGCAGTCCGCGACTTCGAAATTTATCCGCCTGGCGGGCATGATCGAGAGCCAGTTGTTTATCCAGATGCGCCCAGGCACCGATGCTTTGTTCGAGCTCTTCGATACGATCGAAACACCCCTCGACCAGAACTTCCGATGTTAAGAGTCCATCTTCAATTGCTTCACGGGCATCACGGGCTGATAGTAAACTGGGGCTGTGTAATTCTTGGCTTTGCATATCCATCGAATTGAAATATTACCCTTGTCCAAAAAAATAAACGGGTAGCCACAGCGCTATGCCGGGGAAGTTATATAAAAGCACCATGGAGAATATGATGATAGCCAGATACGGCATAATTCCACGGAATATATCCATTAGCTGGATATACGGTGGCGCCACACCCTTCAGATAGTACGCGGCCATCGCCATCGGTGGCGTTAAAAACGAGGTTTGTAAATTTAACGCTACCAGGATTCCAAAAAACAACGGGTCGACCTGGAAGGTGTCTAACATGGGCAGAAATATAGGCACGAATATAATGATTATTTCGGTCCATTCCAGAGGCCAACCGAGCAGGAATATGATCGATTGAGCCAAGATTAAAAATCCAACGGAACTCAGCTCCATTGTCAGTACCCAGTCCCTAATCAGATCGTGTCCACCGAGATAAGAAAACACCGAGGCAAAGGTCCAGGAACCGACAAATAACCAGCAAACCATCGCCGAGGTTTTGGCTGTGAGGTAAACTGCCTGCTTTAACCGATCCCAATTCAGTGAACGATAGACAGTAGCCAGCACCAGCCCTCCGAATGCACCGACACCAGCAGCTTCGGCCGGTGTCGCCAGACCCATCAGGATGGCGCCCAGTACGCTCATGATTAATACCGCCAACGGTATAAAAGACGTCAACAGAGCCCACAAAATTTGCGGCAAAGGCGGTACGTCTTCCTCTTTTGGTTTCGGCGCCAGAGCCGGGTTCAATGTTGCTCTCCCGACTACATACACCATATATAACCCGGCCAGCAACATGCCGGGAAACAGCGCCGCTGCATAGAGGCGCAACGGCGATAGCTCGGCTATGGCGGAATAGACAATTAACATGATCGAAGGTGGTATCAGGATACCGAGACAACCGCCGGCGCAGATGACTCCGGATGCATATCTTTCGTCATATCCTGCCTTCAACATCGCCGGGAAGGCGAGCATGCCCATCAATGTCACAACAGCACCGATAATACCCGAGGCGGTAGCGAATATCGCACAGGTGAACAGCGCCGCCACGGCCATCGAGCCGGGCAAGTTACGTGCGGCCAGCTGAATACTGAAAAACAGACGGTTGACTATATTGGCGCGTTCCACCACGTAGCCCATAAATAGAAATAACGGTACAGCGACCAAAACGTCGTTCGACATAACCGAAAAAGTATTCTGCACGAACAGGTCGAATATGCGATTGTCAAAAATAGTTTGCATACGCAATTCGTCGTAGTAGGCGTAATAGCCAAAGCCAAGGCCCATTGCAATCAGTGTAAATGCGATAGGAAATCCGAGCATTACCATAAATATGAACAGGCCCAGCATCAGGACTGCAACATGTGGATCAGACATTGCCTTTCTCCCGGTCACGCAATTCCTGTTGCTCTTTCATCAACACGGTTTCAGTCTCCTGCACGTCGTGTAGTCGGGGAGGCCATTCGCCAGTTTTAATACAGATTAAGCAACGCACTGCTTCCGCGATGCCCTGGAGCAATACCAGTACGCCGGAGATAGGAATAAGGGTTTTGAAAAAATAGATTTGTATACGGGCCGGGCTACTCCAGCTCACTTCTTTATAAAACCAGGAATCGGCGGCAAAGCCATAGCCATAATAAATGAGCGCAAATGCGCCTGGCATCAGAAATAGAATGTATAAAACGAAGTCAATTTTAGCCTGGGTTTTTTTGCTAAATAGCCGATACAGGACATCACCTCGAACGTGGGCGTCCTGTGATAGCGCGTAAGCCCCGCACATCATAAACAGTGCACCGTACATTTGTACACTCATATCAAATGCCCAGACAGTTGGAGCATTGAGCGCATAGCGTACAAAAACTTCGTAACAGGTCGAAAAGGTTAAAATGACTATACACCAGGCAAATGCCTTTCCAAACCAGGCACTCAAGCTATCGATAAAGTGAAGAATCCGGGTCATACCTACACCTTAATAAATTGACATTCAAATCAATGTGGAAATAACTGAAGAGACGAGGGCGGTGTAATAACACCGCCCTCTGGGTTTGCAATAATCAAGCTATCTTGGTAAATGAGCTATTTAACAATCACTTACAGGGTGCCAAAGTAATGCTCATAAGCCAGGCGATAACTAGGCGAATTTTGCAGTGCATATGCACCGTGACGCTTCGCCCAGGCCTTCTGTGAATCTACTACTTTCTTGAAAAACGGATCTGATTTATTAAAACGCTCGATGATGATATCCCAGGCTTTAAGCTGGTCATCCATTACGCTGTCTGGTGTACGATAGACATTTACCCCGTGCTTTTCTTTCAGAACAACCAGGTCCTGCGAATAACGTTCCATCGCTTTCCAGGCCATATCGGCCGATGCCGCTTCGGAGGCATACTCCAGAATCGCCTGGTGTTCCTTCGCCAGTTTGTCGAACAGGGTCTTGTTATAAATGATTTCAAAACTCTCCTGGGACTGGTGGAAGCTGGCCAGATGATAATGCTTTGAAACATCCTGCATGCCGAAATCCTTGTCCGATGTCGGGTTGTTGAATTCGGCTGCATCGATCAGGCCGCTTTTCATCGCTGGCTGGATTTCTCCGCCTGGCAGTTGCACCACCGACATACCCATTTCCTGCAGTACGTCAGCGGCGAGTCCGACGGTACGATACTTCAGGCCTTTCATCTGGCTACTACTTTTGATATTTTCCTTGAACCAGCCCAGCGGTTGAGCGGGCATCGGGCCGGTAAAGAATCCGACCAGATCGAGTCTCAGCTTGTCATGCATCAGTTCGTAGTACAGGTCTCTACCGCCACCGTACTGGATCCAGCCTATCAATTCGTTAGCCGACCAGCCGAAGCAGGGGCCTGTTCCGAATAAAGAGGCAACCGGACTTTTTGAATACCAGTAAGCGGTTACCATGTGAGCACCATCCAGTACACCTTTATGCACTGCTGTTTGCATTTCAGCCGTTTTCACGACGGCACCGACACCGAGTAGATCAATTTTCAGCGATCCACCTGACATTTCATTTACACGACGTACATAGTCCTGGGCAAATTCCAGAAAAATACCACCACCCCAGGCTGCCTGTACTTTGAGTACAACCGGTTTTGCGGCAATGGCGATCGAAGGTGCGGAGAGTGCAGCACCACCCGCGATGGCAGCGGCACCTGTTTTTAGAAACTTACGACGGGATGCTTTTACTTCGGTCATTTTTGTTATCCTCATTTATGGTTTATTTAGGACTGCGAATACTAAAATGTTAAAGCAAATTAATATTGAGAAGACATACTACAGGAAATATATTTTAGATCGCAGTTTATTCAGCCATTTATTAATTAGAATTGACTAGAATAGGGCTATTAAAACATATCTTCGCAGTATATTGTATACCAAACTCGGATAATTGGGTATTGTTAGCGGCACACTCGACTCTGATCAGGCGACCCGGTCGCCCGGTTCTTTGCCTTCAAAAACTGCTATCAGGTTATCAATTGCCCTGAATCCCATGGCGTCTCTTGTTTCCTGAGTGGCACTGCCAATATGCGGTAATAAAAAAACATTGTCTAACTGACGGTATCCGGGGTGAATGGCATCGGGTTCGCCATTAAAAACATCAAGTCCCGCTGCGGCAATTCGACCCGATTTTAATGCCTCGATTAACGCTTCGTCGTCGACAACTACGCCTCTTGAGGTATTGATTACTATCGCGTGGCCGGGCAATTTTGCAATTACCTGCTCGTTCAGCAAGCCCCGGGTTTTCTCCGATGCCGGGCAGTTGATCGATAGTACATCGATCTCTGAGACCAGTGCTTCGACCGTAGAATGATAGATAGCGCCCTGTTCGCGGTTCGCATCCAGGGGATTACGGTTGTGATAATGAATTTCCATATCAAATCCACGAGCGCGCATGGCTACGACCTGGCCAACCCTGCCCATACCGAGAATGCCCAGGCGCTTATTAGAAATCTGTTGGCCCACCATAAATGCCGGGCTCCAGTCTTTCCATTGCTGATTGCGTATCAGCCTCTCACCTTCACTGGCACGACGTGCTGCACCTAACATTAACAGTATTGCAATCTCTGCAGTTGCATCAGAGAGCACATCGGGTGTGTTAGTTACGATAATATTTTTTTGTCTGGCAGCCTCAAGGTCAACATGATCAACTCCCACCGAAAAATTGGCGATGACCTTGATGCGCTGAGGGAGCAGGGCAATGGTTTCGGCCGGGAATTTTTCAGTATGGCAGGGCAATATTGCATCGACCCCATGCGCTAGTGTTAACAATTCATCCCGGGTATATAACTGGTCCTCCGGGTTGAGAATAGTATCGAAGTGTTGACCCAGTCGTTCTTCGACTGCATCGGGTAACTTGCGTGTTACCAATACAAGGGGCTTTTTGGTCATATTACTACTATATTCTAGTTAAGGAGCCTCTGATTAAACCGATCAGATGAATGATACAGACCTAAAATATAAACACATAGTCTCCGCTCGCACAAGATTCCGACCGGTACAGGTAGCAACTAATTGACATTTACAGGATTCGGCATGTTCAGGATAATAAGCAGCCTTTTCTTTTCAGGCAAATAAATGAGTCAATCAACTAACGGATTTCAGTGGCGATCGCAATCTGCATTTATCATAGTGGCAACGGGTGCGACGCTTAGCCTGAACGATATCCTCACCTTTCCAGTATTGGCGGGGCATAACGGCGGTGGCGCATTTTTACTGCTCTACGCGGCATTTCTCTTCTTATTGGGGCTGCCATTGCTGATGGCTGAGCTATTGATAGGGCGATTAGGTCGCTCCGACCCTTCACGATCGTTTGAAATTCTCGCGTCGCAGCATAAGGCATCAATATACTGGAAGACGGTCGGATTTGTCTCATTGCTGGCGGCCTTTTTAATCGTCGCCACATTTAGCGTAATCGCGGGCTGGTCCCTTTCCTACGTATTCAAATCCGGGTTGGGCATCTATAGCAGCCTGACAGCTGACAGTATCAATAGTTCATTCAGCGATTTTCTGATTGATTCCGAGCGCATGATGTTATGGCACACGTTGTTTGTCATATTGCTGATCGTCATCGGCGCGCAACATTTGCGTAAGGGGATTGAAAGAATTTCCTATATTTTAGTGCCCGGCATGGTACTGACATTAGTGATAGGGTTGATTATTGCCAGTAATTCGACCGGATTTCAGGAAAGTATTCGATACCTGCTGCATACAGATTTTTCTATGATCGACGCCAATGCCCCCCTACTAGCCTTGCAAAGGGCTTTTTACACGCTGGCACTGGGTCTGGGCGCGATGATTATCTACGGGAGTTATTTGCCCTCGAATGTTTCAATTGGTTATTCCGCGTTTCAGGTTATTATGATTGATTTACTGTTTTCAATCATTGTCGGTTTAAGCATCAATGCCATGGTTTTTTCGGCCGGGATACTGCCCGGGCTTGATAGTCAATACGCGTATCGAATTCTACCCGATGTGTTCAATCAGCATGCTTCGGGCCAGTTTTTCGCGGTATTGTTTTATCTGATGTTAACCCTGGCGGCCCTTACCACCTCGATCGCGTTGATGGAAGGGCCAGTGAGTTATATCCAGCGTAAATTTTCCTATAGCCGGATAAAATCTGTTGTATTGCTCGGTATGGCTATCTGGACTTTTGGCCTGGTTTCGATATTTTCCTTTAGTGTCCTGAATGGCGACGGGCTTACGGTTGCCCTGTTTTATGGTGGGGAAGCCATTCGCATTGTCTATAACGCCGGATTACATGACGTCATGGTGGCCATTTCCAGCCATGTCATTCAACCTCTAGCGGCGCTATTTCTATGTCTTTTTGTAGCCTGGGTCATACCGCGTGAAGTCAGTCACAGGGGGTTTGCCCTGCCGGGTAAGTACTGGTTCGAAATCTGGAACTATATCATTCGATACATCACACCGGTTTTATTGATGATTGTAGTTCTCGGTTCTTTCGGAATAATTTGATCTATGACGATTATTAGGCGCAGTGCGCTGATGCCTTACGCGGCTCAAACCATGTACGAAGTGGTGAACAATGTAGCCGAGTATCCTGAATTCCTGCCCTGGTGTGCGGATGCTAAGATACTGTCTCAGAGCGACACATTAATGGAGGCCTCTATATTGATGAAGAAAACCGGGGTAAACCACTGGTTCTCTACTCGAAACTCGTTGGTGAAGAATAAAAAAATTGAAATCGAGTTACTGGACGGGCCCTTTGAACAGCTCGAAGGCAGCTGGGAATTTACTGATTATGATGATCAGGGCTCCAGGATTAAACTTGATCTGGAATTTGAATTTCCCAATGGTTTGGGAAAGGTATTAATAGCACCGGTATTTTCCCGGATCGCCAATACGATGGTCGATAGTTTCTGCACTCGTGCCCACGAGATCAATAATTGTGAACCATAAAAAGACGATCGAAATCGCCTACGCAACCCCCGAATTGCAAAGAATTATTGAATGTCAAATTGACTCCGGCGTATCACCGAGGGAGGCTGTGAGACAATCAGACATCAATCGATATTTTGCTGAAATCGATCCTGATTCCTGCGATCTCGGTGTATTCGGTAAATCAATCGCAGAAGATTATAAACTGGAAGATGGTGATCGAATCGAAATTTACCGCCCTTTAATCGCAGACCCGAAAGAAGTTCGCCGCCAGAGGGCAGCAAAAGGATTGAAAACTAAAAAGGGCGGCGGCGCGCTTGAAGGGTAAAACGCGGGATTTAATCTGAGCTCAGCTAACCACCGTTCAGTGAACCTTCGATCGAGGATAGTTGATCGTAGGTAAATCGCAGGATCATGACACGTTTTTCTTCCAACTTTTTGTCGCCAGATTTAAAATAATAAATATAGTGCCAGACATTGGGATGATAAGGATCCGCAATCGCCGGCTCGCCGAGCAGGAATTCAACCTGCCGTGGAGTCATTCCGATTTCGAGTTGAGCTATAACCTCGGCATCAATCCTGTTACCCTGTGGGATATCTAACCGATAGACACAGGCTGACAATGCTACAATCGAAAACAGCATGGTCAGAAATACAAATAGGCGAAGATTCATTTATTGTTCTGGGTGAATAACGAGCGCCGATAATACTGGCCTGCCGATAAAGCTGCAATTCTTTAGAGTAATAATATTATGCAATCATCGGATATAAAAAATGCGGGTCTAAAACTCACCTTGCCACGAATGAAGATTCTGGAATTGCTTGAAAGCTCCGATGAAAGGCACCTGAAAGCTGAAGATATATACAAAAATCTGCTCGATTCGGGTGAGGAAATTGCCCTCGCTACCGTCTACCGTGTTTTAACCCAGTTTGAGGCAGCCGGTCTGGTCACTCGCCACCACTTTGAAGGTGGGCATGCAGTTTTTGAGATTAATGATGGAGAGCATCACGATCATCTGGTCGATATCGCAAGTGGCAAGGTGGTAGAGTTTTATGACGAAGTCATAGAGCGACGCCAGAAAGAAATAGCCAGTCAGTATAATTTTACCATCACCGACCACACGATGGTTTTATACGGCAGGTTTGACGACGAAACCAGCTAAGTAGCCAGATTTTGTGCAATACGCGGGCTAACCCTGTTCGGCAATCATTTCGCTGGCATGGGCCCTGGTTTGTTCGGTAATGGTTATGCCGCCGAGCATGCGTGCGATCTCTTCAAGTCGCTGTTCAGGGCTAAGCGCGGTCACCTGGGTAGTCGTACCAGTCATTTTTTGGGTTTTATCCACGCGAAAATGATGGTGTGCCTGCGACGCCACCTGCGCTAAATGGGTGACACAAAAAACCTGGCGATTTTCACCCAGCAAGCGAAGTTTTTTACCGATAATTTCTGCGACTCTACCACCTACGCCACTATCGACCTCGTCAAATATGAGCGTTGGTATCCGGGATGATTCACACAGTATAACCTGTATCGCGAGACTAATTCGAGATAACTCACCTCCCGAAGCCACCTTGCTTAAGGGTTTTAACGGTTGCCCCGGATTAGCACTGACCAGATAGCTGATAGTATTGATGCCGGATGATTTGAAACTGGATTCGCTATCCAGTTCATCCACCTGAATCGAAAATTGACCTCCCTGCATACTCAGTTGTTGCATCACCTGGGTTATTTGCGTGGATAGAGAAAGTGCGGTTTCCTGCCTCTTTGCGGACAACTGATTAGCAGAATTTAAATAAAGGCTTCTTTTTTGATCAAGCTCCCGTTGTAGCTTTTCTTCATTTTCTTCGCTGTTTACCAGTGTCTCCAGCTCAGTATTGAGCTTCCGGGTTAGTTCTGGCAATTGTTCAACTGGCACGTGATGTTTCCGCGCCAAATCCTGTGTGCTGGCAATTCGTCGATTCAGCCAGTCGAGGCGCTCTGGTGCCAGATCTATTGAATCCTGATAGTCCCGAAGTTCGTTACTGGCTTCCTGTATCTGTATTAGCGCATTAGCAATTAGCTCATGACTGGACGACAGGGCCTTATCGTTTACTAACTGATTGCCCAGTGTTTGCTCGCAGTAGCTGAGTAAGCCCTGCACTGTATTATCGTCATTATCATAGAGTAAACCCAGTACATTAGAGGTGTTCTCGAGTAAATTTCCGGCGTGTGACAAACGCGTGTATTCGGTTTGAAGATTTTCTAACTCACCCTCGACGAGATTTAAACTGGTCAGCTCCTGACAATACAGATTGAGTAAATCTATTCGTTGTTCGCGTTCAATTGAACCAAGTTTTAACTGCTCAAGCCTGTTTCTTATCGCCTGCCAGTCGTTATATTTCTGCCTGACGTCTGCCGTTAACTGGTTATCACCCATATAGGTATCAAGTAGCTGTTGCTGTGCCCTGGGTTTTAGTAATGACTGATGTTCGTGCTGCCCGTGTAGATCAAGCATTAACTGGCTCAAACTTTTAAGCTGAGACAGCGGTGCCGTATGGCCGTTGATAAAAGCCTTGCTACGGCCATTGGCGAAAACCACGCGACGAATAATACATTCATGATCACTCGCCATTTCGTTATCCTGCAGCCATTTTCTTGCCTGCAGATGGTCACCCAGGTCAAAACTGACACAGATTTCAGCTTTCTCCTTATTTGCCATGACGTTTTCGGTCTCGGCTCTGTCACCCGATATCAATTTGATGGCATCAAGCAGGATCGACTTTCCAGCACCGGTTTCGCCGGTCAGCGCGGATAAACCCCGGTCGAATTCAAGATTCAGTGAATCAATAATTGCAAAATTACTAATCTGTATTGATTCCAGCATCAGTAGTTGGTACTCCAGTAAAGTTTTGCCCTTAGAATTTCAAAATAATCATAACTTTCGGGATGTAGTAAATTAATCGGCTGCGGGTAGCGTTTTATTCGGACGCGGTCATCGGCATCTATGATAGCCATTGACTGGCCGTCGTAGTTAATCTGGGCAATCGATCCCGCTTCACTCAGGCGAATTTCGATTTCCTGATTGGCGGGTAGTACGATCGGTCTGTTACTCAGGGTGTGCGGACAAATCGGAACAATAGCCAGTGTTTCCAACGAAGGGTGCATGATCGGGCCACCTCCGGACAGCGCGTAGGCGGTTGATCCAGTCGGTGTAGTAACAATCACCCCATCGGCACGCTGTTTGTGGATTAAATTGCCGTCGCTGTAAACCTCGTATTCGATCATGCTCAACGATTCATGGCTGTGCAATATAATATCGTTGATTGCTATATTTGTGGATGAGCTGCGGTTTGGGCCCTCAATTTCGCCCTCAATAAAAAACCTGCTTTCGACAGTGTACTTGCCGGCAATCACTGCACTCAGGTGTTGTTTGAAATCGCTGACCGACACATCGGCTAAAAAGCCGAGCCTGCCCAGATTAATGCCTAACAGCGGAATTTTCTTGTCGACCAGGGCCCTTGCAGTAGTCAATAAAGTGCCATCTCCGCCCAGCGTAATGACCAGATCGCACTGTTCGACCAGCTCTGACATTGAAACAATCTGGATCGGCGCAATCGAAAAATCGGCATCCAGAGAATGCATTAGTACATTGGCATGCTCGCCAAGCGCCGTGGTTACCATCTTCACGGTGTCGAGATGAGATTGCATATCCTGGCGAACTACCAGGCCAATGGTATTGAACTTGAGCTGCATGTTATCAGGGTGACTCTAGTATATTAATGCCTTATTCAGCGATCAAATGTCCCTAAATAGATATCCTGAATTTACAACCAATTGTCACAGATTATCGCAAATTCACAAAAGTTAATGTCAGTGCGTTCTTTACTGGAATCTATTTAAAGATACACTACCAGTCAATATGCAATATTTGCAATATAACAGACCCGATGGCTGAAAAATACGAACTTGATCAACGAGCGCAGTTTCTGTTGAAACAGCTAATCATCTCCTATACCCGGGATGCTCAGCCGGTTGGTTCAAAAAACCTGGTGGAGTTATCCGGTCTTGACGTCAGTTCAGCTACCATTCGCAACATCATGGCAAGGCTGGAAGCCCTGGGTCTGGTTGATTCGCCGCACACCTCGGCGGGACGTATTCCGACCGAGGCAGGCTATCGCTTTTTTATCGATAGCCTGCTCGAGGTAAATGATCTTGGCAGATCGGCGAAAAAAGCAATTTCGGACAGCTTTAGCACCAACAAAACTTCCAATGATCTGATTCAGAGTGCATCGGATATTCTTTCCAGTATCACTCACTTGACCGGTATTATCAGTTTAACCCATTCAGCACCCGCTGAAATTCGACATCTTGAATTCATGCGCCTGTCTGATCGCCGAATACTCGTGATTTTGGTAATAAACCAGGATGATGTCCATAACAAGGTCATTCAGGTAGACCGCGATTATACAGATATCGAGTTAAATCAGGCAGCCCAGACATTGTCCCGCTATCTTATTGGTCGAGATTTTCGTAGCGCTCGAGATCAGTTACTGAACGAATTGTCGGAACTCAGGGGTGATGTTAATAGCATTATGGAATCCGTACTGAAAGCGATGGAAGAGGTATGCAGTGACAGTATTCACGACGATCTGGTAACCAGTGGTGAGTCTAATCTATTACAGTATGCAGAACTCTCTGACATCAATAAATTACGAAACCTGTTTGATGTATTTAATCAGAAGACCGATCTACTCAAATTACTCGATGGCTGTACTTCGGCGGACGGTGTCGAAATATTTATTGGCAGTGAGTCGGGTTATTCAGTGTTAAGTGATTGCAGCGTGCTTGGCGCACCTTATCAAATTGATGGCCAGGTGGTCGGCGTGCTCGGTGTCATAGGACCTACCCGAATAGCGTATGAACAGGTAATACCGGTAGTAGATGTCACAGCAAAATTATTAAGTTCCGCCTTGAATACACAGAAATAATCCTTACATTTCAAAAAACCTTACCATCACCAAAGGGCAAACCTGATAGCAGAGGTTTGTCAGTAAAATAGTGGAGTTAAAGTATGTCATCTGAAAAATCTCATATAAAGCAAAAGAAAAAAGCCCGCACCGAAAAAGTTGACAGTGCTAACGACGATACTTCGAGTGACCTGGGTGAGGTTGCCGGCAAGGTCGATATTAGCGATCAGGCCAAAGCTGAAACCGAATCCGAGACTGGAAATGGCGAAGAGAATATTGAGCAACAACTGCTCGAAGCTCAGGCAACGATCAAGGATTACTGGGATCAGATCATACGTTTAAAAGCTGAGATGGAAAATAGTGTCAAGCGTGCGAGTAGAGATATCGAAAATGCGCACAAATTTGCAGTGCGCAATTTCGCCGAGTCTTTACTACCTGTTTTGGACAGCATGGAGTTGGGGCAGCTGGCGGCAGAAGGCGATAAGGCGAACCTGTCGAGTATCATCGAGGGCTCACAAATGACCATGTCGATGTTTGTCCAGGCACTGGAAAAACACGGGCTGAAGCAGATAGACCCGGCCGGGGAATCATTTGATCCGGACCAGCACCAGGCGATTAGCATGATTGACGATGAAAATGCCAAATCAAATACCGTAATCAGTGTCATGCAAAAAGGATTCTTATTGAATGACAGACTGGTCAGGCCGGCCATGGTTGTGGTTGCCAAATAAATTGATTAACCCGGCAGGCCAGCAGGTTGCCGGATTAAATTCATTATAGTTAACCTTATATATAGTAATGACTTGAAAGCGGGGAATTGATCCTTACATCAGTACTAAGTTAAACCAACAGATTACTTGGAGTATTTAAATGGGCAGATATATTGGAATTGACCTTGGCACTACCAACTCATGTGTGGCGGTGATGGAAGGCGGAAAGCCGAAGGTTATCGAAAACTCAGAAGGCGATAGAACAACCCCTTCGATTGTAGCATTTGGTAAGGACGATGAAGTTCTTGTTGGACAGCCTGCAAAACGCCAGGCAGTCACCAACCCAAAAGATACAATGTATGCGGTAAAACGACTGATTGGTCGTCGCTACGACGAAAAAGCTGTGCAAAAGGACATCGATCTGGTGCCCTATACAATTGTTAAGGCCGACAATGGTGACGCCTGGGTGGAAGCCAGGGGCGAAAAGATGGCACCCCCCGAAATATCTGCTCGCGTTCTTCAAAAAATGAAGAAAACTGCTGAAGATTACCTCGGCGAAGAGGTCACCGAAGCGGTCATTACGGTGCCTGCCTATTTCAACGATTCACAACGCCAGGCGACCAAGGATGCCGGTAAAATTGCAGGCCTCGAAGTCAAGCGTATTATCAACGAACCAACTGCGGCCGCACTCGCTTACGGGATGGATAAGGCGATCGGCGATAAGAAAATCGCGGTTTACGACCTCGGCGGCGGCACTTTCGATATTTCTATCATAGAGGTAGCTGAAATTGACGGCGAACACCAGTTTGAGGTGTTATCCACCAACGGTGATACTTTTCTCGGTGGTGAGGATTTCGATATGCGCCTGATCGACTATCTTGCTGACGGATTTAAAAAGGAACAGGGTATGGACTTGCGCGGAGATCCGCTGGCCATGCAACGCCTTAAAGAGGCAGCCGAGAAGGCGAAAATTGAATTGTCTTCGAGTCAGCAAACCGATGTTAACCTGCCTTATATTACCGCCGATGCATCGGGACCCAAGCATTTAAACCTGAAAATTACCCGTGCCAAGCTTGAATCCCTGGTCGATGATTTGATCGCACGTACGATAGATCCCCTGAAAGTGGCGCTCGAAGATGCCAGTCTATCAGTATCTGAGATCGACGAAATTATTATGGTTGGCGGTCAGACGCGTATGCCGAAAGTACAGGATGTAGTGAAAAACTTTTTTGGCAAAGAGCCCCGACGCGATGTTAATCCAGACGAAGCAGTTGCCAGCGGTGCAGCCATTCAGGGCGGTGTACTGGGTGGCGATGTAAAAAATGTGTTATTACTAGACGTCACGCCTCTTTCGCTCGGTATCGAAACACTGGGCGGTGTAATGACCAAGCTGATCGAAAAAAATACTACGATCCCAACAAAGGCATCGCAGACTTTTTCGACTGCCGAGGATAATCAAAACGCAGTTACCGTGCATGTATTACAGGGTGAACGCGAAGTCGCCACAGCCAACAAATCGCTGGGTCGATTTGATTTGTCAGATATTCCGCCGGCACAACGTGGCGTGCCACAGATTGAGGTCACATTCGATATCGATGCTAACGGCATATTACATGTATCGGCAAAAGACAAGGCCACTGGTAAGGAACAGAAGATTGTGATTAAGGCTTCCAGCGGCCTGTCCGATGAAGAAGTCGAAGCAATGATTAAAGATGCAGAGGCGCATGCGGAGGAAGACCGCAAACATCGAGAGATGGTCGAGACTCGAAATCAGGCTGATGCAATGATCCACGCGACCGAAAAATCACTGGTCGACCTTGGTGACCAGGTTGAGGCAGAAGACAAGTCGAATATCGAAGCTGCAATCGCCGCATTGAAAACAGCCATGGAAGGTAACGATAAGGCTGATATTGAAAGCAAAACCCAGGTTTTGGCAGATGCCTCCGGCAAACTGGCTGAGAAAGCCTATGCAGCGAATTCGGAAGATGGCTCTGGGCCTGTCGATGCGAATGCTTCGGCAGAATCCGGCGATTCGAACGACGATGTGGTCGATGCCGAATTTGAGGAAGTAGAAGACGATAAAAAATAATCCTTAGGGATTTCGCTAACCCGGTCTGTCGATTACAGGCCGGGTTTTTGTTATTAAGGCATAACCTGCACAAAGCTCGATAGGGATGAAAACCATCGAGCCAATTGATAGATCAGAGGCATTAAAATCAACAATCAAGTTTCCATTTGCCATGCTTTGACCCTGATCTACGTTAGCTTGTTGCGACCTGCGGACTAAATAAATGGCGCAAAGAGATTATTACGAAGTACTCGGTAGCGAACCAACAGCTTCGGATGCTGACCTGAAAAAGGCCTTCCGGCGGCTTGCAATGAAGTACCATCCTGACAGAAATCCGGACGACAAGAAAACCGAGAGGCGGTTTAAAGAAGCCAAGGAAGCCTACGAGGTCCTGTCCAACCCGAACAAGCGCGCAGCCTATGACCAATTCGGACATGCCGGTGTCGATCATTCCTCCGGCGGCGGTTTTAGTGGGGGTGGGTTTGGCGATGCTTTCAGTGATATCTTCGGTGATATATTTGGCGGTGGCGGCCGATCGCGGATACGCAAAGGTGCGGATTTACAATATAACCTGGAGTTAGAACTCGAAGACGCTGTTGCTGGTACCACGGTTAAAATCAAGGTGCCGACCATGAAACACTGTACCAGTTGTGCCGGCACCGGTGCTAAAGCGGGCAGTTCACCTGAGACTTGCAGCACCTGTGGTGGGCATGGGCAGGTGCGTATGCAGCAGGGTTTTTTCTCGGTTCAACAAACCTGCCCCAAATGCAGGGGTGCTGGTACTACCATCAGCAATCCCTGCAATACCTGTCATGGCGCTGGACGCGTCAAGGAACATAAAACACTGTCGGTTGAAGTGCCGGCCGGTGTCGATACTGGCGATCGTATTCGTCTGACCAGTGAAGGAGAAGTAGGTGAGGCAGGTGCGCCCGCAGGTGATCTATTTGTGCAAATGCACATAAAACCGCACGCGATATTCGAACGCGATAATGCCGATCTCTACTGTGAAGTACCAATCAGCATAGTCACCGCATCGTTGGGAGGCGAGCTCGAGGTCCCCAGTTTAAATGGTCGCCTGAATCTAAAAATTCCAGCGGGCACTCAATCGCATAAATCGTTTCGCATGCGCGGCAAAGGGGTAAAACCGGTTCGTGGCGGCCCGGTGGGTGATTTGATCTGCCAAATCCTGGTGGAAACTCCGGTGAAGCTCAATGCCGAGCAAAAAGAGTTACTCGAACAGTTTGGCAAGCTAATGGGAAAATCGGCTAAAAAACACAGTCCGAATGAGAATTCATGGATGAATGGAATGAAGAGGTTTTTCGAGGATATGAAATCATGATAAGGATTGCAGTAGCCGGGGCGGCCGGCCGTATGGGTAGAAATCTGGTGATTGCCTGCACTGCGGGTGAAGAAACCAGTCTGACACAGGCGACAGAAAGTCCCGATAATAGCCTGATTGGCTCTGATGCCGGTGTAGTGGCTGGAATCGAAGTCCAGAGGGTTCTAATCGCTGACACCCTGGATGCCAGTAAATTTGATGTATTAATTGACTTTACTCATCCGACGGTAACGTCGAACCATGTCGATTACTGTTTGAAAAATAATAAAAAAATGGTAATTGGCACCACCGGCGTGGACCAAAGCCTGGAGCAGAAAATGCGCCAGGCAGCTGAGACCATTGCCATCATGTATGCCCCAAATATGAGTGTTGGCGTGAACCTTTGCCTGCAATTATTGGCGACAGCTGCCAGAGTCCTGGGTGACAGTGTCGATATTGAAATCATCGAAGCGCACCATCGGGATAAAATTGATGCGCCTTCTGGTACTGCACTAAAGATGGGAAAGGTTATTGCAGAATCACTGGGGCGTGATCTTGATAGCTGTGCGGTTTACGGGCGAAAAGGGCAAACCGGTGTCAGAGAACGTAACACAATAGGCTTTGAAACTATACGCGCGGGTGACATCGTAGGTGATCACACCGTATTATTTGGCGGTGAAGGCGAGAGGATTGAAATAACGCACAAAGCGTCAAGCCGAATGACCTATGCCAACGGCGCTATTCGGGCCTGTCAGTGGTTACAGCAAAAGGATCGTGGTTTTTTCGGCATGCAAGATGTGCTCGGCATTTAGCTCGCCAGCCTCCCCGGCAGGCATCCTCGCTATGAAGTCCCCAGTCGCTCGATTCCCGGAATAAGTTTTCGAAGCAATCGCTTAGTCCCTGGGACTCGATGACTTGATCTGCAGCTATCGTGTCGCATTTAAATAAGATATCGTGAATCCCACCCCTACACTGAGTCGTTTTTAAATCTCGAAGCAGATTTCTCGGCTTGGCAAAATGAACTATTCCTGAAGAAGGTATAGTATTGGCTTAAGGAGCGTGCACCGGGTTCGAATTGGTTAGAATGTGTATGATAAAAAACATTAACTATAGTTTTTAAACATATAAAATATAACGAGTTTACTATATTTCCAGCTATCCATCTCCGCAATGGTGAGGTAGTGCGGTTTACCCGCGGAGATACCAGCAATCCAATAGTATTTCGTACCGATCCAATCGCCTGTGCGCAACAATGGATCGATCAGGGCGCCCAGTGGTTGCAGCGTGCAAGCAACGGGCCTGGCAATCCAGATGCGTCAGCTTGGAGTGACTTCGGCAATTCACACCAGTATCCATCTTGATGGATCGATGACTGGTGTCGATCTTCAGGCCTCTATAGAACTTGCCGGAATCAGCGGATTGAATATTAGCGTTGGTGGTGGCATCGGAAGCCTGGAAGATGTACTCGAGTGTTATAACAATGATGGAATCAACGGGGTAATCATCGGCAAAGCCTTGTACACTGGAAAAGTAGATTTAAAAAAGGCTTTGCGTGCCGCACGTCAAAAAACTCTTTTGAAACCAGTCTGGCCGATTGAAAAGCCGAACAGCCCGATTATTTCAGCTTATCCTACGAAAAAAGTAGCTGATTTATTCAGATCTGCTTGATACACAACCGCCTGGTTCCCACAGTAATATTCACCGTCTTCGGGTCATTGGCAGGTTAACGCATTGTCACTAGTTCTTCTGCACTGGTTGGGTGAATCGCGACCGTATCGTCAAAATCTTGTTTGGTCGCACCCATGCGCACGGCCACCGCAAATCCCTGTAGCATTTCATCGGCACCCGGCCCTATGATGTGACAACCAATCACTTTTTCCTGATCGCCGAGACATACCAGTTTCATTGCGGTCTGTACGGGATGATCGCTAATCGAATTGTACATGGCGGTAAAGCTGGTTTGATACACCCTGACCTGATCACCGTGCAGTTTGATTGCTTCTGCTTCACCCAGGCCCACAGTACCGATGGGAGGATGGCTAAAGACAACAGTGGCGATATTTTGATAATCGAGATGCCGATTCGTTTGATTATCGTATAGCCGGTCGGCCAGTCGTCGGCCGGCCGCGACTGCCACCGGTGTAAGCGGGCTCCGCCCGGTAATATCGCCGAGTGCAAATATATTTGCCTGATTGGTGTTTTGATATAAATCGGTCTTGACAAATCCACGCTCGTCAAGGTCTACGCCTGAGTTTTCGATTTTTAGCGAGCTGTGATCAGGGTCGCGACCAATGGCAAATAATATTTGGTCCAGGCCAGACTGTTTCGCATCATGCATATCCACCAGTTCCAGCGTACCATCCTCTAGTCTTGTGATTTTCCGTATCTGGTTTTCTGTTTTTAGATTTACGCCTGAATCCAGCAATTGATCAAACAGGGTCTTACTCAGCATCGAATCGAAATTGCCCAGGACATGCGATTTTCGCAAATATATAGTGACTTCACTGCCAAGCGCATTGAGCACACCTGCCAGTTCGACAGCTATATAACCCGAGCCAGCGATTGCAACGCTATCGGGGCGTTTATTCAATGCGAAAAATCCATCCGAAGTGATCGCATGCTCGGCTCCGGGTATCTCGGGTTTCGCCGGAATAGTGCCGGTGGCAATAGCAATGTGTTTCGCGCGATAGACCTTACCGTCGATTTCAATGCTATGTGGATCGACAAAGCTTGCAGAACCTTTGAACTCATCGACTCCGAGATCTTTGAGATAACCGTAATACCAGTTATTGATCCCGCTGATATAGGCTTCACGCCTGGCCACCAGGTGGGCCCAGTCAAAACCCTGATTTCTGACATTGAAACCGTAGCTATTCGCGTCATCGATCAGATGGGACATATTGGCGCCGAACCACATGATTTTTTTCGGTACACAGCCAACATTAACGCAGGTGCCGCCCATCTTGCCGTGCTCGACAACCGCACATTTTTTGCCGTAACTTGCCGCACGCTCAACCACCGATAATCCACCACTACCAGCACCGAGTGCGATCAGGTCATAATCGTAGGCATTACTCATATTGTTTCCCGTTTCTAAAATCATTTAATAACTCCATGAAAGGTGGAGTCTCAGAGGCTAAAGGGCAAGTTTTCCGCTGGATGCCAGGATAAGGGCAACAGCCGTATCGCCATCGCCGCATAAATGTTGTCATGGATTATCGCGTGAAATTTCGTACAGATTGCTAACTTTATCACTTTATGTCTGAAAATTAATGCATCGATATTGTTTTTTTTGCTCGCCGATGATTAAATTGAATTAGCGCTAATCGGTGATATTTAATTGACTTGATTAGCATGATTAGAAAAATAAATACGATAATATCGGGTACCGGATGAGATTAATGCGATTTTTGATTACCCACACGATAACGCTGGTATTGGGTGTGATGCTCGGAATTTACCTGTTACCGATACTGACTGCACCCGCAGGCCCCACTATTGAAGAAGTTGAATCCGCTTCGCAACAAGCCTTCTATAAAACCAGATTCCACAAGAGCGTCCCGGGCAGCGATCTGATTCATTGGGGTGAAGGCGAGGTTTTCCTCAGTAAATCCAGCATTAGTCTTATGGGTTCTCTTGCCCCCGGTCCTGATTATTTTTTATACCTGACTAAAAACCTGGTTGATACCGGGGATTCATTTCTGGCCATAAAACAAGACTCGTTAAAGGTAGGTCCTATAAGAACCTTTGATAATTTTATTGTGCCACTTGATGAATCTGTAGATCTAGATCAGTACGCTGCCATTGTTGTCTGGTGTGAAACCTTCTCCCAATTTATTACTGCTGCAAACTACCGGTAGTCCAACCTGGTTTTTAATTATTTTTAAAAATTGAACGACGTACCCCCGTACGCTTTGCTTTCGCCGGTTTCAGTGTCGTAGGCTAAATCGATGAACAGATCTGTTTTAACGAAGGACACAATCCTCCATCGAACACCAAGCCCAACACTGGTGCGCAAACTTGTGAGATCAACACCGTCCAGGTTGTCGTATACATTGCCGATGTCGACAAACAGGCTGGTACGAAAGCTCGGGTATTTGCCAAACCCTTTGATATATTCAAGATTGGTGAAGACTAATACATCACCTGAAAATGATTCTCTTTCCAATCCCCGCAGCGTATCGGAGCTGCCTATTTCGTAGTAGGACTGGTCGAATGGGGCGTCGTGGGCATAGCCGGCAAATACCCGGCTATTGAAATTATCCAACGAATTAATTCGATAATAGTGGCGAGCGTCAAGTTCGGTAATATTGGACCGGTAGTCGGATCCGAGGCTTTCCAGGCCCTGCTGATAGGTTAATGAATAATAACGCCCGTAACGCCGGTATTTTTCATGGTGTACAGCGTCGTACTCTAATCGCAGGCCAATTCGATTAAATCGGCCTGCTTCCAGTTCATTGAGTGCCGGGGGGTAAGGCTCACGAAGATTAATATCCTGATAAATTGCTGATGTCGTGAGGGTCAACGGGTGCGAGGTAAACGAAGTGTACCAGTCGCGTTCAATCGATACCGAGAAAAAGTCTTCGTAAACGACATTAAAAAACCCGGCATCTTCAGTATTGGTGGTCGATTGACCGACACTGAAATGGTATTCGTAAGGTTTACTGTATTGAGGCAATTCATAACTGATTCGGTAGCGCCTACTAGTTTCTCCGGTGCTTAGATCCGCTTTTTCGACCACTGCGCCCAGAGTCTGGTTAGCACCGTTCAGATTATGAACTTTCAATCGCAATCCGACCTTAACATCGCCGTCGGCATTACGTCGCAGACTCGGCAGCAAAAGCGTAAAGTACTTTTCCTCCAGGATAATATTGACTATTACGCGGCCATTTTCAGACTCCGCTTCTACTGATACCAGTTTAAAGAGTTCTATATCGAGGATATTTTGGCGGGCGAGATTAAGGATATCCTGGCTTAGAATTTGCCCGGTTTTTAGATCGGACCATTTGATGACTATATCTGCCCGGGTTTTACGATTACCCTGAACCCTGATTTCTGCGATCGGGTTTCCGAATAGTTGCTCATTTGCCGATACTGTTCCCAGGAACAGACCAGAAAGCGCAAAACCGGGCATCAGAATCAGTAATTTAAAATATAACCAGGTTGCTCTCGCAACCCGATTTCCGCGTCCGGAAAATGAACTATCAGGGCGAAAACTCTTCGTTGAATCTCGATGTATCAGCTTATCGTCATTTAAAATTTGCAACTGTGTCTTATCCAGCAGATTACTAGCCCTCCTTCAATGAGGACTCGTCCGTCGGCCCCCATAACATTTTGTCTAACGTATCGACAGGGTTTGCAGCAATCACTTTATTGCCCTCGAAGTGTATTCCCTCCAATTTAAGTAGTTGTGACTGCTCTCGATATGATTCAGATCCATATTCAAATGCCAGAGTACGATTTGACCGCACCACGCGAAACCAGGGCAAAGGGTCGGGGCAACGCCCCATGGCCTTGCTGACCATACGAGAATATCCGGGATATCCGGCTGCCCGTGCGATTTCGCCATAGGCCATTACCTGTCCCGTTGGGATACTGGAGACTACCTTCCAGATGCAGGGGTCAAACTTTGCCTGAAAATTGTTCATTGCCCCAGTGTACTCACTGCCAGTCCCGCTGAGAAGAAGGGCAGGCTGAACGCCTCGCCATCGATATCGCTATTCATTATAATTAACCAATTTAAATCACAATATTTGATATAATCGGCATGCTGCAATGGAAATTAGACAACTACAGTCCCTGATCAAACTGGTTGAATGTAATTTTAGCGTTAGCAAGGCAGCCGATGAAATGTTTCTGGTGCAATCGGCTGTTTCCCAACATTTGAAAAAACTGGAGCAGGAGTTAGGCGCTGAGTTATTTGTTCGTCGGGGGAAAAGATTAACCGGTTTAACCCAAATGGGTAAGCAGGTTGCCGGTCATGCACGTGTGACACTGACTGCAGTCAATAGCATTCGGGCTATTGGTCATGATCACATTAACCAGGACGTGGGCACACTGCGCATCGGTTCTACTCATACCCAGGCGCGATATGTATTGCCCCCGGTGATCAAGGCATTTAACCATGCTTATCCGCGGGTAGAATTACAGATCCATCAGGGTACCCCCAGGCAGCTGGTGCAATGGGCGGTCAATGAGGAAATCGATTTCTCTATCTGTACCGAGGAGTTGGCCAATTCAGCGCAGTTAACCAATATCCCCTGTTATCGGTGGAATCGCAGTCTGATTACCCTTGCCGATCATCCATTGTTATCTATCGCAAAGCTGTCGCTGGCCGATTTATGCGATTATCCCCTGATTACTTATGTCTATGGATTTACCGGGCGCAGGACATTTAGCGATACTTTTACGAGGGCCAGCCTGAATCCTCATGTGGTACTCAGTGCGGCCGACACAAATATCATCAAAACTTATGTGCAGGAAGAAATGGGAGTAGGCATCATTGCCAGTATGGCGCTCGATGACAGGGAGGATGAAAATTTTATCAGTCGCGACGTGAGTCACCTGTTTCCCTGGGAAATCAGTCGTATCGCTTATATCAATGACAAATTCTTGCGCCAGTATGAAAAAACATTTATCGATCTTTTTCTGGATTATGTGAAGCGCTCGGAAGATAACAAGATTCAGAGACTCGACTGATGTTATCCCGCCGGCCCTGAAAAATTTTACTAAAATTTTTTATCAACACCTGATTCCAACCAGTACGCCAACAGTAGCAGGGTATCTAATGATTGTCATACCGTACCTGCCGCGTTAACGAGACTAATCGTCTTACTTCGGAAACAGCAACACTCATCGTTGGTAAATCAATCGTCTGCAGCGCGCTGAGCTCATTCAACATGTGATCATAGCGTTCCAGTGCTTCTGTCTGTTGCTCTTCCCACAGAAGCAGGGCTTTTGTGGTATGACGCTTGTTATCAATCGAGTGCAGCACCATTTCGGTCAAATTACGCTGGTTGGCGTGCAGGTCATTAAGCATGTTGACGATCGCCAGATGATTCCAGTGGGTTCGCACAATAGTCTCTGAAATAGCACCTCGTATCCAGTGTAATTGCAGGCGCTCAGATAGGGCGTAAAACAGTTTGGCAGTGTTTTCGGTACTGCTTTCTAAGGTGCTCTTGATTTCGATAATATCGAATGCGGAGGCAAGCGTGGTTTTATCGGCCAGTTCGTACGCCAGCGCGGTTGGTACCTTGTATTTGGTAAATAATTTACGCGCCGCGAGGTAATTTTTACGTGACTGACCTATGATGACTTTCGGGATTACCTTCCTTAATATCTTGATTTCGGCCTGGTAGCGCTCGATCAAATGGCTGACGTCAAAATTGGCGCTCTTATTGCGCAGCAACCAGCTTATTGAGCGTTCCAGCAAACCACTGACAGCTTGAAAGCATTCGTAGCGAGATTGTTCCTGCACCACGTTATCCAGTTGTTCCAGCGCTTGCCATGTCTTGTTCAAATCGAAAATCTCGACACAAACAACGTAAGCCTTGGCAATATTTTCGATACTGGCACCAGTTTCTTCCCGAATCCGATAACCAAATCCGATACCGATGTTATTGGTGATCATATTGCTTAACAGCGTGGCGATGATTTCCTTGCGTAATGGATGTTGTAAAATTTCATCGGTGTAGAGTTCTTGCAGTTTGCCAGGGAAATAATCCAGCAACAGGTGGTTATAGCATTCTTCGGTCAGGGAGGATGATTGCAGCAGCGCATTTTTATAGGTTAATTTGCTGTACGAAATCAGGATCGAAAGTTCTGGCCGGGTGAGTCCCTTGTTCTGGCCAATGCGCTCAACCACCTGTTCATTGTTGGGTAGATTTTCGAGTTTTCTATTTAGGATGCCCTCACGTTCCTGGTGACGCATGAAGCGGGCATGCTGGTGCATATTTTTCGCTGCGTGTTGTATGATGCTATCGATAATCTGGGTTTGGCGATAGTTATTGGACAGGCAATGCAGACCGACTTCGTCGGTCATTTCGGTTAACAACTCGTTGCGTTGCTTTTGACTCAGGCGACCCGACTTGACCATCTGGGATAGCAGTATCTTGATATTAACTTCGTTGTCCGAACAGTCGACCCCGGCTGAATTATCGATAGAGTCTGTATAAATCAGGCCCCCATGCTGAGCGTATTCGATACGACCTCTCTGAGTCAGTCCCAAATTACCACCCTCACCAATTGATTTCGCGCGTACCTGTTTGCCGTTGACCCGGATCTCATCATTATTTTTATCGGATACCGCGGCGTTAGTTTCCGCAGTCGCCTTAACATAGGTGCCGATGCCGCCATTCCAGATCAGATCAACCCGCATTTTCAATAGGTAATTCAACAACGCATTGGGGGTTAAATGGTCTTCGCTACAATCGATTAGCTGCTGCACTTCGGGGCTCAGGTCGATGCGCTTGGCCTTGCGTGAAAATACCCCGCCGCCCTTACTGATCAGGGCTTTGTTATAGTCACTCCAGGCTGAGCGCGGCAGTTTAAATAGTCGGTCGCGCTCGCGGTAACTCTTTTTCGTATGCGGACTAGGGTCGAGAAAAATATGCATGTGGTTAAATGCCGCGACCAGTTGAATACAAGGTGATAACAGCATGCCATTGCCGAATACGTCTCCCGCCATATCACCAATACCGAGGACGCTGAATTTTTCAGTCTGAATGTCTTTACCGAGACCGCGAAAGTGGCGCTTAACTGATTCCCAGGCACCGCGCGCGGTAATCCCCATCTTCTTGTGATCGTAACCTTGCGAACCGCCCGAGGCGAAGGCATCATCGAGCCAGAAATTATGTTTCTCAGAGATAGCATTGGCGACGTCAGAAAAAGCTGCGGTGCCCTTGTCGGCCGCTACGACCAGGTAGGGGTCTCCGGCATCAAGAATGGCAGTATTTCTGGGGTGAACGATTTCCTGGTTCTCCATGTTATCGGTGAGTTCCAGCAGGGCATTGATATATAACGAATAGCAGGCCTGTACCTCGGCATAAATTTCAGATGCCGGCAGATTCGAAGTTTGTTTGGTGATGAATCCACCCTTGGAACCCGCTGGAACGATGACCGCATTTTTCACCATTTGTGCCTTCATCAACCCCAGTACCTCGGTGCGATAATCTTCCTTACGGTCAGACCAGCGGATACCACCGCGGGCGACCAGACCACCACGTAGGTGAATACCTTCAAATCGGGGTGAGTAGACGAATATTTCAAACCGAGGGTTTGGTTTGGGTAATTTTTCTACCTGGCGTGAATCGAGTTTGAAACTAATACAACTGGCTTCGTCTTCCAGATACTGGAAGTAATTGGTGCGCACCGTCGACTGAATCAGATTTAGCATGCGCCTGAATATCAAATCGTGATCGAGCGATTCAATATCCAATAGCTTTTCATTGATCGTATCGATGATTTTCAGATAAGAATTGAGATCAGTTTTTTTCGGATCGAATTTGTGCAAAAAACATATCACCAGTAATAGCGTGATATCAGGATAAGCGTTCAGCGTTTCTCTAATGTAGGTGCGACTATGGGGAAAGCGGATCTGGTTCAAATAAACGACATAGGCCCGTATGATCTGAATATTCCTCGCCTTGATACAGGCGCTGAAGAGCAGGTGGTTGAAATTGTCATTTTCACCACGCTGATTCCAGATACTCTCGAACATACCACTGAAATAACGGGGTATTTTTTCAGGATGTATATCACAGATAGACTCACCCCCGTCGAGTGTGAAATGGTGAATCCAGTATAATTTATTTGCCAGTCTGATTTTATAAGGGCGACCTATCAACACCTGCAAATTCATCGAATCGAAAATCGGCATCGACTGTGAAAGCGGAATCGAGTCTTTTAAGGTATAAAGCTTAATCGAATATTTTTTACCTTCCCTGGCTATCGTTACCAGGCGAGCCTGCACGCGGTTTTTGTTATTAATTGCAGCCAGCACATCCAGATCAAAGAGTGCATCGGCGACTGCAAAATCTTCCTGATAATTGACCGAAAAAGTTTCCTCACTGGCTTTCAGCTTTTGTATTGCTGAATTCTCACCGACTTTTTTCGCAAGCTGCTGAAACCATTTGTTCTTCATTGTAGTTTCCCTATAGGGTGTAATCAGGTATTTATTACAGGGTGTACTAATTGGCCCCGTGTTTTTGCTAACACGAATTATATTCACGATAACTGGTTATTATCCAGTCTAATCTGATTTTCTGCAAAAGTACCAGAGTTTATTTCTACATTATCCAGTTCAGTATTAGAATAGGCTCTATCAACTGTGTAATTGACGAAATTTCAAAATCCCGATTTATGATTTCCTACTAGAATCGGCGATGGATGCAATACGGCCAATTTTTATTATCGAATTAATAATGATCGAACCATCGGTATCAACCACACCATGAAACTTTCGGATTCTGATGTTATCCCCAGGCTGAATTCCGGTGAGCTGCGACAGAAAATTCGCGGTTATTATCTCGCGAGCGAGGCTCACGTGGTAAATGATCTGATCGACACTGCAGATTTAGCTATCACCGAGCGGCAGTCAATTAGCCATTATGCTGCCGCGTTAATCAAAAAGGTAAGACAATCCAGTAGCCCCAGTATGATGGAAAATTTTCTGGCTGAGTATGGCTTGACCAGCAAGGAAGGTGTTGCCTTGATGTGCCTCGCGGAAGCCTTGCTGCGCGTACCCGATGCGCAAACCATTGATGAGCTGATTGAAGACAAGATATCGCATGGAAACTGGGGTAAACATCTGGGGCATTCCGAGTCCTCACTGGTTAACGCGTCTACCTGGGCCCTGTTACTGACCGGTAAGGTAATTGCGCCAGCCGATGAAAAAAAACTGAGAATTACACTCCAGGGCCTGGTCAAACGAATGGGCGAGCCGCTGGTGCGTACCGCGGTTGCGCAGGCGATGAAGGAACTGGGACGCCATTTTGTGCTGGGAAGCTCGATACAAAAAGCCAGCCATAGGGCACGCGAGCTCGAAACCCAGGGCTATACCTATTCTTATGACATGCTCGGTGAAGCGGCTCGTACGGAAGCCGACGCGCGCCGCTATCACCTCGCCTATTCAAATGCCATTACTGCCCTGGCACCGGCCTGCACAAACCGGGATATACGCAATAATCCGGGAATTTCGGTGAAGTTATCTGCCTTGCATGCTCGCTACGAAATCGGCCAGTACGGGCGCGTAATGACCGAATTGGTGGCACGCACCAGTTCCCTCGCGATACTGGCGAGATCGGCCAATATGGGTTTCAACATCGACGCTGAAGAAGCCGACCGACTCGATATATCTCTCGACGTGATCGAAGCTGTACTTGGTAATCCTGCTCTAAAGGGATGGGATGGCTTTGGAGTTGTTGTGCAGGCGTTCGGAAGGCGTGCAAGCCATGTGCTTGACTGGTTGTACGATCTGGCACAGAGACTCGATCGTAAAATTATGGTGCGACTGGTTAAAGGTGCCTATTGGGATACCGAAATCAAGCGTGCCCAGGTATTGGGTCTGGCTGATTATCCGGTGTTTACGCGAAAAGTGAACACCGATGTTTCCTACCTGGCCTGCGCAAAGAAACTATTCAGCATGATTGATCGAATCTATCCCCAGTTCGCCACCCATAATGCACACTCGGTAGCAGCGGTTCTGCAATTGGCCAATGGTGAAAACAACTTCGAATTTCAACGGCTGCATGGTATGGGAGAGTCATTACACGACTTCGTCATGCGCAATGAGAAGGTCCGGTGTCGAATCTATGCACCGGTTGGCAAACATCAGGACCTGCTCGCCTACCTGGTGCGACGATTACTTGAAAATGGCGCCAATAGTTCATTTGTGAACCAGATTGTCGATACCAGTATTGCGCCTGAAGCTATCGCCCGAGACCCTGTCGATCAGATCCGAGGGCAGGGCGGGGGCATTGCTAATCCGCTAATTGCTCCACCCGCGCGAATCTATGGTGATCAGCGTCGAAACTCGAAAGGCTGGGATATCACCGATCTAGAGCAAATACAGCAAATTCATCAATTTCGGGAGGCTTTTCGAAATAAGATCTGGCAAGCCGGTCCAATACTGGCCGGGACAGCGGGAGAGGGCGAGGGCGAGGGCACCAGCGTCGATGTTTATAATCCGGTAAATAGCGATGACCTGGTTGGCCAGGTGACCGAATCGTCTGATTCAGATATCGAGTGTGCGATTCAGCAGGCATCTGACGGATTTACTGCCTGGGCGGAAACGCCGGTGCAAACCCGTGCCGATTGTCTACGCAAGTTAGCTGATTTGTACGAATCAAACGCAGAGGAACTATTTGCCCTCGCTGCTCGTGAAGCGGGTAAAAACTGGCTCGATGCGGTGGGTGAAATTCGCGAGGCGGTCGATTTTGCATTATTTTATGCCAATGAGGCCGAACGGGTAGACACTGATGGCGTAGCAAGAGGTGTAATCGTTTGTATATCACCCTGGAATTTTCCACTGGCAATTTTCAGTGGCCAGATTCTCGCCGCAATAGCTGCAGGTAATAGCGTATTAGCCAAGCCAGCCGAGCAAACCAGTCTGATCGCTGCTCGCGCAGTCGAATTAATGCACGAGTCTGGAATTCCAGCCACAGTGATCCAGTTACTACCGGGCGCCGGGGCCAGCGTCGGCGCCGCATTGACCTCTGATTCACGCATTGCCGGTGTTTGCTTCACCGGTTCAACGATTACTGCGCATCATATTAATCGCAACATGGCCCGACACCTGGCGCCTGATGCGCCACTGATTGCCGAAACCGGAGGACTCAACGCGATGATAGTAGATTCGTCCGCGTTACCGGAACAGGTAGTTCGCGATGTTCTGGCATCAGCATTTCAAAGCGCCGGGCAACGATGTTCAGCCCTGCGCATGCTGTATCTGCAAGCAGATGTTGCGGACAGGTTGCTCGAGATGTTGTTTGGCGCAATGGACGAGCTGCGTGTCGGTGATCCCTGGTTACTGGAAACCGACATTGGACCGGTCATAGATCAGGCCGCGAAAAGCAAAATCGAAAGTCACTGCCTCGCGATGGGCAAGAATGGACAACTGATAAAACAGGTAGAAATCCCCGCTAACGGCCTGTTTGTCGCGCCGACCGTGATCAGGCTAAATGGCATCGAAGAACTGGGTGAAGAAATTTTTGGACCCGTGCTTCACGTCGCAACCTTCGAGGCTGATGAAATAGACCAGGTCGTTGATGCGATAAACGCCAGGGGATACGGATTGACTTTCGGCATCCATACCCGTATCGATACCCGCGTGGAGCAAATAGTCAGACGTATCAAGGTTGGAAATATCTATGTCAATCGCAACCAGATCGGCGCGGTTGTTGGTTCACAACCATTTGGCGGTGAAGGATTATCCGGAACAGGTCCTAAGGCAGGTGGCCCGGCCTACGTACAACGGTTTAGAATGAAACAAGCTCCGGCACAGGTTTCGGAATCAGCGCGTGATATCGATAGCGATGAATTACAGGGCTTGATTGATGACGTCAATCAATCGCAGGGGTTGGTGTCACAGCAGCAAAGTGAAGCGATAGCAGGCCTGATCAAATCGTTGGGGATTAAAATACAGCCCAATCTCAAATCGGATATCGATGAGATGCCAGGTCCCACCGGTGAAGCTAATCGCTTGTCGACGCATGCACGGGGCTTATTACTTTGCCTCGGCCCGACACTCGAGGTCGTATTGAAACAGACTATCTCAGCCTTGGCGCAGGGTAACGCGGTTGTAATGGTTACACCCGGCATCGCCGAAGCTATTGCTGTACTCAAAAAGCAGAAATTTCCTGTAGCGGGAGTTGAAGGCGGATTGACGTCTGAAGCATTGCGTGTGGCAAGTGGTTTTGACGCGGTCTTGTCTCAGGCCGATACCGAGTCCCTGCGAGCCTATCGGCTCGCACTCGCCGAACGGGAAGGGGTCCTGATCCCATTGATTACCGAAACTGATGATGCAGGACGCCTGGTCGTAGAGCGGCATTTATGTATCGATACCACTGCGGCTGGCGGTAATGCAAGCCTGATTGCTGCCGGAAGCTAGCAATCAGGATACTACTCGGTAAAACTCAGTGTGGTGGCACCTCGGGCAGGGTGGAATATGACTGGTTTTAGACAGTTTCATGGTTTGCGCGCAACTTTTACAGCATAGCGTACCGGCACTACAAACTTCACCAGTCCGATAGACTTCAGCCTGTTTATTTTCGTCTTCAAAGCTTCGAAAATCGAGCCAGGTCTTATCGGCTGCGCGGGCTACCAGTTCTATAAATTTATCTTCCACCAGGGTGAGATCAAAGCTGAGCCAGTCTTTTAATTCCTTGCCCTGTTGGTTCAGAGTTTTATTCGCGCTTTTGATATCGCGCTTCAGGGCTTTACCCAGACGTTCTGCCTCTTCCTGTGATAGCTGGTGGATGTCGTGGGTCAGGGACTGTGCATTAAGTACCATTTCATCGATGGTAGGTTTAAGCGCTTCTTCGGCTTCGTGAATGGTCTGGCTAACGTTATCGACCATATGGTCGAATGCTTTGATTAGCTTCTTACTATCGGATTTGATATCCATACGCCATTATTAACCTAATCCCTGTTTGAACTCAAGATTCTGTAATGCTATGTTCGCTGCCTGCCACATTGCCAGGGCAAGTTTACCACGATTGACTAGCTGAACTAGACCAATGAATATTGCTGTTGAAAATCTTCAGGAAAATAACATTTTACGATGGTGGCAACGACTCCGTTCGCTGCCAGCCGGATCATTACTGTTCAGCCGCCTTCTAGGCTGGTATGCACCCTATAGCGGCACGATTGGTTCCAGAGTCGAAGAGTTGCGGCCAGGCTTTGCGAAGGTATCTCTGCGTGATCGTCGAAGTGTTCGTAACCACCTCAAATCCATTCATGCAATCGCGCTGATGAATCTCGGTGAAATAACCACTGGCCTGGCTGTGTTGACCGCCTTACCACCGGATATACGAGGAATCGTACTTGGCCTGCAGGCTGAATATTTGAAAAAGTCGCGAGGAACACTAACGGCTAAAGCCAATTTCGAAATGCCAGCCCAAATTAGTGACGATACCTCCTGCGAAGTGAAAACCGAGATAATAGACGGGAGCGGCGACGTGGTCGCAGTAGTACGTGCAACCTGGTTATTAGGATATAAACAGTCGGTATGACCGAGCTTCGTTTTCCGCCAGCAGCGCGGCAATTTATCGATGCCTTAGGCATCCAGTATCCGGTTATCGGTGGCCCGATGTATCCTTGCAGTAACCCGGAACTGGTCGCGGCGGTTTCGGCAGCCGGTGGTCTCGGGGTGATGCAGCCGATATCGCTGACCTATGTACATGGGCATGAATTTCGACAGGGCATCAGGCTGATGCAAAAATTGGCCGGCAAGCCGATCGGCATGAATGCATTGATCGAAAAATCATCGAAAAAATATCAACAACGCATGTCGCAGTGGATCGATGTTGCCCTCGAAGAGGGAATTCGTTTTTTTGTTACATCACTCGGAAAACCCGACTGGGTTGCCGAAAGGGTACACGCGGTCGGTGGTCTGGTTTATCACGATGTGACCGAGTTGAAATGGGCAAAAATCGGACTCGACAATGGTGCCGATGGGTTAATTTGTGTAAATAACAGGGCAGGCGGCCACGCTGGAGAAAAGGGTATTCAACAATTGTATGATGAGTTACAGCAACTGGATGTGCCACTGGTCTGTGCAGGTGGGGTTGGCGAGGCCGACGGATTTTACCAGGCGCTGGACCTGGGATACTCTGCCTGCCAGCTGGGTACTCGATTTATCGCCAGCCAGGAATGTCTTGCCAGTACCGTTTACAAGCAGGCGATTGTTGATGCCAATGAATCGGATATCGTATTGTCGGAGAGAATTACCGGAATTCCGGTATCTGTAATTAACACCGACTATATCAAACGCAGCGGATTGAAGTCCGGATGGCTCGCCAGATGGATGTTGTCTGGTAACAAAACCAAGCACTGGATGCGCACGATATATGCCCTGAAATCGATTTGGCAACTGAAAAAATCTTCACTAGACGAGAGTGGCAAACATGATTACTGGCAGGCTGGTAAGAGTGTTGCCGGTATAAATTCGATTGAAACCTGCGACACTATTATTCAGAATTTGATAAATGCTAATTAAAAAAATAACCTGCCGGGGAAAATAATGAAAACCACTTTGATCTATGTTCACGACCCGATGTGCAGCTGGTGCTGGGGGTTTACCGATGTGTACGAGCAATTGCTGGATCAACTACCTGCGGAGATTGAAGTTCGACGACTGCTGGGTGGCCTGGCGCCTGATTCGGATGTGCCGATGCCGGATTCGATGCAGGCGATGTTACAGGAAACCTGGCGTCGGATTGAGACGATGATTCCCGGCAAACAGTTTAATTTTGATTTCTGGCGTCAGTGCGCTCCGAGACGTTCGACTTATCCTGCCTGCAGGGCCGTCATCGCTGCACGCGAGCAAGGTGAACAGTATGACCCAATCATGACGCGAGCGATTCAACAGGGGTATTACCAGCAGGCGAGGAATCCCTCGGATAATGAGACTTTGATCGAACTGGCGGCAGAGATCGGGCTGGATTCAGAGCGCTTTGCCAGACAGTTGCTCGATCCCCAAACACACCAGAAACTACTGGATGAGATTAGCTCGGGGCGTTCAATCGGTATCGAAAGTTTTCCCAGCCTGATGCTGGAGCGGAGCGGTCAGTACCTACCTGTCCTGGCCAATTACACTAACGTAGATCTAATTTTAAGTCAGATTAACGCCAGTCTTGATTCCTTTAAATAATCACCTCTCTAATATTGGCGTAGCTATTGATATCAGATCTCGGGAACAGTGTAGGGCATATTTATCGAGGTGATTGCAACCTGAGACTGATCCATTAAACAAAGCTCATTGTTAGTTGCCTTTTTAATCTGTGCAATATAAAGGCAATAGCAGATTCCTTCATCGTCGATCACTGCATCTACAACCTTGCCACTGCCATCGGCGGATTGGGCACCCCGCGCAATAATATCGTCTCCCGGCAACGGGCATTGATCGGTTCTAAAACTTGCCAGAAACAGTCGCCTTTTTAGTTTCCCGAGATAATGCATACGTGCAATTATCTCCTGCCCCGGAAAACAACCTTTTTTGAAACTGACGCCTTCGAGTAGATCGAGGTTTGCCATCTGTAGCACAAACTCTTCAGAAGTCTGCGGATAGATGGTGGGTATTCCAGATTTTATTTGCGATAAACGCCACGCGTCAAAATTAGCAACTCGTAGATGTTGATTAAATTCGTTCCACATTGATCTCGCTTCATCGGCTGACAGGCATAGCACCAGGTAGCGTTTTTGTTGGTCAAGACTACCGAGTCGCAACGAAATCAGGCTGTCGTTTTGTATTACTCGACCTTCCAGTTCCGGTAAATCTGGATGCCTAGTAATGTCTTTGTTGTCGGTTTGAAGCGCGAAACGGGCAAAGTGGTCGGAGGCATTAGCCAGCGATACCTTTGACTGAACGACAAACATCTGAAATCGTTGCAGCAGAGTCTCCACCATCGAAAGCGGGGTGATCAGGATAAAGCCGTTGGAGATGCGGACGACCTGGAAAATTGACAGCAATCGACCCTTGGCAGTTGAATAGGAGCTGAGCTGAAATCGGGTTTCATCGATATGGTTAATATCATTGCTCAGCTGGTTTTGTAAAAAACTCTCGGCGTCGTCGCCGTTCACCAGGATCAGACCCAGTTCGCTGGCATCACAGATGAAATTCCCGGATGCTGTTTTTGCGGATTGAGACTCTGTGAATTCCTGCCAGTGATTCATCATGCCTTGCTCTGTTGTTGCTGGATTGCCCAATCGATATGCTCCTGGATGAAGCCGTTGTGTTGCGCATAATTTGATTGGAGACTGGTTATTATATGCGGTTCATAGTCGGCATTTCCAAGTGCTATAACGATATTTCGAAGCCAGCTCTGGTATCCGATGCGGCGTATCGCTGACCCCTGCATTTTTAGATCGAAGTCTTCTTTGCTCCAACTATAACAGTCGAGTAAAGAAATCTTGTCGAGCCCATGTCGGGGTTGAAAATCAGCCTCCCGGCTCAATTGTGCAAAACGGTTCCATGGGCAAACCAACTGGCAATCGTCACAGCCGTATATGCGATTGCCGATGGCGGCACGAAATTCGACTGGAATAGCCGAGTGATGTTCGATAGTCAGGTAAGAAATACATCGACGCGCGTCGACCACGTAGGGAGCCACTATCGCCTGGGTCGGGCAGACATCGATACAAGCTGCACATCGACCGCAATGATTCTCTACCGGCTGATCGATATCCAGATCCAGATCGGTATAAATTTCACCGAGGAAGAACCATGAGCCATGATCGCGATGCAATAAATTGCTGTGTTTACCCTGCCAGCCAATCCCGGCCTTGGCGGCGAGTGCTTTTTCGAGTACCGGAGCACTGTCGGTAAATACACGGTATCCCATCTCGCCTACCTGCTCAGAAATCTTGCTCGCGTATCGCTGCAGGCGTTTGCGCATTAGTTTGTGATAATCGCGTCCGAGCGCATAGCGCGAAACATAGGCAAGCTGATTATGATCCAGCAGGTCACGCGGCCAGTCACCTTCGTCAATCAGGTAATCGAGGCGCACACAAATGACAGACAGGGTATTCGGTATCATTTGCTGTGGATTCAATCGCTTATCGACATTACGTGCCATATAATTCATTTCACCATGATAATTTTGTTCTATCCAGCGGGCATAATTATGATGGTGATGATTTAGCCGCGTGTCGGTAACGCCAACTTGTTGGAACCCCAGGCTTAGCCCGATCTGCTTGATTTCCTGAGTCAGTGTTAGCGAGAGAGGTTTTTGCATCGAGCCTGCTAATTGTCAAATTGAGAGGGATTTAAAGGTAGAAACTAAGATAGCGTAAAATTTCAGGTGATCGGGTGCATCTTTCGAAACCATGAGTACAATATCGTATTTTGCCGAATCCTGACATGTCTATCTACTTTGCTATCGCGCTGGGTGGCTCCCTGGGTGCAATTTCCCGCTATTGGGTATCTACCTCGACCTACTCCTGGTTAGGCAGTAATTTTCCCTATGGCACGCTGATGGTCAACCTGACCGGGTCGCTGGTAATGGGTTTTCTGACGGTGGTACTGGTACAGCGCTTTGATGTCAGTGATCAGGTGCGTTTAGGCCTGATAGTCGGATTTCTCGGTTCCTTTACGACATTTTCCGCCTTTTCAATGGATACCATCCACTGGATCGAAAATGGTGCAGTGTTGAAAGCGCTTGCCTATGTACTGGTCAGCGTTATTGCCTGTGTGCTGGGTGCCTGGGCCGGGCTGATCAGTGCTAAACAGCTGTTTTTGAGATAATCGGTAATCCCAATGCGGCAAACTCTTAAGGAATTCGAATGCTAGACCCTAAACTTTTACGTACCAATCTCGATACTATCGTCGAGCAGCTGCGTATCAAGAAATTCGATTTTGACACCAAATTGTTCAATTCCCTGGAGCAGCAGCGAAAATCACTCCAGGTCAATACGCAACAGCTTCAAAGCGAAAGCAATATCAAATCCCGGGAAATTGGTAAGGCCAAAGCAAAGGGAACAGATATTCAACCCCTGTTGGACGAAGTCGCCGATCTCGGTAAAAGACTCAAACAGGCTGAAACAGATCTGGATGAACTACTGATTGAAGTCGAGGAATTGCTTTTGGGTATACCGAATGTCCCCGATGCATCGGTACCGGCCGGAGATTCAGAGGACGACAATTTGGAAGTACTGGTGTGGGGAGAAAAGCCTGAATTTGATTTCGAGATAAAAGACCATATAGAACTGGGTGTCGGCTTGAACGGCATGGATTTTGAACGTGCAGCAAAATTATCCGGCTCCCGATTTGTTTCGATGACAGGGCCGCTGGTAACCATGCACCGCATGCTGACCCAATTCATGATTAACCAGCACAGCCTGGAACATGGATATACCGAGGTTTATGTGCCTTATCTGGTGAACGAGGCCACATTGACCGGTACCGGACAGTTACCCAAATTCAAGGAAGACCTGTTTCATATCGAATCGGAAAATCATAATTTGTACTTAATTCCGACTGCCGAAGTACCGGTTACCAACCTGGTTGCCGATACCATCGTTGAAACTGACGAATTGCCATTGAAGTATGTCTCTCACACACCCTGCTTTCGCTCGGAGGCCGGGTCTTACGGGCGCGATACGCGCGGTATGATACGCCAGCACCAGTTCGAAAAAGTGGAACTGGTACAGATTGTCAAACCCGAGTATTCGATGCAGGCTCTGGAAGAGCTCACCGCGCACGCCGAGAAGATTTTACAGCTACTCGAACTACCTTACCGAAAGGTAATTCTTTGTGGTGGAGATCTTGGTTTTTCGTCAACCAAAACCTATGATCTTGAAGTCTGGCTGCCCGGGCAAGATGCCTACCGGGAAATTTCTTCCTGCAGCAATATGCTTGATTTTCAGGCCAGGCGTATGAAGGCACGCTGGCGCAACCCGCAGACCGGCAAACCCGAACTGGTACATACATTGAATGGCTCGGGACTTGCAGTGGGCCGAACCCTGATAGCTATTATGGAAAATTACCAGCAGGCTGATGGTAGTATCCGAATCCCCGAAGTGTTAATAAACGGGATGAACGGAAAAACCGAAATCCGTATTTGAGCAGCTATACTCAATAGGATATTGAACTCATAAGCAGGGAGTATTATGAAGCTGTTCACAAAAATGCTGATTGCGGCTCTGGTCATTGCATTATTGCTACCTTTTACCCTCCTTAAAGGCAAGGATGGGGGCGCTATGTTAAATGTCAGGGATTTGAAATTACCCAGTGTTTCATTGCCCAAACTATCGATGCCAGATTTTCTATCATCGGGAGTACCCGGAATGTCCGGGAGCATAAGCAGCACCGATGATAATTCACTGGATGAAAAAGATGTGATTTATAAATGGACCGATGCCAACGGTAATTTACAGTTTAGTAATAACCAGCCGCCCGAGGGCGTCGTATATACGCTCAAGGGCTACGATCCGAACTTGAACGTGATTCAGGCGGTCGAAACCGGGAAGGGTAATCCCGAGTCAGTACCGGAAACCGAATCGAAAAAGAAAGTCACCAGCGTGAATAATATCGATAGCCCTTATTCAGTGGAAAGAATTGAAAAACTGTTTGAAGACGCGAATAATATAGAGAACTTGCTGAATCAACGTATGGATAACCAGGCGGCCGAAATCGGCCAATAAGAGAAGGTCATGAAATTAAACTATTCCATTGCGCTACTATTGTGTTTCGTGGTGCTAAGCGCAAGTGCTGCGGGTAAATCCGCATTTATCAACCCGGCCGTGATTCTTGAGCAATCGCCGCAGGCCAGGGCAGCAGGGAAAGCCTTGGAGAATGAATTTAAGCAGCGTGAAGCCGATCTTCGAACCAGAGCGATCCAGATACAGGAAATAGAGAAAAACTACCAGAAAGATAGTGCCATTATGAGTGACGCGCAAAAAAAGAAAATAGAAGGGGAAATCATTCAGAAAAAACGTCAATTTCAATTTGACCAGCAGTCGGTTCAGGAGGACTTACAGCTGCGTCGAAAACAATTGATACAGGAATTGCAGAAGACGATATCAGATGTGATTCGTAGCTATGGCGAAAAAAACGGCTATGACTTTATATTTACCGAGGGCGTCGCCTACGCCAGCGATAGCGTCAATATTACCGACGAAATATTAAAAGAACTTGCGAAGTGATAATGGGATGAACCGGAGCAGGGTTGCCCCGGTCATCGCCTGATAAAGAATATTCCTGGAATTTAACTAACCGAATCATTTCCGATGCTTTCGGCGCCTGAGTTCGCAACCGTGGCCTTCCTTTCCTGCCCGGCGCCTTTATTTTCAGATTTTTCAGCAGCGAGTTTAGATGATTCCTTTTTTTTCTCAGGCGTCACATTATCTCCAACCGGATTAACTGCTGCTTCAGCAGGTTTAGAATTAACAGGTCTCGGTTCAACAGATTTTGTCCCGACAGGCTTCGATTCGGCTGGCTTGGTCTCGACCGATTTAGCTCCATCCGGCTTCGTCTCGACAGGCTTAACTTCGCCAGGTTTCGGCTCGACGGTTTTGACTTCAACTGGCTTGGAACTTGCCAACCCGGGCTCATCCGTAGCGGTTGTAGTCGATCTTGATGTACTGGAACCTGACTCACCATGGATCGATTTACGACCTCGTTTTGGCGTAGATGACCTGGGCTTCGAAGCCTTATCCTGAGTCTTGTCTGCTTGTACCTCGGCGTTACCTGTTGATTTAGTGGGTTGACTCTGTTTTGAATCAAGCGGTTTTTTGCTAGAGGCTTCATCAGCAGTAGTTGTTGATTTATCTGACTGTTCAGCCTGACTACCCTTGGGTCGTCGGTTACCTGATCTGTTCTGGCGATTGCCCGAGCGATTACCACGTGATTTTTGGGGTCTGGATTGCTTCGATTCACCGCTTTCCGCCTTATTGCCCGAGCGTTGCTCATTTTCAGGATCTTTGGCAGTTGATTGACTGTCCTTGGGTGCTGTCTTTTTTGCTGTGCTACTACGACTACGATTCGAATTTCCGCGATAGCGGCCACGTCGGTTACGATTATTGTTGCGATTGCCACGATTTTGGTTTTTAGACTCTTCAACCGGGATTTCCGGCGTGCTCTCACTGGAACCCAGTAGCGCCGAAATCAGCTTACGTACAATCCCAGGTTCCTTACCGGCCTGATTATTGGGCAGAGCGGGCGGCTTCTGTTCTGGCGGTTGCACATGTTGCACGGCCGCAACTTCACTGGGGCCGGATTGACTGCTGCTAACCTCAACCAGGTTTATGGCTTCATCTTCGGTGGTGAGTTCGTAGGATTTTTTATAGTTCGATTCATGCTGATGGGTATCGTTGTCCTTGACCCTTTCAATCAGGTAATGAGGAGTTTCAAGATTGGGGTCGGGAATCACGACTACCTTAACCTTGTGACGTTGTTCAATACCTTCAACTTTATCGCGTTTTTCGTTCAACAGGTACGTGGCACATTCAACCGGGATCTTCGCCAGTATCTTGCCGGTACTATCTTTTAATGATTCCTCTTCGAGTAAACGAAGTACCGCCAGTGACAGGGACTCTATGTCACGAATCGTGCCTTGTCCGCTACAACGCGGGCAAACAATTTGACTCGATTCCCCGAGCGAGGGGCGCAGTCGCTGACGCGACATTTCGAGTAAGCCGAACCTGGATATGCGTCCGATTTGTACCCTGGCACGATCATCGTAAACTGCGTTACGCAATTTCGATTCGACTTCACGCTGGTTTTTGTTTTGCATCATGTCGATAAAATCGATCACGATCAGGCCACCCAGATCGCGTATGCGCAACTGTCGCGCAACTTCTTCAGCGGCTTCCAGGTTGGTCTGTTTTGCTGTCTCTTCTATATCACTGCCTTTGGTCGCGCGTGCGGAATTAATGTCGATAGAGGTCAGTGCTTCGGTATGATCGATGACGATAGCACCGCCGGAGGGTAACGTGACTTCGCGAGAAAATGCTGATTCGATCTGGTTTTCAATTTGAAAACGATTAAACAAAGGGAGTTTGTCTTCAAATTTCTTCAGTTTACTCAACGTGTTAGGCATAACCATGGACATGAAGTCATGCGCCTGCTGGTAAGCCTTAGGTGAATCTATAATAATTTCACCGACGTCGGAGCGGTAGTGATCGCGCAGCGCGCGAATGACTATGTCTGACTCCTGGTATATCAGAAATGGTGCTTTTTTACTCGCCGCGGCTTTTTCAACTGCAATCCACACCTGGCTCAGGTAGTCGAGGTCCCATTGCATTTCTTCCACAGAACGACCAACGCCTGCGGTTCGAACAATGACGCCCATTCCTTCGGGCATGTTAATTTCTGACAATACTTTTTTGACCGAATCACGGTCTTCGCCTTCGATGCGACGGGATACGCCACCAGCTCTGGGGTTTTGTGGCATTGCGACCAGGAAACGACCGGCGAGACTGATGAAACTGGTAAGCGCGGCACCCTTGTTACCGCGTTCTTCTTTCTCAATCTGGACGATTATTTCCTGATCGACCTTAATCGCATCCTTGATGTTCAGTTTGCCGCTATCATCCCTGGCCTTTTCCTTGAAATAGAGCTTGGAGATTTCCTTGAAAGGTAAAAAACCATGCCTTTCCGCGCCGTAATTAACAAACGCGGCCTCGAGACTGGGCTCGATGCGGGTAATTTTCCCCTTGTAGATGTTAGATTTTTTCTGTTCTCGGGATGGGACTTCGATGTCGAGGTCGTACAGGCGTTGGCCATTGACCATGGCCACCCGTAGTTCTTCCGCCTGTGTGGCGTTGATTAAAATACGTTTCATGTGTGATTCTGCCTTGATAAAGAGGCTTGTTATATGTCGTTTCGAGCTTATCTGAATTATTTATCGGGTATCGCGTATAGCTGGCTAATTGTTGCCGCACGGGAACATTTGAACTGCTTATCAGTTCAACACTTTTGATCAGAAAATAGCTGTAAAATAGACTGTACATAAGCCTGGATCAGTAAATTTTGTCCTGAATTAAACCGCTGTAATAGATGGCTTCTAGGACCTGCTCTTCAGGAAACAAATATATTATTGATTTGCTTCCTATAAAAAACCGTTTTGGTAGTGTATTGCCCATGATTTAGGCAGTACAATGCTACGCCTTAAAATATAACACATTTTATCAGTACTGCCATCATTTGAATTCCAATATTCCACAAAAATCAAAGATTAGCTTTGTTGAAGTCACTGCGGCCCAGGTCGATCAAAGGTTGGATAATTTTCTCTTTAAAACGCTAAAAAGCGTTCCAAAATCACGCATATACCGGATTATTCGCAAGGGTGAAGTACGGGTTAATAAAAAACGCTGTAAACCCGATTATAAATTGGGCATCGGTGATTTGATCAGGGTACCCCCGGTCAGGCTCGGACAGAATCACGATCCGAAAACTTATATACCACCCAGCCTGATCGAAGCTATCGAGAAGGCGGTACTGTTTGAAAATAAGTATCTGCTGGTGATCGATAAACCTGCTGGTCTGGCGGTACATTCGGGGTCGGGTATCAGTTTCGGGGTTATCGATATTATGCGGCGTATTCGGCCAGAAACCGAGATTGAACTGGTACATCGCCTGGACCGTGATACCAGCGGATGCCTGTTACTGGCCAAGCATCGACAGTCGTTGCTGGGAATGCAGAGTTGCTTGCAGGACAATTCGCTTAAAAAGAATTATCTGGCTGTCGTCAGGGGTCGCTGGCCCGAGTCCAAAACCGAAATTACGCACGCATTGAAGAAGCTAACCCTGGCGAGCGGCGAACGTCGGGTTCATGTCGATCCGGCAGGGCAGAAAGCGTTGACCAGGATAACTCAAAACACACCAGGCGAGGAATTCAGCCTGCTATCTGTTCAGCTGGTAACGGGTCGCACACATCAGATTCGCGTTCATTGCCAGGCCGAGGGCCACGAATTAGCGGGTGATAGTAAATACGGAGATGCGAGTTTTAACCAGTTGATGCGAAAGCGCGGTATTAAACGTTTGATGCTCCACGCCAGTCGTCTCGAACTACCACAAACCGAGTTCAGCCCCGAGATTGTTGTCAATGCGAATGCGCCGGAAGTATTTCAGCGCCTGATTGAAGCGCATGCATAAGTCTCTCAATAAAACAGGTCAAATGCAGCCTGGGGCGGCGGCATTATTTGATATTATAGGCTACAGTATGTATGTAGAACTTCACCTGGGTCGATTAACACCAGGTATTTAATCAATCACTAATTGGAAATCCTGTCCCTGGATTGGCGAGAACATCGATGTCTGAAACCAACGATAAAACAGATTACGAATCAATCGTGCAGCGGTTGGCATTCGCTGCAATCAACGAACAACGTCGCTCACGTCGCTGGCGCATATTCTTCTTATTTCTGACTTTTGCGTATTTAACGGTAGTTGGAATAGCCTTCATGGGTAGTGGTGGTGGCCTCGTCGATAGTCAATTGTCGGACGAAGGCAAACACACCGCGCTGGTACAGATGCCGGGTGTCATATCGATGGGCGAAAAATCGGGTGCCGAAACTGTAATTGCCGGTCTGGAGTCAGCATTTGAGCACGAAGAAACCGCGGGTGTAATTCTTGAAATTAACTCCCCTGGCGGATCACCGGTACAGGCTGCCTATATCTATGATGAGATAAAACGCCTGCGTCAGGAACACGCATCAACACCGCTTTACGTTGTCGTTGCTGATATTGCAGCGTCGGGCGGTTACTTTGTCGCTGCCTCGGCAGATCGTATCTATGTCAACAAATCGAGCCTGATCGGGTCAATTGGTGTGCGCATGGATAACTTCGGATTTGTCGAACTGATGAACAAGCTCGGAATCGAACGTCGACTACTGACTGCCGGGGACAACAAGGGATTGTTTGATCCTTTTCTGCCCGAGGATGCGGGGCAAAAGGCCCACCTTCAGCAAATGCTGAACGAGGTCCATCAGCATTTCATCGATGCAGTAAAACAGGGGCGCGGTGAGCGGCTGTCGCAGCAGGCGGATTTATTCAGTGGTTTAATCTGGACTGGAGAAAAGGCTATCGAACTGGGTCTGGTTGATGAATTTGGTACCACCAATAGTGTTGCCAGGGATGTGATCAAGGCTGAAACAATAGTTAATTTCACGCCCAGGGGTAACCTGATAGATAGAATCGCAGATAGTGTTGGTGCAGTGATAGGTCAGCAGATAGAGAGCTACTTTGCCTCGAAAATCAGATGACTTTAATGCCAGTGTTTTCCAGCATGCTCACCAGCCGAATCAGGGGTAGACCGATCAGTGCAGTTGGATCATCACCGCGCATTTGATCGAAAAGTGCCGCACCGTATCCTTCAGATTTAAAACTTCCGGCACATTGATAGGGCTGTTCGACCTGCAAGTAGTGCTTTAACTGCTGATCACCCAATTGCCGAAATCTGACCTCGAACAGGATATCGTCAGTTTCGCAAAATTTACTCGATGCCTGCATCACGCACAAACCGGTGTGGAAGATTACAGATTTTCCCTGAGCTGCTTTCAATTGCTGCAAGGCGTGTTCCGGGTCACCGGGCTTTCCCAGTATTTGATCCCCAAGCAGGGCACATTGATCTGATCCAATGACGACGGCTTCTGGATGCTGATTGCTAATCGCCTGAGCTTTTTGCTGAGCCAGTCGGCAGACATAGGCCTCGGCTGATTCGCCGGTCAACTGGCTTTCGTCGATTTCCGGCGAGCGGCACTCGAAGGGCAGATTCAGGCGCTCAAGTAGCGCTTTCCGATAAGGAGAGCTACTAGCCAGAATTATCGGAGTTTGCAATAGAATTCCTGATTTATAGTTGGATACGAAACCTGGGTCGGAAACCCGGAATTAGCTCCGCTGGCGCATGGACCAGGGGAGGCTCAGTATAACTATAACCTTGCCTAAATCCATGAAAACTGTTCCTATTACCCATAGACAAGTTTATTCGTAACCCTGTAAAATGATTGGTTGATGCAGGAAAAACTACGGCGCCATTACCAGATACAAAAGGAAGTGTCTCGAGGTGGTAAATTCCAGGGGGAAATTGGACTTAGTGATCTAGGTCGACTGTCTGATTTTTTGCTTTCGGATCGAGCCGAGATCGATGTCGAGTTCAGTTTTAGCCAAAGCGATTATGACCTGCCGATGGTAGAAGGCCAACTGCAGGCCAGATTCATCATCGAGTGCCAGCGTTGTCTTAAGGCAATGGAGCTACCATTAAATATCGATTTCCAGTTATTGGTCAGCCCACCCGATAGCGAGGTCACAGAATCGAGTCTCGATACGGTTTTTAGCGAGAATGGTTCGGTAGATATATTTGCAGTGGTGGAAGATGAGTTAATTCTCGGATTACCACTGGTTACAATGCACGAAGATATAGCGTGTAACGAATTTTGGCAGGCCCAGGAGGAAGATCCTGAGCCGACTAACAAGGAAAACCCGTTTTCGGTATTAGCTAAACTGAAAACTACTCATTGAATTGCGGTAGCCCAACTGTCGGGCAGGTACCTATTAACAATTTTATCCGGAGAGATACATGGCTGTTCAAAAAAGTCGCAAGACACCATCCAAACGCGGTATGAGGCGATCGCACGATTCGCTTTCGGGCGAAACCCTGTCGGTGGAACCCACCACGGGAGAAACCCATCGCCGTCATCATGTTAGCGCTGATGGTTATTATCGCGGGCGTAAAGTAATTGATGATAAAGTTATCGACGATGACGAATAAAACAGAAATAACTTGTTATTGAATACGGGCGGCTCATCCGCCCGTATTTTTTTATGACTGTTAAATAATGAAACAAAAGATAATCGCGTTGGATGCAATGGGCGGCGACCACGGCCCTGCAGTTACTGTACCCGCCGCTAAAATGGCTTTGAGCGAAATTTCTGACATTCAGCTGGTCCTGGTGGGTGATGAGGCCCGGCTTCGTACCGAGGTGGAAAGGCTGGGGCTGTCGAACGAAGCACGTATCAGTATCCAGCATGCCTCTCAGGTAGTAGCGATGGATGAAGTTCCGGTATTGGCGCTGAAAAAGAAAAAAGATTCATCGATGCGGATTGCGATCAACCTGGTCAAGGAGAACAGGGTACAGGCCTGTGTGAGTGCCGGAAACACGGGCGCCCTGATGGCTACCAGCAAGTTTGTGTTGCAAACCATATCCGGCATTAGCCGCCCGGCAATTTGTACTATCCTGCCGTCGATGACCGGTCATACGCTAATGCTCGACCTGGGTGCCAACCTCGAATGTACGCCGGAGAATTTGCATCAATTTGCGATTATGGGTTCGGTGTTAGCGCAATCAGTGGATGGCATAGAAAAACCCACCGTCGGTCTATTGAATATCGGATCTGAAGCAGTCAAAGGCAGTGAAAATATTAAAAAAGCGAGCCAGCTGATCGATTCGAGTGGACTCAACTACCATGGATTTATCGAGGGCGATGATATTTACAAGGGCACTGTCAACGTGGTTGTTACTGACGGCTTTGTCGGCAATGTTTCGCTCAAAACCGGTGAGGGTCTGGCAGCTCTGGTTAACCAGGTACTGCGGCGCGAATTCAAAAAAAATATATTTACCAAATTATCCGCGATAATTGCGTTACCTGTATTGCAAAACGTCGCAAAAACATTGGACCCGAGGCGTTACAACGGCGCCAGTTTGTTGGGTCTGAACGGTATTGTCGTAAAGAGTCACGGCGGCGCGGATACCAGTTCGTTTTTTAATGCGATAAAAATTGCTAGTATAGAGATTGAAAAGGATGTGCCTCAACGTATTTCGCGAGTAGTCGAGTCGTATCTGACACAAACAGGGGAAACTCACGCATGACTTATGCCCGTATTATCGGCACTGGTAGATATTTGCCTGAAAATGTCATGACCAATAGTGATCTGGAAAAGATCGTAGACACATCGGACCAGTGGATTCGGGAACGAACCGGTATCGAGCAACGACACATTGCAGTCGAAGGCCAGACTACCGTTGATCTTGCCGAGCAGGCCTCCAGGTTGGCGATTGAATCTGCTGGAATTAAAGCAAGTGATATCGATCTGATTATTTTTGCAACTTCAACACCGGACAAAATTTTCCCCAGCTCAGCTTGCATATTGCAGGCGAGGCTCGATATCCATGGCTGCCCCGCTTTCGATATCCAGGCGGTTTGTACCGGTTTTGTCTATGCCCTCGCGGTAGCGGATAAATTTTTCAAAACGGGCAGTAGCAAAAAGGCCCTGATAGTCGGCGCGGAAGTATTTTCACGGATTTTGAACTGGAAGGACCGGGCTACCTGCGTATTATTTGGTGATGGTGCGGGCGCAGTTGTTCTGGAGGCAAGTGAAGAGACCGGAATTCTCTCGACACACATTCATGCCGATGGAAAGTATGAAAACCTGCTGCTGGTTCCTTATGGTATTGCCGACGGATATGACCAGGTTAAAGCCGGCAAGGCCTTCGTGGAAATGAAAGGCAACGAAGTGTTTAAAATGGCGGTAAACACGCTGGGTCGAATTGTCGACGAAACACTCGCGGCTAATAATATGATGAAATCCGATATTGACTGGCTGGTACCACATCAGGCCAACATTCGCATCATTACCGCGACCGCAAAAAAATTGAAGATGTCTTTGGATCAGGTAGTCGTTACTGTCAATAAACACGGAAATACCTCGGCTGCATCGATTCCGCTGGCGCTCGATGTCGCGGTACGGGACGGACGTATCAAGGAAAACGAGTTATTACTGTTCGAAGCCTTTGGCGGCGGCTTTACCTGGGGATCGGTGTTAGCGCGTTTTTAGTAAGTTGTACTCCTTCGATGAGATATCTTAGGATGCAGAGAGCCCCAAATCGGGCAAGGCAAGGCGCAGTCCGCAGTGAATGGCATGCCCTTTACAAGGACTGCAACGCGGCATTGGCCGATTTGGGGCACTCCCTTTGGGCCAACCAGGAAGCGGTCATCTGCTTTGTTGTGTTCCCTTGAATTAGCTACGGCTAGTCCTGCGGTCGCACGCCTAGCAGCTAACTGCTTCCTGACTGGCTGCATCCTAAGATATCTCATCGAAGGAGTACCATCAGGGATAGATTAGATGTAGCAGGATCGCTGTGTTGGTATAATTCGATTGAGCGAGAGATGTACTATGATCAATGTCCTGTTAACAGATGACCACGAGTTGGTTAGAACTGGAATCCGACGCCTGCTGGAAGATAGTAAGCAGGTGAAGATTGTGGGCGAAGCTGAATGCGGTGAGGATAGCCTGCAATTAGCACAAAGCCTTAATCCGGATGTGATTTTAATGGATGTAAACATGCCTGGCATTGGCGGTGTCGAGACCTGCCGGCGTATTCTACAACGCAATCCAAAGCAGAAAATTATCGTCCTTACTGTACACAACGAACAAACATTTCCGAAACGGTTGCTGGAAATCGGTGCCAAGGGTTATTTGACTAAAGATTGCGGGATCGATGAAATGATCAAGGCGATCAAGCAGGTAAATTCGGGCGGCTCGTATATTGCGTCCACGATTGCCCAGCAATTAGCCCTGTCGCTGTTACCAGGCAATGATGCCAACCCGATTGACAGGCTATCGCGTCGCGAGTTTCAGGTAATGCTAATGATTTCGCAGGGCCTCACCAACGTGGAAATCTCGGACAAATTATGCCTGAGCCCCAAAACCATCAGCACCTATCGATTGAGAGTGCTTGAAAAACTCGATGCTCATAACGAAGTTGATCTGATTAAAATTGCGGTGGAGCAGGGCATGGTTGATTTTGCCCATTCTGAATGAGTAGTGGACGGAGTTATTGCCTGTCGTCGATGCCCACGTTTGACCGCGTTTAGAGCATCTGTTCGGCAGGAATTCCCTAATTATTATTGTCTGCCCGTCGATTGGTTTGGTGATGCGCAGGCACGCTTGCTGATCGTCGGTCTGGCGCCGGGCAAGCATGGTGCCAATGCAACCGGAAGGGTATTTACCGGGGATGCATCGGCTAGTCTTTTGTTCGAAACCCTCTACAAATTTGGCTTTGCCAATAAAGCCACCTCGGTTTCTCTCAATGATGGCCTGTCACTCGAGTCCTGTCGCATTACCAATGCGGTAAAATGTCTGCCGCCAAGGAATAAGCCCCTGACCCAGGAAATAAACCAGTGTAATCGGTTTTTACGCCAGGAAATAAAATTACTGGCGGACGGTTCGACTATTCTCGCGCTGGGCGTTATTGCTCATAATGCTGTCATTAAGGCACTCCAGTTGACGCAAAAACACTTTCGATTTGCGCATCGTGCGCAACATCAATTACCTGGTGGACTGAGCCTGATAGATTCCTACCATTGCAGTCGCTATAACACACAAACCCGGCGTCTCACGGCAGAAATGTTTGAACAGGTATTCACCGATATTAATCAGGTGCTAGATCGTGACTGACGATCATTCATTCGACCATCAGTCCTTCCTCAAGACAGTCAGTACCAGGCCGGGTGTTTATCGAATGATAGACCGCCTGGGCAAGGTAATTTATGTGGGCAAGGCAAAAAACCTGAAGAACCGGTTAGCGAGTTATTTTCGCAAAAGCGGGTTGTCGACTAAAACACTTTCACTGGTTAGAAATATTCATCAAATTGAAATAATCAATACCCGCACTGAAAGTGAGGCGCTGTTACTTGAAAACGATCTGATTAAAAATCTGAATCCCCGTTATAATATTTTGTTTCGAGACGATAAGAGCTATCCATACATTTGCCTGACCAGGCACCAGTTTCCACGGCTCAAGGTTTTTCGGGGTAAAACCGATAGCCAAAAAGGGACTTACTACGGACCTTTTCCGAGTGCCGGTTCTATTCGACAGACGATCAACCATGTTCAGCGAATTTTTCAATTGCGAAACTGTGAAGATTCGACGATGAAAAATCGCAGTCGCGCCTGTTTACAATATCAGATCAAGCGTTGCACTGGTCCCTGCGTCGGTCATACCGACGAACAAAGCTACCAAAGGCAAATTGAGCAGGCAAGGCTGTTTCTACAGGGCGAAAACGAGATGTTGATCAATCAACAGGTCGAGTTAATGGAACAGTATTCGCAACAACTCGACTTTGAAAGTGCAGCCCGGATCCGCGACAAGATTGAAATGCTGCGTCGGGTTACCGAAAAACAGTATGTCACCGGATTTAATACTGATATCGATATTCTGGCCTGCGAGGTACAGCAGGATGTCTGTTGCATCCAGTTGTTTATGATCCGTAATGGTACTTCACTCGGAAACAAGCCCTTTATCAACCGGGTAAAGCTTGATGCCAGCTCAGCACAGCTGATCGAAACGTTTATGATTCAGCACTATTCCCGGCATCCGATTCCGGATGAAATTATAGTCAGTCATGAACTACCAAACCAGGCTTTGCTGTCGAGTACACTGAGCCAGCTGTTAAATACAAAGGTTCGGATTAGCAGCACTGTGCGGGAAAAGCGCCGGCATGCGCTTGAAAACGCTCTGGGCAATGCAAGGCAGGCGCTGGAAAGTTATTTGTTATCGGCCAGCCATCTCAATAAGCGCTTTCAGTCATTAATTGAAGAGCTGCAACTGGATGGGGCGCCTGAACGGATCGAGTGTTTTGATATCAGCCATACCATGGGGGAATTGACCAGGGCGTCCTGCGTGGTGTTTGGACAGGAAGGTGCGATCAAGACTGAATACCGTAGTTATAATATCAAGGATATACAGGGTGGCGACGATTATGCCGCGATGAAGCAAGTCCTCGAGCGTCGTTATGGCAAACGCCAGCACTCGGCAGAGCTGTTACCAGACCTGGTTTTCATCGACGGTGGTAAGGGACAACTACATACCGCTCTCGAAGTCTTCGAGAGATTGAATATTTTCGCCACCAAACAGAATATACGGGTATTGGGTATTGCAAAGGGAGCTAAACGAAAATCAGGATACGAGGAAATAATTGACGAAAACTATGCCGTATTGCCGATCAAAATGGATTCCCCGGCACTGTTACTAATTCAACAAATACGCGACGAGGCGCATCGGTTTGCTATTACCGGGCACCGTAAGGCCAGGGCAAAGAAGCGTAATACCTCGCGCCTCGAACAAATATCCGGCATTGGTGCGAAAAAGCGTCAGTTGCTACTCAATAAATTTGGAGGCTTGCATGGTGTACAGGGCGCGGGCATCGAAGAACTCATGCAAATCAGGGGTATTAATCGAGAGACCGCACAGGTGATTTATGATACGTTCCACGGTTGATATTATCGTAAGATTCCGATGAAAGTTACCATACCCACAGCCGTGACCTTGTTCCGAATCGGTCTGATACCACTGTTCGTGCTGGTCTTTTACCTGCCATTTGCCTGGTCAAATATAGTTGCTGCGGCAATATTCGGCCTCGCAAGCCTTACCGACTGGATTGATGGCTACCTGGCGCGTGCCTTAAAACAGGAGTCACCGTTTGGTGCCTTTCTCGATCCGGTGGCCGATAAGTTGATGGTAGTTGTTGCAATCGTATTGCTGGTTCAGGCCCATCCGAGTATTTACGTTGCAATACCTTCAGTCGTTATAGTTGCCAGGGAGATTTCGATATCGGCTTTGCGAGAATGGATGGCCGAACTGGGCAGCAGTACCAGGGTACAGGTATCCTTTATCGGTAAGGCGAAGACAACCACGCAGCTGATATCGCTTCTATTCATGATTTATAGCGAACCATTTTTTGGTTTGCCAGTCTTCGAGATCGGTCTTTTGGGCTATTACGCAGCCGCAATCCTGACCATTTTATCGATGGTAATATACCTCAGGGCAGCCTGGCCAGTGATCGTTAAAAACGGTTGAAAGTTTAACCTTAATCTATAGAATAGCGGCTCTTTTGCGGGAATAGCTCAGCTGGTAGAGCACAACCTTGCCAAGGTTGGGGTCGCGAGTTCGAATCTCGTTTCCCGCTCCAGATTTAAAGCCTCGACCCTGTCGGGGCTTTTTCAGCTTATCCTTATCATTTCGGGTAACATGCGAAGAGGGCACTCATTGGCTGGGTGGCAGAGTGGTCATGCAGCGGCCTGCAAAGCCGTGTACGGCGGTTCGATTCCGCCCTCAGCCTCCATATCTCCTTTTTTGGGGTGTACCTAAACCCCTGTTATACAACAGATTTCCGATCTTAAAATTCTATTAACCTATGCTACAAGCCCCTCTTCGGCGATTCTCTTACCGCCCTGTTTAATCCCGTTATGTCCTTGACTATCCAGGTTAAGTGTTGGTATCGAGCGATTTAGTCGAAACTAAAGAGGTTGATATGTAGTGGTCAACTAATTCCGGACAGTAAATTAAGTTTTGGCTAAATATTCGCGCCTAGCCTCTGTGCTTATTCCATTCGTGTAACGAGGTCTTCTATTCTGGGACACAAGATGTATTCGCGAGTGCATGACGCGATCCATAACGCATGTCGATAAGAATGCAAGCGTCCCTGTTTTGCACTAGGCGAAATTTGTAAGGCTCACTAAGCACCCGTCCACTCGCTACTTTAGAATTATTAATGTTTTGTAATCCAGGTTCTAATGTTAACAAACTGGAGCGTGTAAGAGCTTCATCAGAAAGTTTCACAATTTGGCCGCCAAAAAGTTTTGATAAAGTAACCTGCACTGACACAAGCAACAGAAGTGATGCCCCAAGAATTGTTCTTAATTCCATTACCGCACCCCATGTCCATTTTTAAGATATTGAAGTAAGCCGTTACAATCTGACGCTGCTAAGGATTCGCCCGGTTGAGGCAAGAACACTATGCGAACCTGAAATAATTATTCTTGATCCAGATCAACTCAGGAATGACCTTAGTTGATGTACCCTAATACCAAAGTTATCCCAGGCACTAACACTCCTTCCCTAGTTAGTGAATATTAATTCCCCTGAACCTGGGATGCTTTTTATGCCTAGTCTCAGGATTGGGCATTTTTTTGTCTGCTTTAGATACTCAGGCGCATACGTGGTTAAATGTAATGAAGGGATTCCCGTTAATAAAATTCTGGTTAGCGGCTATTTCGCTGAACAATCTACTACCACCCCCCTTCCATTGCCCCGAAGAGATAGTCCCTCAAAGATGCATATTACCCAGTGTTTTACGGTAAGAAATGAGCTTTTTAGCGGGTAGGCAGAGCAGTTGGTTTAGCCAGTGATCTATTCTTTTTCCATTGAGCGAATAAAGCCTTAATCTCAGCTATCAAGGTCTTTAGATGGACGGTTTTATCTGCATTCGCGCACATGGGTTTCACCTCTTAATCGATTTTACCACGGCTGGCTCTCTAACGTTTATATCGCTTTGGTTTTGTCATCTGACACCTCCCGGCGCTATGCGCCTATTCTAGGTGTCCACCAAATTGGGGCAAGACCACATTGCCGCCCTTGAGCGATGAAATCTGAAGGTCAGCTTTCCCCTTAGCCGACGTTCAAATTTCCTGGATTAACTTCCGCTCTCGGCTTAACGGACGCTGAGATAATTGCGGTGAATAGCCGTTAGCAACCCTATATAGATACTCGATACTAACTAAATCCAATACACGCTTTTTATGCCGACTTGATTTACATCAAAAACAATCGATTTTCTTGGATTAGTATGCGGGCACGATGGCAGTTGTAACTTTTTCAATAAAAACTATCAAAGGGGGTTTACATGAATAAGCTGTTAACTATGGCTTTCGCTGCGGCGTTACTCACAGCCTGCGCGGCTCCGGTATCCAACGAACGCAATGAAAAGACCGTTTTCGTCACCAGTGAGAGATTCAACGGCAATCTTGGCGGTCTAAAGGGAGCCGACGACAAGTGCCAGGCGCAAGCGGACGACCCAGCATCAATCGTTCCATCCGCCACTTATTTAGCCTGGCTATCCGATGGAACCGATAGCCCTAATACTCGCTTCACGAAGTCTTCCCATCCTTACCTGCTTCCCGACGGAACCAAGATCGCCGAAAATTATACCGATCTAACGGACGGATCCATCCAACACTTTATCAACATCGATCCCACCGGTAAAACTGTAGGACTAAATAAAATTTGGACAGGCACAAACCAAGATGGCACGACCGCCCAGCCATTTCGCACATGCAACGGCTGGATGGACCTTTATACCATGGCTCGTGGAATGATTGGGAGTACTGGTCATACATTAACCACGTGGTCCTTTCAATCGCTGGATAGGTGCAAGACCTCGCGTAATAGATTAGCCTGCTTTCAGCAGTAATAGGCGGTTGCTAAATAGGTCGGTTTCTCGGCACGGCCTCGGCACTTTCCGGACGCTCTTGATTTTTGGATAGGCGGCAAAAACTGTCCCCAGGACATTGATAAGCCCGTTGTTCGGGAAGAAACAAGCCTGTACACTTTTGCTAAAATCTGGGGAAAAGCTAATGCAACCGTACAAACTATCATCAAAACAAACTGGACTAGAGTCTTGGCCGGAATTTGAAGAAGAAGGGGTTGAAATTCTAGATGGCAGTCCTCAGCAATCGGGGCGTATAGATTGGGGAAATGCCGGGGGACCTGTGGCAGCAGGGGTCTGGGAATGTAGCCCTGGCAAGGTCCGGTTAATTAATCCGTTTTCTGAGTATTGCACAGTTATAAAAGGTCGGGTCACCGTCACCGATGGGGAGGGAAAACAAACCACTTTTGGGCCGGGCGATAGTTTCTTTATAGCTCAGGGCGAAGCATCTACCTGGGAAATTCATGAGGCATTTCAAAAGTCATTCTTTTTTCACGTTAGTACAGCGTGATAGGGTCAATATAGCTACATTGACATACCTAAAGTTGCATTGAAAATCTCAGCTCACTTTCAGAAGTGAGCCAGTTCTTGCAAACCGTGGAGGAAATAATGCCTACACAATCGGAAAAAGGCGCAGCATTTCGTGCTCTGCACGAGAGTCCGCAGATTTTCATCATTCCAAATCCATGGGATGTGGGCTCCGCTTGCATGCTTGAAGGTATGGGCTTTGAAGCGCTGGCGACGACTAGCTCCGGCTATGCAACAACGCTTGGTCGGTTTGATGGCCAGGTCACGCGCGATGAGAAGATGCAGCATTGTCGCGAAATTTGCCAGGCGGTCGACATTCCGGTGAGCGCCGACCTTGAGAATTGCTTCTCCGACACGCCGATGGGCGTTGCGGAAACAGTGCGGCTGGCAGCCGATACCGGCTTGGTCGGGTGTTCCATTGAGGATTTCACCGACAAGCCGGGACCCAAGATCTACGACTTCGAACTCGCTGTCGACAGGGTAAAAGCAGGTGTCGAGGCCGCCAAAGCTCTGTCTTTCCCTTTCACGATTACGGCGCGCGCGGAAGGCGTGCTACGCAATGTTCATGATCTCGACGAAGCCATCCGCCGCCTTAAGGCTTTCGAGGCGGTTGGGGCCGATGTACTCTACGCGCCGGGCCTTAAAACCAATGATGAGGTTCGTAAAATTGTTGGTGCGGTATCAAAGCCGGTTAACGTGCTCACCATGCCTAACCTGACGATTGATGAACTATCGGCGGCCGGCGTTCGACGAGTCAGTCTGGGCGGTTGGCTTGCCCGTGTTGCCACCGGCGCTTTGCTTAAGGCGGCAACGGAAATGCGTGATCAGGGCACTTTCTCAGAACTCATTTCGGCCGCAAGTGCGAACGACATTGCCTCGGTTCTAAACCGACGAGACTAATGTTGTGGCGTTGATTGGCTTCAAGATTTAACGCATGTGTTGCATCGACCGTTTGAATCCGCAGCACTTAGCGGTAGTTGAATTGCAAAATCTGTAGGTCTGCTATGGGGGTAAGGAACTGTTCTCAACATGCAGAAAAGCTGCTTTTTAGCAGTGGTCTGAGGGGTAAAGACTAAAGGCATGGTCAGCCTCCATTAGTGTTTTCAGGTTCATCCAAAGTCGACTATTAATTTCCCTTCAGGTTAGCTCTTTAAGTAACGCCTTAGCCTGTACTAGATCGGCAGTATCAAGACCCTCGGTAAACCAGTCGTAAATCGGGCGGAGCAGTTCACGGGCCTGGTTAGTTTTGCCTTCGGTCTGCCATAGCTGGGCAAGACTCACTGCGGCTCTTAGTTCCAGAGACCTGGCATTTTGCGCACCTGCTATTTCCATCGCTCGCCTGAAAGCATCTTCAGCTCCGGATGGGGCTTCCATTGCAATAATGAGCAACAATTTGCCTTTCACGCGATACAACTCTGCCTCGCACCAGTGCGCCTCGCGGCGTTGTCCGAGGCTTAAGGTGTCTTCCACCAACTTCAACCCTTCTTTTACCTCGCCTATTTGTCCCAGAGATTCAGCGACTAACGAGATTGGTAACGCCCACCAGGGATTGGTCTGCTCAAGCCACTGCTCCACCGATTCACGAATGAACTTAAGGCCTCCTTGCAGGTCCCCTCGTTGAATCATAACCCAGCCGATTAATCCTCTGGCCAGTATCAGGTTGTCAAACGCGCCATCAACCTCGGCAAACTTGAGTAGCTCGTTCGCTTTTTGATCGAGCACGGATTCGTCGCGCTGCAAAGTACAGACCACAAGATTCATCTTCAGTGCGTCGGATAAGGTCGTTGAATGCTCCAGTTTTCTTGCCAGATTTTTAGCCGACTCGAACTTTTCCTGTGACTGCTCTGGATAACCCAATATCCAAAGTGCGATTCCACTGACATTTAGCGCGCAGACTCCAGGGTCGTGCCCTCCGTAGGTAAACGTCAATGCATGATGCTTGTCGGCGCGATAAAGCGCTGTGCCCCGATCACAGTGTTCGAGCGCAGTGGTAAGATCACCGCTTATAAATCGAACTGCCCACTGGCAATGGTGCGCCTCGAGCATTAATTCTGTATCGTTTCGATTTTGACCGATCTCGAGTAACCGGTCAGCTATTTCACACGCCTGACGTAGCCCCGAACTCATTAGGTGATGGAACCACATTCCCCAAAGTATTGGATACAGATGTTTATCATCGCCTAGTTGTTCACACAATATCTGGGCACGTAGATAATTCTTGAGTACCATCTGCGATGCCGCGCCTTCTCTGCTCATCAGTGGTACCCCTAGTATCATCCGAAATTCAATTTCATGTCGAATATTTTGCTCGCCGTCGGGCAATGCATCAATTATCGATAACCCACGTTGTAGATGGGCAATTGCTTCGATGTGAGCACATTGATTCGCGCTTTGCTGGCCCGCTTTTAACCAGTAGCGAAGCGCTGAATCGACCAGTCCAGCCTCCGAATAATGGTGGGCAAGCAACTCGAGTTCGATCTCCTTTTTGTTCAAAAATCCATCTTCCAGGATTTTAGCGATTCGGGCGTGCAGCTCGCGCCGCCTGGCTTTGAGCAAACTTCCATATGCTGCATCCTGCACCAGCGCGTGTTTGAACACAAATTGACCCAGATCCCTGGAACCGCGACGAAAAACAAGACCTGCGCCTACCAGTTGATCGAGTTTTCCATCAAGGTTTTCGGAATCTACTATCGCGTCGAGCAAATCGTAAGAAAACTCGCGTCCTATGCAGGCGGCGGCCTGGGCTACTTCCTTGGCTAGTGCGAGCCGGTCCAGGCGCGCCATTAGAGAATCCCTCAGGGTAGCCGGAATTACCATCGAAGATAGTTGGTTATTGGATACCAATTGCCCATCGACTTCTTGAAGCAGTTTTGACTCCAACAAGGTCTTGGTCAACTCCTCGACGAAAAGCGGCACGCCATCGGTGCGTGCGAGAACCTGCTTGAGTACACTTTCCGGCAATCCTTTACCATCTGTAATACGATCAACCAGCGCACACATTTCCTGATGGCCGAGGCGGTTCAGGGAAACCTGTGTGAAGTGTCCGAATTCTTCCCAGCGCTTCTCAAGTCCTGGACGATGGGTCATCACCAGCAGAACGGGTAATTGCTGGAGTGAATCGACCAACGCGTCAAATACTTCCAGTGTCGATGGATCGATCCAGTGTATATCTTCGACTAATACAATCACCGAATTGCTGTGACTGAATCTCAGGAGCTGTTCAACAAGTACCGTGATGGTCTGCGTCTTTTGCTGCGGTGGTGATAATTCTAGCTGCGCATAACGATCCACCGGTAGCGACATCAGGGCCGCTAGAGTGGGTACTTCGGTGTCGACATTACCTGAAGTTCTAGCGATTAGCCGTTCAAGCTTGTCGAGCTTGTCGTCTTCGCTATCGCCTTCTGCGAACCCGGCAGAGGATCTCAGTTGTTCGATAAATGGGAAAAACGGAGTATTAGTGTTGAATGGAGAACAGTGAAAGCGTATTGAAACGTGGGATGTATTGCTCAATCGATCACGCAATTCGTGAAGAATGCGGCTCTTTCCTATACCAGCCTCGCCGGATAGCATCACTACCTGCCCATCTCCCGAGCAAGCCTGTTGCCAACGATCAGTCAACAGGCTGAGTTCACTATTTCGGCCTCCGAACGGTGTCAAACTTTGGGAGGTTGCGGCATCAAATCGACTCGTTGCATGAATTCTGAAAGCCCGGAACGCCTGGATCGAATCCTTGAATCCTTTAAGCGAAACCGGCTGGAGCGCTTCGATTTCGACACGCCCCTCAACCAGTCGCCGGGTCGAATCGGCGATAATGACATCTCCCGGTGGTGCTATACCCTGTAACCGGGCAGCCAGATTCGGTGTTTCGCCGAGTACCGATCGCTCTTCAGAAGCGCCTTCTCCAATGATATCGCCGGCCACTACCAGCCCCGTTGCGATGCCAACACGTACCGATAACTCAACCTCGTAGGGCAGGTCCAGCGATGCTACTTCTTCGATTACGCCAAGCCCTGCACGTACCGCGCGTTCGGCATCATCCTCGTGCGCAACCGGATAACCGAAATAGACTAGCATGCCGTCGCCCATATATCTTGCCACGTAACCGTCGAAACGCTCGATCGCGCTATTGCAGGCAGCCTGATAAGCAGTGATCAGGTTCTGTAGATCTTCAGGGTCGAAAAGTTGTGACAGCTCGGTAGATCCAACAAGATCGCAGAACATCACCGTCAGCTGACGACGTTCGGATTCGGTCACGGGAGGAGACGCTGGCTGCTGGGATAAAGCCGTTGCGTCGCTTTGTTCCATAGCAGGCGCCGGTATTGCTGGCAGGGCTTTGATCGCTCTAAACAACTTCTTGCGATGCCCCATAACCGTGACACCCAGGTCTTTCATATCCTCGTCGTTGAGATCAATCAGCTGGTCGAGTTCCAGTTCGTTTTCTTCAAAAACCGTTGCGTACTGACCCAGATCAAGCTCCTGCAACCAAACTGTAACCTTGTTAGACATTAAACTAGATACCAAATTTTCACGGCAACAGTATACCGGGCATTAAATCGGTTGTCCGTCGTGTAGCTCTCGAGGGTACTCGGGTTAGGTTTACGCGGGAGATAAACCAGGTAGATAGAATATTGACTCAAATCAGCCTGGTTGATAATGATGTATTTCGCAATTGTCCAGGGTTCGCCCAATCAGCGCGTGGAATGCGTTGCCGTGACCGACAATTGCGAGCGGGCGCTCCTTGACCTGGGCCAGGTCTTGCGCAAAATTGGCCATGCGTTGCAGGAAAACCTCTTCAGGTTCGACCGCAATACCATCGTCGTTCTGCGGTCCCTGATGCCACCAGCAATCTGCCAGATGTGTAAAGGAGAGGGTCGGAAAATCTCGTTGCAGGTCAGCGGGATGTCGACCTACATCGCAACTGTGGATCAACAGCTCACGATGCCCTGCCGCGACCGTGATCGGTGCGATGCCGTCGAACAGGTGCAGGGCGGTCTGTATCGCCCGGGTTAATGGAGAGGTGATGACCTGTTTGATACCCAGATCCGCGACTAGCGCTTTTGCATCTTCAGCCTGCCTACGTCCCTTTTCTGTCAGCGGTGCGTCGAAGATCATCGGGTCTATGTCGCCTCCGTTATAGGCAGCGTTGAATTCGGATTGGCCGTGGCGAATGAGAAAGACTGGCATCCAGGTCTATGGATTGTTATCCAGATCGGGGTCGGAACTTGTCATTGGTATTCTTTGCTCAAGCGCCGTGGGCGCGATCCAAAAATTCGAGACTGCGCCGCCTGGCCAGCTTTGCGGCATCTTCGACATAGAAATCCGTTCGCGCATCGTTGGCAAAAGCATGGCCCGCGTCATATATATAACATTCGGCATCCGGGATATTCTGCTTAACGCCCTCAATAACTTCCGGCGATGCATGTTGATCGCTCTCGCCAAAGTGAAAAAGTGTCGCACAGTTAGCGCCATTGGCAGAATTATCCGCCAACTGGGTTCCGTAATAGGAAATGGCGCCTGCCAGATCGAGGATGCTAGCCATGCGTATGGCCGCACCGCCACCCCAGCAAAATCCGAGCAGGGAAACCCCACTGCCACGATCAACGGCGGAGACAGCAGCTCGAATATCCATAACCACACTGTCGGGATCGAATTGCTTCATCATCCCCTGCGCGCCTTCCATATCATCAAAGGATATTACCGTGTTTGGTTTAATCCGATCATACATGGCGGGCAGGATCGAATCATAGCCATCGGCGCACCAGGCCCGTGTGACAGATTTAAGCTGTTCAGTCATGCCGAAAATTTCCTGCAGGATGACCAGGCCACCTTTTGGATTATCCGGTGTCGCGCGAAAGGCATCGAGGCTGTGACCATCTTCGGCGGTAACTCTGATCATTTGCTCTGACATTTCGAGGTCAAGTATCGATGTTCATGCAGCGTGATCCATCTGATAAAAAATATGCCTGGTCATGACAAGTGCTTGCCAAAGAATGCCAGGGTTCGCGACCACGCGAGTTCCGCCGCGTCCATGTTATAGCGCCCAGTAGAATCGTTGTGGAAGCCATGGTTTACACCCGGGTAGACGAATGCCTGGTAATCCACGTTGTTACTCTTCAGTAATGCTTCGTAAGCTGGCCAGGATTTATTAACCCGTTTGTCCAGTTCGGCAAATTGTAGCATTAGCGGGCCCCTGACATTTTGGACGGCCGGTTCCTTGGCAGGAGTGCCATAGAAAGGAACGGCAGCGTTGACCAGGTCGGGTAGCGTCGCCGCCAGCATATTGCTGATGTAGCCGCCAAAGCAGAAGCCCACTACGCCCAGCTTGCCACTGGACAATTCGTGAGTCTTCAAATATTTTGCCGCGGAAACGAAATCCTGTTCAATTCGAGCTCGCTCCATCGATTTTTGCATCGCTTTACCCTTATCATCGTTACCCGGGTAACCACCGAGGCTGTACAGCGCGTCCGGTGCAAAGGCGAGATACCCTTGCTTGGCCAGTCGGCGCGCTACATCCTTGATGTATGGATTCAGTCCGCGATTTTCGTGCACAACTAACACCGCGGCGGTTTTGCCGGAGAGCTTGCTGGGCTTTACCAGGTATCCCCGGCCTTCCAGATGGCCGTCCGGCGATTCGAAAGTCTCGAAGCTGGCGATAATATCGGCATCATTGAACGACACCTGCTCCGCCAGGGCATAGTTGGGTATCAGGGCACTGGTCAACAGGCTCATACTGAAACCGGCACCCGCCAGTGTCGCTAGCCTGGACATAAAGGTACGGCGGTCGATATCGCCGTGAGCGTACTCGTCATACCAGTCGAAGGCTTCCTGTGGAATTTTGATTTGAGTGGCATCGGTCATGGTCTGGGTTCTCCGTATTTAGGCGGACAGTTTACTTATTTCGGGAGATCAATGGAAATCATCGGGGTTATTAACCAGACACCATGACTCTCATGGCACTGAACCTCGTCTATTAGAATGCTATCCTTGCCAGAAATGTATATGCAAAGTACTATGCGCCGCTTGATCCGGGAGGCGTTGTGGTAGATGGTGGTTCCTGGAACTACCAGGACATAAAAGCAGGGCAAAGATTAATAAAGACCGTCCCGAAGTGGTAGACGGTAGTTTCCGGAACTACTGCAATATAAAAATAAGGCATTTATATATAGAGACCATCCCGAATAGAGCCCGGGTGGCGAAATTGGTAGACGCAAGGGACTTAAAATCCCTCGGTAGAAATACCGTGCCGGTTCAACTCCGGCCCCGGGCACCATTATTTAAATCGTATAATCGAGTAGTTAACCATGACTACAAATAATAATTTGTTTATGCCAGTGTAAATCAGCAATCCTTGTAGTTCTTCACCTCGCACTCGCGGGCTAGATCCTCCGCTTTCTTTATTTGGGCAGGTGTCATTTCATTTTCAACTATGTCGCGATTCACCGCCGCACTCCTGATTCCCTGTGAGGCAGATTTACTTAACCACATATAAGCGCGGTTATAGTCCCGAGGGACGCCATATCCCCGCTGGTACATGTAACCGAGATTATATTGGGCAGTGGCATGTCCTTGTTCGGCAGCGGGTTTGAATAACTGGATCGCAGCCAGGTAGTCCCTGGTGACCCCTTTCCCTTCGTAGTACATCATTCCCAGAATGTACTGGGCCTTGATATGACCTTGTTGAACAGCTTTCTCAAGATACTTGACCGCGGTCCTGGAGTCCCTGGTGGTACCTCTTCCTTTTTGATACATCAGGGCCAGGACGTACTGGGAATCGGCATGTTCGTTTTCGGCGGCTAACTTGTACCACTTGGCCGCGGTCTTATAGTTTTTTTTGACACCTATCCCATTGTCGTACATCCAGCCAATATTGAACTGGACATCGATCATTCCCTGTTCGGCAAGCGGTTCCCACTCTTTGAACGCGGTTGTATAGTCTCCATTTCTGTAAGCATCCCAACCCTTCTCCAGATCAGCAGACGCGGGGGTACCGTTAAGAAGAATGAGTAGAACGGGAAAGGCGAGGAATCCTTTCATCCAGCCATGATGACAGCGGGTCGGAATAAAGTAAATCCCCAGGTAAAAGATCAGAAAAGATTAGCGACCAGGTCCATCCAAATCGGACGTGAAACCGGAAGCTAAGTGATGACTCGTGTTAGAATGTTAGACCTGACCCCATTCATTAATCGCGGCCCCGGGCACCAATCGTTTATTTAATTTTCCCTTGCCATATTCCGGACCTTTGTCAGCCTGGCCTCAAGCCTGGTGATTTCTTTGTTGAGATGTTTCAGTCTCTGCGACAACGGATTATCTGATTTCAGCTTACGCGCCATGTCTTTGAAACTACTGATGGACCTGATTAGCTTGGTTTCGTCTATTGCCAGGCGCATGCTGGTTAACAGGCGATCTTTTGATGTTAATTCAATCTGAGGAAATGTTTTCATAGAGCCTCTCCCCGTAAATGTTAGGCTACCTGTTCTTCGCCGGAGTTTCACAAGGGGACTATTGGCAAATCATTTTGAAATTGATTTATATCAAGTGTAGTTGAGGCGTTTTTATTTACAGTATTTCTTTTAATGTCAATGATTTAGCGCAAGTTATAGCTATACCCCTGGTGGGCCGATGCCAATCTGAGCCAATGCTGATACGCTGTAGTTGGATCAATCCACCGTGTGATACTGTGCCGATACAAGCGGGCTATTTTTAAATATGAATAAACGATATCAACGATGGATACAGTTTCTCTATGGGCCATTTTTTATAGTCATCGGCTTTTTTTACCGCATCTATAAATCTAACCGGGACAGGGTCGAAGGACTAAAGTCGGGAGATAAGATATCGTTTATTCTCAGGCATGCGACACTTGTTATTCTGGCTATCTGGCTACTGGTCTGGTACCTCGCCCCCGAAGGCAGTAGCGACCGATTGGCTGAAGAGGTGAAACAAACGATTGACGGGATGAAAATTCCTTCCGAGTGAGCGAGATTTTGGAATTATCAGCACCCATTTAAGAAGGAAGTTTGGAAAGCCAGCCATTTTTATATGGCCTGAGCAGGCATATAATATATTTTTACGCAAAGCCGGGCCAATTAGATGAATTTGAAAGGCATCAACCACCTCGCGTTTATTACCAGTGATATGGTGAAAACCATACGCTTTTATCGCGACCTGTTAAATTTAAAGTTGAGTGCCGGTATCGGGCACGATGGCTATCGACACTATTTTTTCCAGTTTCCTGACGGTGTTACCCACGTCGCCTTCTTTGAATATGAAGGTGCCTGTGCGATGAACCGGAAGTTCCCTGGCGACCGCACCAGTTTGCCAATCGGATTCGATCATGTTTCCTTCACAGTGGATTCCAGGGAAGATTTGTTCGCGCTCAAGGATCGACTCAAGGCAGCCAATATCGAGGTCGAAGGAGCTGTAGATCACGGCATTTTCTGGTCAATTTATTTTTATGACCCGGATAATAATATTCCGTTGGAGGCGACCTGGCAGTTTATGGATATTTTGCAATACCCGGCTATCAGTGAGGATGATCCGCTGGATATAGTGGACGAAGGAGCCGATCCCCAGACGGATCATTGGCCGGCTGTCGAACATCACACGGCCGAATCGGATATGCAGGCGAGTAGCGGTAACGGCCATCCGATGCGACAGCATTTCCTGGACAATGGACTAGCGGTATTTTCGAAAGGCGTTTCGGTTGAGTTTCAGAAAAGCCTGATATCAGATGACGACGAGCGCCAGGGTAATACGGACTAGCCTGTGGGACGTGCCATCGTATACAGGTGATCGACGTCGGTATACTGGTTATAGCCCAGTCGAGCTAAGGGTCTGATTTTTGACAGGTCTATCATGCCATCTGTGAGCACCTGGTCTTTGATATGAATGCCCAGTACTTTACCAATAATGGTGGTATTGATACTGTCCTCCAGTGTGCAGGGAAGCTTTATTTCCTGGAAAAACTCACACTCCATATTGATAGGTGCCTCTTTCACACGCGGCGGTTTCACCAGGACTGAATCTTCGGTGTGGAGCCCGGCCAGTTCCAGTTCATCGATTTCGTGAGCAACCGGCGCGGTGGTGGTATTCATTGCCTGTTTGAGCGCCAACGGCACCATGTTAACAACGAACTCGCCGCTGGCCTTGATATTGAACAGGCTGTCTTTCTCGCCGCCGTGTTGGTGATAACCGGTAAACGAGATCATTACCATCGGTGGATCACTCGCCAGTGCATTAAAAAAACTGAATGGTGCCAAATTGATAATACCATTGGGATGGATGGAGCTAACCCAGGCGATCGGCCGCGGCACCACGCAACTCTTGAAGGGGTCGTGGGGCAGGCCATGGGGTTGGTCGGTTTTATAAAACACGGGTATCTCGCAGACAGGTCGAATCGGCGAAACTAACATTAATAGGCGCTCAGAGTAAAGTATCGCGAGTAGCAGACGCTAGTGACGGTGCTTTTGCGGGGCATGGTGGAAGGTGGCGGATCAAGATTACCCGGTTACGGGCGTACAGTGAACCGTCATGGTATCAATACTTTAAACTTAGACTAGGATTCATCGCTACTGTTTTCACGATACTGGTCAGGCCAGTGTTTTTTGACTACCGGGCTATCAGCTGACAGCGCATGGCAGGAATCGATAAAAAACGAGCTGCGCTTTGGTTGTTGATTTTTACTGTTAGCTTCCTGATTTTGCCTCTTACTCGATAGTGTCTGGATAGCGGTGGTCGCCATCGGACCCAATAATTCGGTCAGGTGGGTACAACCCCGATTTTTACCCATGGCTGATCTGGATTTTAGTGTCCAGCCAGGTGCTATGCGAAGACCGATTAGCTGGCTGACAATGGGTGTTACGCACTTGCAGTAATTATATGGCGAGTCGTCTATGACCGCTTCAGCGTCGTGTACCTCAAGACTGGCATCGATAGTCAATCGGATCGACATATCGTGTAATGGCTCATCGGCTTTAATCTCGCCGCCGCGATCCTGATTGGGAAATGCGTAGGGCTTGGTGTCCACAATTCGACCCTCGATATCCCATAAATTATCCGGCCGTTGAAATCCGCGACAGGTGACTACCCGGGTATGGGTCAATTTGCGTTCACTGGGTATAGATAATGGCATCGATTGTGTACTCTGGAAATTATTTGATTTGTTCTTATTGCTTCATAAATTTGTCGCAATAGCTATGAAATTACGCTGAAGTTTAGCTGATCAGTATATTAATTTTCTACATATATCGTTACTATGAGCCCAGCTAAAAACTTGTGAGGGTGTGATGGATATCGTGTATGTCTTGATCGGTTCTGGAATTCTAATTCTGATATTTTTGATCCTGTGGCTGAAGGAGCGCAGGCAGTCGCGCATGGAGTATATTGCCTATGGTCTTAGATCCAGTGAGGACAATACCGAAAACTCCAGGACCAATGTAACCATGATGGATACTGGCTTCAGGGAAGCCATGTCAAGGCTGGAGGACATGGGCGAGGTAAGTCAGGACGAATGGGGGCACTGGATCTGGAATGAATCGGGCAAGCCAGTGGGTAAAATGCTGGATAAGTAAATTGCCTGAAGCCCGGAAATTAATTTGGCTGGTTGGTCGTAAGACCCTGGTATCCGGGCTAAACAGGTTTTAGATATATCATAGATGCGCCAATCGATACGTACCAAGGGCATCGTGATGTCGTTGCTAGGGGTATTCGTTTTAAGCCCCGATAGCCTGTTGATTCGCCTCGCAGCGCTGGATAATTTTACCCTGGTATTTTACCGTGGTGTTTTCCCGATCATCGCGATTACCATGCTATTGTTGCTATATTATCGCTCGGGTTTTATTAACGTGGTGACTGGTATTGGCTGGGCAGGCATTCTTAACGGTTTTTTATATGCCACCACTAACATCACCTTCATATATTCCATTCAAATAACCTCGGTCGCCAATACACTGGTAATCCTGTCCTCGGCACCCATTTTCGCCGCAGTTCTATCTCTTGTTGTGTTGAAAGAAAATCAACGCCCGATAACCTGGGTCGTAATTGGAATCGCGCTGATCAGCATCACTATCATTGGACTTGGCAGTTATCGACTAGGTGGCGGCCTTGCGGGCGATTTGTTTGCGCTGGTCTGTGCCTTCACTACCGGCTGTAGCGCGGTACTGGTGCGATATAAGAAGGAAATCGACCTGGTGCCATCGGTTATTATCGGTAGCATGATCATGGCTGTGTTTGCCTACACGATGTCTTCAGATATAAGTATTAGTTCGACACAGTTTATTTATGTCGCAATCATCGGTTTTTTACTGGTGCCTTTCGCGTTCATGATTTTAACCATAGCACCCCGATTTACCAGTTCTGCCGAGGTCCAGTTGATTTACCTGCTGGAAAGTATTCTCGGGCCCTTATGGGTCTGGTTAGTTATCCGGGAGACGCCTTCGATTAATACCTTCATCGGTGGTGCGATGTTGCTCACCGCGGTCTTCTGGTTTGCGATCCACACCGCTAAACAGGATTCATGCCCGGAACTATGAATTGCTGGCGATCAGGTTGATCATTTCAAATGCTATGGTTGCCGCGGCGAGCGAGGTAATTTCGGCGTGGTCATAGGCCGGCGCAACCTCGACAATATCCGCTGCTATCAAATTGAGCCCTTTAAGACCGCGAATGATATTGACCAGCTCGCGGCTGGTCATGCCTGCTATTTCGGGCGTGCCGGTACCCGGCGCATGGGCCGGGTCGAGCACATCGATATCGATCGATAAATAGAGTGGATTATCTTTGACACGATCTCTTATCCGTTTTACCACGTGATCTACGCCCTGGTTCTGCAGCTCGTCGCAATGGACTACCTTGAATCCCAGTTCGGCATCATTGTCCAGGTCTTCCCGGCTATACAGCGGACCGCGAATTCCAACGTGCATCGACGCGTCGTCTTTGAATAAGCCTTCTTCGGCCGCCCGCCGAAACGGCGTACCATGGGTGTAGGGTGCACCGAAATAGGTATCCCAGGTATCGAGGTGGGCGTCAAAATGGACCAGCGCTACCGGGCCAACCTGCTTGTTAACGGCCCGTAACAACGGCACGGCTATGGTGTGATCGCCGCCAAGGCTGATAATGGAGCCAGCCTGTTTGAACAGTTCGGTGGCATGTTTCTCGATCTGGGCGATGGCTTCTAGTATGTTGAAGGGATTACAGCCCACGTCACCGGCATCGGCAACCTGCAGTGTTTTGAATGGCTCGGTGTCGTAGGCCGGGTGAAAATTGGTGCGCAGATTACGCGAAGCCTGGCGTATTGCCTGGGGTCCGAAGCGGGCTCCGGGTCTATAGCTGGTACCCGAATCGAACGGGATGCCAAGTATAGCCACATCGCAATAGGGTACATCGCGTAACTCAGGCAAACGGCAAAAGGTCGAAGGACCGGCATAGCGCGGCATTATGGTACCGCTGACCGGTTCAATCGGAGGTGTTTTATCTGCCATTGTAATCCTCTGGAAGTAACAGACAATCAATGCTTATGAAAATGTTATAACATTGAATTACGGTACAATCAATTCAAGTCAAATTCCCCCGCGGGACTTTAGGGAAGACCAATATGGCGATAAAAACTGTTTTAAAAATGGGTGAAATTAGCTTGCTCGAAGAATCCTGCCCGGTCGAACAGTTCGATACTCCGGAGCTGGATCAACTTATAAATGACATGTGGGAGACGATGGCCGCGGAAGACGGCGCAGGGCTGGCGGCACCTCAAATAGGGGTCAATCTGCGCGTCGTTATCTTCGGTTTTGAAGACAACCCCCGATATCCTGACGCAGAATCGGTGCCGCAGACGATTTTAATAAATCCGACTATTGTTGAATTGAATGATCGGAAAGAAGAGGGCTGGGAAGGATGTTTGAGTGTCCCTGGCATGCGTGGCCTGGTTCCGCGCTATACCGATATTCGATATAGCGGTTATGATCAAAAGGGAAGCCCGGTCGAAAGGCTGGCATCGGGTTTTCACGCACGCGTGGTGCAGCACGAATGTGATCACCTGGACGGTATATTGTATCCTTTCAGAATTGAAGATATGCGTTATTTTGGTTTTCGGCACGAACTCGAAGCCAACGGTTTTATGACACCCCAGCTCTGTGATGAAGAGCTCGGTGATACTGCCTGAGCGGTCGATAGCTCTTGCTTCAACAACGCATCATTTTATTTGGGACCGGCGCACTGTTTTCTGTCGCCGTGCTTGATCATTTAATCGCGCATGAGTTAAAGCCAGCGGCGCTGGTTTTACCCGGGTTTGCTCCTTCTATACCCGAAGGACTGGGTGATACACGGGTTGATACGGGTGTTGACGTTAACCCGTTTGTACGCGCGTCGAAGCGATTATCGATACCACTGATTTACCTGCCGGAATCCTCGCAAGCCTCTGAAGCCCCAAACATCGCCAGTGTCAAAGCTGATTTCATACTGGTAGCCTGTTGGCCGTACCTGCTCGGTACTAGAATAGTTAGCGCGGTGGGCAAGGCTGCACTTAATTTACATCCGTCGTTATTGCCAGATTATAGGGGCGCCAACCCGGTCAACACGCAGATAGATTGCTGCGAGCAAAACCTGGGTGTTTCGCTTCACCTGTTGAGCCAGGTATTTGATCAAGGCGATATTGTCGGCCAGGCCGGTCTCGAGTTCGGAACCCGCATCCCCGGGCGCGAGTCTATCGAGGCCGAGGCGGCCAGGGTCGGTACCGGCCTGTTCCTACAGGCAATCCGGAATTTTGGCAACCCGGAGTGGAGACCCCGATCTCAATGCCCTTGATTATTGATAGAATTCGAGCATGAAAATACTACCAGCACAGAAAATAGAAGAGCTGTCCAGTTATGATTACCAACATATCTGGCATCCCTATAGTCCCATGCAGGCTGAGGATCCGGTTTACCCGGTAATTTCCGCTCAGGGAGTGCGAATTCGGCTCGCCGATGGGCGCCAGTTAATCGACGGCATGGCGTCCTGGTGGTGTGCGGTGCATGGTTACAACCACCCTGTCTTGAACCGGGCGATACACAATCAACTGGAGGACATGGCGCACGTGATGTTCGGTGGACTGACTCACCCACCGGCAGTACAGCTGGCTGAAAAACTGGTCGAAATTACGCCGTTAGCGTTGTCTTCGGTATTTTTTTCCGATTCCGGTTCGGTCTCAGTCGAGGTGGCGATGAAAATGGCAATGCAATACTGGCATGCCCGTGATCTTCCCGATAAAACTCACTTTGCCACGATTCGTAGTGGCTATCATGGCGATACTATTGGCGCGATGTCGGTTTGTGATCCAGTCAATGGCATGCATGGTTTGTTTTCGGATAGCCTTGCCAAACAATATTTTACCGACTCGCCTGGTTGCCGGTTCGGTGCTCCCTGTACCAAAAAGGACATGGGCTCGCTAACCAGTTTGCTCGAACAACATCATCAGCAAATTGCCGCTCTGATACTGGAGCCGATAGTGCAGGGCGCCGGCGGCATGCGATTTTATTCGGCAGAATACCTGACCAGGGCGAGAAAACTATGCGACCGCTACCAGGTGTTACTAATCGCCGATGAAATAGCGACCGGATTTGGTCGCACCGGAAAATTGTTTGCCTGTGAGCACGCGGGAGTCACGCCCGATATCATGTGTATCGGCAAGGCTTTAACCGGGGGCTATATGAGTATGGCGGCGACCTTGACTACGGCGGAGGTAAGCCAGACGATTGATCGGGGTAATCCCGGGGTATTTATGCATGGACCGACCTTTATGGCGAATCCACTCGCCTGTGCTGTTTCGCTGGCCAGCATTTCACTGCTGCAGGATTCGGACTGGCAGGGTCGAGTTAAAAATATTGAGCAGGTACTCGGGGCACAGTTGGCACATTGCATCGATTTTCTCCAGGTCGATGACGTCAGGGTCCTGGGTGCGATAGGAGTAATCGAACTACACCGGGCAGTCGACATGAAGTCGATGACCGAGCAATTTGTCGATGCCGGGGTCTGGCTACGGCCATTTGGAAAACTGGTTTACCTGATGCCGCCTTACATCATTAATGACAGTGACCTGACCAGTCTTTGTCGAGCTGTCAGCGAGATCGTAGGTAAATTACCTGAATGATGGTTCGCTATTTAAGTGGTGTGACCTAATCTTCTTCCTGTTCCTCGTCTTCCTGGTCTTCTATTTTCTTGACCAGTTTTTCTTTGTCAGTTGGGGTTAATACCTGGGTAGTATCAGTTGTATCGTCTTCTTCCATTTTGTTTTACCTCATAATAAAAGAATGTCATGGCCGCTTTCGTTCTGTGAAATGAAAGATATACGCAGGCATTCGAACTCCGCATCATTATACCCGACTCCCACCACGCTCGCTATGACCCCCTAAGTCCGACAGAATGCCAGTTAACTGTCTAAGCGTAATATACTGTGTATTTTTGCGGGATAATGCGACTCATCGCCTAATTGGGTAAATAAAGTTTAAATCACGGTAGCTTATGGAATTTTTTCTGATCAATAAAACCGCGGACGTATACGCGGTGGTACAATTGAAATCAATGTTTCGATATTCATCTTTACAGGCTACAGGCGGGTGTAATTATCATGGCTAAAATCAAATACCGTACCGAAAAAGATAGTATGGGAGAGATCAAGGTTCCTGTAGACGCTCTGTATAAGGCCCAGACTCAGCGGGCAGTGGAAAATTTCCCGGTGAGTGGTATACCTTTGCCCAGTGAGGTAATTTCCGCTCTGGGCTTAATTAAAAAAGCCTGTGCCAGGGTTAACGCCGATCTTACACAACTCGACAATGTCCGGGCCGATGCCATTCAAAAAGCCGCTGAAAAGGTTATCTCCGGAGCGGTTGACCAGCACTTCCCGATTGATATTTTCCAGACCGGTTCCGGGACGAGCAGCAATATGAACGCTAACGAGGTCATCGCATCACTGGCGTCGACAAAACAATGTCCGGTGCATCCTAATGACCACGTCAATATGGGGCAGAGTTCTAATGATGTATTTCCGAGTGCGATACATATTGCTGCCTGTATCGCTATCCATGAAAAACTATTGCCGTCATTACAGCATCTCGAGCAGGTGATAATGGAGAAGGGCGACGCCTGTAGCGAAATAGTTAAAACCGGAAGAACCCATCTAATGGACGCAATGCCAGTCACCCTAGGACAGGAAATGTCGGGCTGGGGATCGCAGATCAAAAATGACAGGTATCGTCTGCAATCTTCTTTAACTCGCCTGCAAAAGCTGGCACAGGGCGGTACCGCGGTGGGAACCGGTATTAATACCAGCGAAGATTTTGGTGCGCGGGTGTGCCAGGCACTGCATGACATCACCGGGATACGTTTCTCTCAAATGGATAATTTATTCGAAGGTCTAAGCGCGCAGGATACCGCGGTAGAAGCCAGCGGTCAGTTAAAAGTGCTGGCCGTATCGCTGATGAAGATAGCCAACGATTTACGCTGGATGAACTCAGGTCCCTTAGCGGGTCTGGGTGAGATTAGCTTACCTGCATTGCAACCGGGTAGCTCGATCATGCCAGGCAAGGTAAATCCGGTGATACCGGAGGCGGTCGCGATGGCCTGCGCCCAGGTGATTGGTAATGACAGCACTATCACGATAGCGGGTCAGTCCGGTAATTTTCAGCTAAACGTGATGCTACCATTAATTGCCCATAACTTATTGCAAAGTATCGACATTCTAGGTAACTCAAGCTTGATCCTGGCGGATAAGGCGATCAGTGGTTTCACCGTTAATAACGATCAGGTCGAGCGAACCCTGGCTCGAAACCCGATACTGGTAACCGCCCTCAATTCGGTGATCGGATATGAACTGGGCGCAAAAATAGCCAAAACTGCTTATTTGGAAAAGCGACCGGTTATCGAGGTGGCACTGGAACTCACCGATCTGGACGAAGTGGAATTGAAACGCCTACTTGACCCGGCATTGTTGACCCGGAGTTAAGCGCTAGTGATAGAAAATCGAAATATTATTTCGCGTGCACATCACTGGGTGGAAAAAGCCGTTATCGGACTTGATTTGTGCCCCTTTGCAAGGTCGGTCTATGCACAAAACAAGCTGCGCTGCGTGGTGAGCGAATCGGAACAGGTCGATGAATTGATGCTCGATCTGTATCAGCAGTGTCAGTATTTAATCGAGACTCCCGAGATCGAAACCACTTTATTGATTATTCCTCACCAGTTGCAGGATTTTGCCGATTTCAATCAAATGCTTGACCAGGCAGATGCGCTGATTACGACTTACGAATGGACCGGGGTTTTTCAGATTGCCAGTTTTCATCCAGGCTATCAATTCAATAATACCTCGATTGACGACCGTGAAAACTGGAGTAACCGTTCGCCATTTCCAATTTTGCACATTCTGCGCGAATCTAGTGTCGATCGAGCTTTGTCCGGCTATAGCAATCCTGAGCGCATAGCGGAAGCCAATATTCGTACATTAACAGCGATTGAGGCAACCGAGTTTGATCTCATTTTTAAGCCCGACTATTTTTAAATCAGCGCCTGGAAATAACAGATCTCCAGCGCAAACCTTGATCTAATTTTACTCTGAAACAAGATAGAAATGGTATTGAGAGTTCCGCTTTAATGAGATCAGGTCGATTGCGTCTAATTCTCTGTAATTTTCTTGATATAGTGATTTTTAACTTCTACACTCGAGTATAAGATTTTGAAAATAAAAGATATTTTTTTGAATAATTACACCTTAAAATCACCTGTTCTCGATCTTATCAGGCCGCTGGCGATCGGTTTGATCGCTATCTATAGCTTAATGCTAAGTACTAGCGTAGAGGCCAATATTGAGCGGCAGCGCGTCCTGTTCCAGGATGCGTCGCTCGCCCTGAACACCAATCAAATCAGCAAATATAAACGCCTGCTAAGAAGGCTCGAAGATTATCCTGTCAAAGCATATCTCGAATACGATGCTTTAAGGCGACGTCTATATCTTGCATCAGAAAGTGAGGTGAGCGAGTTTCTGGATAGCCATCAAGACTATCCTTTCAATTATCGGTTACGCGCAAAATGGCTATCCGTCCTGGCTAAACGCAAGGACTGGAGCAGCTATCTGATGTATTTTGACGATCGAGACGATACCCGTTACCGTTGCCTGGCATTTCAGGCCCGCCTCAGTCTTGGAGTCGATGAATCTATCAACGAGGAAATTAAAAAAATCTGGCTAAGAGGCCGTTCACAACCGAGAGAATGCGACCAGGCGTTTAAGTACTTCCTCGATACCTACCCCGAGGCAGAACAGGCTGTATGGGAACGAATCGATAAGGCGTT
>Ga0255047_10000015_pt1 | contig 108247 bp, 109 predicted proteins | sample JV7_2_1_MG_FD_183640 | JGI IMG/M metagenome (GOLD analysis project Ga0255047, IMG submission 183640) | Seawater microbial communities from Jervis Inlet, British Columbia, Canada - JV7_2_1 | ecosystem: Environmental > Aquatic > Marine > Inlet | place: Canada: British Columbia | collected...
CGGCAATCGCCTCCGCCTGTGCCAGATCAACCTTGCCATTCAAAAAGGCCCTTTCCGAAAACTCACCTGCTCGCGCCAGCCTGGCGCCAAGTTCGCACACGCGTTCGAGTAGCATATCGAGAAGAACAGGACCACCGTGCCCCTGTATTTCGACTACATCTTCGCCGCTGAACGAGTGGGGTGCCTGGCAATAAAAACAAAGCCCGTGATCGAGTGTCTGGCCTGTGGCATCTAAAAATTTTCTGAACCGGACGTGATTTTTCTGCATCTTGCCCGCGATCAGGCTATTACCAATCTTAAGCGCCCCCGGGCCCGAGATTCGCACGATGCCAATGCCGCCAATTCCCGGGGGAGTCGCGATTGCTGCGATAGTATCGCTGCCTGGCATGGTTTCGTACGCCTGGCCCGTCAGGAGCCCCCGGCTTCTATGCGCTTGGTGATTACCCACTGTTGAGCAATCGACAGGATATTGTTGACCACCCAGTAAAGCACGAGGCCGGAAGGGAAGAAGGCGAAGAAAAAGGTAAAAACAAAGGGCAGGGCCATCATTACCTTGGCCTGTATTGGGTCGGGAGGTGTGGGGTTCAGCTTTTGCTGTATCACCATGCTGATACCCATGATTACCGGTAAAACGTAAAAGGGGTCCATTACTGACAAATCTTCGATCCAGAATATAAATGGCGCCTGGCGCAGATCGACAGTCTCGAGCAAAGCCCAGTAGAGGGCGATAAACACCGGAATTTGTACCAATATCGGCAAACAACCGCCCATCGGGTTGATTTTTTCGGTTTTATACAGCTCCATCATCGCCTGGTTCATTCTCTTCTTATCACTGCCATAGCGCTCTTTAAGTGTTTTTAGCCGCGGGCCCACCTTGCGCATCTTCGCCATTGAGCGATAGCTGGTTTCCGACAACTTGTAAAAAACTGCCTTGATCGTCAGGGTCAGCAATATAATTGCCAGCCCCCAGTTACCGACATAGCTGTGATATAACGAGAGTAACCAGTACAGGGGTTTTGACAGGAAGGTTAACACGCCATAGTCGACAGTTAGCTCAAGGCCCGGTGTAATTTCTTCCAGACGCTTTACCAGTTTGGGACCGACAAATAGCTGGCTGGTGAATCCCGTACTGTTTCCCGGCGAAACCAGCTTATTTTCTGATCTCAGGCCGATCGTATAGGTGGCCGGTTGGCGGGTGGTGTTGGCGATTGAATAGGCCAGGTTAGTGCCATCCTGGGGTGGGATCCAGGCCGATAGAAAATAATGTTGTAACATGGCTATCCAGCCGCCCTGAAAATTCAGCTTTAGCTGGCTATCTTCCATGTCGTCAAAATCCACTTTCTCGTATTTAACTTCCTCGTTGTAATACACCGCGCCGGTATAGGTAATCAGTATTCTTGACTGGCTCAATGGCCGCGTACGTTGAATTTGACGATATTGGCTGCCTTGCCAGTCCTGGTCCGTATTATTTTCGACCCGGTGATTGACTTCAATCAGATAATCACCTCTTTTGAATTCATAGGTCTTGATGACTTTAATGCCGTCTTGTTCCCATACCAGTGGCACTATGATGCGATCATCTCCATCCTGCAGCCTGTATTGCGATTTCGCAATCTTGTAAATACTGTGGTGAGTGGGTGCCGTGTTGCTACGATTCCTGAGACCGCTTTGTATGACGTGGAGCGACTCTGTATCGCTGTGGACAATTTCCAGCCCCACCTCGGGTTGATCGAGGGAGACCGGGTATTTTTTCAACTTTAGCGAACGAATTACACCGCCCTTGCTGTCGATAACAGCGATGACCGCGTCGGTTTCCACCGTAACCAGGCTTTCGGGCGCAATAGATGCTGTAGTTTCCAGCGTAGCGGTGGCATCAACCGCCAGGCCATCGGCCTGATCGGGCAAATCGACTATGTTTGACGAATCTACCTCGGCAGCCTGCTCGGGCACCGAGGGCGAGGGGTTGACACCCTCGCTGCTGGTTACCGGCTGGGGGCCGTAATCGAGTTGCCATTGTTGCCAGATCAGCATAGCCACAAAGGCCAACGCGGCAAACAGAAATAGTCGTGTGTTATCCATCTAACGGGTGCCCTTTTTGTTGATTGCGTCGGGGACTGGATCATAACCGCCGGCATGCCACGGGTGGCAGCATGATATGCGTTTAACGGCAAACAGGAATCCCTTGAGTGCACCGTGCTGGCCAATCGCCTCGATGGCGTAATGCGAACAGCTTGGCGTATAACGACAACTACCGCCCATGCCAAATAGCGGGCTCAAAAAATACTGGTAAGCTCGAATTGGGATAATCAGGAGTTTTCGCATTGCTTGATAACGCTAGTCCAGTGTTTTTCCAGGTTTGAAATCAATTGTGCGCTATCGATTGACATAATTGACCGCCGCACCATGATTACCATGTCCCTTGCGGGTAAACGATGCTGGTTTTTCCGAAAACTTTCACGGAAAATTCTTTTTAAGCGATTTCGCAGTACCGCTTTCTGTATTTGCTTTCTTGCTATAGCGAATCCGAGCCTTGGGCAGACTCCAACCTGGTCACCCACCAGTATCGTGATGCTGTCATCGTCAACGCGATTGTTATTATTGAAAATCTGCCGAAACTGCGCAGCCCGCACCAGTCTTAATTGCCTGGGAAACGACTCTTTACCCCGGACCCCCATTATTAAAAAAAGGTCTAGGGCGTCAGGCGTGCCCGGCCCTTGGCTCTACGCGCCTTAATAACCCCTCGACCGCCTCGAGTTTGCATACGAGCGCGAAATCCATGCGTTCTGGCTCGTTTCAAGTTGCTCGGCTGGAATGTACGTTTCATGTTAATGTCCTCTGCTTTTGCAGCCCGACTAAACCAATAAGGCGCGACAATGTACTGGTCTAGCGGCCATTCGTCAATACGTAAATGCTCTAAGGAACCTCTAATCAACTCATGAATTAACGCGTTGTGCCCAAAATGACCAATTTCTGCCTCACCTACATGGATGTAGGTGAGGCGCGTGAGCAGAAGCGGTAGCTTTGTGAAACTTAGCAATAGCCCTGCTTACGCAGCACAGGGAAGTGCCAGTGCCGCGGCGACAGGATGTCGATGGGCGGCCTTGCGTTCCACGCCTTGAACTGAACGGTCCGGCGCTCCGGCATTTTGAATCACAACCCGATTCACCCAGAATTAATCAGAGGTTCCATAATTGGTTATATTTTGGCTCTGGGCCGATGGATTAGCCTTTCTGCTAGCGCGCATGTATTTTTTTATCGCATCGGGCTTTGCTCTGGCTGTGGATAAGTATATTATTAAGCGCTGCGTGCTGGGCGCCGGGACTGTTTCGCCGGGGCCGTGCCAGATCATCCAGATAAATGATAGACATGGGTATAGCCCGACAGGGATTGGCGACGTGTTGTTATTTCTGGGTGAATAAAAAATAATCGCTCTGTCTTTTCGGCGCGAAAGTAATCACCGTCATCGTGTAATTTGTGGGTTAACCGAGTTTATTACGTTTTGAATTCAATTTGGCAAAAATGTGTTACCTGCCTGGAAGGGGAAATTAGCGAGCAGCAGCTCAATACATGGATTTTGCCATTACAGGCAGAACAGGAGCAGAACACTTTAAATCTACTCGCACCAAATCGCTTTGTTATGGACTGGGTTCGCAAGCACTTTCTCGATCGAATCAATGAGCTGGTCATCAGTCTCGATGAAAGTAATTCCATTTTGGTAAATTTATCAATTGGCTCCCAGATAAAACCACGTGTGCCAGTCCAGTCAGAACCTGAAACCCGATCGTCACGCCGTAAAAATCAATCATCGGGTTTAAACGAATCGCAAATATTCAATAGCTTTGTCGAAGGTAAATCTAACCAGTTGGCTCGTGCGGCCTCGATCCAGATCAGCATTAACCCCGGGTCTGAATATAACCCACTCTACATATATGGTGGTGTCGGGCTAGGTAAAACCCATTTAATGCAGGCAATTGGCAACCAGATCAGACAGATTAATCCCGGGGCAAAAGTGCTTTATGTTAATTGTGAGCGATTTGTATCGGATATGGTAAAAGCCTTGCAGCATAGCAAAATGAACGAGTTCAAGCGTTCGTATCGTAGCCTTGATGTATTACTAGTGGACGATATTCAGTTTTTAGCCGAAAAAAGCCGCTCACAGGAAGAATTTTTTCATACCTTTAATTCGCTCTACGAAGCTCACGCCCAAATGGTTATTACCTGTGATCGGTTCCCAAAGGAAATTGAGGGCCTGGAGGACAGGATTCGCTCACGTTTGGGTTGGGGCCTGGCTGTCGATATTAAATCGCCCGATCTCGAGACACGCGTGGCCATATTAAGAAGCAAGGCCGAACAGGTGAGCGTGCAGCTGCCCGAGGAGGTCGCGTTTTTCATCGCGGAGCGATTTAAGTCGAATATCCGGGAACTTGAAGGCGCATTGAAACGGCTCATCGCCCATTCTAGGTTTACCGGCCAGCCGATAAACCAGGAATTTACGCGGCTGGCACTAAAGGAGCTGCTTGCAGTGCAGGACAAACTCGTAACCATAGAGAATATTCAGAAACTCGTAGCCGAGTACTTTAAAATCAGAGTCGCTGACCTGCTATCGAGCCGCCGCACACGGTCGATTACCCGTCCTCGCCAAATAGCCATGTCGCTGGCAAAGAGTTTGACTCGGCATAGTTTGCCCGAAATAGGCAATGCCTTCGGGGGCAGGGATCACACAACGGTCATTCATGCTTGTCGTAAGGTCGATGAACTGCGTAAAGAGGATCGAAGAATTGAAGAGGATTACGAAAACCTACAACGAATTTTAAGCAATTAATCGCAGTCGGCACTGATGCAAAGAGCAATAGCTGTGGTTAACTATTCGTGCTATTTTAGCGCGCAACCTGTGTACAAGGTGTGGATTAAAAGGGCGTTAATATCGGGCCCGGATCTATACACTGATATCCACAGATTACTAATAGTATACGGACAGGTTAAAGAGCAACACTATAGTTTAAACCATTGATTTATAAAGGTAATTCCAACTTACAAACAAAAATATTGGTTATAATAACTACAACAAAGTATATATATGAAAACAACTATTAATAGGCAAAGCCTGCTTGACCCACTACAGCAGATAATAGGCGCGGTAGAGCGAAGACAAACACTGCCTATTCTGGGCAACGTATTGCTTAGCTCGGATGCAGGTGTTCTTTCCCTGACTGCCACGGATCTTGAAATCGAAATGGTGGCAAAGGTCGACACTGTTAGCCCGGTTGATTTTCAAACGACGCTTCCGGCGAGGAAATTACTGGATATTTGCAAAGCATTACCAGACGATTCCGAGATCGAATTTAATATTGAAGATAACAGGGTAATACTGACCTCTGCCCGTAGCCGGTTTTCGCTGGCCTCATTGCCCCCCAAAGATTTTCCAAGTTTAGATGAGATTGACGGAAAACAGTCGTTCGACATCCCCCAAGTCGAGCTCAAGTCATTACTGGAGAGCACCTCGTTTGCGATGGCTCAGCAGGATGTACGCTACTATTTGAACGGGATTTTAATGGAAATATCTCCCGATCATCTGAAGCTGGTGGCTACCGATGGGCACCGACTGGCACTCAGTGAAATCAAGACCAGTATTTCAGTTGGCGAAACAAAACAAATAATTATCCCTCGCAAGGCGGTTCTCGAATTGTCTCGCTTACTCGAAGTCAACGACAGTGTTGCGAAGATTATCCTGAGTCAAAACCACATCCGGGTTGAAAGCGGTACACTGGTGTTTACCTCGAAGCTAATCGATGGCAAGTTCCCGGATTACAACCGTGTGATACCGGTTGACGGTAATAAAACCCTGGTGGTTAACAGGGAGATGCTAAAACGCGCGATGAACAGAATTGCTATTTTGTCTAACGAAAAATATCGTGGCATTCGCTTGACCCTGGCGCCCGGAAATTTGTCTATTCAGGCCAATAATCCTGATCAGGAAGAGGCCGAAGAGGAGTTGTCGATTGATTACGATGAGGCCCAGATTGAAATTGGGTTTAATGTGACCTATTTAATCGATGTACTTGGTGTACTGGACTCGGAAAATGTTCACATCAAATTAAAAGATGCGAATAGTAGCTGTATCATCAGCGACAGCGAGGACTCGTCGAGGCTGTATGTCGTCATGCCGATGCGCTTATAGTTAGTTAATCAAAATCCAGTGATCCGGGTATCATGTCAATCAGTCAGCTTAGCCTGACAAATTTTAGAAATCTAAAAAGCACTACCTTAGATTTCCACCCATCGATCAACTTAATATCGGGTAGCAACGGGTCGGGCAAAACAAGTTTGCTCGAATCCATCCACGTGCTGTGCCAGGCATGTTCATTCCGTAGCCATCAATTAAAACAATGTATCAGCCATGGCGACACAAGCTTTTTACTGTTTGGACGATTCGGTGGGTATAAAGCGGGACTTTCCAGGTCACAGCAGAAACTTGAAATCAAACTGGATGGAGAACCGATCCAGCGACGGTCCATTCTGGTCAGCAAGACACCCGTTAATATAGTCAATGCGGATAGTTTTAGTTTAATCACGGGTCCACCCGAACAGCGGCGAAAGTATCTAAACTGGTGTTTGTTCCACGTGGAACATCAATATTCGGAGTGCTGGGTACGATTCAAACATGCCCTTAAACAGCGCAACCAGTTGTTAAAAAGCAGGCAGGACTTGAACCTGCTTGATTACTGGAACGAATATTTAATTGAACCCTCATTGGCAATTGCTCGATATAGAGCGAAATACACGAAGTTGATCGCTGGGCAATTCGCAAGGCAGCTGAGATATCTGCCGGGAGATATAAAAATCACCCTGGATTATGTTGCAGGATGGCCCAAACACGCTGATCTCAAACAATGCCTGGAGGACGACCGCGAAAAAGACATAAGAGCGGGCTTCACCAACCATGGTATTCACCGCGATAACCTGCAAATAATGGCCGACGGAATGCCGGCAGCGCAGGTATTGTCGAGGGGTCAATTGAAAAGACTGTGCCTGGCTCTTATCATTGCTGCTCTCAATATAGTGCGGGAAAACAGCGACAGGAAAATCATTTTTTTAATCGATGACCTGCACTCTGAACTTGATCATGAGTCACAACAAAAGGTTTATCGGCAGCTAGCCGATATCGGCCTTCAGCTATTTATCACCAACCTGGAAAGCCATATTCCTACTGCACTACAGGGAAAAGAATATAAAATGTTTCACGTGGAACATGGTATCATTAAGACCCTGCAAAAGCGCTAGAAAAGTAGATGTCAGAATACGATTCCACCAGTATAAAAGTGTTAAAAGGTCTCGATGCTGTACGCAAGAGACCGGGTATGTACATTGGCGATACCGATGATGGTACCGGCCTGCACCACATGGTATTCGAAGCGGTTGATAACTCAATTGATGAAGCACTCGCCGGGCATTGCTCGGAAATAAAAGTCATCATACACAATGATAATTCGGTATCTGTAAAAGACGATGGGCGCGGAATACCGGTTGATATTCATCAGGGAGAAGGGAGATCTGCAGCAGAGGTTATACTCACTATCCTGCACGCTGGCGGTAAATTTGACGATAATTCCTATAAAGTGTCAGGCGGTCTGCACGGAGTTGGAATCTCGGTAGTCAACGCGCTGTCGGAAAAACTGCTTTTACGCATCAAACGACACGGCAAGCTGCATATTCAGGAGTACGCCCTGGGAGTTCCGCTGGCTGACTTAAAGGCGATCAAAGACACCGATCAGACCGGAACCGAACTGCGATTTTACCCAAGCCCTGAAATTTTTAGCGATATTGAATTTCACTACGACATATTAGCCAAAAGGTTGCGCGAGCTTTCTTTCCTGAATTCGGGTGTACACATACACCTGATCGACGAAAGAAACAACAAGGAAGATGTTTTCGAATACCAGGGCGGTATCCGGGCATTCGTTGAGCATTTGAACAGAAACAAAACGCCGATCCACGAAAAAGTGATAGCGATTGATGTGAACCTCCAGGACGTTGGCGTCGAGTTATCGATGCAATGGAATGATTCGTACCAGGAAAATATATTCTGCTTCACCAATAATATACCGCAACGAGACGGTGGAACCCATCTATCGGGGTTTCGCACTGCGTTAACTCGAACACTGAACAACTATATGGAAAACAGTCCACTTAAAAAGGACAAGGTTTCCACCAGTGGTGACGATGCCCGCGAGGGTTTAACTGCGGTTTTATCGATCAAGGTGCCCGACCCGAAGTTTTCATCGCAGACCAAAGACAAACTGGTTTCATCAGAAATCAAGGGTATAGTCGAATCAGCCGTGGGCGATAAGCTGAAGGATTTTTTACAGGAAAACCCGTCCGAAGCTAAATCTATAACGATGAAAATACTCGAAGCAGCGAGGGCGCGCGAAGCAGCGCGTAAAGCCCGCGAGATGACGCGACGAAAAGGCGCGCTGGATATCGCGGGCTTGCCGGGGAAATTAGCCGACTGTCAGGAAAAAGATCCTGCCCTGTCGGAGATTTACCTGGTGGAAGGGGATTCAGCGGGCGGGTCAGCAAAACAGGGTAGAAACCGCAAAACACAGGCGATATTGCCGCTTAAGGGAAAAATCCTCAATGTAGAGAAGGCGAGATTCGATAAGATGTTGCAGTCAGCCGAAGTGGGCACTCTTATTACCGCCCTCGGCTGCGGTATCGGCAGGGAAGAATTCGATATAAATAAACTACGTTATCACCACATCATTATCATGACTGACGCCGATGTAGACGGTTCCCATATACGCACGCTGTTACTCACTTTCTTTTATCGGCAGATGCGGGAACTGGTCGAACGTGGTCACGTTTATATTGCCCAACCACCCCTGTACAAGGTTAAAAAAGGCAAGCAGGAACGTTATGTAAAAGACGACAAGGAGCTTAACAGTTATCTACTACAGCTGGCCATCGAAGGCGCCAGTTTGTTTTTAAGCGACGACACACCCGCGTTGTCGGATATGGCGCTCGAAAATCTGGCGCGTCAATATATGACTATTCTGGCAATATTTAGTCGACTCGAACGCAACCTGAACCTCGAAATATTAAATGAATTGATTGATTTACCCGCGCTAGATGAGCGTGAATTGTTCGATGAAGTGGCCATGAATGACTGGGGAAAGACCCTGGTCGCCAGGTTGAATGAAAGAAGCGGTACCTCGGTTTCTTATCAGATGAGCGTAAATAGCGACGAAAATAGTAATCAATTCGGACTGTCACTGGACAAACGCCATCACGGAATACACGCTCGATACGAACTCAGCCCGGAGTTTTTCAATGGTGCCGACTACCGCGCGATGGCCCAGTTTATTGAGCAGGCCGGTGATCTGCTGGGTGACCAGTCATTTATCAGTCGAGGTGAACGTAAACAAAATGTCGAAAAATTCAGTGATGTGTATGAGTGGCTAATGAAAGAAGCCAAAAAAGGATTAAACATTCAACGCTACAAAGGCCTGGGGGAGATGAACCCGGATCAGCTGTGGGATACAACCATGGATCCTGACAATCGGCGCTTACTGAAAGTACGCATAGAAGACGCGATTGCCGCTGACGAGGTATTTACTACCTTGATGGGTGACCAGGTGGAACCAAGACGTGAATTTATCGAATCGAACGCCCTGAATGTTCATAACCTTGATGTATAATCACCGTTTAGCCCTCAATATTGTTTCTAAGTTATTGATTTTAAAGATAATAATATAGATTGCGGGTAGCTGAAAAGTAATCGATTATGAGCAGGTAGATAGATTTCCCTCGCTACGATATTCTAGTCACGACAGGCCCCCAGAGGAAAAGTATTGAAAAACCCACTCCTGGATAATGGTGGATTACCGGCATTCAGCCAAATCACTCCCAAAATGGTACAACCGGCGATCGAGACGATAGTCGCCGATAATCGGCAGCAGATCGCCAGTCTTGTCGACAAGGGTGACATGAGCTGGGACGGGCTGATTAAACCCATATCGTTGCTTGAAGATCGATTAAGCAAGGCCTGGTCCCCGGTGCGTCATCTCAACTCGGTAAAAAGTAGCGACAAGCTGCGCGAAGCCTACAACACCTGCCTGCCGTTACTGAGCGAATATTCGACCGAAATGAGCCAGAACCGCCAACTTTATCAGGGCTATCGAAATATCGCGGATTCGCCGGCCTACGCGGAACTGGATTCGGCTCAACAAAAAGCCGTCGAAGATTCACTCAAACAATTCAGACTGGGAGGTGTTGATCTGGAAGGGGCGGACAAACAGCGCTACCAGCAATTGCAAAAGGACCTTTCAGAGCTACAGTCAAGCTTCGACAATAATTTGCTCGACGCAACACAATCCTGGCAAAAGCTGGTGAGTGATGAACAACAACTAGAGGGCATACCCGAATATGCGATGGCGATGTTCAAACAGCTGGCCGAACAAAATAACCAGTCCGGTTATCGTCTAACCCTCGATATGCCAAGCTACATAGCGGTAGTCACCTACGCGCAGTCCCGCGATCTGCGAAAGGAAATATATGAGGCCTATTCGACACGCGCCTCCGATCAAAACATTACCGATAAAAAGTGGGATAATGCGAGCAACATGCAGCAAGTAGTAGCTAAAAGGCATGAAAAAGCAAAAATTCTGGGGTTTGACAACTATGCAGAATACTCGCTCGAAACCAAGATGGCCGAGTCGGTTAAGCAGGTACTCGATTTTCTTTATGACCTCGCGCAGCGGACGAAGTCAGCGGCGATCGACGAGGTAGCCGAAAGACAGACATATGCTGAATCGCTGGGCTTCGATGGGGAACTGCAGGCCTGGGATTACGCTTATTACAGTGAAAAGCTGAAGCAGCACAAATATCAAATATCGGAGGAAGACCTAAAGCCCTACTTTTGCGACGACAATGTTATCAACGGCTTGTTTGAAATCGTGAAAACCCTCTACGGCGTCGATATTATTTCGGTAGCAAACACGGTCGATGTGTGGGATAAATCGGTGCGCTTCTACCAGATTAATAATCCCTCGGGCGATATTATCGGGCAGTTTTACCTGGATCTGTACGCGCGTGAAAACAAACGCGGTGGCGCCTGGATGGATGAATGCATTAACCGTTATCATATCGACGGCAAGACCCAGATTCCTGTGGCTTACCTAACTTGCAACTTGACGCCACCCATCGGCGATGAGCCTGCTTTATTTACCCACGACGAAGTGATAACCCTGTTCCATGAGTTCGGTCACGGATTGCACCATATGCTAACCCGAATCGATGTTCCGGAAGTTGCCGGAATCAATGGCGTCGAGTGGGATGCAGTCGAGCTGCCTAGCCAGTTTATGGAAAATTTTTGCTGGCAAAAGCAGGCCCTGGAATTATTTGCCAAGCATTACCAGACCGGCGATACCCTGCCCAAAAAGCTATTCGACAAAATGGTTGCGGCAAAGAATTTCCAGAGCGCCCTGCAAATGCTCAGACAAGTTGAATTCGCTCTATTTGATATAAAGCTCCACCAACAGGATGGATTAAGCAGTGCAGCACAAATTCAGGATATACTGGATCAGGTTCGGGCTGAAATATCGGTTGTGAAAACCCCGCTAAACAATCGTTTTCAAAATGGATTTTCGCATATTTTTGCAGGTGGCTATGCGGCGGGTTATTATAGTTACAAATGGGCGGAGGTTTTATCTGCTGACGTATTCTCCGCATTCGAAGAGGCAGGCATTTTCGATGCGGCAATCGGGCTGAAATTCCTGCACTGTATTCTTGAACAAGGAGGTTCGCGCCCCGCGATGAAATCGTTTCAATGTTTTCGCGGACGAGAACCCAATATTGACGCATTGCTACGGCATAGCGGCATAAACACATAGAAGATTATGACAAAATATTTACTCACAGGGTTGCTTTACCTGCTCTCCACGGCCGGGGTATTGGCCCAGGATGCTACAAACACAGAGGCTGTCGACAAGTCCCTCCTCGAAGCAGCTACCGAAAAGCCCGCCGTTGAAGAAGCACCTCAACAGCCCAGGGAAACGCTTTATGTCACGGACGAGTTACGCTTGTCGCTTTATCCAAATGCGAATGATAAAAGCCGAGCGCTGGAATATCTATCCTCGGGTGACAGGCTGGGGATACTGGAAGTTAAGGGTCCCTACGCCCTGGTGATTGCTCCGACGGGTCGGCGTGGTTGGGTAAAGCGTGGATTTTTGTTAACCAAACCGACATCCAAGATATTGCTTGGACAGCAGAAAAAAACGAATGAGGATCTTCTCCAGGAAATAGAAAAACTTGCCAATAGCAAGGTTGTTATCGATCAATATGAGCGTGATATGGATGTATTAACTAAAAATTTGAAAATCGCTGAGACCGCGCAGGCGAAAGCCGAAAAAATGGTAGTTGAACTGGAGCAGGCCGCTCGCGACAAGGCAGAATTAGATGCCTCCATTAAAGCGGCGAAGGAGACGAAAACAACCATGCCTGTGCAGGCACTAATCGATACCGCGAGACTCTATTGGCAATACTTGATCCCGATTTTTCTGGTATTACTATTGCTCGGATCATTGATCACCAAAATAATGATCGAAGCGCGTATCAAACGCCGTTATCATGGTCTCAAACTCTGGTAAGCGACCCGCCACCTATAATTTTCGAAACTGAACATGCGTTACCGGGACCTGCGGGAATTTATCGAGCAACTCGAAAAAGATGGTGACTTAAAACGCATCAGTCAGCGCATCGACCCCAATCTGGAAATTACTGAAATAGCACAGCGGACCCTGCGCCAACAGGGTCCGGCGCTATTATTCGAACAGGCCGGCGACAGTAAAATTCCGCTCCTCGCCAACTTATTTGGTACCGAACAACGCGTAGCACGCGCAATGGGTGCCAGTCAGCTCGAATCTCTACGCGAGGTGGGCAAGCTATTAGCCTTTCTCAAGGAACCCGAACCGCCGACAGGATTTATCGATGCGATAAAGACGCTGCCGATCTACAAAAAAATACTCGATATGTCGCCGAGCCATGTCAGCAAGCCGAAATGTCAGCAAATTAAAATCACCGATGATGAAGTGGACCTGTCGTTATTGCCGATACAGACCTGTTGGCCCGATGACGTTGGTCCTTTGATTACCTGGGGCCTTGTCACCACGCGGGGACCCACTAAGAAGCGCCAGAATTTAGGTATTTACCGCCAACAGGTGATCGCCAGAAACAAGGTTATCATGCGCTGGCTGCCACATCGGGGCGGGGCGCTGGACTATCATGAATGGCGCGAACAGGAGGGCGACCGGCCGTTCCCGGTTTCGGTCGTGCTGGGTTGTGATCCAGCCACTATCCTCGCCGCGGTAACGCCGATACCCGATAACCTGTCCGAATACGCTTTTGCCGGTCTGTTGCGGGGCAGCAAGACAGAAGTAGCCGATGCCCTGTTATCCGATCTACAGATCCCGGCGCGTGCCGAAATCGTGCTGGAAGGTTATATTTACACCAATGAAGAAGCCGAAGAGGGTCCTTTTGGCGACCATACCGGTTACTACAATGAAACCGAGAGCTTTCCGATCTTTACAATCGAAGCGATTACGATGCGCAAGGACCCGATTTACCACAGCACCTACACGGGTCGTCCACCCGATGAACCGGCCATACTGGGTCTGGCTCTCAACGAAGTGTTTATCCCGATGCTACAAAAGCAGTTCCCGGAGATCGTTGATTTTTATCTACCCGCCGAAGGCTGCTCCTATCGTGTCGCGGTGGTTAGTATGAAAAAGCAATACCCGGGTCACGCGAAGCGCGTGATGATGGGTATCTGGTCATTTTTACGCCAGTTTATGTACACCAAATTTATCATAGTGGTGGATCAGGATATCAATGCGCGTGACTGGGAAGACGTCATCTGGGCCATTTCTACGCGCATGGATCCGGCGCGAGACCTGACTATTATTGAAAACAGCCCAATCGACTATCTCGATTTTGCATCACCGGTTTCGGGCTTAGGCTCCAAGGTCGGGTTCGACGCAACCAATAAATGGCCCGGCGAGACGACGCGGGAATGGGGCCGGCCGATTGCGATGGATGCGGGCACGATTAAAAAAATAGACGATATCTGGGATGAGCTGGGAATAGATTCTAAATAACAATCTTTGGGGTTCATAGTTCGATGGCCAGGTAAATGGCAATCAGGTATTCAAGTCATGCAGCCGCACCGGTAGCGTAATCTTTAATTTTTAATATCCATAACTAGACGAAAGCAGACGCTAATTTTATCTACTCGAGAGGCCGCTAAGTACCCTTTGGTCTTGTTCTGAATTGGTGGACACCTAGAATGTATTCTGATGTTGGCAAGAATTTCTCGAACTTCTTGAGTTGACCGTCTAACCACTATTGCGGTCTAACATGGTTATATTGTTGTCGGCCTGGGCATATGGAATGGTATAATGAGCGGATACGCGGGGCATTTCCGCGAGGCAAAATACGATAGTTTTAGTTGATGCGAGATCTTGTTCGCTGGTCCTTGTCCAGGCCTGGAATCTGGCATCGCAGAGGTAGCATAAAGATGGACACCAAGAAACTCAGATCGTTACAGACGCCACTAAAGGCCCGTTATCGCGAAGAGCCGGAGGCAGCACGGATTACGCTCAAGGCCACCGGCAGAATTGACGACGACAAGATTGCTTGCAAAGTCGACACGGCCCATGCGGTAGTTGAAGCAGGTCTGCATCCGGCTACGGGGGGCGACGGGCAGCAGGTTTGCTCGGGCGACATGCTGCTGGAGGCCTTAACGGCGTGCGCCGGCGTGACCTTGAGGGCGGTGGCAACAGCGCTCGAGATCCCGCTCAGAGGTGGTACCGTTCGCGCCGAAGGCGACCTCGATATCAGCGGTACACTTGGTATTGATCCCAATGCAGCGGTTGGTTTTTCCGACGTGCGACTGCGATTTGACCTGGACATAGACGCTACACAGCGGCAACGCGACAAGCTGATTGAGCTGACCGAGCGTTACTGTGTTGTCTACCAGACGCTGCGTAAATCACCCAGGCTTGCGCTGGAGACGTATCAGGTAGCTGTTGGTGAGGAGCAGCCACCGGTCGGGACAGAGGGTGTGGAAGAGGCTGAAACTGCACTACAGGAACAGATGCGGGCACTTCAGGCAGCAGCTTCACACGCCCTTTGATTCTGTAACTTTCGCCAGATGGTCTAGCGCTTGCCGCCCGCAATCCGGGCGGAATCAGGATGAGCGCGAAGGCGGGCCATAGCCCAAACACCGAAGAAAGGGCCGATAGCAAGGGTAACGAAGGCAAACCTCCAGCCGACCGCTTCCACCATGGGCGGCACCAGGTGCACCGTGGCAAGTGTCAGAAGGAATCCGACGCTCGTCTGCATGGTCAACATGGTGCCAACCGTCCCGGGATCGGAGAGTTCGGCGATTGAAGCCGAGAACTGGGCTGAATCGGCAACCACGACCACGCCCCAGAGGAGGGCGACAGAGAACACCAGCCACGGTGTCGCACCGAACAGAAATCCTATCACGATCGCACAGGTTCCGCTCGCCGCCATGGCACCCATGGTAAGCGCGGTACGCCCGATTCGGTCCGCGAGCATACCGCCCAGGACGGCCCCCATCGCCCCGCCCACACCGATTACGGCAAAAGTGGCCAAACGTGACCACAGTGCCGGATCCCCCATGTGCCCTTCAAAGCTTGCGTGCAGAAACAAAGCGAGCCACGCCCACATCGCGTAAAGCTCCCACATGTGACCGAGATAGCCAAAGTTCGCGAGCCTGAGTGCAGGGTTCGTATAAGCTTTGAGTGCAATCCTGGGGTGGAATCTCGGCGATGGACCAAGGTTCGGTCCTATGTGGACAAAGTTGATTGCAAAAGCGGCAACGAGTGCCACAAGAGATGTCCCCGCAATTGTGAAACGCCAGTCGATCCCACCAATAGCGTTGAACAGATGCGGCGCACCCGATCCGAGCGTCAAGGCGCCAACCAGAAATCCGACCAGGAGGCCGATATCTGCCTTGGCCCAGGTAATAGCGAGTTTCATACCCACTGGATATATCCCGGCCATGGCTGCGCCAGTCACAAATCGACACAGAATGACCACGAACGAGGTTGGCTCCACCAACAGGATGGCCGCGTTCGCTCCTGCGGCAAGAAGGGTGCAAGTCATGAAGTAACGCCGCATATCGAGCCGGTCCGCGAGAACGAGGAATGCGCTGAGCAATGTCCCTACGACGAAGCCTGCCTGAACCGAGGAGGTGTATAGGGAGGCCAGGGTTGGCCCGATATCGTACTCGGCGCGAAGCGAAGGCAACACCGCCGAGGCGGAGAACCAAAGCGCCATCGCCGCAACCTCGCACAAGGCAAGCAGGATTAGGGACCGCGCTTTTAAGGACAAACGGAACGCCCCAGGAAAACAAACTGTGCAAGCTCACTCAAAAGGTGGGGACATATAATTAGTTTTATCGATGACTTTGCCTTAATTGTTGTAGCACAGATGCCACAGGGATCGTGTCCGATCTCCATTTATAAACTCGTAGTAAGGAACATTATCAAGTGTGGGTTGTGCTACAGTTACGATGTCAAAATCGATTCTTATGTCTACGCGAATGGTTCGCGTTGGGAATGGCCACTGGACATCGGTCAATCCATGAGTACGCAGGGTTACGGACGACAACGGCTGGCCGCCGTCGCCTTCTAACGAACATTTAACATCCATTAGGGCGGTAGTCGTAATTGGCTCAAGATAGAAACGAGCCGCGTCCCCAGAAGACACATCGTGTGGATGCGAATCCTCATTTTGGATAAAGGCACGCGGCATTTCCTCGGCTTGGACATTTGTCGTAAGTATGAGTAGGTTTAGTCCGAAAACGTATGACAGCCACAGGCGCATCAAATCTTCCTCGTGTGATAACCGCGATTAGCAAAACCTCCCCAAGTGTACATTGAGTCGATGCCAGGTCCAATTACAACAATACTAATGTCCGCTCCGAAAGTCGGAGTGTACCTAAATATTTAAAGTGTCTGCTCTGGAAGAGTGTGGCTGGGAACAGGTTAGTGAAAATACAAAGGCGTATTAATCGCGCAACGCATAATCGACCGCCTGCTGCGCGTGAATGGCGGTGGTATCGTAAATCTTGGTGTCGGTGTCAGCCTGATCGACGAGCATACAGATTTCAGTGCAGCCGAGGATGACACCCTCGATACCCTGTTGCTGCAATCGCTCAATAATTTCCAGGTAAGTCTTTTTCGAAGCCGGCTTAACCGTGCCGAGGCACAGTTCCTGATAAATTATACGATGCACGGTTTCACGATCCTGGGATTCAGGGACCACGACTTCGATCCCGTGCTGCTGACTCAATCGCCCTTTATAAAAAGATTGTTCCATGGTAAATGCGGTGCCGAGCAGACCAATTCGCGAAATATTATCCGCCAGCAATACACTGGCGGTTGCGTCGGCAATATGTAACAGCGGTATTTTGACTGATTTTTCGACCATATCGGCCACTTTATGCATGGTATTCGTGCAAATCAGAAAAAAGTCGGCTCCGCCGGCTTCGAGCGATCGGGCGGCCTGCGATAAAATCTTTGCCGTCGCATCCCAGTCGCCAGCATGTTGCAGCGTATTGATCGGGGCAAAATCTACGCTATGCAATAAGATCTGAGCCGAGTGCAGCCCACCCATATGCAGGCGGATGCCCTGGTTGATCTGTCGATAGTAATACTGGGTGCTTTCCCAACTCATGCCGCCGATGAGTCCGATAGTTTTCATAAATAGCTGGTTTTACCCTGGTGGTATGGCTGAGGCCAGGTTGCTCGTTGCTGATTTTTAGCGGTCAACTTACGATTTTTTCGCAGCCTGTTGGTATCAATGACACTCGATCCAATATGCGTTTCACCTCGCATATTTGCTAACTGAACCTGCTTTTCGCGTTCAACAAATCTTTTACGCTGGCGCTCGGTGCTACTGTCGAAACAGGCGGGGCAGCTCACGCCCTGTTGGTATTTTTTACTTTGCCTATCGGTCTCGGTAATCGGTAAACGACAGGCATGGCACTGATCGTAAATGCCTTTTTGAAGTGCATGATTGACACTCACACGATTGTCAAACACAAAGCACTCACCTTGCCACAGTGATTCGGATTCAGGGATTTCCTCCAGGTATTTCAATATTCCGCCCTGCAGGTGATATACCTCTTCGAACCCCTGTTGTTTCAGATAGGCTGTCGATTTCTCGCAACGAATTCCACCGGTACAAAACATAGCGACCCTGGGGTGAGTAGCGGGATCGAGGTTATCCCTGGCATATTGCGGGAATTCCCTGAATGAGTCGGTATTTGCCCTGGTAGCGTTTCGAAAGCTCCCTATCGCCGATTCGTATGTATTACGCGTATCGACCAGTGTAACCTCCGGGTCGGAAATCAACGCGTTCCAGTCAGTGGGTTTTACGTAGGTACCAGCCGAGCGTTTCGGATCGATGCCCTCGACACCCATGGTAACAATTTCCTTTTTCAACTTGACTCGCGAACGATAAAAAGGCATTTCATCTTCGTACGAAAACTTACAGTCGACACCTTTTAAGCGATGGTCGGCGCATATCCAGTCAAGCAATAAATCGATCGACGACTGCGTGCCAGCGACGGTCCCATTAATGCCTTCCCGCGCGAGCAGGAAAGTACCCCTGATGTTGTTTTTCAACATCTGCTTTAACAGGGGCTGGCGTAATTCGATGTAATTATCGAGCGAGACGAAACGATAAAGCGCAGCGACAACGATGCGAGACATGTAATTTCCTGTAGCTAGCCGGAACGTAAATCCGGTGCATATTTATAGAGAGGCAGTATTCTAACCGAATAAATTAATTTCGCCATAAACTGGCAGAAACTATGCAAAACCAGCCGTCGTGCAGCATACGGGCAGGTTTCAGGGCTTAGTCTGTTTTACCCAATACCTCGATGGACTGTCCGGAAAACTCGATCCTGTCACCAGGGCTTATTTTTTTTCGCTTTCTGGTTTCCACTTCTCCATTAACGATGACCTGCCCATCCGCAATGAGTTGCTTGGCCATACCACCACTGTCGGCCAGGCCCTCAAATTTTAAAATCTTGTAGAGTTCTACAAATTCTTCCTTGAGCTCAGCGATAATTTTAGACGAATCATTCATGCCCGGATTATCCGCTGATCGGAATTATTCGTCAAAATCAATAGATACGTCCTCGGGATAGGGATTACCGACACCAGTTTCGACACGGGCTTTAATGCTCATCATGAATACCCCCCACTTGGTACTGCAATGTGCCAGAAAACTATCCGAATTCTGCCAGTCGTAGTGGCTAAACAAAAGTATAGTTTGCTTCTCCTGCTGTTCCAGCTCAAAGGCGATTTTAGAGCCCTTCCAGTCGGGTGGCATGTCTCCTAAATGACGCCAGCCCACCAACCGCTCTGGAATTAATTCAGTGACCTCAAATTTGACCTCGGTCTGACCAAAGCGGAAATGAATAATCGAACCCACATCCCCGGCGCCACGCGTGTCGCTGGTCCACCAGCTGGCAAGACCCGTGTCGGTGGTTAGCAACGGGTAAATTTGCGCGCTGGATCCCTTGATACCAACGCGGTGTTTAATTTCAGCCATTTCGGTTCCTCCGCAGTCAATTGTAAACCTAAATGATGACAAATCGAATCGAGATGAGAGAGAATAGGCGGATTATTCAGCAATGGAAATATCATGATTCAGTGGTACCCCGGCCATATGCACAAGGCTAAAAAGGAATATTTGAAAATTCTGCCGCAAACCGACCTCGTTATCGAAGTGCTCGATGCGCGCATTCCTTTCAGTAGTCAGAATCCGTTGCTCACGCAACTGCGCAAAGATAAGCCCTGCATCAAGTTGCTGAATAAAAGTGATCTTGCCGATAAGGCAATGGTATCGGTATGGCAAGACCAGCTGGAACGGGATAGTTCGGTCAAATCCCTCATCTGCAATCATGGTGACCTGTTGACCCACAAATTGCCGGAGCTCTGTCGATCCATGATTCCGACACGAGACAATCGTTCGGCGATGATCTACGCCCTGATAACCGGTATTCCCAATGTAGGCAAATCGACCCTGATCAATAAACTCGCAGGTCGATCTGTTACCAAAACCGGTAATGAGGCGGCGTTGACGCGGCTTCAACAACGGGTAGAAATTAATAGTGATTTTATGCTGATCGATACCCCCGGTATGCTGTGGCCTAAAATTGAAAATGAAAACAGTGGTTATCGACTTGCGGCAACCGGCGCAATTCGAGATACCGCAATCGATTTGCAGGCAGTTGCCAGCTTTATTGCCGAATTTCTGTTGGCAAGCTACCCTGCCCTCGTCCAACGCCGATATGGATTGGAAGATTTGCCCGATAGCGCTATCGAACTGCTCGATGCGATTGCGAAAAAACGGGGTTGTATCAGCTCTGGCGGTAGGGTCGACTATGAAAAAGTGTCGCGCTTGATAGTTTCCGAACTGCGTAAAGGTGATCTTGGCGGCATCTGCCTGGAGACCCCCGAAATGCTCGACCGGGAACTGGCAGCGCTGGAAATTATCAATGCCGAAAAAGCAGCAAAGAAGGCCGCCCGCGCCGGCGCGAAGAAATAAATTAAAACCGGTAACGATTGTGGCAGCAGTTCCAGTCTCCACACTAGAAATAATTTTTAAACGAGTGCCGTTATTAGCGGAATTTCACCCCCGGGACTTTACTATCAGGCCGCTACCCGGATTTACCAACCACAACTTTCATCTGCAAAATGACGAACATGACTGGGTACTGCGGATTCCTAAACCGGAAACAAATCAGACCATCAACCGCCAACACGAGGTCCACAATGCCAGGCTTGCTAACAGCCTGGGGATAGCCCCCGACAGCGTCTGGTGCGACAAGTCCGGGTTGAGTCTGAGTGTTAGCCTGGCCGATTCACGGTCAATAAGTACCGATGACATGGATAATGAAACGACTCTGGGAAAGCTGCTAAAGACAATTTCTCGATTGCATAAAAGTAAGAATAAATTCCTCGGTACCGTTGATCTAGCCGAATTATTATCCCACTACTACGAACAGGTCCCCGGGCATCTTCAAAACCAGATCGAACCCAGCTATAGAATAGCAATTGCTAAACTTGAGAGCTTGCCTGAGAAAGAAAAGATGTTGGTACCATCGCACAATGACCTGGTACTGGAAAATATTTTGCTCGACGCTGCTGGACAGATCTGGCTGATCGACTGGGAATATTCATCGATGGCGTCGCCCTATTGGGATCTGGCAACACTGTGCAATGCCGCAAAACTTGATCAAACGCAATGTGCCGGGTTGATCACCGAATATGGTAATCACTGCCGTAATCTGGTCCCGGAAATTCTAAGCGATTATCGGTATATGCTGGACGTTTTATCAACCTGCTGGATGGCAGTCTTTGGCGAAACTGACGGAATATAAATAAATCAACGCTCGTCATTCAGGCCGCCAGAACCTGAACCCAACGGAATCGTGAAGTAAAACTAGTAAGATTCTAGCTCGCGCGTGAATGACAGGATATGATCGGCCGATGTTAATGCACTCGACAAGCCTATACCTGGCAACCGTACTAATCTGGGGTTCGACCTGGTTTGCGATCAAGTTTCAACTGGGCGTGGTCGAGGCCGAAGTATCGCTGGTTTATCGATTCCTGCTTGCGGCAGTTATTCTGCTTATATTTTGTCTGATAACCAGGCGCAATCTGCGGTTTTCGATATCGCAGCATTTTTTTATTGCGCTGCAGGGGCTGTTTTTATTTTCCACCAATTACCTGATATTTTACTGGGCCACCGGTTTGTTGACCTCGGGTATTGTTGCACTGTTATTTTCAACCGTGATTCTAATGAATATTGTCAATGGCGCATTATTTCTCGGTCAGTCGATGAGGGCCCGGGTGGTAGTCGGAGCCCTGTTCGGAATTTCCGGTATCGCCGCGATATTCTGGTCAGAGCTAACCAGCCTCGAAAACGATTCATTGGCCTGGCAGGGTTTATGGATGTGTCTGGGTGCGACCTTTCTCGCCTCGATAGGCAATATTCTGTCCGCGCGAAATCAGCAAAGACATCTACCCGTGGTACAGACAAATGCCTGGGGGATGACCTACGGATCCATCATTATGGGAATCTATGCGCTCTATACGGGTGTGCCATTCGAATACGACCCGGCGATGAGTTATAGCCTGTCGCTGATTTACCTCAGTGTGTTTGGTTCGATATTCGCGTTTGGTAGTTACCTGACCCTGATCGGGCGCATCGGGGCAGATAAAACGGCCTATGCAGCGGTGTTATTTCCAGTGATAGCGCTTTCAATCTCGACCTTGTTTGAAGACTACCATTGGACCCTGGTCGCTATCTTTGGCTTTGTGCTGGTTTTGTTTGGTAATTACCTGGTGTTGAAAAAACCGGCGAGTTCAGTCGTTACGACATTAGAAAACCAGGTATAGTTGCTGTCGACAACGGCTCGTAACTTCGCGCCTGATGCCGTTTTAGTTGGGAAATTGGGCCAGATATAAAACGGAGTTATATTCGAAGCTTATCTTTTCACCAGATTGATATCGATTAAATAAATTTTCGGCTGCCCGCATTAACCTGGTATGCGCTCCTGTCCCCGTTTTTGGCACATAGGATGAGGATTGCATGCGACCCAAAAAACCAGCCCGGTCAAAATTCTGTGAATATTCAAACTCAAATTTGGAAACTTTATTCGGGCTGAAGAAATTCTGGATATCATCAGCTGAGATATTCATATGATTGACTGCACTATAATCTGGTGCGAGTTTACGCAACATGCTGTCGTATTCTGTCTGGAACGGCTGTTCGATTTTACGTTGATTCCAGATCAGGGCAACATAACCCCCGGGCTTTAATATGCGCAAAAATTCCTGCCTGGCATCACCAGCCTCGAACCAGTGGAAAGACTGCGCAGCTGCTATCAGATCTATCGAAGAATCATCGAGGCCGGTCCGCTCTGATTGCCCATCGATGCTGCAGAATTTGTTATAGCCGGCGAATTGCTGCTCTGCCGCCTCTCGCATATTGCTATTGGGCTCGACGCCAGAGACATAACAGTCTTTATCGAGCATCAGCCGGGAAAAAATACCGGTACCAGAACCCACATCGGCAATCCTCGACTGACTACTCAATTGGCATACCTTCGCCAGGGTATCGACCAATTCCTGTGGATACGAGGGCCGATATTTAATGTAGTTGGGTACCCTGTCTGAGAAGCGTTCAGCTGGTTTACTCATATTCCTCCAGGTCCACATCAAATTACCAGGTAACCTCGGGCCTTAAATATAATTAGACTCTTTGTAGCGCTGATAACCCGCTGCCGTCAGCTGTTCAAATGCATCAAACAACGCTTGATCTGCTGCCTTGAAATTGAAACAGGATTTCCCCTGCATTATTTCTGAGCAATTATCTCAACCGGTGCAACCAGATCTGCGGCGATACTATCAGCTAAATTTTTAATTTTAGCGGCCGCGCCATCTTGCATCAGAATGTGCAACCCGAGCGGCGGTGGTCCTCCACCAGCCACAGATTTCAGACGTAATTGTTTCATAAAACCTAGTGCAAATTCACGGCGGTTATTATGTGTGGACACCTTGAATCCGGCAGCTTCCAGGGCCTCTATGTATTGGTCCGGGGTGGCCAGTCTACTGGTACTGTTATCGGTTGACCAGGGTACCGGATAAACCAGTTCGCCGGCGTTGATCTGCATAATATCGTAGACGCCAAAACAGGCACACGGGCGCAGTACACGATAAACCTCGACAAAGAGCTTCATCTTGTCATCAATATTCATTCCGACATGCAACATAATAGCGCCGTCGAATGCCTCATCCTCAAAAGGCATGGCAAGCGCGCTACCCTGGTAGAGGGAAACATGTTTATCCAGCCCGACCCAGGCGGATAGTTCCTTACCAACATCAATGTATTCCTGGCTTAGATCAATGCCGGTGACACGGGTGTCATACTTGTTTGCAATATAGCGCGAAGCACCTCCCAGTCCGCAACCCACATCGAGAATTTGATCTGGCTCAGAAAAGTTGAGCTGGTCGAGTAAATTTTCAGTGGCCAGGCGCCCACCGACATGAAACTCATCTACCGGGGCAAGGTCTTCGATCGTAATGCTATCAATGGTTTTGCCCAGTTGACCGATCGAGGCTCGAATCGCGTCAAGTAATTCTCCATGAGTGTAGTGGCCTGAAACGCTCCTGTCGTATGACATAATTGCCTATCTACCAGGTCGCATCTTCTATAATGCTTTCAATCACTGCGACCACCTCCTCGATGCTTTCCGCTGTTCCCGGCCTGCTGGTTGGAATGCGATAGCTAAGCCCAACCATGCCAGGTTCGTCCCCAACGGCGTAGACACTGACGGTGAACGGGCAAAGTACTATGATGACCAACAGGATCAGAAATCGAAACGAAGCAATCATTATTCGCATCTCTGTACAATCGCATAAATCTGGTTATCAGTAAATTCAACGGACCAGTGGGCATTGGAATTATAACGTGGTTGTGTCGACCCAAAGTTCGAAATTTAATAAGGGTTTCTTCCTATTCTCTTTTGACTTCCAAAATACTCGGCCATTAGACATCATGAATGGATGAGAAGATTCTTAGTTGTTGTTTTAACGCTGTTTTCACGTTGAGGGCACGGTGGAATAGTGAAAACAGGGTGTTTATATCTTCATATACACAATACCGTTGCAGCCTGTCCGGCACTGGCAATTTTCAGCTGTAAAATGCCTTATCCAGGTTACGCAACAGCAATCCTTTGGTAATTTCCCTGGTCGGCACATTCTCGGGCAACGGGATACGTACCCGGTGGCCGCTACCGGGGGCTACCTGTATCTCTTCCCCGGTTCGATCCCGAACCATGGAGTCCAGGGTGCATTCGATATTGCCTTCGGGCGTCATAAATTCAAGGGTATCTCCCACGGAAAAACGATTCTTGACCGCGATCGACAGACTGCCGTCCTCATTCAGCGCGCTGATCTCGCCAACGAACTGGTGTCGATGTGACGCCGAGTGCCCGGTTTCATAATTTTGAAATTCCCTCGGCACATGGCGCCGGTAAAACCCCTCGGTGTAACCTCGATTGGACAGGCTTTCGAGCTGATCCATCAGGCCCATATCAAAGGCTTTACCCTCGTGCGCATCATCGATCGCGCGTCGGTACAGTTGTGCGGTACGGGCGACATAGAAATGCGATTTGGTACGCCCTTCGATCTTGAGTGAATCGATGCCGATTTCGATCAATCGCTGTACGTGTTGAATCGCGCGCAGGTCCTTGGAATTCATAATGTAGGTGCCATGCTCATCTTCGTAGGCAGGCATATACTCGCCAGGGCGCCTCTCTTCCTGTAACAGGAAAAGCTGTTCTTCGACATTTGGAGGCTGCTCAGTATCAACCCCATCGGTGGGGCGTTTTGCGACAATATCGCCCTCCAGGGTTTCTTCCGCTTCGTGGGTGGCGTACTTCCAGCGGCAGGAATTGGTGCAGGCGCCCTGGTTGGAATCGCGGTGCGTCAGGTAACCCGACAGCAGGCAGCGCCCCGAGTAAGCGATACACAGGGCACCGTGGACGAAGGTTTCCAGTTCGATATCGGGACATTCCTGGCGTATCTCGGCAATTTCGTCCAGCGATAATTCGCGCGACAGGATGATGCGAGCCAGGCCAATCGAGTGCCAGAACCTGGCCGAGGCGTAGTTAACCACGTTGGCCTGAACCGACAGGTGAATCGGCATTTCAGGCCAGCGCTCGCGTACCATCATGATGAGGCCGGGGTCCGACATGATAACAGCGTCGGGTTGCATCTCGATAACTTGCTGCATGTCTCTCAGGTAGGTTCGTACCTTGTTGTTATGCGGGGCAAGGTTGCTCGCGATATAAAACAGTTTATCTTGCTCATGCGCGAGTTGAATCGCGGTTGCCAGGTTTTCCAGCTTATTGAATTCGTTGTTACGAACTCGCAGGGAATAACGCGGTTGGCCCGCGTAGACTGCATCGGCGCCGTAGGAGAACGCATAGCGCATGCTTTTAAGCGTACCCGCAGGGCATAGTAACTCGGTTTTCATTGATCCTCTGTTCGCCAGCTAATGTGATCGAATATACGCTCTGTACTGTTACCCGGCAATATCCCTGTTGACTCGTCGATACCTGTCTTACCTATACATTCTGGTGCCGTACCAAACGGCAGCATCAGGCTAGATAAAGGTTTGACCGGAGATTGCATGCAGGTAACATAGTGTTAATATTTCTTCTATGCTCTAGCTAGTTTGACAAACCGTTCCAACGGGCACCTGTTTAAGATGACATCAATGGCAAAACCCGGGCATTTGTTTCCTTCGCTGCTGGCGAAGCCCCTTTCGTTGATACCGAGGCGGCTGCACGCCTCGCTCATCTCAACTGCACTGAATTGTCTGCTTGCCGGACAGATAGCCGAAGGAGAGCTTGATTTTATGGCCGGACGGCACCTTCAGGTCGAGGTAATGGATGCCGGGATTCAATTTACCCTGTGTTTCGATGGCCGACGCTTGCTGGCTGCAAGCACCGGAAATTCTCCGGACCTGGTATTTCGCGGTAATGTGTATGACTTTTTACTGCTGGCTGCACGCAGGGAAGACAGTGACACCCTGTTTTTTCAGCGACGCCTTAAGGTAGAGGGAGATACCGAAATGGGCCTGGCAATCAAGAATTTCCTGGATGCCATTGACATAGAGTCGCTACCTTATCATCGCCTGATGGACAAGTTTTTGAATCATGGCGTGCGCCTGTACGAGTGGATAACGTGATGCCTGGCTTTCGTCATTCCGGCCCACGAAAAATCGTCATTCCGGCGGGCTTTCCGGAGCCACGGTGGGGTCTAAATTAATCGCTCCATCCCGGCATCTCCGTACCAGTAACCGTTACATACCCTGGTTGGCGCCCAGCCTTCCAGCTCGGTATCGAATCGTTTTGGAGACTGCGGCTCGTTCAATACCTGCGCGAAACACTCAATGATATCAATGGTATTCCGGGATTGCGGGCTGATGCGTATTACATCGACACCCAGCTCGATAAAACGATCAATTTCTCCAAGCAGGTTTACCGTTCGCGCCGACTGTAGCTGAATACCGTTAATACACAGGAAGGCTTCGTCTTCTTGTGTCGACAGCAATAAACCGTCCGGATGATCGAGGCAGCGAAACTGGCAGTCATCCTTTTGCAGGTTTTCGGCGCGTGCGGTAAAACATCGGGCCGAATAGGACAGCGGCAGCCGTCCCCACGCAAACACTTCGGTCTCTACGTTGCCGGGCCGATGCTGCTGGAATTCAGCCAGTTCGGTTACTGAAAGTTCGACCGGCAGCGTCCAGCGAAGCAGGCCGTTATTACTGAGCTTTTTCAGGGTACGGCTATTGTAGATGTTGACCGACGGACCGGTAACGAATGGTTTGCCAAGTTCCTTCAGGATCTGCACGGCGGCGATATCATTGGCCTCGATCAGAAACGGGCTTTCCACACAAAGTCTTTTAAGTGCGCTGAGTTCAGATGCTGCCTCCAGCAATGTCAGGGTGGATAGAATGACCGTCTTACCCTGCGCCTGCAATTGCTCTCCGATACGGATCCAGTCGCGGGTACGCATAATTCGGCGCTTGGAACAGACGGTTTCACCCAGGTAAACAATGTCGACGGCGGTATCGGCAACGCGCCGGTAAAAATCATCGATTTGCGCTTTCGGCCAATAGTAGAGAATGGGTCCAAGAGCGAGACGCGGTTCGCTTTTCATACTCATTGCCATGGCCTGGCATAGGCACCCAGCGTGGATTGGGTTCCCTCGGAAACCTTCTGTAATGCGTCCATCCATGCGACGTCTGGTGTGAAACTTTCCGGGTCGCGTTGCGCGGCATCGATCGCGGCACGCAGAACCCGGGTTACCTGTTTGACATAGGTGGGGCTACGCTGTCGGCCTTCTATTTTCAGGGCGCTGACACCGATACGCATCAATTCCGGTAACAGTGACAGCGTGTTCAGACTGGTCGGCTCCTCGATGGCATATCCGATTTTGTCCTGTACCTGAAAGCGCCCCTTACACAAGGTCGGGTAGCCAGCATTTTCACCGTCGCCATAGCGGTCGATCAATACGCCATTAAGCCGTGATTCCAAACCACGGGGCGTTTCCTTCCAGCGCACCGCGCTGGCCGGTGAACAGGCACCGAAGGTATTGGGTGATTTCCCGGTGGCGTAGGACGACAACAGGCAACGTCCCTCGACCATCACGCACAGGCTACCGAAGCCAAATACTTCTATTTCGACCGGGCTTTCCCTGGTCACTTGCTCAACCTGCTTAACCGATAATACCCGCGGCAGCACAGCGCGCTGGATAGCGAAGTTTTCATGGTAGAAACGCAGTGATGCCGGGTTGGTCGCCGATGCCTGCACCGACAGGTGGAGACGTAAATCCGGCCAACGTTCCGAGGCATAATCGAGCAGGCCGATATCAGCCAGTATCAGTGCGTCCACTCCCAGTCCGGCGGCTTTGTCCACCGCTTGTTGCCAGCGTTCAAAGCCGCTAACTTGTGGAAAGGTATTAATCGCGACAAAAACCTTGGTGCCACGTTGGTGCGCATAAGCAACACCCTCGCCGGCCCGTTTGTGATTAAAGTTCAGGCCGGCAAAATGACGCGCATTGGTATCGTCCTGGAATCCTATGTAGACGGCATCGGCACCGCTATCAACGGCTGCCTTTAGTGACGGCAGATTACCTGCCGGGCAAATCAGCTCCATATTGAATTTCCGATTTAATAGATACGGCTCTGCGACCCACAGCAATAAGGCGATTAATATAGGCGCAGTTTAGTCATGACACCATGACCTCAATCAATATAAACGCATGTTCTAATATTACTGTCGCTTGCTTTATTTTTGAGACTACTAGGCAAACAGCTCGGTAAATGGAATAAACTTTACCTTATCACCTCTCGCAATTAGTTGATCGATGGCCTGGATCGCAAAGCCGTTGCTCCAGCTTGCGGTTGAAAGCGCTCCACTGGATTGATTGCTATGCAAGCTAGCGTTCATAACACCGTGTTCGGAAACATCCAGCCTGGCGCGCAAATATTCCTGGCGTTTGACTGGTTTGTTGCGGCTAAAGTTGGCCCGCACCGTGAGTGCCATGGGCAAGAAGCCATTGGCACAACCCTGGAATCGTAGCAGGTAAGGGCGTGCAACCATGGCGAAGGTAACAAACACGGCGGCGGGGTTTCCGGGTAAGCCAAAAAACGGTTTACCCAGTACATGACCAAAGGCCAGGGGTTTTCCTGGTTTGATAGCCAGACGCCATAATTGTAATTCGCCCATTTTCTCGACACAGGCCTTGACGTGATCTTCTTCCCCCACCGATACGCCGCCGGTGGTAATGACACAGTCGGCCAGTTCCGCGGCCTGTCGTAATATTGCTTCGGTTGCTTCAGGATCGTCAGGCACTATACCCAAATCCACTCGCTCCATACCCAGCGCATCGATTAGTCCTGCCAGGGTATAACGGTTGGAATTGTAAATATGGCCAGGTGGGCAGGGATGTCCAGGTTCGACGATTTCATCACCGGTTGACAGGATGGCCAGTTTTAAGCGTCGATATACCTTTACTTTGGCCAGGCCTATGGAAGCCAGCAAACCCAGATCCTGCGGTAGCAGTTTGTGACCGCGATTTAATATGACCGAACCCGCGGTGATATCCAGGCCCTTAAGCCGAACGTTTGCTCCGACATTCACCGTGGCGCACAGTTCAACTGCCTGCTCGCCTTCGATACCTTCACCATGGGTGCCATTTAAGGCCTTGCACTGCTCCTGCATGATGACGGTGTCTGCACCCTCGGGGATTTCGCTGCCGGTGAAAATCCTGGCAGCGCTTCCGGGGCTTAGCGCTTCGGGCACCACGCCAGCGGGGATGCGCTGACTGATCGGTAACATGACTCGACCTTGTTTGGTCAGGTCCGCGCTGGCCAGATCTGAGTATCGCAGCGCATAACCGTCCATCGCGCTGTTATCGGCCGGTGGCACATTGAGACTGGAAATCACATCCTCGGCTAGCACGCGTCCCCGAACATCCGCCACCGGCACCATTTCTGATTCTGTAACAGGCTTCACCACCGACAGCAATTCGTCGATTGCCTGGTCGTAGGGCAGCAAGCCTGTCTGGTCACAGCAACTCATGACTGGCCTCCGCAACAGGTAACTTTTTCCGAATCCACCTGATCCATCTCGCTTTTTTCACTATTCAAGATATCTGGAGCCTGGACCAGACCGCGGCTATTGGAAACCGTTGATATCGCCATGTTCAAAGGCAAAAATTCTGCCATACCCTTGTGATGCGCCATTTCTAACCTCGCTAAATAGTAATACCAGAAATACAATTCACTAACTCATGCCGTGCTTTCGACAGTTTTCGCCGGGATCGCGTCGATATCTTTAAGAATGGATTTCGGCAAGGTATCCAGAATCTGTTTTGCAACAATTTGACTGCGGGCAATACGGTCGCGCACCGAGACACCGCCACGGTAGTTGGCCTCCAGATACAAGCCAGGTAAATGCCGCAGGTGGCTAGCCATGGCCTGTATACGTGCCTGATGCTGGCCGTGATACAAGGGCAGAGCCTGTGCGTGTCGATCGATGCGTACCATTTCCGGGTCGGCTTTGATACCCAACAGGTTGCCCAGGCTGGACAATGTAGTTTGTAAACATTTTTCCTCGTCCCAGTGCTGTATTTCAGGACTGCGGGCACCCCCTATATAGGAACTCAGCAAAAACTTGTTTTGTGGCGCCCGATTAGGGAACAGGCTACTCATCCATAAATTGCCGGTGAGGGCCTGATGTGTTTTCCTGCCTGCGTTGCGTGGTGCTAGAAAGCCGATGCCATCGAGGGCATGACCGATCGCGGCACGATCAAACCCGGTGTGGACGATATTTACTGGTGCGTATTGTATGCCCCGCAACAAGCCAGCCAGCTCGTTATCAAGCGGCGATACCAGCGATGCCGCGTGTGGGGCGGGTACTGTTAAAACCACCTGTGGGACATCAAGATTTCTTTGTCCATCGGGGGTGGTAGCCGTTACCTGCCAGCCTTTGCGCGTACGCATTATTCCATTCACCTTGTAGCTGGTGGAGATTTGAATACCCGGCGTGCGTGCCAATGTCTCTACCAGTGTTTTCATACCACCACGGAAAGAAAAAGTTTCAGCACGACAGGCCGTGCGTCGTCGTAATAAACGATTAACCAATATACCGGCGGTAATGCTGCCATATTTGCGCTCCAGTGCAGTCAGTCGAGGCAGACAAGCCCCGGCGGAGGCCAGGTCAGGATCTGCGGCCAGGGTTCCGGCGACGAAGGGCTCCATCGCCTTCTCCAGCATTTCTCGACCCAGTCGACGGCGAATAAATTCACTCACAGATTCATCCTGCGCATAACGCGGGGGAATAAACGGTTCCAAAAATAAACGTAATTTACCGCCCAGGCTCCATATCGGTGAAAACAACATCGCACCAGGGTGCATAGGCAGGGCAGTTAACTGGTCATTGTGAAGCAGATAACGGCGTGCCTCGGCTTCCGCCAAACGGGATATTTTTGCCGTGTCGAGGCCGGTTTCGCGGAGTAATTCTGTGACCTCGGGACGAAAGTTCATCAGCATGGATGCGGCTTGTTCGGTGATATAACCGTCATCACTCTGGTTAGTCTGGATCTTGCCCCCGATTCGCTTGTCGGCCTCCCAGACTTCCACGCCCAGGCCCTGGCGAGTTAACCACCAGGCCAGGGATAAGCCAGAGATTCCGGCACCGATAATGAGGACATCGGTTCTACTCATGGCTGTACCTTGGATCGTTTGTCTGGACGCAGCAGGGTAACATTGGCTGGCAAGCCCTGAGCAAGTGGTGGGCCGTCTGCACCGAAACGACGTTTGGCCAGGGTACTTAAGTGTTCAGGCGTTACTGTCTGTTCGTGGCATTCCTGCACATAGGCTTCGGCCCTTTTTTTTACCATCTTGCGCAGAAAAGCCGGTATACGAGATAAACGTAACTCGGCTGCCGGGGACCACAGCACCTCATTTTTTTGATCTCGCCAGGACGGGATGATTGCTCCCCCTTCAGGAACATAACTGCACCAGGGATCGGCACTCATCAAATCGCCTTCAAGGGCCATGGCGCGCGCACGGCAACCCCCGCACAGAGCCTGGTATTCACATTGACCGCATTTGCCCTGCAATTGCGGGGCACGTAAATGCTGGAACACCGCATTGTTATCCCAGATATCAAGAAAGGGTTTGCTACGGATGTTATCTATCTCATCGGCAATATAGGGACAGGCGGTGACACCACCCTCGGGGGTGATGCGGCAATAGTGGGTTCCAGCTATACAACTGCTACCGTCATAACCCGCGGTCCGGGTAAGCAGGGAATCGGCATTGTGTTGATGGGCAACCCGTTGAAAGTGTGGCGCACAACGGGCACGAATGATCAGGTCCTGGCTCTGTTTCTGCGCCTGCAAAATTTGATTCAGTACCTGCTCGTAGCGGGCCGGGCTGATATCGGTCATGGATTCGCCGCGACCGGTACAGACTAAAAAGAAAAAGTTAAGTACCCATGCACCGCTGGCACGGGCGAAGTCGATCATAGCCGGAATTTCGTCGGCGTTGGTTTCGGTCACCGAAAAATGGATTTGAAACACCAGTCCATGACGGCGACAGGCTTCCATTCCGGCCAGGGTTTTTTGCCAGGCTTTTGGGCTGCCGCGAAACTGGTTGTGGTGATCGGGATCGAGGGAATCAAGGCTGATGCCAATGCCCATGGTCCCCGCCGCTTTTAGAGATTTCACTCTTCTATCGTTGAGTAGTACGCCATTGCTACCGATCACCATAAACAGACCAAGCTGCTTACCGTGTTCGACCAGTGTCTCCAGGTCACGTCTCAACAATGGTTCACCCCCGGTCAGGACTACCATTGTTTCGGTGCCGCGTTGGGCAATTTCATCCAATAATTTGCATACCTCTTCGGTATCCAGTTCGTCGTCGCTGCCCCGCTCCAGGGTGGCTGCATCCAGATAACAGTGGGCACAGCGCAGGTTACAGCGACGAGTCAGGTTAATGGCGAGCAGGTAAAGATCATTCATGCAAAAGCTCCTCTATTCTTCGCCGTAGCGAGGGTCATCGGGCGACAGGTGAAAGAAACCTTTCTGTTGCCATTCGGCCTTGACGGTCTTCACAGTTGTATCGGTAACCCGTTTCAGTTGGTTGCGTCTGGCCCAGCTTTCAATTTCTTTAACCAGCATACCGCGCACCATATCGGGTGCGCGTTCGATCAGCTCCCGCGACGTTGTGTCCCAGGGCATAGTTTCGCTTACCGCTGCGGAGCCAGACTGAAAAGTAGTAAGAATACTTTCCAGAAAAGCTTGTTCGATATGATGAATATCCTGTTTTTGCGCAATGGCATTGACCGCTTTGCAGGTCATATCACGACTCATTCCTGGGGGTATTTGCTCCAGCCTTTGTTGTGCTTCGCTGGACCAACTGATACCACTGTTTTGTTTGCCTTCAGAAGAAGCCGGCTCATCTGCCGTGGCGAAGGGGCACTTTCCCGGAGCAGTATTAGAAGGCACGCCGGCAGATATTACGCCGTTTTTCATTGATGCCTCCATAGCCTGGCGGGATTTCTTTAGACCGGCCTCGGCGAGCTCCAGGGTGATTTCTGTGTCCTTCTGTTTTACTGCATAGTCTTCAATAGATTGCCGGCAGCTATCGCGCATAAAACCCTCCGGCACGCGCATCAGGCGAGCTAGTGCGGCTGCCTGCCAATGCAAAGAGTCGTCGGCGGGCACGGAGTCTGTTGCGGCCGCCTTGTTTTTGCTATCGAGTGCCGCTGGCGTGATAAAACCTTCCAGGTGTTTATTTTCCACCCGTGTAGCGCCTTCCAGGCGGGCTTTTTTCTCGGCACGCTTGCGCAGATTATTGCGCACGGAATTATCTTCGGTCTGGCTTAACAGGTATTCGGCATCGCTTGACCAGTCCAGTTTTTCGAAACCCTTGCTTTGTTTTTGTCCGCTGTTTAATTCACCGGCGTCATGGGCGGCAACTATTTCTGTTATCGCCTGCCTGGCATGACTGGGACAGAGCGAGGCGGTGACCTGTTCAACGATCTTTTCAGTGATCACCGTATGACCGCGTTCCTGGGCATGACGCAGGATTGCCATGCGCGCCATATTACGCACAAATCCCGGAACCTTATCCATGGCCTGTTCGGCTTCATTGGTCCAGGATGTGGTGACATCCGCTACTACATCCAGCCTGGGTTGGTGTTCACGCTGACTGAGCAATACAGCACACTCCACATCGCTTAAGACATTTTCTGCATTACCACCAATATCCAACCCGTCATCGGCATGAATGCCGAGTTTGCCTATCACCAGCAGGGAAGGTTGAATTTCCCTGATATACTTGCTGATAGCAGCATGAGGTTTACCGTCGAGCAACACCGTCTCGATTTCGATATCATGGTCCCGGGCGATGGACTGGGCAACATCCAGATGGCCCTGATATATCTTCGCCAGGCCGGAATCGATGATCTCCTCGTGCAGCTGTTCCTGCTCCTTAAACCGAAACACCTTGCTTGCCTCATCGGAGAGCACATCGGCGATACGGTTAAAGGCGACATAGTGAAAATAGGGATCGAACACGGCGATAACTTTCAGTGCGACCTGCCAGTACTTAGCCAGTTGCAGGGCGGTGAGCAGACCCCCATATGCTTTGGCAGAGCCATCCACGGCGACCACGATCGGGCCTTCGGATAAAGAATGCCCGGGTTGTTTGATGACCAGGGTGTCGATATCACTGCGGCGAGTGACCCGTTGGCATACAGTACCAAGTCGGCTACCTTCAACGGCTCCCAGGCCCAGTGCACCCATGACCAGCAGGTCATATTTGCCGCTGTTGGTCTCTTGCGTCAGGGCGCGGTAATTCTTACCTTCCAGTGAACAGCGTATAAAATCGATGCCCGCCTGCTTGCAGTTGTTATGCGCCTGGTCTAGATAGGAATCGGTAATGATCGACAGACCGCGAGTAATCAGATCATCATGCACATCACGCTGACGTTCCAGTTCCTGTTCCTCGCGAAACTGTTCCGGCAGGCCGCCTTCCATCTGACGAAAGCGCCGATCGTGCAACTTGGCAGCATAGGCATGGACACCGGTTATCCGGGCCCCATCGGTAAGACTGGCTACCCCGAGGGTGATATCCATGCCGGTATTGGCATGATCAGAAGAGTCCAGCGCCACCAGGATATGCTGATAGAGTGATAATTCTTCGCTTGCGGTTATGTTTGTTGAGTGTTGGGTCGTCATAACAATTACCTGTGTCGCTTAGATTGGGGTTCAACGGCACGTATCGCACCGATCACATATAAAAAACTGCCTGCTGCGAAGAGCAGTAGATAGAAGTCACTGACAACCAGCCCGCCTCGCCAGGACAGCATGCTGTTCAGGGCTCCAAGGAAGATCAGAATCACCCCAAACAGCCTGGTTTTGGCCCCTTTTCTTGGTGTTTCGTCCTGATTCATCGTGCCCGTGTGCTCCTTAGCCACCATATTTGCCCAATAATAATCAACAGCACCACGAATAGTGTGATAACTAATGGCTTGCTGCTGGCGGCGGGTTTGAGCAGCAACCAGTACCAGGTGGTCATGGTATGTTTCGATCCCTCCTCACTGTTACTGCCATCCCAGGCGGCAAAGCTGATGGGGATGAACCTGCCCTCGATAAACTCGATGTCGATTTCTTCTTCAGCGCCGTTGAGCGGACGTTTCATCACCACCCGCCAGGTACCGTGTTCATACTTACCAGAAGTCTGCAAACCAATGATGCTGGCATCGCGTATCTGGATGTCCTTGAACCCGCGGCTATTGATCAATTTGGTGGTTTCGGATTTTTGCGTGGTGCCGCTGAGCCATTGCCAGATATTGACAGGGTGACTGGCATCACCCATGCCGAAATAGGGCTTCTCGACTCCATCGGGGATCGTTACCGGCAACTGCACCGCAACCGCGTCTTCACTAATACCGGGATCAGCGATTTTCTCCGCCTTCTCATCACCGGGGATGCTCATGGTGCGGTCATCCCATTCCAGTAACAGGGCAATGTCTTCATCATTGTATAATGCCCGCACCGTGATAGTGTCGCTGGACGGGGTGAAGAAACGCTGCTCGGCGATGATCTGGGGTACTAGAAAAAAAGTACTGGGTTCGGTCTGTTGCCAAGCAGGATCGTCAGGGGTAGCGGGTAGATTAACGCTAGATTTGTCTGCCTTGATGACCGTGTTTTCTGCGCGCACGACCTCTATGGTTTTGGCCAGCGAGACCACGAAGTTAGCCACATGCCAACGCTCTTCGATGCTAAGTTTCTTTTTACTGGCGGGATCGGAGAAGGCTGGCATCTGGGTGCCGGGGATACCGATGGAGATACGGGTAAAAATATCTCTGGGATCGTTGCTACCACGGAAGGTCCACGGCTTGGTCAGGTTGCGCGGCCAGGTGCGGTCACCATTGTCGTCCTTGAGGCGTTTAATGCCGTTGCCCTTACCTTGCTCGCCATGACATTCGGAGCAACGATCGCCGTCTAAAAACAATTCCTTGCCGCTGGCGATACTTTCAGGAGAAGCCTCAATTTGTGTGCCGTAATCGAGCTGGTCAGTGGGTTGCTCTTCCTCGTAACCTGCAAAGGTTTTTATATACGCCACTACATCGAGAATGTCCTGCTCGGAGAGCATATCACTCCAACCCGGCATTGCGGTGCCCGGCATACCATCACTGATCATGCGGATGATATCGCTGTCGTTGGGTACCATGTCATCAAACCCGGTGGTTTTAATTTTATAGGTACCAGCGGTGAAATCCCGCGGCGGTGGATTTAGGCGTTCGGCCGCGGGGCCGAGACCATCACCCTCCTCACCATGACAACCGATACAATGTTTGCTGTAAATGGTTTCACCGTTAACCGCATTACCCGCCTGCGCCAGGGCCGATCCGCTCATCGCTATGCTTAGCACTATATTGATAAGAGTCATGACCAGGGCGCGTCTATTCATGTTCCCAGGATCTCGGTTGATGCCCGGTATAATCGTACAGGAACAGGATTACTTGCCAGATTTCCTCTTCGCTCAAGAAGTTTTGCCACACCGGCATCGAGGAAATCCACGGCGTGGCTTCTTTCGGCAGGCCTGGCCCGCCGGTAGCAATGCGCCAGAACAGGTAGGATTCCTGTAACTGGGCAATGGTGCCTATGTCCTGGAAATTGAGCGGTATCGGGTTCAGGCCCTGGGCATAGGGTCCTTTCCCATCCAGTTTATCGCCGTGGCAGTACTGGCAGTTTTGAATATAAGTATCTGCCCCCGCCTGAACCTGTTCTGCAAATATCTCCGGATCCGTTTTTTTCAGCTTACGCAACGGGTTTTCCAGTTTCAAAAGGTCATAACGTTTACCAAAAATCCTGGCGGTAGAGGGCGGGGCCGGATGAATCGATCGCAACTCCACTGGCGCCTGAAAGCTGGGAAGCATTTTGGTGTAGGTGTAGACCCCTGCCAACAACGGCACGATGACAAACACAATATTTCGGGTTTTCTTGTTACCGGGGTCCTCCACCAGTGCCTTGATCGGGGCGACCAGCTCAAGGGCGCTTTCCTCGGTAAAGGTGTAGACCATAAATACCCCGGCAACGACGAAGAACATGTACATGGTCAGCAGGCTTGAAGGAATCACATGGTCGAGGAAGACATCAAATACCAGTATAAAACCAAAGTAAATGCCGACGATCGTGAGCACGAACTGTAGTAGATGCGGTATTTTTCGGTTTTGTGCCATGCTACTTCAAGCCTGCCAGATAACTCACCAGGCTCTCTAATTCCCTGGCATACATTTGATCACCGTAAATCGGAGGCATCATTGGTGCAAAGCCCTCGGCAATTTCGGCATTGGGATCCAGCAGCGCTCGACGTATATAGGCACTATCCCGCTGGCTGCCGATATGACTCAGGTCTGGTCCTAGCTCGCCACCCGCGCCTTCCACTTTGTGGCAGGCATGGCAGCCAAAGTGAGTAATAATTTCCTGTGGTGTGTTAATCGCCGCGCGGGCCACATTCTGGTCGGACTTCGGCTCCTCCGCGGCCGGGGCGTCGGTGGGAATGGTGACGGTGACTTCGACACCTCCGATTTCCTGCAGATAGGCAATCACGGCCATGATCTCGGCCTCGGAAAATCCGATCGAACCACCGGTTACATCCGGCATCGGGCTCTCGGTGTAACTGCTACCGGCCTTACCGAATCCTGCTACTACATAGGCCGAAGGCTTGACCATGGATTCGTAGAGATAGCCTTCGATATGCCTGGCTTCACCTTCGTAACGGGGGTCGGCCAGGCGTTCGGGAACAACGCTGCCGACCTGATCGAGCATGGGTGCACGTCCCAATGAGTTATGACAGAGGGTGCAGGTGCCCTTGCCATTGTAGAGTTTGTCGCCAAGCGCAATGAATTGCTCCATAGTCATCGAATCCAGATCGATTTTCTCCGCCCTGGGTGGAGGAGCTGGTTCGATCTTAGGGATTCCGAAATTTGCAAACCCGGCGAAGAAGCCAATGATGATCAGACTAAAAAGCACCACCTTGAGAAAATGCTTCATCGCATTTGCTCCTTCCAGTAACCTGCGGTTTCGGTCTTGCGTGCACTCACCGCACTCAACCAGAACACAAAGATTACCAGCAGCATAAAAATGATTACGCCGATGGAGACCACATTGGCGGCGTAACCCAGCGTCGGCGTAAAAGCGTCGACAGAGTTATCACGAAACACGTTAGTCACATGCCAGTGCTGGCGGATACCGGAACGGATGTATCCCATTAGGCCCATCAACCAGGTAAAGGATACGGCCAGCAGGAACAGCGCATACTGGGACCGATCCGGGACCCGTCCCCAGTTTAGCGCTGCGACCTCTTTTGAATTTTTATACATCATGGCATCGATTACACTGCTGACAACGATGATAATTAGCGTGGTCAACACCTGTGGAATAGAGGCAGCGACCTTATAAACCGTATTGGTGAAGTAGCCGTGATAAATACCCAGGAATAAGAGATTAAGGATACCCGCACTAAACAGGGCGACCTGGATCGCGTTACCGGTTTTCGCCCAGGAGACCGTGGGTATCTTGTTGGCGCGCCGATAAAACAGGAAGCTCAGGGAGGTAAACAGGATCATGATATTCACCGCCGTGTTCTTCGCTGGCATGATCCCCAGTGGCCCCAGATATTTGTGATAGGGCCCGCCCAGACCCTTGAGTTCAGCATTGGTCAGGATCAGTGTATGCGGTGTGAACCAGACCAGGAAAGCGCCGACTATGACGATGGCCAGATACTTTATATACTTGTTGTACCGCACCGCACCATCACTGCGACCCATACCGCACCACAGATAATAGTTGGCCGACAGGAATAGCGTACCGATTAGCACTGCCTGGATAATGAACAGCCAGGCAAACACCCCGCCCATCAGGGTGATGCCCATCTGTTGACTGTAGGCATAGATCTCGGCGGTCAGGTAATAACCGGCGAAGGGCAGAGGCAACAGTGCGGCAATCGCAATGAAGTTGGCGTTGTATCCCATCCAGTCATAGTGGGCGCGCTGCTCTTTGCTGCTGGAACTGAGAAACTTGTAAGCAGCATAGGCGCCCACGATTGAACCACCGTAAGCGATATTGGCGATCACACGATGCAGGTTGATGGGGTTCCACAAGAAGTTATGCATGGCTGCCCAGCTATCACCGCTGAAGACGCCGGCTGGATCGACACCCGCCGGGCTCATCATGAAGGTGACCCAGGCATTGGCGAGGAACATCAACAGCGTACCAACAGCATTCAGCATCAGGCCGATGGTCAGGTGGACCCATTTTTTAGTGCCCCCCTGCAACCAGTGCCAACCGTAATAATAGATATACAAACAGGCACTTTCGGCAAAGAACAACAATGCATAATAAAACATGCTTTCTTTGAAAACGCCGGACAGGTACTGGAGCACCTGTGGATAAAACAGGACCAGGGAAAAGAGCAGCAGGCCCCCAAGGATCGCCGTGATGGAATAGGCGGTGATACTGACCTTGATAAATTCGTAAGCCATGTCGTCATAGCGCTTGTCCCCTCTGGCCATGCCGATTGCTTCGATGATGAACACGAAAATCGGTACCGCCAGCACAAAGGCCGCAAACCAGAGGTGTAATTGTGCTGCGAGCCACACCGTGACCCGACTATTGACACCCCTGATGCGCGGGTAATCACTTTCGCTCAACAGCGGTGGGGCGAGCGTGATCGAAGCCGCCTGATTAGCTTCAGTTGCGCTAGCTTCGGCTGCAAATGCAACACTGCCAGCAAGATCAGGGAGTAGCAGTGGCGCGATGAAGACAAACAGGGCAAGCAATAGTATTATGCGGCCGGGCTTCGTCTTCCGTGCCTGCGCCATGCTAACGCCTGAATAAAATATCTGGGTTTCAATCATGGCTGGAAGATCAGACTCAGCCCCTGCAGCTTCATAATGCCGACATCCAGCCCCAGAAAAATTAAACCGCAGACGACAAATGCAATTACGAATGGTACAAGATAATTTGTCATCAACTGCTCCTCCATGATATGTCTATGAAGAGTATGGTTATGTGTATATTGTGCGATTGCCTGGTCATGTTAGCCGTTAAAGAAACCACCAGAAAAACAGCGTCAGCGCAACCAGAACGACAATAAACAATGCGGGACCCACCCACGATGTTTCGTCCTCCTGTGATTGTTCGGTATTTATCATTGCTTTCCTTCCTGAACCTTTACCCGTTGAATTGCTGGCGTTTAAAAAACAAAGAAATATAGAATCAGGCCGATGACGATGATGTTGATCAACATGCCAGACATGATCACAATGTCTGCCAGTCGCCGCTTGATGGATAGCCTCATGTCTGTCACCTCACTTGGTTACGTCTTGCCCTTGCAGTTACATAATTCGCGTAAATATTTAACCAGTTCGTCGACCTCGGCATCGGTCAGTGTTTTCCCCCAGGGTGGCATTAATTTCGATTTACTGGTGGATAGTCCTGTGTTTACTTTTTCATCACTACAATCTTTATCGCCTGCATTTGTATCTCGACTAATCCTTCTTTTTGATGCTAGTGACAGTGCTTGACTTCGATTCCATGGCCTTGCGGAGCGGTTGTGTAGTCAATGCAGGCCCCGTCACCCCGCTCACCCGGGACAGGAATTCGCGCATTTCCATCAGATCCTGAAAGTACCCTTCCTCATTGCCCTGCACGTGACGGATGAATCCGCGCCACATTGCATCCCCGTTTTCGCCCTGCTCCAGCCAAATGCGTGCGACGAAAGATTCTTTTATATGTTCATCTGTATGTTCGCTGTTCATGGCATCTGTAACCTGGAATTGTCGGCTAAACAAGAAAAGCGCGGTTGTTTATGTACCATGTACCGGTGACATACCAGTGACACAAGAATGGGAGAAGTTTGACAGGGTCGGGAAGTACTTGCCGGGGTTCAGCTGCTGGGCGAGCCGGTATCGGTGGAAAATGAGGGAGAGATGGGTTGCCAGCCCGATTGCGGTAGAGCCGAGTGTGCCGTTACACCAGGCTCGCGGGGTAGCGTGAGAGTTCAGTGCCCGCTATCAGTCGCGGCCTTCTCTACTGAGTGGGATGTAATTTCTCCATTAAGAATTTGCTCATACAAACGCCGGGTTCTGGGCAGCGGTTCCACGCCAAACTCCCGATCCAGAACCTGCTGGAGGTTGCTGAACTGGGCCAGAGCCATTTCGGGGTAACCGCACTTCACCAGATTCTCCATCAGCAAACAATGAAAGCTCTCCCGGCATGGATCGAAAACCAGGGCCTTGCGGCAAATGTGTACGGCTTCGGCGTGTTGGCTTAGATTTACATGGCTACTTTGAGACGGCCCCAACCCTGCTGTTCATCGATGCCCGGCCACAGGCTGTTGAGCAGGCGCTCACGATGGACTGGGCGGTGGAGTCTGGTTACCGGATATTTCAACAGCGTAACGGCCTGTTTACGTTTCCATTTTTCGATTGCAACGCTACGACCTGCCACCACCAGACCGAAACATCCAAGGGTAAAAATTTGTAGTGTATGCGGCTCTGCCCGGGAGGACTTGAACCTCCGACCAATGGATTATGAGATTACGTCGTCGTGATCGGAACACCGCAAGGAATGTGGGTGTGCACCAGCTTATCAACCTCACTCTTACGAGTTTCGTTACCAGCCGGAGTAGGATTCGTGCCGGAATCCTAAATTCCGATGAGCTATTGGAAATAGGGTACACGACAATCGGGTTTTTCATTCCAATTAAGGCCGTGCTGTCCAGTGATTACTGGTCGGCGACGATTAGATTTAAGCGGTATCAGGCGTTGTCTTTTGGGGAGTAGGCATAATGTGTAGACGGGAATCCAGACCTGACCTGTTCTGTCCTTCATGCGCCATGCACGCCACTCGACGTCACTCGAACAGCTTGCGGCCCTGCGCTGCCTGCTCGACTGCCGTTATCAACTTGTCCTTTTCCACCGGCTTGGTCAGATAATCGACCACGTCGTCCTTTTTCAGGAAGTCTACGGCAAGGTCTACATCTGGAAAACCAGTCAGCACGATCACCGGCGTCTTCGGGTACTCGCGCAGAAAGGTGGCGACCGCCTCGACCCCGTTCACTCCCGGCATTCGCACGTCGCAGATAATAACGTCGATGCTGATCGGATTGTCATTCAGCAAGCCAATAGCCTGCTCGAAATTTTCGGCCCCCAGGATCTCGAAATGCGTATCCTTGAGCTGCAGTTGAATAGCAGTACGGACGTCCGCCTCATCATCCAGAACCAGAACATGATGTTTCATAAGTGCTCCTCATTTTGCTAAAAAATTAGTCGGCAACCGGGAACCGGATTACAAATAGGGCCCCGCCCCCGGCGTTTTCAACATCTATCGTACCCTGATAGCGGGTGACGATCTGACGCACGATATAAAGCCCCAGACCTTCACCCTCGTCTGGCCCCTTGGTGGTGAAAAACGGGTCGAATACTCGTTTCAGATGCTCATCTGGAATTCCAGCCCCGTTATCCTGGATGCGCACGGTCACCCAGATTCCTTCCTGCTTTGTGTGAATCTCGATCTGTCCCTTGCCAGCGATGGCCTGGATGGCGTTGCGCACGATATTGAAAAGCACCTGCTGAATTTCCTCGGGCTTTGCCAGTATTTTCGGTACGGCGTCGGCTGTGATCCTGAAATCGATTTGGTCCCCCCGTAGCGTACTCTGTGCGAGATGTACGGCGTCGGTAACCAACACAGTGATGTCCACGTGTTGGAGATCGTGTCGGCTACCTGGCTGCGCGTATCGCGACAGGTTCTTCACGGTTTCGGCAATGTTCTTCGCTTGCTTAAGAATTTCCTGACCGTAAGCGCGGCACTGGGTAATGTCGTTTTCGTCAGAGAGCGCTTCGGCCGCAGCAAAAAGTACGTACAGAGGATTATTGATCTCGTGGCCGATACCGCTGACTAAGGTACCCACGGCTGTCATTTTTTCCGCCTGGATGAGTTGGTCCAGGACACGCTCCTTTTCCTGCTGTGCTTCATGTAACTCTCGTGTTCTTTCCGTGACCAGCTCTTCGAGTTGCTCTTCGTGTTTGTGCAATCGTTCTTCGATGGCTTTCCGTTTGGTAATATCGATCACCGTTGCGACCACGAACCGTCCTGAATTGGTTTGGGTGGGGCGTAATCCGATTTCTACCGGAAACCGTCGGCCATCTTTGCTGACGCCTTCAAGGTCTCTCCCTGTACCCATAGACCGCGGCTCGGGACGGCGCGCATAATTCTCGACGTGGCCTCGGTGGGCAGCGGCGAATTGCTTGGGAAGCAAAATTTCTACCGACTTACCCAGAAGATTTTCTATCCGATGCCCAAACATATCTGCGAGAGTTTGGTTCACAAACTGAATATCGCCCATTTCGCCAACCACCATGATGCCTGATGGTGCTGCTTCGAGCGCCAGTCGATATATCTCAGATTTCGGGTTGTTGGCCATCTTCATATTTGGCGGAGTTTATTGGTACGCCGAATATTCTAGCCTGCAACTAACCACCCGCGCAATGCCCTGTCTCCGAAGATATCGGTCCGCCAGCCTGGCCGCGGCAATGGTCGACAGGCCCCGTTGTAATTTACCGTCCCGTGTCACCACAGTGTCACTGGGAGCTGTTAAAAATCTGGCGTTACATTCAAGTCGAGCGGCGATACATAGATCTGCTCGCGCCCGAGTTTTAATACAGCATCAAGATAGTAGCGCTCGCTTTTGTCCTGTAGTTGGGAGGTCTGCACAATGGCTGGTTGCCCGTCGTTGTAGTTTATTCGAATTATTTCAATGCCGCGTTCGTCCAACAGGCGAATTTGATCGTAGAGACCTTTACGTCGGCTGAACTTAAGGAATTCGTTTGTAATATTTTCAGTATCGCCAATTCCTGCTGTAGCTATCAGGTTTTGTAGTTCACGGTGTTCGGACAGGTACAGAAGATCAGAGACAACGCTGGCCAGGTGTTGCGTAATCGCCTTCTTGCCAAGTGTGACGTTGAGCCGCTCGTTGGATTCGAGCACTTCAGTTGTCGTCCGGGACATCGAATAATAATGATACATGCCCGCCAGACCCAGCAGTGTCGCTGGCAGGATGAAGACGCGCAAGGATTGCTTGGCGATCTCCCACCACTTGTAGCGCGTCTTGGATGTCATTCGTCCATACGCAGGAAGCCTCGAGCGACATGGTGATTCATAGCATGCCCTCCATATTCACCAGGTTGTAGACCAATTTCAACCGGAAAGACTCGTCCGCCCTTGTCTAGCTCATGAAGCAGTGAAAGTTCGAGACTATTATTTATTTTCGTGGTTATCCCCGCCTTGACCACAACGCTGGGTTCGCTTTCTCCCAGTTTTTCATGCCAGCCTTTGAGATTGTAGGTTCCCGCAGGAATATTCGCAATGGAAAATGTTCCATCCTCATCAGTGCGCACCGTATACGGCGTCTTAGCCACAAACCACCACCCCTTCATCCAGGAATGGATGTCACATTTAGCTCGGATTACACCTGCCTTTCTGATCTTGTTTTTTTCACTTTCATTTTAGCGTCGGCTTTAATTTTCCTGTTGATGTTATAAATCCCTTTGCTGGCGGTATGGAAATTATGTCCCACTTTATCGCTGTTCAACACGAGGCCTTGCACCTTTGGCTTAATTAACAACACATGGGGGACAAATGCGCACTCCTTTTGATCGTAAACAAACTCATTAGGGAAGTCCCACTTTTTACCTGATTGAATATCTTCAATGCTGAGTACCACATTCTTTATGCCGCCATTTTTATTCACCAGTAATTCTTTAGAAGGCCGATCGCCACCGCATGCCTCAACATCTTCATCAATCTTCAAAATCCTGGCAGGAGGTGCAGTGCCATTTAATATAACCTGGCCACTCACTATTCTACCGTTTTTAACACCACCTTCCATTACAGCATACTTGGCGGCCTCCACGGAATTGATTCCAAAGATAAACAAATAAATCGGAATAAGAATAGTCCACCGTGCCTTTTGCATGTAGTGTCTCCTCATGTAAGCTTTGGAAAGAGTTTCATTCAATCTTGAGCTCCATCCATTGCGAAACAGATTTTTTGCCCATTACGGTCGCCAGCAGCACCATTCCACGCGGCGATAGCTACAGGAAGCGTCTTTTGGCGCAGTGCAGAACCCGAATCAAGCGGTTGCCGCATGACCACTACCCACACGCCATTGCGCCACACGCCACGTCCTTCTACTGTTTGGCTCGCAGCCGGTTGGCTCGTCAATGTGCCAAACCCCTTTGCCGCCAGCACTTCTATGGGCGCTTTGTGTTTGCTGCTCGACAGATGAATGAGCGACCCCGTAAAACTTTAGAGTTCGAGACACCGGCGGAGATATTTAACGCATGTGTTGCATCGACCGGTTGAAATGGCGGCACATTGCGGACAGGACACCCCGGATAGCCCTTTAAGAACGCAGATTTCGGCACTCATTAGACATCCACCCTCCGGGGTGAACCACCAAGGTTTGTCATTGTGACATGGTTCACGAAATTAAGCCGTGGTGTGCAGTGAAACTAGCCTATATATAACAAGGTATACGCAACTGGTAGAAAGGTAGCTCATGATATTCACTCATTCTGATTCGAAGGAGTCAAAAACCACGGAAGCACTGGTTCCCATGGTAGATCTGTTCGCTGTGCTGGCGATCGTGTTCATGATTTATTCGAGTGATGAAATCACTGCTTCACAACAGTTAAGTCAAGAGAAGATAGATCAGGTTGTTTCAGATTTCGAACAATTGCAAGATGAGATCGACGCAACCGAAAGGGCCAGGCAAAATCGCCGAGAATTCCTGGCAAATAAAGTAGAGAAGTCATTAGAGGAAATCGAGGCAGAGCGAGCAAAGAAAGCGCAAGATTTAATCGCACAATTTACCGAGATGTTAGCCGCGCAACAAGATCAGGCCGCATTGGAGTATGAAACTCTCGTAACCAGATTCGAAATTGAGCGGGTAGAAGAAGTGGAAAGGGAAAAGGCTGAGCTGCAGGCAGAAAAGCAATTGGAACTGGAAACGAAAGTAGCTGAACTGGAGCAAGAAAAGGAAACAGAAGTATCGTTGGCCAAAGAAGAGTTCGATCAAGCCATTACGGTCAAAGAAGCGCAACTTGAAACCACCGTGCAGGCGCTTGTCGAAGTCGAGATGCAGCGCGTAGATGAATTGGCCACGCAGGAAGCAGAACTCGAAGAACAAAAACAACAGGAAGTCGCTAACGTAGAACAACAACGGCGTGAGCAGGAATCACAGGCAGAAAGCGAAGCCCAGAAGCAACAACTACAATCAGAGCTGACATTGGCAATAGCTGAACAAGAACAAACCGATGCTTTAGCCAGGCAAAGAGCAATTCTGGAAGCACAAGCGGAAGCGGAGAAGCAACAGGCGGTGGAGCAAGCAAACCAGGTAGCGCAAACTTCGCTGGCCTTGCTTGAAGCAGAGACCGCTGAACGCGTACAGGCACAACAGGCCCAGGCAGAAGCACAACTTGCACAGCAACTGGTGGCGGCAGAAGCAGCGACGGAGGCAGCGGCGCAGGCAGCAGCAGAAACAGCCAGGAAGCAGGCAGAAGCAGAAGCAGAACGGGCGCTCGCGACCGAGCTCGCTGCACAACAGACTGAGGCAGAAGCACAACTTGCACAACAACTGGCAGCGGCAGAAGTAACGGCTGAGGCAACGGCGCAGGCAGCAGCAGAAACAGCCCGGCAGCAGGCAGAGGCAGAAGCAGAACAGGCGCTCGCGACCGAGCTAGCTGCGCAGCAGGCCGAGGCTGATGCAAAACTTGCACAGGAACTGGCAGCGGCTGAAGCAACGGCAGAGGCAGCAGCAGAGGCAGCGGCGCAGGCAGCAGCAGAAACAGCCCGGCAGGAGGCAGAGGCAGAAGCAGAACAGGCGCTCGCGACCGAGCTAGCTGCGCAGCAAGCCGAGGCTGATGCAAAACTTGCACAGGAACTGGCAGCGGCTGAAGCAGCAGCAAAGGCAGCGGCTGAAGCAGCGGATAAGACGGCTGAACAACGGGCAAAAGCAGCAGTTGAACAGGAGCATGCCCTTCAGCTAGCCCAGCTTGAGGCTGAAAAGGATAAGGAGCTTCAGCCTTTTCGAGAGGCGGAGAAAGCCAAGCAACAGATCGTCGATCGGCTCAATGAAAACTTTAAGGATTTTGATGAAGGAGTCGTGAATATAGACGAAAAGACAGGAAAGGTCAGGATCAACTTTCAGGAGTCCTATTTTGTGCGGGGATCTTATGATCTTTCGGAAAACATGAAAGATTTACTCAGGGAAATGATTCCAAAGTATGCCCAAAGCATTTACGAAAATAAAGATGCAGCCGTCCAGATTGAATCTCTTAAGATTTCCGGAATGACATCACCTGTACACAAGGGTGTATATATTGATATCAATGGTACATCTCCCGAAACGGAAGTGGCACGCGAATTCAATATGACGCTGAGTAACAATCGTGCGCTCACCATGTATAACTTCATTTTTGATATAAATGAAATGGGTGATTATGAGTTTCGTGCCCGGTTGAAAGCAGATATGGGTATTGCAGCGCTGGGATTTCAGAATGCAGCCCCTGTCAGCAGTGAACTGGTCGGAAAACGGGCAACATGTATAGAGTACGATTGTAAACAGGAACAAGCGTCGATATTGGAATTCCGACTATACTCACAAAACTAATACTCTATTTTAATGACATATTTTAATCCGGGTTACGGATTAGGGAGCAACAATGTTTAAGTATATATTTTTAGCAATCCTGGGAGCGGTAGTATATTTCCTGTTCTATTTCGATATGCAGCTCACCAACCAGACGATCGGAAAACTGTTTGTCGGATCTATATTGAGTTTGTTCGTAGTGTTTTTGATTTTCAAGTTTGGTTTACACTACAAAATCGAATCACTAAACAGATTCGCAACGGCATTCTATTATGCTGTTTTTGAGTACAAAAAAATCCAAACAAAACCTTCGGATCTGACCTACGTGGAAAGCATAAGAGAACAGGCCGAGGTTGCCCTTGCTGCCAATTTTGACCCCACACTATCGACTTCCGAACTGAAAATTCCTGTTTCACTGTATTCAGGAAAGGATCCATACCTGGACAAATTGCGGGCCAAGATTCAGGAAGCAGAAAATCTCAAGCTCAATGCGCGCAAACTCAATACCAAAGCGGAAATTATGCTGGATAAAACCCATGATGACCTGGTGGAAAAAAACCTTGTCAGCGTTGAGACACCCAAGCTACTCGACAGATTGTTTGGTATGGTAAATGGCGTGGCAGCTATTATTGACCTGACCACCAGTGAACTTAAGGAACATGGTTATGGTCACGCGCCGGATTATGAAATTATCAGCCGCATCGCACTCGACAGGAATCCGTATTTTGCCAGTACCTACAAGTTCTTTGAATCGGAGGATATTACCAGCCTTCTTAACCGGGCACCCTTTATGATAATTTTGCTTGGAATTATCGGTACCTTTGCAGGTTTCTATCTGGCACTGAATCAGGGAGGAGATATCAAATCCGGTGCGGCCGTGGCGATTGTCAGCTCACTGGTTGGTCTTCCCACTTCGCTGCTTATGGATTATATAAACACCTTGTTTCCAGATCAAAGTCGATACCAACGGGCATTCAACTCGTATAAAGTAAGCCTGGAAATACTGTTTATTCATGAACAGGAGCTTTCAAGTATCAGACAGGATCGAAGGAAAGAAGATGATACGCCATCGGCTTATCCACCCGGAAACAGCGATCCTTCGCGTTTTTTCAAGGGACCTAACTAGCGCCTGATTTCGCGCTCTGGAATTCCAGATGAAATCCCCCAGGCTGAGACTGGCTATATATACTGCTCCTGTGTGGCTGTCCAGCCTGGCATTCTAAAGAATGGGGGTTTGCATGATTTTTCCGTATATCGAGAAACCCTGAACACTGCAACAAGTCGAAATAATATTTTCATTTCTCCTTTTCCAGTTTAGCCAGCCTGTCACTGTAACCGGAATTTTAACCAGCGCGTATGCAACAATAATAAAATAATTGCACAGCTGATTATCTGAAGCTCATACTCCAGTTGTTAATTTGTTTTAATGATGTACATCAATTATTTTAGGATGCAAGGGAGCGCACCTGATAATTAGATAAAAGAGGCGCCTTTTATTAGAATTAATTAAAACAACTCGGCGAGCATTGTTGCTGCACGCGCGGCACCGTTGGCCTCAACCGGTAGCACGGATCGCTGCTTCGGGATTTCTTCAACCATCGCCGCAGCGATCACATCCGGATTGCACTCAGCGAAGATCATCTTGCGTCCTGCATTGTACTGATCGAGCCGGTGTGCAACGTGAAAATTTTGTTCGAAGTGATTTCGCAGTGGGAAGTACAGGAATGGAGTGCCGGCCGCTGCTAGCTCCATGGTCGTGGTCAGCCCGCCCTGTACCAGTGCAAGTTCACAAACGGCCAGGTGCTGGTCAAGATCGGGAACGAAAGATCGCGCCTCAACTCCCCCGGGCAGAACAAACTGGGCGGGGTCGAGACGTGGGCCCGTGACCACGATCATTCTCAGGCCTGGTAGGTGCCGCTTGGCTATCGGGTAAGCGTCAAGAATTCGGTTAATCAAAGTACCGCCGACGCCGGAGCCGCCCACAGTAACGATGCACACCTGTTCGTCGTCACGATAACCAAATCGCTTGCGCAATTCTTCCCGGGTTCCAAAGTTCGATGGGTGTTCGCCCAGTACGTAACCGCAAAAGTCGAAATGCTCTGGGATCCAGTCCCGCATTGCGGGTAAATCCCGGCCGAAACCGTGCGGGATAATGTCGTTCGAGTTGCCGACGAAGATCGCGCGGTCTCGCAAATCCGGATGTCGTTCGACATGCCCAATCATCTCGGCGTTGTAATCAGTGGTGAGAAAAGCCTCCCGCTCACCATTATCTGGCATCGGTACCCAGCCGACGAAGTCGGTTAGCCAGCCGATCTGAGTTTTTTTCAACTCTGGGTGTTCATGCCAGTAGTGGTCGACGTCCCATGCTTCATCGGCGATTACCAGGTCGTAATGCTCTTGCTCAAGCACTTCCTGGAACACCATGAAGTTTGCGATCAGTATTTCATCCATGTTACGGATTGCCTGAAACGCGTTCAAGTCGTGTTCCCCGGCTTCGCTTTCGATATGCGAGGATTCGTTCGCAAGTTTGGCGCTTGCAGGATGGACACGTTCATCATTCGCGTTCAGAAAACGCGTGACCGGGTCCTGCGCCAGCCAGTCGACCTGCAAATCGGGATGCAGCTGGCGCAATTCGCGTGCTATCGCGAGGTCGCGCCGACCGTGACCGAGCCCGATCGGCGAAGACAAGTAGAGTGCTTTTTTGACGGTAACATTGGTTTTTGTCATCGTCGGCTTCCAGGTACCAAGACGCCTGGCGAGAAAATCACGTATCAGGGTATTGACCCGAGCCGGATATCGACCGGCCGGGTTATGCCCGGCACCTGCGATGATTTCCAGTTCGCAACCGGTGACTTCGGCAATCACCTCCGATACCCGATACGGGGCTATGGCGTCGTCCTTGCCGTGAATTGCCAGCATCGGGACCGCAATTCGACAATAGGCCACTTCGTCGAGCACCAGGTCCCCTGTGTCGTCGGCGTCCATGGTTCCGATCAGGACTTCGCCGTTGGTCTCGTTCGACCAGCGGATGGTGTCTTCGATCTGCTTGGTCGAATGTGGCTCGTTGAATATCTGGCGGGAAAAGAAATCGACGAATTCGGGATAGTTTTCGCGCCAGTAGTCGCGCGTGTATTTTCCCCAGCCCTCGGTCGAGTCGGAGCCACGGTCCCAGGATTCCCAGGACTTGTACTCGTAGGTCGGGTGCAATGGCGAATTGGCCCCGACCAGGATAACCGCCTCGACGCGGTCGGGATAATACGAGGCCAGCACGGTAGCGATGACCGTGCTGTACGATAATCCATACAGGATGGCCTTATCAGTACCTGTTGCATCCATGATCGCCAGTGCATCGTCCACGTTATCGCGCAACCGATGAGCCTGCGGATCCGAGGGCCGGTCCGATTTGCCGTTACCGCGCGGGTCCCACGTCACACAGCGGAAATGTTCGCTGAAGTAAGGGATTTGTGCCTTGTAAACGCGAGAATGGACCAGCGTCCAGGTCGGTACAAAGAGAATGGTGTGATCGCCCTCGCCGTAAATCTCGTAGTGCAGCATGACGCCGTCGCGATCAATCTTGCCTTCAGTATGGGGTAATTTGGCGCGCATGGTTAACCTCCGATTGAAGTTTGAGTTTCGATCTGGCCGAGTAAGTCACCGAAACGACGTAGCGCTTGCCGATAGGGGACACCTTTTTCTTCGAGGCCTAGAATAATTGCGGACTCCGCACCGGTAAAAGCCGTGCCAATCAATGCCGACAGTTCCTGCGCACTGAATAAATTGCTGATACCGTGGTTATCGATGAACTTTTCTGCCTGTTCGGTAAGCAGGTTGATCCACCCCATCATACCTTCCCGCACCGCCTCACCGATTTCAGGGTTAGACCAACCTACTGCCATCAATTCCTGGAATACGCGCACGTAACCTGACTCGATATCGCTGTCAAAGAAATCGCAGGCGAGCACCCATTTTTCACTGAAGCTCAGGTTAGGGTCGGTAAACATCGCGGTCTGGCGTTCGAGCAATTGGCTGTTCATAAATTCATACAACGCCAGCAGCATGCCTTCCTTGGAACCGAAGTGATACTGGATCTGGCTTAGTGGGACCCCGGCGGCACTAGCTACACTGCGGGTACTTAGCCCCGAATAACCCTGTTCCTGTAAAACTTGTCTTGCGGCATCTAGAATACCTGATTTTGTTAGAAGTACTTTTTCTGCAGTAACTCTTGCCATTGGCTTTAACTCTAATTATTAATTTTATTCGATCATACGATCGAATTAATAAAAAGAATACGCTGATCCTAAACCAGTGTCAAATAGTGCTCGGAATGTTCATCTTTTATGCTTTATGACTACTGGAAACAGAACTAAAAATTAATGATTTAGTATATCGAGGGTGGCCATCAAATATAATTCCGGATAAGCGTAACGAAAACACGGGGAGCAGGTTCGAAAGCATTGAAATCGATGCCGGCTTGGAGGGCTGTAACACTTTTCTGTAGAGTAAGGAGCGTCCGAGATGGGCTGCCATTGAGTAATGAAATCTGAAGGTCAGCTTTCCCGTTAACCGACGTTCAAGATCGATAGATTAACTTCTGCTTCCGGTACGAAACAGGCCTTGGGGGTAACAACTAAGAAGACTGAAATAGTCTGCTATCATGGGAATCGCGTAAAATCATATCCGACTAGAAATCAAAAATTTGAAGTTAAATAGGGGGAAGTGCAAATGAATTGGGACGCTTTTTCGGCTATTTCGAGCGCCGTCGCCACATTGGCAGTAACGATGTCAGTAATTTATCTTGCGATTCAGATTAAAACCAGTACCAAGGCAACTAATTCGCAAACGTATCAATTTGCTACACAGGCGCTTGGGGAAATGGCTTCAATAGTTGGGGTCAGCAAGGAATTGTCGCGTATTTATGTCCACGGCATGGCTGACCCTGATTCAATAGACAAGGAGGAGTATTACCAGTTTTCCTATCTAATGATTAGCCTTTTCAGGCGATATGAGAACATTTTTTTTCAGTGGCAGTCGGGTATGATCGACGAGGATTTTTGGAGCGGTCACCGTAACAATCTACTTTGGTTCTATTTTCAACCAGGAACACAACGCTGGTGGAGTGAACGACGAGGAGGTTTTTCTGACAGATTTCGTTCCTTTCTGGATAGCAGCAAACAAGATGATTATGCTGAACAACCGGAACGATATGTCTAATCGATAATGTTTTTTTCATATCAATCCTGCCAATTGATCACCTCCACTCCGGACTCTATTCTAAGTCATTGTAAGGTGGTCCACTAAACCGGGGCAAGTCCTCATTTGCCGTCCTAGAGTGATGAAATCTGAACGGCAGCTTTCTCCTTAGCGGTCGTTCAAATTGCCGGGATTAACTTCGGATTCCGGCACATTACGGTAATTCACTTGTCGCTCGAAAACATAAATGACGGCCGTGCTTTAATAATTAATGGAAGCCTTTTTACTAGTGATGGGTATATTGGTAAGCAGCAAAGTATTGATTAACGCTACTAAAGGTGCTGTATATCGTCACGTATTACAATGAGGTTGCAAAATAGAATCTTCTGGAGCATTCTGCTTTCCCAGATTCGAGCATGAAGATCGAATTCAGAAAAAACACAATACCTTTTAAGGAATGGGATCATGGAAGACATCAAGTATATTTCTAGCTTTATCTTGATCGGAATCCTTTCTCTGCTAGCGGCACATTGCAGACAGTTAGGTCTAAGCCTGGCAGGCAAAATACCTAGTCCGGTTTGGAATAAACGCCCTCTCAACTGGATTCCCTTCGGGCTTTCAATGGAAAATGACCGCCTATCGACCAAGTTTGCTGTAATTTTACATGCGGATATTGTGGGTTCAACCGCTCTGGTACAGCAAGATGAGCAGCTAGCTCACGAGCGGACCCAGGATGCTTTTCGTCGTTTCAGCGACAGCATCGAAAAATATCAGGGTCACGTACGGGAGTTGCGAGGCGATGCACTTCTAGCTGATTTCGAACGTCCCTCGGATGCCGTAACCGCTACGCTGGCATTCCAGGCAGACCAGGCCAGTTATATCGAACAATTAAATGACGACATCCGACCTACTGTACGGGTGGGTATTGCCATGGGTGAAGTCGTTATCGCTGATAACACCCTAACCGGTGCTGGTGTGGTACTGGCCCAAAGGGTAGAGCAATTGTCGAGATCTGGTGGCGTATGTATCACAGCGGCAATTCACGAGAGCATTCCCAAGCGGTTGCCGTTTGAACAGGCTGATATGGGTGATCGGCAGGTCAAAGGATTCGATGAGCCGGTACGGGTTTACGACGTCGAACTGGGCGCAGGAGCGCTTATACCATCCCCACAGGGAGTTCACCCATCCGAAGTATCGCCAAAGCCGCTCAGACTGGCTGTAGCCGTTACCTTTGCTGCCCTGGTCATTGGCGGTGGGCTGCTTACCTGACAGAGACCTGGGTTAACCCTTGTGGAACCAACATCAATGGCATCTTTGTGGGCGTCAAGTGAACGTCACAGTTGGGCACTTTGCCGCATCTAAATCTTTAGTTCTGAAAGCCTACTTTCTCGATAGCTGCCGTTCAAATATTTAAATGTTTGTTCTCCTTCCGGCACTCACCGGACAATAAGACTGGGAAGGATATTGAACTTACTTCTGTCGACAAATTAATGGCGCGAGGTCAGTCCCGACTGATTATGCTGTACACTCTGAAAGCTCAGGATGAATAGACAATTCAACCACTAAAGGCACAGATTGAACGCAAACAGGGTGCCCTGCGGGCCAGGATGGATATAGAAAATGCTTGAGAAAATAAAAATTGTGCGCACCGATCAGGAATTAGAATGTCCACATCTCGATCAAGAGTTGCGTGATAAAGGCTTTCACCTGGTGCTGCTGCCGGACAATGTGAGCGAGAAGGTTTTAGTGCAAGAAACCAGGGATGCCGATTTGATATTGATGTGCTACACCCCGATTACAACACAGGTAATTGAAAATGCGGTCAAGCTAAAAGGAATCGTGAAGTACGGTGTTGGCATTGATGCAATAGACATCACGGCAGCCAGGGGTAGGAAAATCCCGGTGGTTAACATCCCTGAGTATGCCGAAGAAACCGTGGCAGAAGCTGCTTTTACCTTGATGATCGCGCTGGCAAAAAAACTGATCCTATTGCACAACACCATGCAGCAAGACGGTTGGGCCTGGCCGACTTCCCGTTGGCTGGGAAGTGATCTGGCTGAAAAGACACTAGGGCTGGTCGGAACAGGGCGCATCGGTCGCAGCATGGCACGCATGGCGGGAGCTGGGTTCAGAATGCGCGTGATGGGGTTCGACCCGAACGTAAGTGCAGAAACAATGTCAACTTTTGGGGTTGAAAAAATCGATGATTTGATTGGAATGCTGGAGCAGTCCGACTTTGTTTCTATCCATTCGGTGCTAAATGAAACTACTCATAACTTGATTGGTGAACGGGAGCTTGCACGAATGAAATCCAGTGCATTTATCATTAATGTTTCGCGTGGGGCAATTATTGATGAAAATGCTTTACTGGAAGCTCTGAAATCGGGTCAGATTTCTGGTGTGGGCCTCGATGTTTTCAGCAGCGAACCATTGGCTAAATCGAATCACCTGTTAAGCGAGTTATATTCTATGGAAAATGTAATTCTATACCCACATCTCAGCTTCTATACCACTGAAGCAATGCAACGACTCGAACGGGAAACGCTACAACGCTGCCTAGAGATCCTGGATGGCCAGCCAGTATTGGTTAAGTCTGAGGACCCACGGTTGCAGACGCAGCAACATGGCGTTACCTATGAGTAATAAAATGGATACCCTACTATTTGTTAATTGGGGTCATAGACGCATACAGTTGGAACAACAATCTACAAATAGGGGGTGTTAACGACTCCTCGGGGCGTGAAGCCGCCTTCGAGTGATGAAACCTGAGGGTCAGCTTTCCCGATAGCCGACGTTCAAAATTCCTAGATTAACTTCGGCTTCCGGCACGATACGGACCCCCCTTCTCCTTCAAATTGATATAACTACCTCGTACGGCCTGTATCGAGGATACGGGATCGATCGCGCTGATTTGAACACCGCCCTCAACCTGGCGCAGGATTACATCCAGTGCAACACTGCGCCTACACGCGGTTCCATATTGATAGCCTGATGAAGACTAAGGGATCAGATAGAAAATGGTGTTGAAACACAATAGGTTGTGCTTGAACTGTGGGATTAACACTATATAATGTGTTTTGTTGATTCCCAAGAAAGGAGAAATGCCATGCATCATGGCTGGATGAAAGGAATCCCCGCCTTTCCCGTTCTAATATTCCTCCTGTTCAGTACTCCTGCCCTTGCTGACTTTGCGAAAGGTTTGGATGCCGTGATGAGGGGAGACTACGCAACCGCGATGAAGCAATTCAAGCCACTTGCCGAACGGGGCATGGTTGATGCCCAGTTCAATATGGGCTGGATGCACGACTATGGAAAAGGTGTCAAACAGTCCGACAAGACTGCTGCCAAATGGTATCAGTTAGCCGCTGAACAAGGACATGTCGGCTCCCAGTATAATTTGGCATTGATGTACCAAAAGGGAAAGGGTGTCACCAGGGACTATAAGGTCGCGATCAATTTGTATAAGAAGGCTGTTGCGCAGGGGCATACCAAAGCCCACTACAACCTGGCAAAGATGTATGTTGATGGATACGGTGTCAGCCAGAACTACAGGGTTGCGAACAAGTGGTTCAACCTGGCTGCCGAACAGGGGGATATCTATGCCCCGTCCAATCTGAGTTATTTGTACGAACAAGGATATGGCGTAATTCAGGACTACAGGCTCGCCCACATGTGGTTAAGTATATCTGCTTCACAGGGAAATAAAAAAGCGCTGGTGGATCGTAACATGCTTGAATTGAAAATGATTCCCGTGGACATTGCGAAAGCCAATGAACTTGCCCGTGAATGCGTGGCGAAGAATTACAAGGGTTGCTGAATGAATGGACTTCTCGCTATTCCACCAAAGCAGCCGTTCAAATTTCTAGATTAACTGCGGCTTACGGCAGATACTGTTGAAAAACTCCAAAATTTCCGACCCGACCAAACCATTAGCGTTTTAAGCTGTTTAACGATCCTGATGCACGGAGGGGATCACATTTATCGTGATCAGTTCTTAGAGTGACACTGCAAAACTCTCATAGCCATTAACGAGTGAGGTTCGGAGTAATTTGGTTTTCACCGAGAAAATCTCCCCTTCAATTTATCGAGTTTTTCAACAGTATCGGCACATTACGGCCGCTCATATTTAATACTCCAGGGACAGAAAGCGGCCAGTAGCGGGCCCCTGTAAGGTGAAAGTGAGTAGCGCTCTACGGTTCGTTACAGACGCCGGGTTAAATATAAACTCAATCAGACTGATTACGCTTTATCCGGCCCTCTTACCCCAGGATTTACACCATCCCTTTGCGTTGACCAGTTTCCCTGGAAATATTGCACATGGCCCCATTCGGCGCTTGCTGCGTCGGTGTAGAGTTGACAGCCCTAGCAAATTTGATCTCCGTCCGGGGAATTATGGACATATTCCAGGGCTTTTGCGGTCGGGTCTTCGAGATCTACCTTCGGCATATCGGCAGCCACTGCGATTCCGTGTATTGTCAGGCTGTCAAACGAGATAGTAATAACACCCATGCCAACTGTGGTTAAAAATGATCTGCGGGAATTAGTCACTATAGAATCCTCCTAAGTTACAGCGTGATGAGACGAGTGAAAGTTAATTGAATCATCGAGGCATTATGCCAGTGAAGTTTTACAATACCATGCATATTCTAATGCGGTCATTGTTTAATGATTCTTGTCTTAACGTGCCAGCCAGGCAACCAGCATTTTTATTTGAGCATCATCCAGCCTTTCTCCGAAGGCTGGCATAACCCCATTCCTTCCCTGGGATATTGATATACGGACGTCTTCCACGGATCCTCCGTAGAGCCAGCTATCATCACTAAGGTCGGGTGCTCCTAAGAGGACATTTCCTTTCCCGTCAACGCCATGACATCCTACACATAACTGCATGTATTGAACTTTCCCCGGAAGTTGTTCGGCTTCGTCAGTTCCGAGGGTCAGGACATAGTCGGTGACCTTAGCCACATTTTCGTCACCCAGTACCGCCTGCCAGCTAATCATGTTCGCCGATCTGCCAAGCCTGATCGTCTGCTCGATTTGCTCTGCTGATCCACCCCACTGCCAATATATATCTTTCAAGTTCGGGAATAACGATGCCTGACCTCTACCATCGAGCCCATGACAGGCCGCACAATTGCGCGTGAATACACGTTCGGCTGTCTCCATCAGGGCGAGATTACTCTGCAGCTCTGCCAGGGAGCTCTCGGCAATGGCCTTTCTTTTCTCACTAAACTGTACCTGGTAAGTGTCGGAGCTTGACTGCAAACGACTATCCTGAGACCAGTTCAATACGCCCTTGAACGAACCCAGGCCCGGGTAAAGAATCAGGTAGATGACCGTAAACACCATTGCACTGAGGATCAACCAGAACCACCATAAAGGAGGTGCATTCGAACCTTCGCGTAGATTTTCATCCCAAACTGGTTCCTGGCCGCCGTCGTGTTGCGCAACCTTTCCATTTGAAAAGAAGAAAATATTGAAGACCAGCCAGACGAGCGCAAGGAATGAAACAACCGTGATTACGATTATCCACCCACTCCAGAAATCGCCGGGTAAATCAGCCATTATCCTGTTCATCCTCCAGTGGAATTCTGGCCGCTTTGTCAAGCTTTTCTTTGGGCGACCAGGTAAACACCCAGACCACCACGCAGATCATAAACAACATCACCAACATATCGCCTGCAAAAATAAAGTAGCTCATTGGGAATTCTGTTTTGGGGCCTGGTCAAACTGTTCAGAACCGGTTCCGAGCATCTGCAGATATCGAATCAGTGCGTCAATTTCCTTTAAACCGTCCAGGCTGGCGGGTGCCGCTTCTATATCTGATTCTGTATAGGGATGCCCCAGCTTTTGCAAGGCGCGCATTTTCAGTTGAATATCATGATCGGCGTTTGCGTCACGCTCGGCTAACCAGGGATAGGCCGGCATGATGGAATTTTTAACCACTGCCCTGGGGTCAATTAGATGAACACGGTGCCATATATCGGAGTACTTCCCACCAATACGGTGCAGGTCCGGCCCCGTTCGCTTGGACCCCCAAAGGAATGGCCTGTCGTAGACAAATTCTCCTGCCCGGGAGTAAGGACCATAGCGTTCAACCTCTGCCAGCAGGGGTCTGATTTGTTGCGAGTGACACACGCTACAGCCTTCCCGGATATAAATATCCCGACCCGTCAGTTCCACCCCATCATAAACGCGAGTATTGGCGCTGGCAGTAGAGAGTGATTCCTGAAACAGGCTGGGGAGCACCTGCACGAATCCGCCAATTGAGGATATGAACAAAATACCGAAAATCAGCAATCCGGCATTTTCTTCCAGTTTCTTGTGTAGTGAGATCGCGTTCATTTACTACACCCTGTATGCCGCATCGACCAGGGGTGGTTTGACCAGAACCGATTCGCGCCCTTTCAGGGTCATGTAAAAGTTATAGGCCATCAGAGCTGTACCGCTTAAAAAGATCAGTCCGGCAATTAGTCGCAACAGGTAGTAAGGCGCCATGCTCGCCATGATGTCCTTAAAACCGAATTTGAGCTCACCAATTTCATCCATGCTCAACCATAAAAGACCCTGAGATATCCCGGCTGCCCACATGGCCATGATGTACAACATGGTGCCCGCGAGGGCTAACCAGAAATGCAGGTTAGCAAGTGCGTAACTGTAGAGCCTGTTGCCAGCTAACCGGGGTATCAGATAATAGAATACACCGTAGGTAATCATCGCGTTCCAGCCCAGTGCCCCGGAGTGAACATGGCCAATAGTCCAGTCGGTAAAATGGCTCACCACGTTGACGCTCCGTATTGCCATAATTGGCCCTTCGAAGGTTGCCAGGCCATAAAAGGCCAGCGAAAGTACGATGAATTTGAGTGCCGGATCAACGCGCAGTTTTTCCGAAGCACTGCTGACAGTCATAATGCCATTGATCATTGTCGCCCAGGAAGGCGCCAACAGAATCAAGCTCATTACCATTGCCAATGATTGAACCCACTCGGGGATCGAGCTGTAGTGAAGGTGATGCGGCCCGGCCCAGATATAGGTATAGGTAAATGCCCAGAAGGCAACGATTGACAGGCGATAACTCCAGATCGGCCGGTTGGCTATCTTGGGGAGGAAATAGTACATCATTCCAAGGAAGCCCCCAGTTAACAGAAATCCAACTGCGTTGTGGCCATACCACCACTGGACTATCGCATCCTGGGCGCCTGCAAACAACGAATAGGACTTGGAGATAGTCACTGGAATGGCTAGGTTATTAACGATATGCAATACCGCAATAACGATTATCAGTGCGCCATAAAACCAGTTGGATATATAAATAGGCCTGATTTTACGTCGTGCCACAGTGCCAAAAAAAACGATTGCGAAACACACCCATAAAACAGTGATAGCTATATCAAATGGCCACTCCAGCTCCGCGTATTCTTTCGACGAAGTCCAGCCGGCCAACAGGGACAGCCCGCCGAGCAGCACGACCAGTTGCCAGCCATAACAACAAAACCAGGCCAGTTTGGGTAAAAACAAGGTGACATGGGAAGTCCTCTGGACACTATAAAAGGCGGTACCCATTAGCGCGGAGACACCAAACCCGAAGATGATGCCATTGGTATGTAAAGGTCGAAGACGACCAAAAGATAACCATTGCTGGCCAAAGTCTATTGTCGGTGCAACCAGTTCGGCGGCAATATAAACCCCAACCGTCATCGCTAGAACTGCCCAGGCCACAGAAAACATTACCAGCCTTTTTACAACGTCATCCTGATAAAAATGCTCGTCGGTTTCAGGCACTGAAATCTACTCTCCTTATGATCCGTTTAAACACCGAGAAACGGACCCATACCCTGCGTCCACAATCCCACGCTAATGCCCAGCAGGCTGACGGCAGCGACCAGTAGCCACCCTACCAGCGATGAAGCCATCAACATGCCTTTTTCCAGCGAGATTTCCAGCACTACCGGAATTCCGGTATAGAGCAAATACATACTCCAGATCATTGTTGGAATTAAGATCAGGACATTAATAAGCACATTCGGGAACAGGTGTCCGATACCTGCCACGGCCAATGGTGCAGCGACTATTGTAATCAGTGCAAAATGCAAACCGAGGGATGCCCTGGCGCCATAAGTGGATGCCATCCAGCGACTAATAAAAACCGTACTAACAAAACCAAATATCAGCGCGAGGAAGTATCCGATACTAATGGTTATCAGCGAATGATTTGACAGTACCAGCGGTTCATCGGCCCCAAGACGCCACCCGAATGCGGATGCCCCTATCCAGGCGCACAGAGGAGGAATTAAAAGCAGCCATATGGAGTACCTGAAAAGTACCGACATCGGGGTGGGGTCAATACTGGACAATTCTTTGAATGCAGTGGAGGGCTGGAATAGTGCCCTCAGGAAAACCGATGAATATTTTTCCTGAGACATCACGTTATTATTACACTGCCAAAAACCATATCGCAAAACTATACATGATCATATGTGATAGTGGAAATTGACAGGATGATATCTCGCGTTCCGGGATAAGATAAGAAAGGGCTAGTTGTATGAGCCAGTCTGGTACATTGTCGACAACGGTCCCGCCTTTTCTGGGGCAATTTTTGACAATTACTATGAACCTGTTATTTTATCGAACGGTCTCGGGATCTCCGCTCTGGTCAATGTCAGCAGCAAGGGCCCCACGGGTGATTTTAGTTAAATCCGGATGCAGGGTTTCCATTGTTATATGTCTCCTATGGGCACTCAACGGCTGTTGATCTACACATTTCGAATGTCAACTTTTAGTATGGTGAGAGCTGTTTTGGTATCTTTAATTTATGTCGCATCCAGTGCATCATCAGTGCGACAGGATATTCCAATATCTTTGCCGGCACTAGTGGTCCATCACTCCTTGGTTGTTCGACCACCAGGATGATTACCCGGTTATAAGGACATAAAGCAGGATAGCCATGGCAACTTCGTTGCCTTCCGGTAGAATGTGAGTTAACAGGATATAATCACTAAATTTGTGGAATGGTTTGATGGCTGACTCGCCTATCATCATAGAACACGGCTCATCGCCGCCCGACAGTTGTGTCATCTGGTTGCACGGGCTTGGCGCGGACGGCCATGACTTCGAGCCGATTGTGCCGGAACTGAAACTGGGTTCGGTTATTAATACGCGTTTTGTGTTTCCACATGCACCGATGATTCCGGTGACTATTAACCAGGGATTCGTGATGCGGGCCTGGTATGACGTGGGCGATTCTAAAATTGACGCCGAGCAGGATGAAAAGGGAATTCGGAAATCCGAGAAAATACTCGGGCAGTTGATCGAACAGCAAATAAAAGCTGGGATTACCAGCAAACGCATCGTTATTGCCGGTTTTTCGCAGGGCGGCGCTATCGCCTTGCAGACCGGGCTGCGTTATCCAAAACCCCTGGCTGGGGTCATAGCATTGTCAACCTATCTGCCCCTGGCTAAGACGCTCACGGCGGAAAAAAATAAGGCCAACGACGGCATGCCGATATTTCTTGCGCACGGCTCTGAAGATCCGGTAATACCGATAGACCTGGGATATACGACACGGGGCCGGCTTGAAAAGGAAGGCTATCTGGTCACCTGGGAGGAATACGATGGTATGGCTCATGGTGTCTCCGAAAAAGAAACTTTCGATATTGGTGATTGGCTGGAACAGTTTTTACTTTATCAGGTTTAGGTCCCGGCTTTAGATTATTTTGACTGATTTATCAATTTACGGCAATCAGCAATTTGACGCCTGACCTGATTCGGCGCGGTTCCACCAGTCATGTCCCTCGCGGCTACCGAGCCTTCCAACGATAAACTATCGAACACATCGGCCTCGATGCGCCGGTCAAACGCGTGCATCTCCTGCAATGTAAATTCGCTTAAGTCCTTGCCTTTCTGGATCGCATAAGCGACCGCGCTGCCTACCACTTCGTGGGCGTCGCGAAACGGCAGGCCCTTGTTGACCAGGTAATCTGCCAGATCGGTGGCGGTAGCATAGCCCTGCTTTGCCGACGCGTGCATGGCTTCGCGATTTACTTTAAGGTTAGGCACCAGATCACTAAACGCGCACAAACTACCGCGCAGTGTATCTAGCGCATCGAATAGCGGTTCCTTGTCTTCCTGATTGTCCTTGTTGTAAGCCAGCGGTTGCGATTTCATCAGGGTTAACAGGCTGACCAGATGGCCGGTCACGCGGCCGGTCTTACCCCGCACCAGCTCGGGCACGTCGGGGTTCTTCTTTTGCGGCATGATCGATGAACCCGTGCAATAGCGGTCGGGCAACTGGATGAAATTAAACTGTGCGGTTGACCAGAGTACCAGCTCCTCCGCCATGCGTGATAAATGGGTCATACAAATGGCAGCGCCGGCACAAAATTCGATCGCGAAGTCACGGTCGCTGACCGCGTCCAACGAATTTCTGCTGGGTGCGTCGAAGCCGAGTAATTCGGATGTGTAATCGCGATCCAGACTGTATGATGTACCTGCAAGCGCGGCAGCGCCAAGCGGCATGACGTTCATCCGTTTCACGCAATCCCTGAGTCGACTGTGATCACGCTCGAGCATTTCAAACCAGGCCAGCATGTGGTGACCGAAGGTAATCGGTTGGGCGACCTGCAGGTGGGTAAATCCGGGCATGATGGTATCTGCTTCCTGATCGGCTATATCCAGCAAGCCTTTCTGAAATGCCCTGATCTGCGCCAGACAACGGGTGATTTCCTCGCGCAGGTAGAGACGAATATCGGTTGCAACCTGGTCATTGCGCGAACGGCCAGTATGCAACTTCTTGCCGGCCTCGCCGATTAACTGGGTTAGACGTGACTCGATGTTCATGTGCACGTCTTCAAGCCCTGGTGACCAGTCGAATTCGCCGTTACTAATTTCCTGATTGATTTGCGCCATACCTTTATCGATGGCCTCGTGCTCGTCGTCGCTCAATATGCCGATCTTATGCAGCATTTTCGCGTGCGCGAGCGAGCCCTGAATATCAACCAGAGCCAGGCGCTGGTCAAACGCAACCGAAGCGGTAAATGCTTCAACAAAAGCATCGGTGGGTTCGGTGAAGCGTCCGCCCCACATGCTGGATTGTTTCTTTTTCATAATTTCGTTACTGGGCTATATTCCAGATATAGTATCCCGTATGTGCCGGGAACGATAATCGCTGCCTCGACTATCGCGGAAAAATTCACTTTCTATGGCTGCTCTCCAGACCTGTTGCAGATATTGTTGTATGCTTGCAGCGCTAGTCAAACAAATCAATAGCTATGCCCGATCATTCGCAAATAAATCAGCTAAAAGTTGAAAAAGTTAACTATCTGCCCGATTTTTGCAATGCCGATGTATTTTTACGCGTGGTGCTGGTGGTCGAATTGTTCGCCATCGTATTCGCCCTGGTTGGATACGAAGGTGGTAGTATTTATATACAAATAGCGTTGAACTCGGTGCTAATGCAATGGATCGGGTTGAGTGTCGCGGCAATTTTGTGCGGCATAACACGCCAGGGATACCTGTCCGCTGCGCGAACCACGACGATAGCTGCAATTGCCGCGACCGCGATCATCACTTTACTGGTTAGCTGGATTAGCGAAAGTATTCTGCAGGCGTTGCAACTGGGGATAGAATCGCAAAACATTGGCTTTAATCTGCTGCGAAATACTGCAATCGCGATAATCCTGATTGGTCTCGCGCTGCGCTACTTTTATGTTCAGTACGAATCGGAAAAAACACTGGCGATAGAGGCCGCTTCGAGGCTACAGGCTTTGCAGGCTCGTATTCGACCCCATTTCCTGTTCAACAGCATGAATACTATTGCCAGCCTGATTCATATCGAGCCGGATCTTGCCGAGCAGGCGATCGTGAATTTATCAGAGTTATTCCGTGCCAGCCTGGCGGCGGAAGCCAGTATTCCGTTGCAACAGGAACTTGAGCTGACGCGAAGTTATATTCAGCTCGAATCCCTTCGATTGGGTGAACGGCTTACGATCAACTGGCACATTGCCGACGATCACATCCAGACATCGTTGCCGGCCCTGACCCTGCAGCCGCTGGTGGAAAATGCAATCTATCATGGCATAGAACCGCTGCCGGAGGGCGGGGTCATCGATATTCGCATCGATCGGGACGGGAATTTAATTCGTATCGTGATATCCAATCCTCTACTGGAAGACAGAACCGAGCAGCACAGTGAAGGCAACCAGATGGCAGTCGAGAATATTCGAGAGCGTCTGCAAATAGCCTTCGCCGGAGAAGCGACGATGCAGCAGCTGGAAGAAAATGATCATTTTACTGTTACACTTAGCCTCCCGGCTAATCAGCCAGAGAACTCGCGATGAAACTACTCATAGTCGACGATGAAAAACCCGCTCGAGCCCGTTTGGTGCGACTGGTGGAAAACCTCGGCTCCCATCAAATCGTCGGCGAAGCAGAAAATGGAAATGAGGCTTTAACCAGGGCCGAGTCCTGCGCACCCGATATAATATTGATGGATATTCGCATGCCCGGCATGGATGGTATTCAGGCCGCGAGACACCTGTCTCGACTGCCCCATCCACCGGCGGTAATTTTTACCACCGCGTTTGCCGATCATGCCCTTGAAGCTTTCGAAACCCACGCAATCGATTACCTGTTAAAGCCGGTTCGTAAAGAACGTTTGCAAAGCGCTTTAGAGGCTGCGAGCAAGCCCAACAGAGCGCAGTCCTCACAGAACGACGAGGTGCTTTCGGGCATTGAAGCGCGCCAGCATATCTGTGCGCGGGTACGCGGTAATCTGGTACTGGTGCCGATAGAAGATATTTACTATTTTCAGGCCGATCAGAAATATGTCACCGTGCGCCATAGCGGAGGTGAAGTGCTGATCGAGGAACCGCTCAAAAATCTCGAAACGGAATTTGCCGATCGTTTCCACCGCATTCATCGCAATGCCTTGATAAGCCTTAACAAGCTTAGCGGCATGAAATCCAGCAGAGATAGCCATCAGGTTATTTTCAAAGATATTGACAATACACTCGAAGTCAGTCGTCGACATCTACCCACGGTACGTAAAATCATTAAAAATCTTTGAATGCCCGAATCGCTTACCGAAGTACGTATAGCAACCCGCTCTAGCCCGCTGGCGCTGTGGCAGGCCGAAGAAGTTGCGCGCCGCCTCAGGATGCACCATAGCGGGCTTAATGTGGTACTGGTGCAAATGAAAACAAGGGGTGACAAGTTGCTCGATGCGCCACTCACCAAGGTCGGCGGCAAGGGGTTGTTTGTCAAGGAACTCGAGATCGGCATCCTCGAAGGCAGGGCCGATATAGCAGTGCACTCGATGAAAGATGTACCGGTCGATTTTCCCGAGGGCCTCGAGCTCAGGGTGATTATGGAACGCGAAGACCCGCGCGATGCGTTTGTTTCAAACCAGTATGATTCGTTGGCATCGATGCCAGCCGGAAAGCGGGTGGGTACTTCGAGCCTGCGTCGCCAGATGCAAATTCGTGAAACTTTTCCGCAACTCGAGATCGACTGGTTGCGAGGCAATGTCAACACACGCCTGGCGAAACTCGATGCGGGCGAATACGATGCCATAATTCTCGCCAGTGCCGGGTTGATACGCCTCGGCTTCGAATCACGAATTAGGCGCGCACTAGAACCGGAAGAATGTTTACCAGCGATTGGGCAGGGTGCGGTCGGAATCGAGACGCGCAGCGATGATATCGCTGTCAAGGACCTTTTAGCACCACTGGCTCATGCTGAAACTACAAGCCGTATCGCTGCAGAGCGTGCGATGAATCAGGCGTTGAACGGTGGTTGCCAGGTTCCGATCGCGGGGTTTGCACTGTTAACTAATGGGCAGATATATATGCGTGGGCTGGTTGGGGAACCCGACGGCAGCCGAATTTTACGCGCCGAGATAACCGGAAGTGCAAAGCAGGCAGCCAGTCTCGGCAAACGCCTGGCCGAGGATTTGCTCGCCCAGGGAGCAGCCGAAATTCTCACGCACCTGCAGGAATAGCCATGCAAGACCGGGCCAGGCGAAATAAAGAATTTGAATTGAAGGGTCAGTGCATTTTGATTACTCGACCAGCACACCAGCAGGATGGTTTGAAGTCGTTGCTGGAGGCACAGGGGGCGACCGTAATCTCTTTTCCGGGGATTGAAATTGCCGAGCCTGACACCACTGATTTTCATCGTAGCCTGATCAATAATATCGGGCATTATCATATCGCGATATTCGTTAGCCGTAACGCGGTGGATGGCGCGTTCCGTTATTTAGAGCCCGACAAATTGCCGCTCGAATTGCAACTGGGCGTAATAGGTGACGCCAGCTACCGGGCGCTATTGCAAACGATTAATGCTGTCGGTGGGCAACTGATACGCGGGCATCCGCACAATAGTGAAGGTTTGTTGGCAACTAGCGCATTGCAACAGGTAGCGGGCAAGAATATATTAGTTTTTCGCGGTCAGCAGGGGCGCAATCTACTCGGTGATGAACTTCGCGCACGCGGTGCCAACGTGAGTTACTGCGAGGTATATCGGCGCAAGATACCCGAGTATGAGGCAAACAGCTTCACTCAGATGACAAGCAGGCAGTTTCCGACGCTGGCGGTTTTTACCAACAACGAAGGCATGGAGAATGTAGTCGCGCTGAGCGGTGCTAATTCACGCCATGAATTGCTTCAAATTCCCTGGTTATTGATCAGCGAAAGAATGCGTGAATCGGCTGTAAATCTGGGACATAATGCAGTAACTCTCATCGCCGCAAACGTGAACGACGAGGGCATACAACAGACCATCAACCAGTGGGCACGCGAGCAGGCTGTCTGAATTTATGAGCAAGCAAAAACCATCCGACAACAAACAGAAAATCAAACCGCAAGTGCCTGATGAAACGGTTGACCCTGGCAACACTGGGCGAACCGTAAAGGCAACGGCTGAAAACAACAAGCCCAATAATAAAAGCGATGAGCATGATCAATCTCAGGTAATTAATAAAGATGCGTCGGAAGTAAAACCGGCTCTCGAGACAGCGGTAGTGAAATCGGGCCGGGAGGCGAAACCAGCAAAAGTCTCACGAGGTTTTCCCTACTTCGGCGTATTCAATTTTTTGTTAATCATCGGTATAGTCGCAGCCGCTGGTTATTACTGGCAGACGCAGCAGAAAATTGAGCTGCAAAAAAATAATGCGATTGCCGCCATCCAGGCGCAGCTCGGCAATAAGGCGGAGGCTTCGCAGCTACAGGGGCTCCTGTCACCGCTTGAATCTGATATTGGTGTGTCGGTTACTCAAATTGGCGAATTGCAGCAACAACAACAGGCACTTCAGGAAGCCACCGAAAAGCTATACGAGCTCTATGGGCGTGACGAAAGTGATTGGCAACTCGCCGAAGTGGAATACCTGATGCGGATTGCCCAGCATAAGTTATTTCTTGAAAACGATTTCGAAGGCGCTGCCATTACGCTTCAGGCGGCCAGTGACAAAATTGCTGCTACCGGCGATCCGGGCCTGTTATCGGTGCGGGTTCAAATCGGCGATGAAATAGCAGATCTGAAAACACGAGCGCGTCCGGATCTGGTCGGCATGACATTGCTATTGTCCCAGCTAGGCAATCAACTGGGCTCACTCAGGCCGGGTTACCAACCCAGCGTCGAGACCATCACAGAAGCTGATAAACCACCGGTTGAAAATCTGCCGGATCAAACGATTGACGAGCGAGTCGTCTCGTTTTTTACGTCGCTGGTGACGGTCAGGCAAAATGAATTCCAGCCGACCACTGCCGAGGCCCTGATAGTCGATGTAGAAGAAATACTCGAAACCAACCTGAAGTTAACACGTTGGACAGTCCTGGAACGCGACGAATTTCAATACAGCCAGTTAATGAAGGAAAATGTGCGGTTATTCAAGCAGTACTACAACCTGGAAAATGCCGCCAACAATGATTTTTATACCCAATTGCTTCAGCTACAAAAGGCGGAGGTTAAACCACAAAAGCCGGATATCAGCGTGTCACTGGAAATGTTGAAACGCATTATCAGCAGGCGCCAGCAAGCCCCGGCGGAAGTGCAAGATCAGGAGGCCGGCGATGTTTAAACTAGTGGTTGGTATCCTCTCGCTGGCAGTTATTGTGATGGCAGCAGTACTTTTGGTGCAAAAGGATCCTGGATTCGTGCTGGTGAAATATGGCGATTACTCGGTTGAAACCAGTCTCGCATTCGGCATTATAGCCGTCGCCATTACGGCCCTGTTGATTCACTTTATGTTCAGGGTGTTGATTGGTATCTGGCATCTACCCGGGGCTGTTAAGCGACAGTCTAAGGGCCGGCGTTTTAATAAGAGCCGTAGATTGCTGAACCAGGGCTTGATCGATCTCGCAGAAGGACGATTTGACCAGGCTGAATCAAATCTGGTTAAACTGGTGGAGTTTAGCGAGAGCCCGTTAGTCCACTATCTTGCTGCTGCCCGGGCCGCCCAGTTACAGGGCAAGCACGATGAACGCGACAGTTATCTCAAGGCGGCTCATGAAGCCAGGCCGGAAGCGGAAATGGCGATCGGGGTCACCCAGGCCGAGTTACAACTTGCCCATCAACAGCTTGAGCAGTCGCTCGCGACCCTGACCCATCTGCGTGGCATAGCACCACGGCATAATCATGTACTGAGACTGCTCGCGCGGGTTTATTTCGAACTGGAAGACTGGCCGTCATTGGTCGAGTTACTGCCGGAAATTCGCAAGAAAAAATTGCTCAAGGAAAGTATTTTGCAAAACATGGAGGGAAGATCCTATCGAGGTTTCCTGGCGACAGCTAAAAACAATCAGGCAGCGCTTGAAAAAGCATGGGCTACGATTCCCAAAGCCGCGCAAACTGACGCCGAATTAATTCTATTTTATATCAAGCTAAGTAATCGAGCGTCGTCGAATAGCAGCAGCGTGGAACAATTGATCATTAAATCTCTCGATCAAAAATGGGATAATCGCCTGGTTGAAGCCTATGGATTATTCAAATCCATCGACCCGAGCGAACAATTAAAACGTACTGAAAAGTGGCTTGGTGATTACGCCAAAAACGAAAACCTGTTGCTGGCACTGGGCAGAATATGCATACGCGCCAGGCTCTGGGGTAAGGCGCAAAGTTATCTGGAGGCCAGCATCGGTGTAAAGCCGATGGCGGCAAGTTGCCTGGTTCTTGCCAAATTACTTGGCGATCAATTGCATGAAAATGATAAGGCATCGCAGTACTATCAAAAAGGACTGGAGCTCTGCCTCTCGGAAGAGGCAAATGTTGCCTCTACCGGTATGACAGGTGGATAGAGGCGCCTCCCAGACGTGCAGAATCCTTACCAGTGACAGCAGCAGGTACGCGAGCTGGTACAACAAAATGCCTATTTTTTCTGCGTTAATCGCTTTTTATTCACCGCTGTCAAATGACCTGTGTGCGGTATAATTGAAATTGACGAGCTAAACGGAGCTCTCCTGGAAAATTTCACTGGAGGTGATACATGAGTGATTCTATTACTGTAAAGGCGGCGCAGGACGGACCCTATATCGTCAAGAATTTACAAAATTTCAGTAATCGCAAGGGCAAGATAGACGGTAAGGAAGTGATGGGTTTGTGTCGATGTGGCCAGTCGGCGAACAAGCCCTATTGCGACGGTAGCCACAAGACTGTCGGGTTTAGCAGTGAAAATCAGCTGGATCCCGCCAGGGATCGGCTCGACACCTACCAGGGAAAGAAAATAACCGTCTACGATAATCGCAGCATCTGTGCCCATGCAGGAATTTGTACCGATGGGTTATCCGCGGTATTTCGAAACGGCGATACTTCTTTTGTCGATCCAGATGGGGCAAGCGTTGCGGAAATCATCGACATCGTTAACCGATGTCCATCGGGAGCCCTGAGCTATATCATCGATGACGACAGCGAAACACGCCTGATCAACGAGGCATCAATTTCTATTTCGACAAACGGCCCATATGTGTTGAAAGGGAAAATAGTTCTGCTCGAAATCGATAAGGGCGCGGGTGCGTCCGAATCGAGCTGTAGCCTGTGTCGGTGCGGGGTCTCAAAAAACAAGCCATTTTGCGATGGCTCCCACTGGGAAATTAATTTTAGCGATGATGAAATTTAGAGGACCACAGACGAGGAACTAAGATGACCCAGCACTATCAGGGATCCTGCCATTGTGGCGCGATTAAATTTTCATACGATGGCGATGCTATTACAAAAGGACTCCGCTGCACCTGCTCGATCTGTTCACGCAAGGGTACGATGATGTCGCCGGAGGCGATACCGATGGAAAACCTCAAGATACAGGCCGATGACAATGATATTGGTCTTTATCAGTTCGGCAATAAAATTGCGAAGCACTATTTTTGCAAAAACTGCGGTATTTATACGCACAATGAAATGTTACGTATTCCCGGGCACATGCGCGTCAACCTGGGCTGTATCGAGGACCTGGATACCTCGGAATTCGAAGTCATGGTTTTCGACGGCAAAAACGAGCTTTAGTCAGCGCAGAATTAGCTGTCGATTTTTCGGATGCGGTGAATCGACTGAATCATATAATAGTCCCACAATAGCAGTGGACAATTACCAAAATGAATCAACAAACACTTCCCGATCGCGAATTCATGTACCAGGCTTTGCTCAACCGCGATAGTCAGCTCGAAGGAATTTTTTACTTCGGGGTTAAAACCACCGGCATTTTTTGTCGCCCCGGGTGTAGCGCGCGCAACCCGAAAAAGGAAAACGTGGATTATTTTGCCTCGGTGCAAAAAGCCTTGGAATCAGGGTACCGTCCCTGCAAGATTTGCTCGCCGCTGGATAAACCCGGCCAGGCACCTGGTTGGCTGAAAAAGCTGCTGGACGAAGTTCATGCCAACCCGGAAAACAGTTTCAAGGATGAAGATCTTCGTGCCAGGCATATCGAGCCGACGCGGTTGCGACGCTGGTTTCAAAAACACCACGACATTACCTTCCATGCGTATATCAAGGCGCTGCGCATAAACCGGGCTTTCGAAAAGATGAAAAATCATGGCGACGTTACCAGCACCGCGTTTGATAGTGGTTACGAATCTCTTAGCGGTTTTCACGCGGCGTTCAAATCTGTAGCTGGTATCAGCCCCTCGCAGGCAAAAGCCCGTCCACTGGTAACGATTACAAAACTGGTAACGCCGTTAGGGCCGATGTATGCAGGTGCCAGCGAGCGAGGACTGTGCTTTCTCGAATTTACCGACCGTAAAATGATCGACTATCAAATTGAGCAGATGCAAACGCGTATGAAAGCCCGGTTTGTACAGGCGACGACACCGGTTCTGAGCGAGGTTGAATCGCAACTCGAAGAATATTTTGACGGTAAGCGCCAGGAATTTGACTTGCCGCTCGATATCAGCGGCACGCCGTTTCAAATACGGGCCTGGCAGGCATTGCAAAAAATCCCTTACGGTGAAACCCGCTCTTACCAACAACAAGCTGATCAGACTGGCAATAGCAAGGCGGTACGCGCTATCGCCAGTGCGAACGCCAAAAACCATATTGCGATTGTTATTCCCTGCCACCGGGTTATTGCGAAAAATGGTGGCCTCGCCGGGTTTGGCGGCGGCGTCTGGCGAAAGAAATATTTACTCGATCTCGAGGCGAGTCACTGAACTGAGATATTCGAGTATCCGCACAATTCCTCTAGAGCATTGTATTCCCTGCCCTCAAAATAATTGAATCAGATACCGGTAAATCAGGTTTGACTGAAATCCCGGCCTCTCTTATGGTAAGCACCAATTTCAAAAACCGTTTCAGGGTAATTGCATGGCGGAAGTGAATCACAATTTTATTGCCGGTGAATGGGTCGCAGGTGCGAGTGAAATTGCCAACATCAACCCATCCGACCTGTCCGATACGATAGGACACTATGCCCAGGCGGATACTGCGCAATTGCAACGAGCACTCGATGCAGCACCTGGCGCACAGAAAGAGTGGGCCAAAATCGGCCTCGAAGCGCGCTACGGCATACTGATGAATATTGGCAACGAGTTGATTGCCCGGTGCGATGAACTCGGGACCTTACTCGCTCGCGAGGAAGGCAAGACCCAGCCGGAAGGCAGGGGCGAAGTTTACCGTTCGGGCCAGTTTTTTACCTACTACGCCGCCGAGGTGTTGCGCCAGATCGGTGACAATGCCGAATCGGTTCGCGACGGTATCGAAATTGATGTGCGCCGCGAGCCGGTTGGCACCGTCGCGGTAATTTCTCCCTGGAACTTCCCGATGGCCACCGCGGCATGGAAAATAGCCCCGGCGCTTGCCTTTGGCAATGCGGTGATCTGGAAACCGGCGAATCTTGTCCCGGCATCGGCAGTGGCCCTGGCGGGCATCATTTCCAATCAGGCGTTACCCAAAGGCCTGTTTAGCCTGCTGATGGGACCCGGTAGTAGTGTCGGTCAGCAGTTAATCGAGAGCGATAGGGTAAATGCTATCAGTTTCACCGGATCGGTGCCCGTTGGGCGGGGAATTGCCAGATCGGCGGTTGAGAATTTCACCAGGGTACAGCTCGAAATGGGGTCTAAAAATGCACTGGCGATTATGGATGATGCTGATCTCGATACCGCGGTGGCCTGTGCGCTGAACGGGGCTTTCGGCAGCACCGGCCAAAAATGTACTGCTTCGTCACGTCTTGTGGTACAGGATAAAATTCACGATGCTTTTGTCGATCGCCTGGTTGAAGGCGCAAAAGCAATGGTGGTCGGCCATGCGCTTGAGGCAGGAACGCAGATCGGACCGGTCGCCAGCGAATCACAGTTAAATCAAAATCTCCACAATGTTGCACTAGCGAAAAAGGAAGGCGGTGAACTGCAATGCGGAGGAGAACGGGTCGAACGTGCTACCGAGGGCTATTTCATGACACCCGCGGTATTTACCGGTACGCGCAACGACTGGCAGGTCAATCGTGAGGAACTGTTTGCGCCGATGGCCTGCGTGATCAGGGTCAATAGTTACGAAGAAGCGCTGGCAACTGTCAACGACACCCGTTTTGGATTAACAGCCGGCATAGTGACAACCAGTCTTGCGCGTGCGACGCACTTTCGCCGTCACGCGCGAAGTGGCTGCGTGATGGTCAACTTGCCCACCGCGGGTACCGATTACCATGTGCCATTCGGCGGTCGCGGTGAAAGTTCTTATGGTCCCCGCGAGCAAGGCCAATATGCGAAAGAGTTTTATACGCATGTAAAAACCGCCTATATCAGTTCAGGTTCGCCTGCTTAGGGAGTAACCATCATGGGCGAAATCAGCTACCGCATCGACGCATTACAGTACGCTAACTGGTCTGAGAAAATTTTTTGCCAGATGCGCGAGGGGGGTGTCGATGCAGTACACGTGACGATTGCTTACCACGAAAATTTCCGCGAAACCGTCGCTAATATCGAACAATGGAATAGCCGCTTTGAACGCTTTCCGGAGTTGATATTCCAGGGTAAAACCGGCGACGATGTGCGCCTTGCCCGGGAGACCGGCCGCACTGCCATTTTTTATGGCTTCCAGAATCCTTCACCGATGGAAGACGATATACGCCTGGTCGAAATACTGCATACGCTGGGCGCCCGTTTCATGCAACTGACCTATAACAACCAGTCACTTCTGGGTAGCGGTTGTTACGAGGAAAACGATACCGGAATCACGCGCATGGGAAAGGAAGTAATCGAAGAAATGAACCGCGTCGGCCTGGTGGTAGATATGAGTCATTCGGCCGAGCGAACAACACTGGAAGCAATGGAAATCAGCTCGCGGCCGATAGTAATTACCCACGCCAACCCCGGATTCTGGGAACCGGCGTTGCGTAACAAATCGCAGGCGATACTCGAAGGGCTTGTCCAAAGTGGCGGTATGCTCGGGTTCAGCCTGTACCCGCATCACCTGAAAGGCAAAGGTGACTGCAGCTTAGAAAGTTTTTGCGAAATGATCGCCCGCAGCGCCGAGATTATGGGTGTCGATCATATCGGCCTGGGGTCGGACCTGTGCCAGGATCAACCCGATTCGGTGGTTGAGTGGATGCGCGTAGGACGCTGGACGAAGAAAATAGATTACGGTGAGGGGTCGGCAAACAATGCCGGTTTTCCGCCAATGCCCGGCTGGTTTAGCGACAATCGTGATTTCGGTAATATCGAGCAGGGCCTGCTCGATATCGGCTTTAGCGCTGAGGATACCGCGAAAGTGATGGGCAACAACTGGCTGGGATTTTTTGACGCAAACTTTGGTCCTGTTTGAATCGATTTAGAATGAGTAGCACCGAGTTAGATTCCATGCCGCAGGCGGCGAAATTTCGTCGCCCCCCCGAAGTCGTCATGAAACTCGCGCGAATGGGTAGTTTCCATCAAACCCGGCTGTCTTTCATGCGCGTCCTGTTGCGTCGGCTGAAGAAAGAGAAGTGGCATTTTGAACGCAGCTTGTGGGAAATTGGTGCCGATGGATTCGGTCGCGCGGTTTATACCGTAAGCGGCCCCGAACGTGCCTATTCGCTGGTCGCGTTTTCGCACGACCTGCCCGATCATAAGCGTTCCGACCGCGTAATCGCGACTGCGTGGGATGCGACTTTTACGCTGTTCGACGGCGTACCGAAAACTGCCGACCTGGATCGATTGCAACAGGAAGTACCGAAACAGGAAGCCGGGCGAATCAGCGATAGTGAGCTTAGCCTGTCGCGCGCTAACCGCTCGGTACGTTTGTGGCAGCATGTTATCGATAAACTCTCAACGGGACGGCAGCCTGATCGCAACCAGCTAGAAGCGGTCGGTTACCTGGTGCGAACCACGGCAGTCTACGGGTCGGGGAAATTCGGCGCCGCCGATCGGCTGACAATTTGCCAGCGAGCGGAAGTGCGTGGGCCGTTTCAGGCCGAATTGCTATCGGTCTGGTTAATCCGCGCGTTTTCTATCGACCTGGTCGAGCACATCGCCAGGGCTATAGGCGGTGACAGGGCTGTGGCTATTAGCCCTGATTTACGTCGCCGAATTGGTGTTGGCAATGCCACCGGACTGGGTATGGCTCCGTTCCTGATCAACCACCCGGCACTGATCAACAACTGGATGGTGGCGCGCGAGGAAGCCATTGCGCGAGTTCGATCGCTGGGTGATGCAAGTGAAACAGCGATAAATGATTTCAAACATCACTTCGAGTCGGCAAGCTTCAATCTATCGCAATGGTATTCTGAAAACCCGATCCAGATCAAAAAGCTTGAGCAACTGGGTGTCGATCTGGAAAAAATGCGTGCTTATATCGAAACCGAATCCCTGGCTGAAAATCACCCCTGGAATCGCTTTTATCTCTGGGCTGAAGAAAACCTGTCACTCGAAGGACAGGAGCAGTTGGTGTCGCTGATACTAGAGCCCTATGGCGAGCTGGTCGATGAATTAAGCCAGAGCATGGACGCCGACGAACATTTTAGCTTTTTTATCGACGGCTCGATGAGCGTTGGACGCCTGTTGAAAATTATTGATACCCAGTGCGACTGGGCGACCTCGGTGGATTACCAGCTAAAGAAAAATCGCGCACGATTCTGGTACACCTCGGCGGAGAAACTCGAACCGCGGGTGGGCGAACGATTCGATGAACCCGGCGCTGAGTACGAACAGCCGTTATCGATCGGGTATTATATCAAACAGCTTTACCAGGCTCTGAAACATTGGGACCCGGGCCAGTCGATTGCCGATTTTTTACTGATCCACCCGCAACATCGGCATATCGTGCGACGCTTACAAACCCTGGCGACGCACCCCTATTCAGAGATACGCGATAATCTAATAGCGGCCGACATGCTGCCAATCGACCTGTTGCGATGCAAACTGTCATTTTTTGGCGCCTGCAAATTTGACCCGCGCTCGGATCGTTGGGTGCGAATTTGCATGTACCAGGATGCACCTTACCCGCACGAAATGCTGGCGATGGGCAGGTGAAAATAAAGGTCACGCTTGCCGAGGTCGAGTCTTATGTGCGCAAGGCATCGCAGGCGACTGGCCTTGGCTGGGGCTTTGCCGAGGAAGCCGGCAAAGCGGCACGTTGGCTGGCGGCTTTCGATTTACCCGGTCCTGAAATTGCCCTTGCACATCTACAGCAACTCGATGGCAAGGACTATAAAAAATACTTCCCGGCGAATATCGATGCCCGATGGCGGGCCAATGGCGATTACCTGTGCCCCATTGTCAGCGGAGCCGCACTGGCTGATCGAGCTGGTCAATTGTTAACCGGAATGGAATTCAATCTTGGCGAAATCGCCTACCCGTTACTACTGGTCGCCACTATCGGTCAGGCCGCGAGGTGCCACAAGACCAGCTTTACGGTGAGTTGGGGTGAAATTCGGGTCAACTGTTATGAAAATGGTATTCGCATAGAGGGCAATCGGGATGATCTACTATTGGCGCGCGCAAATTCGGCCAACTGTCGGCACAACAGTACTGATAACATGCCACAGCAACTGCCTTCAACCCTGGCCTACTCGGTAGAGCCGGGCATCTGGAGCGCTATTGACAAACTGGCCTTCAAAACTTACGCGCCGGCTACCGCTGAATCACGCGCCGGGGCAGGTGCGGGCTTGACGGACAATGACTAGTAGTGGTTTCATGGTCCTCTGAACGAATATTGATAATTAAGGAGAAGCAAATGCCCTGGTGGGGTTGGATAATTTTTGGTGCTTTACTGCTAGGCTCGGAGTTAATGTTTATCGACGCAGCGTTCTACCTGGTGTTTATCGGCCTGGCCGCCATTATAACCGGTCTGGTGGGTCTTTCAGGCATGAACCTTGAATACTGGGTCCAGTGGATACTGTTCGCCGGCCTGTCGTTAGTGGCGATGGTCCTGTTTCGCGAACAACTGTACAAAAAACTTCGCGGTGGCAATAGTGCTGGCTATCAGACCGGTCCTGCCGGCGAAACAATCAAGCTGGATCAAAGCCTGGCGCCCGGTGACAGCGGTCGATTCTCGTATCGGGGTACTACATGGACGATAATGAACATGGGTACCGAGGTCATGAGCGACGGCGAAAACGTGCGTATCCACAGTGTCGATGGCCTGACCCTGAAGATAGAAAAATTACCCGGTGGACCCGATTGATTCAGACCTTGCTATCGGTACATTAGGAGGGAGAAATAGAAATGATATTTTATCAGAATGTAACTTTTTGGGTGGCTATCACGGTCGCGATTATTGCGATCATCATTATCGCCAAGACCGCGGTCGTGGTTCCGCAACAGAGCGCCTACGTCGTAGAAAGCCTGGGCAAGTACAGCCGCACGTTACGTGCCGGGTTTCATATACTGGTTCCCTTTTTTGAGAGGGCTGCCTACAAACACAGTCTCAAGGAACTGGCGTTTGATATCCCCGAGCAAATTTGTATTACCAGGGATAACGTACAGGTCGGTGTTGACGGAGTGTTATACCTGCAGATACTCGACCCGGAACGGGCTTCATACGGGATTACCGATTACGCCTTTGCTATTTCACAGCTAGCGCAAACCACCCTGCGTAGCGAAATCGGCAAGATAGACCTGGACCGTACCTTCGAAGAACGCTCATCGATCAATAGCAACGTGGTTGCCGAACTGGATAAGGCTTCTGATCCCTGGGGTGTGAAAGTATTACGATACGAAATCAAAAATATCAACCCCCCCGCCGATGTGCTCGGGGCGATGGAAAAGCAAATGCGTGCCGAGCGAGAAAAACGTGCGGTGATATTAACCTCAGAAGGCGAGCGCGACGCCAAGATTAACGAGGCCGAAGGCGAAAAACAGCAGGTGATCAAGCAGTCCGAAGCGGTTAAACAGCAGCAGATTAACGAGGCCGAGGGTGAGGCTGCGGCGATCCTGGCGATTGCTAACGCGACAGCCGAAGGCCTCAGTCGGGTAGCCAAATCGCTCAACGAGGAAGGCGGCGAATCGGCGATGCAACTTCGCGTTGCCGAGGATTACCTGGAACAGTTCGGCAACATTGCCAAACAGGCCAATACGCTAGTGGTGCCGGCTAACCTGGCCGATATTTCGTCGATGATTTCCCTGGCGACCAATATCATCAAGAAGGACTCGAAAAGCAGTTCGGTATAGTCCTTGTCTGATCAATTTAAACCGAAGAACTCGAACTTCGAACAACGGTTGATCGATAGTTTTAATCGGCAAACCGCGATGAAAACTGTCGGCGCTTCGATCATGCAGGTCAGTGCGGGTGAAGTCTCAATCCAGTTTCCATTTCACCCGGATTTGACCCAGCAACACGGGTTTATCCATGCAGGAATAGTCTCTACCGTGCTCGACAGCGCCTGTGGTTATGCGGCATTTTCGTTGATGCCGGAGGATGCGGCAGTATTGACGATAGAATTCAAGATTAATTTATTATCACCGGCCGAGGGCGAGTGGTTCGAGGCAATCGGCCAGGTGAAGAAACCCGGGCGCAATATCACGGTTACCGAAGGCGAGCTTTATGCTCACCAGGGTGACACAAAAAAACTGGTTGCGAGCATGGTGGGCACAATGATGGCAGTTTATGATCGCGATCATATCCAGGATTAGCAGCCAAAAGTGTAACCGATGAATACCTACCGTTCGCCCAAAATTGAAGTTCGCAGTAATACCCTGAGTGGACAGGGAGTGGTTGCAATCGAGGCTATTGAGCAAGACGAAATAGTTGCGATTAAGTCTGGTCATATTGTCACGCGCGAGGGACTGAAACGAATTAACGACGAGGTAGGAGATTTTGCGCTGCAAATCGATGACGATTTTTACCTCACCCCGGGTAGTCTCGAAGAGGTTGCCGATATGAGCGTGTTAATCAATCATTCCTGTGATCCGAATGTCGGCTTCCTCGGCCAGGTAACCTACGTCGCGATGCGTGAAATCAGCGCCGGTGAAGAACTGTGCCACGACTATTCGATGGAGCGTTCGGACGACTACTTTCTCGAATGCCGCTGTGGCAGCCCGTTGTGTCGGCATCAGGTGACCGGCGATGACTGGAAATTACCCGAACTTCAGTCGCGCTATGGACAGTATTTCTCCATTTATCTTTTGAAAAAAATCGATGCCATGCGACTTTAACCTGATCATTTTCGATTGCGACGGGGTGTTAGTTGATAGCGAACGGATCGCAAATGCAGTATTTGCGAAAGTACTCGAAGATGAATGTGGGCTCCAGTTTTCTTTAGAGCAGATGTTTGATCGTTTTGTAGGGCGCTCGCAAGCCCAGTGCCTGCAGATTGTCGAAGACCTGACCGGCAAGCCCCCACCACCAGGGCTTGCCGATCGGTATAAGCGAGAGATCAACCTGGCACTGGAAAATAAGGTAGAAGCTGTAAACGGAATTGAGTCCGTATTACAGGACATCGATCTGCCCTATTGTGTTGCCTCGAGTGGTTCACACGATAAAATGAAAACCACGCTTGGCAAGACCGGGCTGGCAAAATATTTCAACGCCAACATCTTTAGCAGCTCCGAGGTGGTGCAAGGAAAACCGCATCCCGATATCTACCTGTATGCCGCCGAATCAATGGGAGTAGCCGAACCAGCCCGTTGCCTGGTCATCGAAGACAGCCCGGTTGGTGTCAGGGGTGCGATTGCAGCCGGTATGACGGTGTTCGGCTACGCTGAATTAATGAAGGCGGACAAGTTACGCGCCGCAGGTGCACATCTAACATTTGACAAGATGGGAAATCTGTTCCCATTAATTAACGGCTACCTTAAAGATAGGACCTGATAGCATGGTTTTCGTCAACAAAAAAGGCTAAAATGCGCGCCCTTTTGCTTATCATGGTCGGTACTCCCAAAAGGAGCGCCCAATATGAATTTCAATAAACGTTTCGATGTGATTGTAGTCGGCGGCGGACATGCGGGTACCGAAGCCGCGCTAGCGGCTGCGCGCATGGGTGTGAGCACTTTGCTGCTGACCCATAGCATTGAAACCCTGGGTCAAATGAGCTGTAATCCCGCTATTGGCGGTATTGGCAAGGGCCATCTGGTGAAAGAAATTGATGCACTGGGTGGGGAAATGGCGCTCGCGGCCGACAAGGCAGGTATTCAGTTTCGCATTCTAAATCGACGCAAGGGCCCCGCGGTTCGGGCCACGCGCGCCCAGGCCGACCGTCAGTTATATCGGGTTGCGATTCGGGAAAAACTCGAAAACCAGCCGAATTTGTCAATTTTTCAGCAGCCAGTAACCGATTTAATCGAAAATGGTGATCGCATCGAAGGCGTTGTCACGCAAATGGGTGTTAAGTTCTATGCGCCGACAGTAGTACTAACGGTAGGTACTTTCCTCGATGGCAGGATACATATTGGCGATGCTAATTACAGCGGTGGTCGCGCGGGTGATCCACCCGCCTCATCACTCGCACTAAGATTGCGCGAAAGACCATTTCGAATCGGTCGTTTAAAGACCGGCACACCGCCGCGTATCGATCGTAAAACGATCGATTTCAGTGTCCTGCAGGAGCAGCCGGGCGATGATCCATTGCCGGTGTTTTCGACCATGGGTTCGCTCGATCTGCACCCCCGCCAGGTGAGCTGTCATATCACTCACACTAACGAGGTTACGCACGAAATTATCCGTGACAGTCTGCATCGTTCGCCACTCTATAATGGCAAAATAGATGGTGTTGGCCCACGCTACTGCCCTTCTATCGAAGACAAGGTGGTGCGCTTTGCCGATAAGGCTTCACATCAGGTTTTTGTCGAGCCCGAGGGCCTGGATTTATGCGAGGTATACCCGAATGGTATATCCACCAGCCTGCCCTTCGACGTTCAGCAAGCGCTGGTAAATAGTATGCGTGGTTTTGAGCGGGCTCATATCACGCGACCCGGCTATGCGATCGAATACGATTATTTTGACCCTCGTGATTTGCGAACAACGCTCGAAACCAGCTTTATTCGCGGGCTGTATTTTGCGGGCCAGATTAATGGCACTACCGGTTATGAAGAGGCTGCCGCCCAGGGATTGATCGCCGGCGCGAATGCTGCTGCGATGGTGCAGGATAAAGAATCACTGACTCCATCCAGATCGCAGGCCTATATGGGCGTACTGGTTGACGACCTGATCACGCGAGGTACCAAAGAACCTTATCGCATGTTCACCTCGCGCGCCGAATATCGCCTGATGCTGCGCGAAGACAATGCCGATTTACGGCTCACCGAAATTGGTCGCAAACTGGGCCTGGTAGACGATGCGCGCTGGCAGGTTTTCGAGGCGTATCGGGAGCAACTCGAAGGTCTCAATCAAAGATTGAATGATCAATGGGTACATCCGCAAAGCAAAGCTGCGGACACGCTTGCTGCGACTCTGCAAAATCCGATTACGCGGGAGTATCGGATGTCGGATATTCTGCGACGCCCTGAAATTGCAATCGACCACTTGATGCCATTCATCGAAGATGCCACGGTCTATAGTGACCGGGTACGCGCACAGGCCGAAATTAATGGCAAGTACGCAGGCTACCTGTCGAGACAACAACAGGAAATCGACAAGGCAAATAGTCATGAACAATCCCTGCTGCCGGAATCTCTCGATTATGCCGAGGTGCACGGTTTGTCGAACGAAGTGTGCCAGAAATTACAGGACCATCGTCCTGCCACCATCGGTCAGGCGGGCCGCATCTCGGGAGTCACACCCGCAGCTATTTCTCTATTACTGGTTCATTTGAAGCGCCACCAACCCGGTCAACGCGAAATTCAGAAGTCGGCTTGAAATTAACTAACCAACTAGAAAAAGGGTTGGTCGACATCGGTCTGTTTCTGCGGGATTCCCAGTTGAATCGATTGCTCGACTATTTGGCGCTGCTGGCCAAGTGGAACAAGACCTATAACCTGACCGCGATCAGCGATCCGGAAAAGATGCTTTATTACCATCTGCTCGATAGCCTGGCGATTCATGATTGGATTGCGCCCGGCCAGTCTGCGCTGGATGTTGGTAGTGGCGCTGGATTACCCGGTGTGCCATTAGCGATAGCCCTGCCCGGCTCGAAATGGACACTGCTGGACAGCAATGGCAAGAAAACGCGCTTTCTGCAGCAGGTGCTGGCGTTTTGCGCTGTCGACAATGCCGTGGTTGTGAAGTCGAGAGTTGAAGACTATCATGCCGCGGAGCCGTTCGATATCATAGTTAGTCGAGCCTTCACTTCGCTGGCCAGATTTACCGATAGTGTCGCACACCTGTGCCGGTCAGAGACGCTAATGTTGTCGATGAAGGCGGGCCTCAGCGAAGACGAGGCAGGAGCATTGAATGGCAAAAGATTTTCGATGCAGGAGACCGAAATACAGGTTCCGGGCGTTAGCGAAAATAGAAGCCTGGTGAGCATAAAACTTAAACAATCATGACTAAGATTATTACCATAGCCAATCAGAAGGGCGGTGTCGGCAAGACTACCACAACGGTGAACCTGGCCGCGGCATTGGCTGCGACTAAAAGGCGTGTACTGTTAATCGACATGGATCCGCAGGGCAATGCGACGATGGGCAGCGGTGTCGATAAAAACAGCCTCAGGCTCAGCGTATGTGATGTGTTACTCGGCGATTGTAGCGTGGCTGAAGCGTTGATCTCGCTGCCCGAAGTGGGATTCGATATCTTACCCGCAAATGCAGACCTGACTGCGGCCGAAGTTCAGTTGATGAATCGCATTGGCCGTGAAAAACAGCTGGCATTGGCGATTGGCCCGGTAGTCAGTGGATACGACTATGTATTGATCGATTGCCCGCCGTCGTTGAACATGTTGACGGTGAATGCACTGGTTGCCGCGAATGGCGTTGTGATCCCGATGCAATGTGAATACTACGCTCTCGAAGGCTTGTCTTCGCTACTCGATACTATCGACCAGATTCGCATTAGTGTTAACCCGGATATCAAGCTTGAGGGGTTGTTGCGCACTATGTATGACCCGCGAAATAACCTTTCCAACGATGTGTCCTCCGAACTGGTCGAGCATTTTGGCGAGAAGGTTTACCGAACTGTAATACCGCGCAATGTGCGCCTCGCTGAGGCACCTAGCCACGGGCAGCCGATATTGCAATACGAAAAATCCTCGCGGGGTTCGATGGCATACCTGGCGCTTGCCGGGGAGGTCTTGCGACGCGATGCGAAGCAAGATCATTACCTTAGCTGATAAATACGATGAAAAGAAAGCGACTGGGTAGAGGGCTGGGTTCATTAATCGGTAATATCGACGAAGTGATGCAGGCCAGTGAGCAGGACCACAACAACGGCCTGAGCGAGCTCGATATCGACCGCATCCAGCGTGGAAAATTTCAGCCGCGCCAGCACTTCGACCAACAGTCCTTGCAGGAACTGGCCGACTCGATACGATCACAGGGTATCGTGCAACCGATTGTGGTACGACCCGAGGCCGGTCATTTCGAATTAATTGCCGGCGAACGCCGTTGGCGTGCCGCGCAAATAGCCGGTCTGCAAAAGATTCCAGCGGTCATTCGCGATCTCGACAGTAGCGCTGCTGCCCTGGTCAGTTTAATAGAGAATATTCAACGCGAAGACCTGAATCCACTCGAGGAATCACAGGCATTGATGCGTCTGATCGAAGAATTCGAGCTGACCCATCAGCAGGTTGCGGATTCGGTGGGGCGGTCACGGGCATCGGTAACTAACCTGTTGCGTTTACTCGACCTGGCTGATCCGGTCAAAGACCTGGTCAATCGCGGTCTGCTCAATATGGGCCACGCACGTGCGCTGCTCGGCCTGATTCGGCATGATCAAATCGAAGTCGCCAATTTAGTAGTTAAGCGGGGCTTATCGGTGCGCGAAACCGAAGCGCTGGTAAAGCTGAAACTGAAAGGTGGTTCGCCAAAAAAACCGGCGGAAACACAGTCCGACCCGGACATCAGGCGGCTGGAAACCAGTATCGGCGAAAAACTCGGTGCCGCGGTAAAAATCAGAACAGGAAAACAGGGCTCGGGGCAGCTCATTATCAGTTTTCATAACAGCGATGAGCTGGACGGAATTCTCCAACATCTGTCCCCGTAAAGCGGCGACATTCGGTGATTGATTATTGAAGTTTAACTATTTATACTCTGCATCCGCTTTGACGGGTGGCTAAATTTTAAGAATCAAATTCACCCGATAAAGGTATGAAAAACCAACTATTACAACCACTGCTGGTGCAGTATACAATCGGCGGAATTTATCTGTTCGGGGTTGTAATCTGGAACGATAATGTCATGCTATCGGCACTAGTGGGTTGCATGGCCTGCCTGGTACCCAATACTTACCACAGTATTCGGATGCTAAAGCAGATTGAAAATAATAATGCGGTGCAGTGGTTAGGCTATGCGTACCGATCCGAGTTTGTAAAATGGTTGATGACAGGCATGATTTTTATGCTCGCATTCACCGCAAACTATGATTGGGATCCAGTAGTATTGTTTGCTGGATACATTCTGATTCATATAACCAGTTGGTTTGTTCCGCCTGGTTTAACAGGTAATTGATCGACGATGTCTTACGAAAATTCGGGCGAATACATCAAGCACCATTTGACCAACCTGGTCTATGGTCAGCACCCCGATGGAAGCTGGGGATTCGCCCACGGTGTCGAACAGATCAAGGAAATGGGGTTCTGGTCGATTAATGTTGACTCGATGTTCTTTTCCATCGGCCTCGGTTGTTTCTTCTTGTGGATCTTCCGCAGGGCCGCCAAAAAAGCCTCCACCGATGCGCCGACCGGGCTGCAAAATTTTATCGAAATGATGATCGAATTTGTTGACGACTCGGTTCGTAGTTCTTTTACCGGTAGAAATCCACTCATCGCGCCGCTGGCACTGACTATTTTTGTGTGGATATTCCTGATGAATTTCATGGATTTACTCGCTGTCGACCATATTCCCGGCCTCGCCAGCTTACTTGGCGTGCCCTATCTGAAAATAGTACCAACCACCGATCCAAATATTACCTTCGGGTTATCACTTTCTGTATTTGCGCTGGTTATTTATTACAGTATCAAGATGAAAGGACCTGGCGGCTTTTTCGCCGAACTCGCGTTTCATCCGTTTCCAAAATTTATGATGCCGATCAATCTACTGCTCGAAGGCGTGACATTAATAGCCAAACCTATATCGCTGGCTTTACGTCTATTCGGTAATTTGTATGCAGGCGAAATGATATTCATCCTGATAGCATTAATGTACAGCGGTGGCTGGGCACTGGGTTTATTCGGTGGATTTTTACAATTGGGCTGGGCGTTATTCCATATCCTGATCATTACCTTGCAGGCGTTTATTTTTATGACGCTGACCATCGTGTATCTGGATATGGCGTCGCAAACGGATCATTAACTTTTTACACACTATCTAACTAGGAGATAATCATGGAAACAGCTTTGCTATATATCGCGGGCGCTTTAATGATGGGCATGGGCGCACTCGGTGCGGCAGTCGGTATCGGAATTCTGGGTGGTCGCTTTCTTGAAGGCGCGGCGCGCCAGCCCGAGCTGATCCCGTTACTGCGTATCCAGTTCTTTATCATGATGGGCCTGGTCGACGCGATACCGATGATCGCGGTCGGTATCGCGATGTACGTCATGTTTGCGGTGGTGGGTGCCTAGGCACCTGGTTAAAACTAGAGCGAGGACTGCGATATGAATTTCAATGCTACGTTGATAGGACAATCGATCACATTTATCGTGTTTGTCTGGTTCTGCATGAAATATATATGGCCGCCACTGCTGGCGGTGCTGGAAGAACGCAACGCCAGGATATCTGATGGACTTGCAGCCGCCGAGAAGGGTCAAAAAGACCTCGAAGACGCACAGTCGAAAGTCAGTGACAGCCTGAAAGACGCCAAACAGCAGGCGCAGGAAATCATTAACCAGGCGCAAAAACGTGCCAATGAAATCGTTGACGAGTCGAAAGATATTGCACGTGACGAGGCGGAGAAAATAAAGATCGCCGCATCATCAGATATCGATCAGCAGATCAACAGTGCGCGTGAGCAATTACGCAAGGAAGTTTCTAGTATTGCACTAGCCGGGACGGCGCAGATTCTCAAGCGTGAAATCGATGCCGATACGCATGCCGCGGTACTCGATGAGCTGGTTGCCCAGATTTAGGCCTTAAGTCATGTCTGATCTCGACACAGCAGCCAGGCCTTATGCGAAAGCCATATTTGAACTGGCATCCGCGGAAGGTAATTTACAGCACTGGGGCGATAGCTTGCAGGTGGCCGCGGTAGTCGCGTCCGATGCTGATATGCAGGCAATGTTCGCACTACCCTCGATGCTCGCTAACCAGCATAGTGAACTTTTTTTATCGGTAGTTTCGGGAATCAAGGATGCTCCCAAAATGAGCGCAGATTTTAAAAACCTGATTGCCCTGCTGGCGCAAAATGGTCGACTGTCGGCGTTACCGTCGATTGCTACCACCTTCGAGTCACTGAAACAGGAAGCCGAAGGCAAGATCGAAGTTGTGATCAGGACTGCACAGAAATTAACCGCCAAACAACAATCTGCAATGGCGAAAAGTTTAGCCAAAAAGCTGGGCAAGGAAATAAATATCACTACCGAGATTGATGAAACATTGATGGCCGGCGCAATTATACGGGCGGGCGATATGGTTATCGATGGATCGGCTAAAGGCCGCCTCGATAAGCTGACAACGGTGCTTAGCAAATAGTACTCAATTAATAACAGATTTTTTATGATTACGGGATAACGCAATGCAACTTAATCCTTCAGAAATAAGCGAACTTATTAAAGATCGCATCAAGAACTTTGAAACTGCTGCCGAAGCGAGAACAGAGGGTACTGTTGTCAGTTTGATGGACGGTATTGCACGCATACACGGTCTCGCCGATGTCATGTCAGGCGAAATGATCGAATTTCCGGGTGACACCTACGGCATGGCGCTAAATCTCGAAAGAGATTCAGTCGGTGCGGTAATTCTGGGTGCCTATGGACATATATCAGAAGGTGATACCGCCAAATGTACCGGCCGTATCCTGGAAGTCCCAGTCGGCGAACAGCTACTCGGTCGCGTGGTCAATTCACTGGGTGAGCCGATCGATGGTAAGGGTGCGATAAAAACCAAAAATTTTATGCCAATCGAGCGTATCGCGCCGGGGGTTATTCAGCGCCAGTCGGTAGATCAGCCAGTGCAAAGTGGTCTGAAGGCTATCGACGCAATGGTCCCGGTTGGTCGTGGGCAACGCGAGTTGATTATAGGCGATCGCCAGACCGGTAAATCTGCGCTAGCGATCGATGCGATCATCAACCAGAAGGGTACCGGTATTAAATGTGTTTACGTAGGCATCGGCCAGAAAGCTTCGACTATTGCCAATGTTGTGCGCAAGCTCGAAGAACATGGAGCGATGGAACATACCATCGTCGTCGCCGCGAATGCCTCCGATTCGGCGGCATTGCAGTACATTGCGCCCTACTCGGGCTGTACCATGGGAGAATACTTTCGCGACAAGGGTGAAGACGCATTAATTATTTATGACGATCTGACCAAGCAGGCCTGGGCTTATCGCCAGGTTTCACTGCTGCTGCGTCGTCCTCCTGGGCGCGAGGCTTATCCGGGTGATGTTTTCTACCTGCACTCGCGTTTACTCGAACGTGCCGCGCGCATCAATGCAGACTGCGTGGAAAAATATACCAACGGCAAGGTGAAGGGTAAAACCGGATCGCTAACCGCATTACCGATTATCGAAACCCAGGGTGGCGATGTGTCGGCCTTCGTACCAACCAATGTTATCTCGATCACCGACGGTCAGATATTTCTCGAGTCAGATTTGTTCAACGCCGGTATCCGCCCGGCGATTAACGCGGGCCTGTCGGTTTCGCGGGTCGGCGGTTCGGCACAGACCAAGATTATCAAGAAACTCGGTGGTGGCGTGCGACTGGCACTGGCACAGTATCGTGAACTGGCAGCATTTTCGCAGTTTGCCTCCGACCTCGACGAAGCCACGCGCAAGCAACTGGAACGCGGTCAGCGCGTGACCGAGTTAATGAAGCAAAAACAATATGCGCCTTTATCCGTTGCCGAGATGGGAATTTCCCTGTATGCGGCTAACGAAGGCTATCTTGACGATGTTGATCTGAAAAAAGTTGTAACCTTCGAAGAGGCGATGCACGCGCATATTAAATCGAAAAATAGTGACCTGCTGGATTCTATCAATGCCGATGGTGACTATAACGATGAAATCGCGGCCAAAATTGGCGCGGCTATCGAAGATTTTAAGGCTAACGGCGTCTACTAAAAACTAACAGTGATTATCAAGAGTACTAACTAATGGCTGGTGGTAAAGAGATAAAGACCAAGATCACGAGTGTTCAAAACACTCGAAAGATCACCAAGGCCATGGAAATGGTGGCGGCAAGCAAAATGCGTCGTGCCCAGGATCAAATGTTTGCGACCCGACCCTATGCGCAAAGAATCGCCACCGTGGTTGGCCATGTTGCCAGCTCACATCCGGAATACAAGCATCCATTCCTGATCGACAGGCCGGTGAAGCGTGCCGGCATTATCGCAATCTCGACCGATCGCGGCCTCTGTGGTGGCCTGAATACAAACCTGTTCAAAAAGTCGCTGAATAAAATTGGCGAGCTCGATGAACAAGGTATAGAAATTGAAGTCGTCACCTTTGGCAACAAGGCGCTCAGTTTTTATAAACGCATTGGTGCCAAGGTCGTTGCCGAGGCCAGTCATATCGGCGACAGGCCGGAAATGGCCGCGATTATCGGCCCGGTACAGGCGATGCTGAAAAGTTATGCCGATGGAAACATTGACGTGATTTACCTGGTTAGCAATGAGTTCGTCAATACCATGACGCAGGAGCCAATAATCGCTCAGCTGGTTCCGGTTGTGCCTTCGCAAGACGATGAACTGAAGCATCACTGGGATTACATCTACGAGCCTGGCTCCAAAGAAGTGCTCGACAGTGTGCTCGATCGTTATATCGAGTCGCTGGTGTACCAGGGCGTGGTCGAAAATGTTGCCTGTGAAATGGCCGCCCGTATGTTGGCGATGAAGAACGCGACCGATAACGCCGGCGATATGATCGACGAGCTTCAATTAATTTACAATCGCGAACGTCAGGCGAGTATCACTCAGGAAATCAGTGAAATCGTTGGTGGCGCGGCCGCGGTTTAAAATAAATATGTTTAGAATTATCAAGAGGATTGACACATGAGTACAGGTAACATCGTGGAAGTAATCGGCGCTGTCGTCGACGTAGAGTTCCCTCGAGACTCGGTTCCCAAAGTTTACGATGCGCTTAACATAGCCGCTGCGGATAACCTGACGCTGGAAGTCCAGCAACAGTTGGGCGATGGCATAGTACGAACTATTGCCATGGGTGCTTCCGAAGGCTTGCGCCGGGGCCTGGAAGTCTCTAACACCGGGCAACCGATTACGGTACCGGTAGGGCAGCAGACTTTGGGGCGTATTATGGACGTGTTGGGCGCCCCAATCGACGAAAAAGGTGATATTGGCGAAGAAAAGCGTATGCCGATTCATCGCACATCACCCAGTTATGACGAGCAGGCGACTGCTACCGAGATTCTTGAAACAGGAATCAAGGTTATCGACCTGGTCATGCCGATTGTTAAAGGCGGCAAGATTGGACTGTTCGGTGGTGCCGGTGTTGGCAAGACCGTTACGCTGATGGAATTGATTCGTAATATTGCGGTAGAGCATTCGGGTTTCTCGGTATTTGCCGGTGTCGGTGAAAGAACTCGTGAAGGTAACGACTTTTACCACGAGATGACCGATGGCGGCGTACTCGACAAGGTGGCACTGGTCTACGGCCAGATGAATGAGCCGCCCGGGAATCGTCTGCGCGTGGCCCTGTCGGGCCTAACCATGGCCGAGCACTTCCGCGATGAAGGTCGCGATGTACTGATGTTCGTGGACAACATTTACCGCTATACCCTGGCGGGTACCGAGGTATCAGCCCTGTTGGGCCGTATGCCTTCGGCGGTTGGTTATCAGCCTACCCTGGCCGAAGAAATGGGCGTCCTGCAAGAGCGTATTACTTCAACTAAAACCGGCTCTATTACTTCTTTCCAGGCGGTTTATGTACCGGCTGACGATTTAACCGATCCATCACCAGCCACCACTTTTGCGCACCTTGACGCGACGTTGGTATTGTCCCGGCAGGTCGCGGAGCTCGGGATCTACCCCGCGGTTGATCCACTCGACTCGACTTCGCGTATTCTCGACCCGAACGTTGTCGGTAGTGAGCATTATGATACTGCCCGTGAAGTTCAGGGAACCCTGCAACGCTATAAAGAGTTGAAGGACATCATTGCAATTCTCGGCATGGACGAATTGTCAGAAGAAGACAAACTGGTGGTTACCCGTGCTCGAAAGATGCAACGCTTTCTTTCGCAGCCGTTCTTCGTTGCGGAAGTATTTACCGGTTCACCCGGGAAATATGTTTCGTTGAAAGACACCATTGCCGGGTTCAAGGGAATTCTGAATGGTGATCTTGACCAGTATCCCGAGCAGGCGTTTTACATGGTCGGCGGAATCGAAGAAGTCGCCGAAAAAGCCAAAGATCTATAAGGAACGGGGATGGCTACTACCATAAAGGTTGATATCGTAAGTGCCGAAGAGCAGATATTCTCGGGCGAAGCGCAAATGGTATTTGCGCCCGCGGTGATGGGAGAAGTCGGTATCGCGCCGCGCCATACACCGCTCATTTCGCCATTGAAACCGGGTGAAGTGCGACTCGATATGGGCGATGGTAAGGAAGAGTTTTTCTTTATATCCGGCGGCATCCTCGAGGTACAACCCCATATGGTAACGGTACTTTCAGATACTGCGATTCGCGCCAAAGATCTAAACGAGGCGGCGGCGCTGGAAGCACAGAAACGCGCCGAAGCTGCGTTACAGGATCAGAAATCAGACCTTGATGTTGCCAGGGCGAAAGCAGAACTTGCCGCTGCCGCCGCGCAAATTGCCGCGATCAAAAAGCTGCGAAAGAAATAAACTGGGCACTCGTAGGCGGGAATATCAATATTTTAGCAGTACAAAATCCAAAAGGGGACGCTTCGTCTCCTTTTTTTTGAAGGTTGGTTTACAATAGTACTACTTTTATAATCAGGAAGGACATAGAGCGATATGCCGCTTAGCATTATCATTCTCGCCGCGGGACAGGGAGTCCGCATGAAATCTTCGCAACCCAAGGTTATGCATGCGCTCGCCGGCAAGCCGATGTTGCAGCATGTCGTGGATACCAGCCTGGCTTTAGAGCCCGAGCAAACTATAGTGGTAGTCGGACACCAGTCGGACCAGGTTCGAAGCCTGGTGCACGATCAGGGCCTGGAGTTTGTCGAGCAAAGCGATCAACTGGGCACAGGACACGCGGTTGCCCAATGCCTGCCCGACCTGAACAAGGGTAATGATGTACTCGTGTTATATGGTGATGTGCCACTGATCTCGGTCGATACTATCCGTTCCCTGGTTGATATGGCAGATGACAGCACGGTAAACATCCTGAGCTTTCTACCGAAAAATTCACAAGGTTATGGCCGTATCCTGCGCTCTGCGGATGGTAACGTCGAGGCTATCGTCGAAGAAAAAGATACCTCTGACGAGCAAAAAAAGATTCGTGAATCGAATTCGGGCATATTATTTATCGACGGCAATAAGATCGGGGACCTGGTTCGGAATCTCGACAATAATAATGTCCAGGGTGAATATCTATTGACCGATGTGGTAAAGCACAGCGTGCAACAGGGGCTGAAGGTAACTGCGATTATTTGTCCCGAAAATGAAGAGGTCTACGGCGTCAATAATCAGGCCCAACTGGCCCAGGTAGAGAAAATTTATCGACGCAGACAGGCAAATAAATTAATGCGTGAGGGTGTTAAATTATACGATCCCGCCCGTATCGATGTGCGTGGCAATCTAAACGTAGGAACCGATGTTGAAATCGATATTAACTGCATTTTCGAGGGCGATGTTTCATTATCGGACGGGGTAAAAATCGGTGCGAACTGCGTGATCCGGAATACCTCGATAGGCAGTGACAGTATTGTTCTACCAATGTCTTCAATCGATGAGGCGATGATAGGTAAGCGGGTATCGATAGGCCCGTTTGCCAGAATCCGGCCGGGCACCGAGTGTGCGGACGAGGTAAAAATCGGTAATTTTGTCGAGGCCAAAAAAGCTAAAATCGGGGTTGGCAGCAAGGTTAACCACTTGAGTTATGTTGGTGACGCCGAGGTGGGCGCGTCAGTCAATATCGGTGCCGGAACAATCACCTGTAATTATGACGGGGTAAACAAATTCAAAACCATCATTGAAGACGGTGTGTTTATCGGCTCGAATACGCAACTGGTCGCACCCGTTAAAATCGCACGCGGTGCCACGATAGGCGCGGGATCGACCATCACCAGCGATACACCAGCAGACAAGCTAACCCTGTCGAGATCTAAGCAGGTTACGATTGATGCCTGGAAGAAGCCGGTCAGAAAAAAATAGGAACTAGCCTTATGTGTGGGATTGTAGGTGCTTTAGCGCAAAGGGACGTGACTTCGATATTGCTGGAAGGACTGCGGCGACTCGAATACCGTGGCTATGATTCTGCTGGCATTGCGGTTATTGATGAGCAAAAACTGGATCGTTTCCGGGCCCTGGGTAAGGTGCAGAAGCTGGCGGATCGGGTGCCCGAAAACCAGGCCGGGAAAATAGGTATCGCGCATACTCGTTGGGCAACTCATGGCGAACCTTCCGAAAATAATGCCCACCCACATTTTTCCCGAAATCACATCGCCGTGGTACATAACGGCATCATTGAAAACTACAGGGAAATTCGCGAAAAATTGCTTGCCGCAGGCTACCAGTTTGACTCCGAAACCGACACAGAGGCGGTTGCCCACCTGGTTGAAAGCCTATACAAAGATGACCTGCTGGAAGCGGTAAAACAGGCGGTTAGTCAGCTCAAAGGTGCATTTGCGTTAGCCATAATCGCTACCGACGACCCGCATACACTGGTGGCCTGTCGACAGGGCTGCCCGCTGGTAGTGGGTGTCGGTGTCCAGGAAAACTTTATCGCCTCCGATGTATCAGCATTATTACCGGTTACCAGCCGATTCATCTATCTGGATGAAGGCGATATGGTTGTTCTGAATAAAATTGATTATCAGTTATATGATGTCGCTGGAGAGCCAAAGGTCCTCGAGATCAAACAAAGCGAACTGAGTGCCGATTCAGCCCTTAAAGGCAATTATCGCCACTATATGCTGAAGGAAATCCATGATCAGACCCAGTCGGTTGGAGATTGCCTGGAAGGTCGTATCAGTTCAACCGATATTCTCGATTCGGTATTCGGAATCGATTCAGAAAAAATATTCAGCCAGGTAAAAAACGTTCAGATTGTCGCCTGCGGCACCAGTTATCACGCCGGCTACGTGGCCAAATACTGGATCGAAGAATTACTCGATCTGCCCTGCCAGGTAGAGGTTGCGAGCGAGTTTAGATACAGGCAGTCAGCTATCCCCGAGAACACCTTGTTTGTCACCCTGTCGCAATCAGGAGAAACCGCCGACACGCTGGCGGCGCTTCGAAATATTTCTTCACAGAATTACTGTGGTTCACTGAGCATCTGTAATGTGCCCGAGTCTTCGCTGGTTCGCGAGTCGAGCATGGTATTGATGACCCGTGCCGGTACTGAAATCGGGGTTGCATCGACCAAAGCATTTACCACCCAACTGGTATCGATGTTGATGCTGGCGATTGCCATCGGCAAGAGCCAGGGACTGGATAAAGCCTTAATCACCTCGATCGTGCAGGAACTAACCGAACTGCCGGGCCAGATTGATAAATTACTCAAACTGGATGCGCAGATCAAAATAATTGCCGAAGACTTTGTCGACAAGCAACACGCGTTATTTCTGGGCAGAGGCGGGCATTATCCAATCGCGATGGAAGGTGCGCTGAAACTAAAGGAAATATCCTATATACATGCTGAAGCCTACCCGGCCGGCGAATTGAAACATGGACCGCTGGCGCTGGTCGATTCGGAAATGCCGGTTATTGTTGTAACACCCAACGACGAACTTCTGGAGAAACTGCATTCCAACATGCAGGAAGTTAAGGCACGTGGCGGAAAGCTCTATGTATTTGCCTACCAGGGAGCAAAACTCGACGAAGACAGCGATGATGTTGTAGTTGAACTCGATTGTGAGACCAACTGGGTTACGCCAATATTATCAACAATCCCGCTACAATTATTGAGCTACCATGTGGCGGTGTTGCGAGGTACTGACGTCGATCAACCCAGAAATCTGGCAAAATCCGTTACCGTAGAATAAGTTGCTGATCGATTTTTAAGAACGCGATTAGTTCGGATCGAGCTGTAGGTAGGATAGTTCCCGCTGCCAGGAATAGGCATCTTCTGAGTTGTAGATCAGGTCAATCAGATTTGAAACACTCATAAAATTAAACTGTTCGCGGCTTTTTGGCAGGTTTTTACTTAGAAATTCAATCGTTGTCGAATGAGGATGACCGATGGCGACTGCGGAACCGCGATCACGCGCCTTTTTTAACCAGATCTGGTATTGCAGTCGGATTGATTCGGTATTGGTGTAATCATTGTCAAGAAACACATCGCGCGAAATCGAATTCAGGCCGGAATCGAGCGCCACCAAATGGGCGACGCTGCGTGCTGATGTGCGGCTATCGAGAAAATACAAACCGGGATTATATGATCTTATGTTGTCCATAATCGGTCGCATAAAGTAATCAATTTCAGTCAAATGGCTTCCCATGTGATTGTTGATGCCCTTGATATTAGGGATAGCTGATAACATGGAATACAGATTAGCCGCGAGCTGATCTTCATCCATTTTTTCATTGAGAGAATTCGCCTCCATTGCGGCCTGCGAACTAGTGGCTTGCAGGGGGAGGTGGAGAATAACTTCCTTGTTCTTGCGCTGGGCCAGGCTTGCCAGTTTTTGACTATAAGTAGCGCCGGGGATAATTGCGTAGGTGTGGTTGCCAGGTAGATTGATCGCGGCCTGGCCGTTTTCTAGAGAATAGCCCAAATCGTCGATCACCAGCGATAATACAGGCCGTTGGTCGGCGACTGCAATTGATGCCAGGCACAGTAACGGGATGATTAGCAGGCGGCTGCTTAACATATGGGGCGGTTAGCTGTTTTTTAGCTGATTTAAGATGTGCAGTCCCTTCAGCAGGTTCAGGGCTTCGAATAGCTGAAAGTCGGATTCAGCCAATTTTTCGGTATCTTCTGTAGTCTTTGCGCCATCACCGGTATTGTCCGAATCACCATTCGGGTTGCTGAGTCGTCCGTCAAGGTCGCTTTCTGAAAATGTCGCGGTTTCATTTTTATCCGAGGCCGCAATTTTCAGCGTATTCAGACTGATGTCCGGGACTATACCCGTGGCCTGTATTGATCGGCCGTTGGGCGTAAAATAACGCGCCGTGGTCAACTTGACCGCAGAGCCATTGCGAAGTTCCTGGATAGTTTGAACCGAGCCTTTACCGAAAGATTTGGTACCCATAATGATCGCGCGTTTATGGTCTTGCAGCGCGCCTGCCACAATTTCCGAGGCAGAAGCCGATCCGCCGTTGATCAGAACCACCAGCGGCGCACCATTCAGACTGTCGCCCGGCGTTGCCGGATAACGATGGCTGGAGTCATCGATGCGGCCTTCGGTATAAACGATTAAGCCGTTATCAATAAATGCGTCGGAAACCTTAACCGCACCAGTAAGAACGCCTCCCGGGTTATTACGCAGGTCAAGAATCAGTCCCTCGAGGGTGGATTCCTTTTGCAGATCGGAAATAGCCTTTAGCAAATCGGTAGCGGTACGCGACTGAAAATTGGTAATACGCACATACCCGTAACCCGGCTCCAGCATGCGGTTCTTGACGCTCTTGACGCGAATAATTTCTCGCGTAATGGTTATCACCAGGGGTTTGGGTTCATTTTGCCGGACGATGGTGAGAACGATGTCCGTATTCGGTTTTCCGCGCATAATTTTAACAGCGTCATTCAGGGTCATGCCCTTAACCTGTTTGTCATCGAGTTTAATGATTAGGTCGCTGGCCTGGACCCCGGCGCGCGCTGCGGGTGTATCGTCGATCGGCGAAATCACTTTGACGAAACCGTTCTCCATGCCGACTTCGATACCCAGGCCACCGAACTGACCAGTGGTACCGACCTTCAGATCGGCAAATTCGCTAATATTCAAATACGCGGAATGAGGATCGAGGCCACTGAGCATCCCTCTAATTGCATCTTCAATTAGCTTCTTATCGTCGACACCTTCAACATAGTCAGACTTGATTCGCGAGAGAACCTCGGTAAATGCCTGTAAATCTTCAAACGGAATATCCTGGTCATCTTTTAGCGCATAGACGCTATGCCCGATTGCAAGTGTTAAACCGAGCACTATACCTACCACAAAGTAGGTTGATTTTCGTAATTTGTTAAGCATTAAATTCTCCGCATGCGGTGCGCTAATTGTAGACCAGATTTAACTAAAGAAGTTGTAGGATACCCGGAAAAATGTAATTTCCCGGGATCGCCAGCCAGCTACCGTTTAATACATAGATGTTAAGACGCAAATAAATTGCCAGCTTTACACCACCTGGTGGGGTTTTGCGGTTGGTTTTTTTTCCTGATTTCGAAGTAAAGACCGGGTTTTTGTTGACCACCACTGCTACCAATACTACTGATTATATCACCAGACTCAACCCATTCACCGGCAGATTTAAATAAAGATTCATTATGCCCGTACAAGGAAAGATAGGAATTTCCATGGTCGATAATGATCAAATTGCCCAGCCCCCGAATCCAGTCCGCAAATGCAATGCGTCCGCCTGAGATGGCTTTAACATGGTTACCCGCAGGTGCGTAGATCATTATTCCCTGCCAACGTAAGTCGGATCGGGGCTTCTGGCGCCCGAACAGTTTTTTTACTTCGCCTTTTACCGGCCAGGCTAACTTGCCCCTGAGCGTGGCGAAAGGTTTTTGTTCGAGTTCGGGTGCCGGTGATTCAATTAATATATCCTGAATTGACCTGATCAGGTTTTGTAGCTGGGTGGCTTCGTCCTCCAGGCGGCTAAGATTTCCGCCTTGTTGCTTCAGTTGCTTATCCAGTGAACTGATGATTGCTTTTCGTTTCGCACTATCCTTATCCAGCTGAACTTTTTGTGCCTTTAGCATTCGATGGCTTTTTTCCAGGTCTTGCCGGACTCTTTTAATACCAGCCTCGGCCTCGAGTATTTTGTCGATACTGTTTTTTACCGTGGTGATAAGCTCGGCACGCGCAGTTGAAAAATATTGGTAATACACCAGGTTTCGCTGTAGTTCCCCCGGGCTTTTCTGTGAAAAAAGTAATTTGACCTTCTCCTGCCTGCCAAGCGTGAAAGCGGTATAAATCTGAGAAGCGAGTAGTTCGTTTTCCTGGCTTAACTGCTGTTGGTGCTTTTTGCGTGATTTACGTAACTTTTTTAGCTCCGCCTGCTTGTCACCGATTTCCTTCTTCGAAACCCTGACTTCACGATTGATCCTGGCAACCGTGGTTTCAATTTTTTTGAGTTGACCGGTATAGCGCGTTTTTTTGTCCTCCTTGACATCGATAGCCTGTTTCAACTTCGTTATTTTAGATTGCAGAATCTTGAGATCTTTTTCCTTCTGTTCTTTTTCGGTAGCACTGGCAGGTTGAGCGAATAGGCTGAAAGCCAAAAAAATAGTGAGCAGGACTCGGGTTAGCAGGCTAATATTAGTATGACGCATGGGGCGTTGTAGATCAGAGATACGATGTTTCGAAATCATACTGGAATCCATCGAAATAGGCGAACCGCAACCTGTGTTTCTAGTGGGCAGTCTGTAGACAATTAATTTCGATTCATTCATAATAAATCGCTAATATTATTATTTGGTAATAAACGTCGAATGAAATTTGACCCGGTCAAGCCTATTGATGCGATACAGCTAATGGCGCGTAAGGAAGATATCGAAATTGCCGCACGTTCGCTTAAGGCCATGTCACACCCGCTGCGATTAAAAATTCTCTGTACGCTAGGCAGCCAGGAAATCAGTGTTCAGGATATCGTTAATAATGTCGGTACTTCACAAAGTAATATTTCCCAGCACCTCGCGATTTTACGCGATAAGGGTATACTAGCGTCGCGAAAAGTTGCCAACCGGGTTTATTATCGTGTCGGAGATGCCCGCACGCTACGCCTGATTGGCATGATGCAAGAAGTTTTTTGTTCCTCCTAATTATATTCTCGTTTAAATATGTTTAATCAAATTACTGAATTTTCAGCAAATCACACTTTGTTGGTTGGCGGTTTTGTCGCTCTACTGATCGCCGTTTTCATCAATGAATTTAAGCAGGCAGCGAAAAATTTTACCAGCCTGACGCCGGCTGGTGCAATTCAGTTGATAAACAATGATGACGCGGTACTACTCGATGTCCGAGAACCCACTGAAACCGTGGCTGGTAAAATTGCAAAAGCGATTCAGATCCCGGTAGGCTCGGTAAGTAAGCGCATTGGAGAGCTGGATAAGCACAAGGACAAGAACATCATTGTATACTGTAAAACAGGCGCGCAATCAGGGGGTGCCTGCCAGCAGCTAAACAAGGCCGGATTCGAAAAAGTTTATAGTCTGAGCGGTGGTATAACAGCCTGGCAGGAAGCACATTTACCGGTTAGTCGAAAGTAATCCGACACCGAAGTTCACTTTATAAAGAGTTTAAATACGATGGCCGATGCCGACCAGCAATCCCCACAATCTCATTTTTCGATTCAAAAAATATACGTTAAAGATGTTTCATTTGAATCACCTGATACGCCCAAAGCATTCAGATTCACCAAATGGGAGCCAAACATTGATCTCAATTTGAACAATGCCCATAGCAACATTGACGACAATCTATATGAAGCGGTGTTAACCATTACGGCCACGGTTAAAAACGAGGAAAAAACCGCCTTCCTGGTCGAAGTGCAGCAGGCTGGTATATTTGCTGTTGCCGGGTTTAATGATGACGAGAAAAAATATCTACTTGGCAGCCAGTGCATGAATATTCTGTTCCCCTATGCGAGGGAAACTATTTCTGATTTAACTACACGGGGCGGATTTCCACCCCTGCTACTTGCACCGGTAAATTTTGACGCTTTGTATCAGCAACACATGCAGCAACAAACTGATAAAGAGAAGGATGCTGAAACTCAAGATGTCGAAGCTCAGGATGCCGAAGCCGTTAAACACTAGAATACCCCGAACATTTTTTATAGGTCGTAACAGTAGATGACCCTCTCCCGGACAGCACTGATTAGACACCAGAACCATAGCAGGCTGTTGAAAAACTCTCATGCGGCACATAACAGCGTTAAATATTGGCTCAAATTGCTCATTTACTTTGTGTAAACTGCGCTTTTTCGCCAATATTTGCCTTGTTCTGCACCACCTGAGACCTTTTCAACAACCAGCTAGGATGCGATATGGCAGCTAAACCAACCATTGCGGTATTCGGTGCGGGTTCCTGGGGAACCGCTTTGGCCATGCAACTAGCACGAAACGGGTTGCAGGTAAACCTCTGGGGCCACCGCGCGGATCATATTGAGGCATTGCTCCGTGAAGGCGAAAATTCGGCTTACCTGCCGGGGTTTAAATTCGACAAAAACATCAGGCCCACTGCATCGAAGCAGGATTGTTTGCAGCATGCGCAAATAGTACTCGTTGTCACGCCGAGCAAAGCTTTCCGAGAACTGGTGAAATCCCTGAAGGCGCATATTAGTCCGGAAATTCCAGTGTTCTGGGCTAGCAAGGGTTTGGAAATTGAATCCGGAAAGTTTTTGCATCAACTGGTTTGCGAAGAATTGCCGAACCATCACTACGGTGTTATATCCGGACCGACCTTCGCCTCCGAAGTGGCACGAGGATTGCCTGCTGCCATTACCTGTGCCGGTGACGACGATGCGGCTACCTCCCAGTTTGCCAGTTTACTTCATGGTAACCGCTTTCGTTGCTATACCTCTAACGATGTCATCGGTGTCGAACTGGGCGGGGCGTTAAAAAATATCCTCGCCATTGCCGTTGGCGCAGCCGACGGGCTCGGATTTGGAGCGAACACGCGAGCAGCTATTATGACACGAGGTTTTTCAGAGGTTATGCGCCTGGGTCAAAGTCTCGGTGCGCGCCAGGAGACACTGATGGGATTAGCTGGTCTCGGAGATCTGATCCTGACCTGTACCGATGACCAGAGCAGAAACCGTCGATTCGGGCTCGCGATTGGACAGGGAAAGACAATACAGGAGGCAGAAATCGAGGTGGGGCAAACTGTAGAAGGCTTGCGCGCTGCCAAAGCAATTTACACCCTGTCGACGGAGCTTGGCCTCGACCTGCCGATAATGACGCAGGTATATCAGGTTCTATATGAAGGCAAAAAACCGCTAGATGCGGTTAATTCACTGGAAAACAGACCTCAAAGAGCAGAACTGGGTGACTAGCCCGTATTTCTCACCAGGATGACGGGCCCTCGCTTGCTCTTTGAACCCACAAGGAATCTTCTTCAGTCGGAAATACGCACTGTTATTTCGCTCCTTCAGAAAATCCCTCGTGAATCCAAAGCCCCGCGCGATTAACCCGCCCCTGGCGAGAAATGCGGGCTAGCCCGCGCCGTTAATTGAATTCCTGTTGCCGCCAGGCTTCATAAACCGCGATAGACACCGTGTTTGCCAAATTAAGGCTTCTCGAATCTTCGACCATCGGTATACGGAGTTTATTATCACTATCGAGTGAATCGAGCACTTCGACAGGTAACCCGCGACTCTCGGGACCGAATAACAGCGCATCTCCGGGAGTGAATTTGGCCTCGTTGTAAGTTCGTTTAGCTTTAGTGCTGAAACCATATAACTGGTTGATTTTACTTAGTTTTAAAAAATCCTTATACGATCGGTAGCAAACTACATTTGCCCATTCCCGATAGTCGAGTCCTGCTCTGCGCAATAGCTTGTCCTCGAGCCTGAATCCCATCGGCTCGATCAGATGTAATTTACTCCCGGTGTTTGCCGCTAGTCGAATAATATTTCCCGTATTGGGAGGGATTTCAGGTTCCAGAAGCACGATGTTGAACATATTTTTATTTATTCGGGTGTTTGACTTGAATTATGCCAATTATGGTCAATAATATTTAATAATCACAATAAGTTATGGCGATTTCTTTAAGCTAACTCTAGACATATTTGATGGCCTCGATAATTAGGTCCAGCCATCGTCGAACCACAAATACAAAAATAGTGTAATCGGATAAGTAAATTATGGGTAGCCTGTTTTCTTCGACAAGACGCGACAAACAGATCGGTCTGGATTTCCAGCCTGGTGGTGTTGCCGTGGTTCAGGTCCAGTCAGGTCGAAAACAAACCGGCAGGCTACTGCATAGCGGGTATCTACCGGCTGTTGGGCAACAGGCCCAGGCCCTGGCGCTTCGTAACTGGGTATCCGATAACCGCCAGCAAAAATCATCCTGTGTTTGCCTGCTTGCTGATGATGATTACGATGTTTATCAAATTGAAGAACCGAAGGTCGAGGCGACTGAACTAAAGCAGGCCCTGGGCTGGTGTATCAAGGATTTGATTGATTACGAGGTTGACTCCGCGGTGATCGACAGTTATCCGATGCCGCTATCGAGTAAAAATAATATACAACAACTTAGCGTGGTATCAGCTCACGAATCGGTCGTCGGCGCCTATGTCGAATGCATCAAATCGGCTGGACTAAAGCTGACTGCAATCGATGTGCATGATCTGGTAGTCCAGTATCTTCATTGTATACAGCAGGGAGAAAATCAAACCCAGGTCCTGTTGTCCCTGGCCGAGAGCGAGGGTGCGCTCGCCATTTATCACGATACCGATCTCTATGTTGCGCGCCATTTTAAGACTGGAATTAATCAACTAGAGCAGGCAGATGATGAAGACCAGGGAGTTTATGATGCGCTTTTACTGGAAATTCAGCGATCGATGGATTACTTCGAAAGCTCCTATGGGCTCGGATCTATTTCCAGATTACTGATTCATCCAAAATTACCGCAGACCGAAAAAATGGGAGTTTATCTGCAGGGTTCCGCCGGATTCGAAATCGATTTCATTTCCGTGGGTGAAGATAATTTGAACGACAAGGCCCCTGCTCTGGAGCCTCATTGTTTCCATGCGTATTGCGCGGCAATGCGAGGGTTGCATTCGTGATTACCCAGCAGGTCAATCTCTATCAGGATCGATTCCACGATAAGAAATTATATTTCTCTGCCCGACAGGTTATTTCTTTACTGGTGGTTTTACTGGTTGGCGGCGCTTACGGGTCTTATTTTCTACAGGGCAATCTGGACCTTGCCAGGCTGGATAATTTCACGATCAAGCAAAACCAGAATAAAATTACAGCCGAATTGAATGCCGCCCATGCCGAGCTCGCGACCTTGTTGGCGGACAAGCGAATGGATACCGAAATTGCCGGATTATCGAGAGAAGTCAGTGCCAGGAAAAAGGTACTCGCCTTTGTCAGTGCGAATCAGTTCGGTTCGGGCCAGGGATTTTCATCCTACTTGCTAGCTTTATCCAATATGCATGTCGATAACGTCTGGTTAAACGAAATATCGCTGGCTGATAATTTTCTCAAGATTCGTGGCAGCGCACTCAGCGCAGACCTGGTGCCACTATATTTCGGGCAATTTAGTCAAGAGTCGGTATTTCAGGGAAACCGATTTAATGTATTTCAGCTCGACCGCGATGAGGCTACAGACTGGAAAGTAGATTTCGAAATCGCCACAGAGGAGTCGCTCGATGAGTAGTGATTCCAATTCGTCTGCCGCAAGATTTAATGCCTTGAGTCTCAGGGAGCGGTTTCTGTTTGGTACTACCATTCTGGTCGTACTTTCGCTTGGCTGGTGGAATTTTTTCGCCAAACCGGTAATGCTCGAAACAGCTAACCTGGTCGCGGAAAATACCAGAATCGGAATTGAGGTCAATCAAACTCGGGCCGAGATAAAAACCATACGCAATACCATCGCAGCCGGCGTAAACAGGGAAAAAGAAGTTAAGCTGGTCCAGCTTACGCGAGCGCTTGAGGCAGTAGAAGAGCGGTTGCGATTGAAAACCATAGAATTGATAGACCCGGAGAAGATGTTTCAACTGATGAGCCAGCTAATTTACCGGGATTCCGGGCTAAAATTACTCAGCCTGAAAAGACGCGAGGTAAAACCGGCCATTACTTTGAGCGAAGAACAACAGGAAGACGCGGATATTTACCGACATGTACTCGAAGTCAAATTTTCCGGCAAGTTTAGAGATATATTAATATATATGCAGTCATTGGAGGCCCTCGATTGGAAGTTAATCTGGGATGAAATCGAAATTGTCAGCAACGAGTATCCGCTAATCACGGTGAAGGTAGTGATATCGACGCTAAGCACGCGCAAGGAGTGGGTCGGTGTTTAAGAGATTAATTAAAAATCACAAGTGCCCTGATGTTAGCGTTTGCTATCTGTTGAAGCTGCACTCGCACGCAAAGTCTTGCGGTCGAACTCCGGCTGACAGGCCTGCCTGTCGTTTACCCGCGCGACGATTAAATGATCCTGTGAAAAATTCACTTTTTTTGCAAACTCCTTCTATACTTTTAGGTGTTCTAATACTTCAAATTTTGCTTTTTCCACTTGCTATGGTTCAGGCCGGGGAGATCAGGGACCCTATGCAGCCACCAGCATTTGCATTGAAGAAATTTCAACAGGCCAAATACAAAAACAGGGCCAGGCCGGTTAACACCGGGGTGAAGGTGAAAAGGCCTGCGGTCAAACCTTTAAAACTGACTTCTATCCTGTATTCGCCTACCCGGAAAATTGCAATTATCGATGATCAAATGCTGTCTGTCGGCGGCACTATCAGGGGAGCGAGGGTGGTTAAAATAAACAAACATAGCGCACGGCTGGTGCGCAAAGGCAAGGTCATTAATCTTCGGCTGCCGGATGAAATAATTGGCATAAAAAAGACCCTGGCAGAGAGTAAAATATGACCAGATTCCCTTTCCTTCTACTTTTCCTCTCGTTTTTCCTGCTGTCCTGTGCACCGAAGCATGTGGTCGAGAATAACAGTAAAACCACACAAAGTATTACTGATGCAATGGCAGAGGCCGGGGAAACAGTCATCGCAGATGTGGAAATGCCCTCGGGCGATTTTCTTGATGAGCTATTGTCAGACAGTGGTGTGGGGGTTCCCGGCCTGATCGAAGATATTAAGCAGGAAGCCGTCTTCGACATGTCAGTCTCCAATGCACCGGCCAGGCTATTTTTCATGAGCCTGGTGAAAGATACCGATATCAACATGGTAGTTCATCCCAGTGTCGAAGGCGAAATATCACTGGATTTAAAGAGTGTTACCGTGGGTGAGGTAATGGACTTGACCCGTGAAGTTTACGGCTATGAGTACAACGAGTCTCCGGGTGGATATCTGGTGTTGCCGGCCCGTATTCAGTCGAAAATATTTGCCGTCAATTACCTCAATATCAGCCGCAAGGGCGAGTCGATCATGACCGTAAACTCGGGGCAGATCAGCAATACCGAAACCCTGAGTAATTCCGGTGAGGGTAGTTCGTCTACCAGTACAACATCGAATGACAGCCAATCCAGCAGCATCAATACGACTATCGTATCCGATTTCTGGAGCGATTTACGCCAAACGGTGGTATCTATCGTTGGCAATGGTGGGGGGCGTTCGGTTGTGGTAGATCGCCATGCTGGCCTGGTAATCGTTCGCGCCATGCCCGGCGAGCTGCGTGATGTCGCAACCTATCTGAATGACGCTCAGGACAGCCTGCAACGTCAGGTCATTCTTGAAACCAAGATTATCGAGGTCAGGCTGAATGACGGTTTCCAGGCCGGAATCGATTGGGCGGCCCTGTCAAGCAATGGAAATGTGCTGGCGGCTACCACCGGAATCGTCAATGGTAGAAACATCATACTGGACAGTTTTAACGATCTGGACTTAAGTGAAAATACCGATGTTACCAATCTGTTTGCGCTGGGCACCCGCTCGGGTAATTTTGCCGCGCTGATTCGATTGCTGAGCACCCAGGGCGAAGTACAGGTCCTTTCAAGTCCGCGCGTGTCTACCGTTAACAATCAAAAAGCAGTCATCAAGGTTGGTTCAGATGAATTCTTCGTCACCGATATTTCCTCTGATTCGGTTTCGAATGTATCGGGTACTACAACCAGTCCGGATATCACCCTGACACCATTCTTCTCAGGTATCGCGTTAGATGTGACCCCGCAGATCAGTAAAGACGACGAAGTAATTTTGCACATCCACCCGAGTATTAGTGAGGTGGTTGACCAGACCAAGGAAATTACCCTGGGTTCCGAAACACTGCAACTACCGCTGGCATTCAGTACGGTTCGCGAAGCAGATTCTGTTGTGCGGGCGCTCAATGGGCAGGTCGTAGTGATCGGTGGGCTAATGCAAAACATCAGCAGCAAGGATGATGCCGGCCTGCCGGGGGTGAGTGATGTTCCGGCACTTGGCGCGCTGTTCAAGCAGCAAAGTAACCGCAACAATCGTAGTGAACTTGTCATTCTACTGAGACCGATAGTGGTCGGTAGTAACAAAACCTGGTCAAATTATATCAAGGACAGCGCCGGTAGAATGAAGAAGCTCAAATACCTCAATTCTGAAGGTGGATAATGTACGAGCAATATTATGGTTTGTCTGAGAAACCCTTTAGCCTGACACCCGACACCGAATTTTTTTACCAGAGCTTCACCCACCGGGAGGCGCTCAATGTCCTGATGGTTGCGATTAAGGCGGGCGATGGTTTCATCAAGGTTACCGGCGAGGTGGGTACTGGTAAAACACTGGTTTGCCGCAAGTTACTCGATGCACTGGATGAGCGATACAACACAGTTTACATCCCCAACCCCTATATGAGCTGCGATGCCTTATTGCATGCAGTAATAGTAGAAATGGGTATAGCTGATAATCTGGAAGGTGAAAACCATCTCGCCTGCATCAATCAATATCTGATCGAATCGGCTCAACAGGCAAAAAGTACTGTCATTATTCTGGACGAGGCACAATCATTACCCGAAGAAAGCCTGGAAGCAATTCGCCTGCTTAGTAATCTGGAAACAGAGAAAAATAAGCTCGTGCAGATAGTTCTTTTCGGCCAACCCGAACTGGACGCGAAGCTCGCAAAAAGCTCTATCCGGCAATTACAGCAACGAATCATGCACACCTACCAGTTGAAGCCGTTAAATCAACCTTCAATCCGTTCCTACATTCAGCATCGAATTAGATCAGCGGGATATATCGGACCGGAATTATTCGATCAGGAAGCTCGAAAACTCCTGTTTAAGATAAGCCAGGGCGTACCGCGCGCGATCAATGTGCTGTGCAACAAGGCGATGATGCTGTCCTACGCGAGCGGTGAATTCCATGTCCAGAAAAAGCATGTTGAAGCTGCGGCACTCGACAGCAAGGCTAGTGTACCTGCTCGATTGCGTCTAAACAGGAGTAACTACGGGTTTCAATATACCATGCTGGGAATATTTCTGGTTGCCGTATTGATGATGGGCCTGACTCAATGAGCGTGATCAACAATATGCTGAAAGACCTGGAGATCCGGTCTAGTCAGTTTACGCCGATCGAGATCGCGACGGTCGGACCGGCGGTGACGCATAAGC
>Ga0255047_10000016_pt1 | contig 102671 bp, 94 predicted proteins | sample JV7_2_1_MG_FD_183640 | JGI IMG/M metagenome (GOLD analysis project Ga0255047, IMG submission 183640) | Seawater microbial communities from Jervis Inlet, British Columbia, Canada - JV7_2_1 | ecosystem: Environmental > Aquatic > Marine > Inlet | place: Canada: British Columbia | collected...
GAACCAGCAAATTCCAATACGACATTTGGGGTGACACCGTAAACACGGCCAGCCGAATGGAATCCCACGGAGAACCCGACCGAATACAGATCACCGAAACCACCTACCAGCTCATCAGAGACGACTTCAAAACCACACTCCGCGGCCCAATCCAAGTCAAAGGAAAAGGAAGCCTCACCACCTGGTATCTCGACGGCATAGGAGAACGAGCGGCACACCAGGCCCGCACATAACGGCACTTATGTACGTCTGAGTCGAGTCTCGATTGGCGTTGTCTTCACTGATTTGGTCGTAGGGGGTGTCCACAAAGTGTCCACATGATTGCGCCATTTCACGCGATCACCGACTATCACACACTACCCAATGGTGCGTCGACTGATGTTGAGAAACCCCCCGTAACCATTGGCGTCTATGCCTCTGACCGGGGGGTTCCCTTGGTGGGCCCTAGAGGACTTGAACCTCTGACCTCTTGCGTGTCGAGCAAGCGCTCTACCTGGCTGAGCTAAGAGCCCCTTTGTCGAGGCGACGACCGGAATCGAACCGGTGTGACGGGTTTTGCAGACCCGCGCCTAACCACTCGGCCACGTCGCCACTTGGCGGCCATCACGACCGACTGGAGCGGAAGACGGGATTCGAACCCGCGACCTCAACCTTGGCAAGGTTGCGCTCTGCCAGCTGAGCTACTTCCGCAAACTACAGCAGTCATTGTAGACCTCGCCACCCTTCAACCAAAGGTGCTCAGTCGCCGGTCGAGCCAAACCCGCCGGCACCGCGCGCAGTCTCGTCGAGCTCGTCAGTTTCGACCCATTCGACATGCGGCAAAGCAAGGATCACCAACTGTGCGATGCGATCACCCGTCTCAAAGACCACCGCGTCTTCACCATGGTTGATCAATAACACGCTGATCTCACCGCGATAGCCCGAGTCGATCAGACCGGGGCCGTTGACCACGCTGATGCCGGATTGCATGGCATGCCCGCTGCGAGCCAACACGAAACCCGCATAGCCATCGGGAATCGCAACGGCGATACCCGTCGGAACGGCGACCCTCTCCCCCGGCTCCAATGTCACAATCTTTCGACACTGAAGATCGACCGCAGCATCGCCGATATGAGCAATTGTGGGGATTGTTACTTGTTTATCGAGGCGTTTGAATTTAGCTTGCATGGTGTCGTGGGGCATCGGGCGGGATGACCAAGCGACTGTAAGCGAGAAAACCCGATGACGGCGACAATCCAGACCAGCAAACTCGCGGACCCGCCTCGTCGTCGTTTCCGGATCGCCTCGATGGAAGCTCTGGGGTTCATCGACAATCCGGGCACCGCAAGCACCTGGGCCGACGCACCAACCCGTCCCATGATCGTTGCCACATCACAAACGTCGCCGAGCGTCCCCATGGTCGACCCCTTCAGCGAGTGGCAGCCCACCGAAGTCGGATCACGACTGCTGCGTGGCCGGATCCGCTGGGGTCTGCTCTTGGTGATACTCCTGATGGCTGCTGGCATCGTTGCCATCGGTCTGTGGCTCTACCAGCGCCCCGAGGCACTCGCCGCGGAGACGATGCTCGAGGTTCGTGCCAGCGCGTCGGCGCTTTCACCAGATCTCATCACGGCCTCGGACCTGAACAACAGCCTGCTCGATCAAAACCAAGTCCCTGTCACGGTCATAGCCTCGTTGCTCAGCCTGGACGCCCATGCGCGCGACCTCTTCGAGGCCTCAGCGACGCTCCCTTCATCCGAGTCGGCCTCCCGTACCCGAGCCAGCGATGCCGCTAGTAAGGCTCTCGACGCCTCACGGCTACTCGGAGCAAACTACGCGTACCGAGCTGCCGTAATCCCGATTCTTGCTGCCCCAGACTTCGAAACAGACCCAAGCCTCATAGCTCTCGATGAGGCGGCCAGACGGTTTGGAGAGTGGCAAGCGAGATTCGATTCGGTTCGCTCGGCCCTCCCCGCCGGCAGTCTGTCGTCGATAACCACCGAACTCGCGGTGGTGTCGGGCGATCTCGACTCCATTCAAACCAGATACCTCGACGCCCTCCGAAGAGACGACATGGCGGGAGCGATCACTGTTGTGGAAGATCTCAGCAAACGAATGACCGTTGCCGAGGGGATGCTCTATTCGGGCCTGTCTGGAGTCCACGCGACCATCCAAAAGCGAATCGACAGTGCTCTCTCCGCGATCGATCTACTGGTCGGCTGACTCCAATTCGGCCATTTCCTTTTCGAAGTCGGCAGCGTCCTGGAACTCCTTGTACACCGAGGCGAACCGAAGATAAGCAACCTCGTCGAGCCCTTTGAGCCTCTCCAGAACCTCCCGGCCGATCTCCTCCGAGGTCACCTGGGGACCCCGGATGCGAAGCGACCCCTCCACCTCTGCCACCAGATGTTGCACATCGGAGCCGGAAACTGCCCGGTCGGCCAGGGCAGCCGACACCCCGGAGGCGAGCTTTGGAGCCGAGAAAGCCTCCAGACGTCCGTTTCGCTTACGAACCACGAGTTGAGGCTCCAAGCGTTCATACGTAGTGAACCGATGGTCACACACCTCGCAGCGACGACGACGTCTGATCGCATCACCGCCCTCGGCAGGACGACTATCGATGACGCGGGTATCGGTGGCACCGCATGAGGGACAGAGCATCACCTCAGCGTAAACCATTGTCCAGGTATCAGCCCTTTGGGATGAGAAGGATCTGACCCGGGAAGATCGCACTCGACTGAATGCCGCTGCTCTCGCGGATGTCGGCGATGAGATGACGGATGTCCTCACCAGGCAGCACATTGTTGGAGGCGATCGCCCACAGCGTGTCCCCTTGGGTGACGACATACTCGACCGATGGCGGTTGAGGGCCCTCGGCCTCGGCAGCCCCTCCGATCAGAAGGAAGACAGCGGAGACGGCTGCAACAAACACCGACAGCCGGACGGAAAGCTGGCGTTTGGCTGGATATCTCATTCTTGTCTCCCCCCTGATCGGGCCCGCTGGTTGTTGGACGACGCTCGTCGTCTCTGCGAAAGACTGCCGAACGTGTGTTCGATATAATAACGAACGTGTGTTCGGTGTCAAGTCGAACAGGTGTTTGGTTTTGCCGGCCCAACCCGGTAGGCTGACAGAACATCAGTTCGATGGAGGAGTCAGATGCTCAGCGAACGTCAACAGCAAGTGCTCGACTACATACGTGAAACGGTGCACGGCCGGGGCTACCCGCCCTCCGTGCGGGAGATCGGCGAGGCCGTCGGGCTCAATTCGCCTTCGACGGTGCACTCGCACCTGAACTCCCTCGTCGCGGCAGGGGCCATCTCAAAGGACCCTTCCAAACCCCGGGCGATCGTGGTCCTCGACGACCCGATACCGGCCAAGTCCGACAGCAGAGTCCGCGATATCCCCCTGCTGGGGAGGATCGCGGCCGGCACACCCATCCTCGCCGCCGAGCAGGTCGAGAGTGTGATGCCGCTGCCGACGGAGCTTGTCGGTGAAGGTCCGGTGTTCCTACTCGAGGTCAAGGGTGACTCCATGATCGGCGCAGGCATACACGACGGTGACCTCGTCGCCGTCCACAGCCAGCCCGACGCACTCGATGGAGAAATCGTCGCAGCTCTCGTCGACGGTGAGGAAGCCACCGTCAAGAGACTTCGTCGAAAGAACGCCCAAGTCATCCTCGAATCAGAGAACCCCGAATACGAGCCCATGGTCTTTGCCGACGGCGTCGAGCTCATCGGCAGAGTGGTCAGCGTCCTCCGACGTTACCCCTGAAGACGTACTCGGCCGGGCCTCGTAGCCAGGCCACCTCGTCTCTGAACTCGACCTGACCCACGCCACCGCGTGTGCCCACGGATATCGGACCGTCGAAGCCGTCCGTCTTCGTCGCCACGAAGGCAGCGGCAACCATTCCGGTGCCACAGGCAGAGGTCTCCCCGACGCCTCTCTCCCAGACCCGCATGTCGACACGACCATCTCTGAATGAGGCGAATTCGACGTTGGTGCCGCCCTCGAACTGAGGGTCTCGCTCCACACGCGGACCGATCGTCGCGACATCAATCGAGTCTGGGTCGACGACCACGACCACAGCATGAGGGTTGCCGGCGTCGATCAGGTGATACCGATCGCCATCGATCTCGGTGTGGCCGATGACCTTGATCCTGCCGATCTCGACCTCTACGGCATCGTCGAGAACCTTCACCCCCCGGGCTCCTATCGGTGTCTGGATCGGGTAGTTCCTGTCCCTGGCCCAACCCTTGTCATAGGCGTAGCGGGCGACACATCGGAGTCCATTCCCACACATCTCTGCTGGAGTCCCGTCGGCGTTCCAGTATCTCATCCGAATCGAATCGTCGCGGCTGACTTCCAGCACGCCGTCGGCGCCAATGCCGAGGCGACGATCACATAACTCGGAGATCTCGTCGGGTGACAACCCCATCGGCCCGTCGACTATGAGGAAATCGTTGCCAAGACCCTGCATCTTGGTGAATGCCAGATTTCTCAACTCAGCGCCTCCAGTGCTCTCTCTGTTCTCTCATCGACACTCTCTACCCAGGGTATCCAGCGAATCCGCGGGTCACGCCGGAACCAGGTCCTCTGTCTCCTGGCAAGCTTCTTGGTGTTCCCTGCCGACAGCCGGTAGGCATCGTCTTCGGATGTGTTGCCCTCAAGGTGATCCGCAAGCTCTCGATAACCCACTGCACCGCGCGCCGTCCTCCCCATCCGGTCGAGAAGGCCTCTCACCTCATCGGTCAGACCGTCCTCCTTCATCTGGGCCAGACGCCGCTCTACCCGGGTCTCCGTCGCATCCTCAGCGTCCAGACCGATAGCTGTGAAGTCGATCTCCGGCCTGTAGTCGCGAAGCTTCTCTGCTTCCATCGTGGTAGCCCGGCCACTCGGAGTCTCCCCGCTGAGACGCAGTATTTCGACCGCCCTGACAACACGACGCCTGTTCGCCAGGTCCACCTCAGATCCGGCGGCTGTATCTGCCGCAATCAATTCTGCAACGAGGTCGGACAGGTGGACCCCCTCTAGCTCGGAGCGCAGATCGGTGTCGGTCGGGGCAAAGCTCATCGGATCAACCAGAGCCCGGAAGTGAAGTCCGGATCCTCCGGTGATGATTATCGGAGAATCCGCCGAAGCGATCACCAATCTCGCCTGCCGGCGAAACTCGGCGACAGAAAAGTCGGACTCGGGATCGACCACATCGATCATGTGATGTCTGATCCCCCGCTGCTCGATGACGTCCGGCTTGGCGGTGCCGATATCCATGTCCCGGTACACCTGCATCGAATCGACCGAAAGTATCTCAGCGCCAAGTCGCTCCGCGACTCTGATGGCCACCTCGGTCTTCCCCGACGCGGTCGGGCCAAGGATCGCCAGCACTCTTCTCAGACGGGAATCCCCACGAGATGATGCTGGGCGGCAGACACGATGTGAAGGTCGAAGAAGGTGCCGGCGGCGTAGTCACCCTCAACATGGACCAGCTTGCCCGTGCGGGTGCGGGTGGTTGCCACCTCGGGGAGTTTCTTGGAAGGACCTTCCGACAGTACCTGAAACGTCGAACCCACCATGCCCTCGTTGAGCTCACGTGTGATCCGGCCCTGCGTTTCGATGAGCCGGGCGAAGCGCTCCTGGATCACTTCTTCGGGCACGAACCTCTCGGTCATCAGAGCGGCCGCAGTGCCGGGGCGCGGGGAGAAGATGAATGTGAACGCCTGGGCAAACCGAGCCTCCTCCACGACCTCGATCGTGAGATCGAAATCCTCATCGGTCTCACCGGGAAAGCCGACAATGATGTCGGTCGATACCGCCAGTCCCGGAATGATCTCCCGTGCCATGGACAGGCGGTTCATGTATTTGCGACGGTTGTAGCCACGGTGCATGTCACGCAACACGCTGTCGGAGCCGGACTGCAGGGGAAAGTGGAGTTGCTCACAAACTGTCTCGGTCTCGGCCATCGCCCGGGCCACGTCCTCACGAAAATCGTTGGGATGGGGACTGGTGAACCGGACCCGCTCCACACCTTCAACCGCTCCTACCCGCCGGAGGAGTTCACCAAAGACGGGGCGACGTTTTCCGTCAATCGCCAGGTCTCGGCCGTAGGTGTCGACGTTCTGACCGAGCAGAGTGATCTCGACCACTCCATCGGCTGCCAGTCGTTCCACTTCTCTGACTACGTCCCCGGGCCGTCTCGAGATCTCAATTCCTCTCACAGAAGGGACAATGCAGAAAGTGCATGTGTTGTTGCACCCGACCTGAATGGTTACCCAGGCGCTGTGCTCCAGTTCGCGACGAACCGGCAATGACGACGGCATTGCAGCCAACTCATCGACCACCTCGGTGATGGGTCCCCAGTCCTCCGAATGATCGACCAGGTCGAGAACCCGGTCGAGATTGTGGGTGCCCATGACCACATCGACCCACGGCGCCCTCTCTCGTATCAGGTCCCGGTCCTTCTGAGCTGCACATCCGCCCACCACGAGCGTCATGTCCGGGTTGACGTCCTTCACCGCCTTGATCATCCCCAAATTGCCGTAGAGACGATTGTCTGCGCTCTCCCGGATGGTGCAGGTGTTGATGTAGACGACGTCAGCCGACTCATAACCATCCGTCGCCGTCATCCCGTCCTGCTCAAAGAGACCGGCGATCCGCTCAGAGTCGTGATCGTTCATCTGACACCCAAATGTGCGGATGAAGTAGTGCTGGCCCACTCGCGTGGGAAGACGCCGCGACTGCTCGCGGACGGTCGGCTCCGGAAGTAAGACAGTCTGGGTCATAGGCTCTGACCTCAGCGGGCGTAGTCGGTCGCCCGAAACTCCCGAATCACAGTCACCTGAATCTGACCCGGGTACTGGAGGTCCTCCTCCAGCTTACGGGCGATCTGACGTGAAAGCTCCCTCGACTCCAGGTCAGAGATGTCTCCCGGGTCCACGATCACCCTTACTTCACGCCCGGCCTGCAAGGCGAAGACCTCATCGACACCGTCGAATTCGAGTGCGATACCCTCCAGTTTCTCGAGACGCTTGACGTAGCCCTCGAGCGTCTCTCTTCGAGCACCTGGCCGCGCTGCCGAGACGGCATCGGCTGCTTGAATGATCACTGCCAGCACCGTCTTAGGTTCAACCTCGTTGTGGTGGGCTTCGATCCCGTGAACCACCGCCGGGTCCTCATCGAAACGGCGAGCAATCTCGGCGCCGATAAGCGCGTGTGAGCCTTCAACCTCGTGGGTCACCGCCTTGCCGATGTCGTGCAGCAGCGCAGCCCTTTTCACCGGAGCCGGATCGATGCCGAGTTCGGAGGCGAGCATCGAGGCCAAATGCGCCGTCTCCACCAGGTGATTCAGCACATTCTGGCCATACGACGTCCGATACTTGAGCCGGCCCATCAAAACCACCAACTCGGGGTGCAGACGCGAAACGCCGACCTCGACCAGCGCCCACTCACCAGCGTCGCGAATGCTTTGCTCAACCTCGTCCTTGGCCTTCTCGAACGCCTCCTCGATCGACGCGGGATGGATGCGGCCATCGGCAACAAGACGCTCGACTGTGATCCGGGCAACCTCCCGGCGAACCGGATCGAATGAACTGACAGAGACGGCTTCAGGTGTGTCGTCCACAATCAGATTGGTGCCCGTCACTGATTCCAGGTGACGAATGTTTCGTCCGTCTCGACCGATGATTCGCCCTTTCATCTCGTCAGACGGAAGCTCAACGACCGAGACCGTCGACTCGCTGACCACCTCGGAGGCGAGCCGTTGGATTGCCGTGGCGAGAATACGGCGCGCCCTGCGGTCGGCCTCCTCCCTCGCCTTTACCTCGAGATCCCGCACGACGATCATCGCCTCCCGTCTCGCTTCGTCCTCCACCTGGGAGAGCATCTCAGACTTCGCCGTCTTGACGTCGATGCCAGAAACCTTCTCTAGTCGGAATCTGGCCTCCTCTTTCAGCCTCTCCAGGTCGCCACGCGAGTCCGTCAACTCTTCCTCACGGGAGATGAGCATCTTCTCGCGCTGGGCGAGGTTGGAGGCACGCTGTTCGAGGGTCTCCTCACGCTGGGCTAGTCGAGACTCGAGACTGGCCATCTCCACTTTGCGGTGGGCCATGTCGGCGTCCTCGCGCTCCCGGTACGTCTCTGCCTTCGCCCTTCCCTCCTCTTCGGCTGTGGTGAGGATTCTCTGAGCGTCGGATCGTGCCGCCGTCACCATGTCCTCGGCGGAAACACCGTCGCGCTCACGGCGACGAGTCACGGAGAGCCTGGCAAGCAGATACCCGAATCCAAGACCGAGAGCGACTCCGAGGACCGTCAGTCCTATCGCCACGGTATTCATGTTCGTGGTCCCTTCTCCCGGGGCCTATAAGACAAGCATGTGCCGAGCCGTGAGGCTCAGCACACGAAATGGAGCAATTCAAAGATGCGGGATCAGTTCACCCTTTTCTTCTGTCGCTCCTCCTGTAACTGTCGTCTAGGTTCCGGCGGTTCAAATCAATGTTCTTCGTGTGTCGGTGATCGATGCTACTCGCTCAACTCCGGTCGCGACATAGCAAAGATCGCGAAATCACACAGTGACCCGATCACTCCTCGCTTGCGGGGGCCTCTTCCGGGGTGTCCTCCGACTCGGGGTCGTCGGTGGTGAGCCCCAACGCCTCGAAGGTCTTCGCCTGAAGTTGCATGGCGATTTCGGGGTTCTCCCTGAGGAATCGCTTGGAGTTCTGACGTCCTTGACCAAGTTGATCTTGATCGAAAGTGAACCAGGCGCCACTTTTCTTGACGACACCAGAGTCAACGGCGACATCGAGAAGACTTCCCTCTCTGGAAATGCCCTCTCCGAACATGATGTCGAACTCGGCCAGTCTGAACGGCGGAGCCATCTTGTTCTTGGCGACCTTGACACGCACCCGGTTGCCGACGTTGTCGGTGCCGTCCTTGATTGCTTCGATACGACGGATGTCGAGCCGCATCGAGGAGTAGAACTTCAAGGCGCGCCCTCCAGGGGTTACCTCGGGTGAGTTGTGAACCATCACACCATCGACCAGATAGTTGTGATGTCCCTCCACCTCGATGTCGAAACGCCTCATGGTCCTAGTGAGAGGCTTGACGTGGACATCGATCACCGGCACCGCAGCCAGCTCATAACGTTCCTCAGCAGGTTCGATCTCGACGCTGCCGCGTCCCCTGTGATGCTGGAGCAGTTTATAGGACATGCAATCAGGCACGTATGGAGCGATCATCTCGTGAAGAGCCTCAGTGCCGTCCCGGTCGAAAACGATCACTGCTTTGTCGGCACGGTTTATCAGCTTGCAGCTGAGCCCATAGGTCTCCCTGAGGGTCGCTACGAGACGTCGTTGTGAACCCTTCTCCATCGCCTCGACACATATGTCCGAGCGCCCCGCGGATCCGTCTTTCCTTCGTACAGCAAACGTTCCGTCGTCCATATACCAAACGGCGAGGGCGAATGGCGTCAGCTCCTTGAGATAGTCCCAGCTGTAAACCTTCTTGCCGCCGACGTACACCGATTCGCGTAGGGCATCGAGCTCCGCCAGTGGCGTGGTGTCAACCATCAGACCACCCTTGACGTGGCGGGAAGTCGTCAAGGGCACTCCCTCGAGCAAGCCAGCCTTCCATTGGGCATACGCATCCTGCTTGGGGCCATGACAGAAACGGAACCGCGACTTCATTCCCGGTCCGTTGGTGTTTGGAGGTTTGGAGGATATCGCACCATCACCCATCAGACCACCTAGGACCAACTGCCGCTGCTGGTTGGATAGGTAGTGCTTCAAGGGCATCAACACTCGGTCCCCCACCATCAGTTCGGCGGCTTCACGCCAGCCTCCCGGTGTGGCGATCTGATGGTTGGCGGTGACGCCGAACTGCGCTTTCCCATTACCTTCGGGCTTGTAAACCGTGACCTGGAGGAACTCGTCGGTGTTGCCGTTGTCGAACCAGTTGACCACTTTTCTCGACTCGACCTGGCCTGTCTCGGGATCGACTGCCATCACTTCGACGGGGAGTTTCTGATTGACGATCTTGCCGATCTTTTCTTGAGTGCCGTCAGCAAGTGTGACTCTTGTGGAGTACTGGAAGCAGCCGTACATAACACCAATCTTCTCCCGAAGCTGGTTGATGAAGATCGCCGTCGTCCGGGACTTTGACAGTGTTCCGGCCAGCTTGCGAAGGGCCTGTGACATCAAACGGGCCTGGAGACCGACATGGGTGTCACCCATCTCTCCCTCGATCTCGGCACGTGGCACCAATGCGGCCACCGAGTCGATGACGATGACGTCGAGAGCGCCGGAACGGATCAGCATGTCGGTGATCTCCAACGCCTGCTCACCCGTGTCCGGCTGAGAGATCAGCATCTCGTCGACATCGACCCCGATTGCCTTGGCGTAAACCGGGTCGAGAGCATGCTCGGCGTCGATGAAGGCGGCAATGCCTCCATTGCGTTGTGCCTCGGCGACTATGTGCAGGCCCACGGTGGTTTTGCCCGAACTCTCCGGGCCGTAGACCTCGATAATGCGCCCGCGGGGCACGCCACCAATCCCCAGGGCAAGATCCAGCGATAGTGCTCCGGTGGGGATCACGTCGATTTGTCGCCGCGCCGACTCACCCATCTTCATGACTGCGCCTTTTCCAAATTGACGCTCTATCTGGCTCATCGCCATCTCGAGTGCTTTGTCACGTTCCACGTTGCGTCCTTCCTGACTCATATCATCAAAACCGTATCGGCTCACCCTGACAGATTTCGTGATGCTAGATCGAACATGTGTTCGCAAGTTGGATTTACCCTAAAAACGTGAAGGTTTCAAGGGGTTCGTATCTGACACCACCTCCGTTGAAACGGCTTTCGTAGACAAGGATCTCATCGCACGACCATCGCAGGTCGAGCTTTTCTGCGGTGAGAGCGCCAATGTCCTCGGGTGGGCGGATTCGTGACAGGGTGAGATGTGGTCGATACGGACGCTCCTCCGGTTCGAGGCCGGCGGCTCGGGCAGCCTCTTCGGCAATCTCGTTGAGCCGGCCAAGCGTCTCCACCCCCTCGATGACATCGGCCCAGAGGACGGTCGCTTTTCGTTCGTTGGGAAAACCTCCCAGCGAACCGAGCCTGATCGGAAACGGAGACAAGTCTTCGATCCCGTTCATACCGGCGAGGATGCGTTCGTAGGTGACCTCGTCCACGACCCCCAAGAATCTCAGTGTCAGGTGCCAGTTCTCCGGAGGGACCAGCCTGCCGGGTATTTTGAGAACCGATGTCCGGTCGGCCAGCGCCATCCGGATCTCGGGAGGCAGCGGCACCGCGGCGAAAATGCGTCCTACGGTCTCCACCACTTGCCGATCAGCGCCAGACGGATGAGATGCAACGCGGAAGTAACGGCGTAGGTGCGAACCCTTTCCCGATCCCCAACCATGCGCATCTCCTTTGCCTGTGTGTGCTCCGGAGTTGAGACACCGATGACCATGGTCCCGACCGGTTTCTCCAGCGGCTCCGGGCCTGCCGAACCGGTGACCGACACCACAACATCGGCGCCAAGCAACTCGCGTCCGCCCCGGGCCATCTCCTCCGCCGTCTCCAGGTCGACAACCGTCGATGCGTCACTGACGCCAAGCAGACGCTCCTTCAATTCGGAGTGGTAGGCAACGATTCCACCGCGAGTCAAGGCCGACGAGCCTGGCAGGGAGGTGAGTGCCGCGGTCACCAGGCCACCCGTCATCGACTCGGCCGCGGCGATGGTGTAGTCGAGTTCGGTGAGCAACTTGAAGATGACTCGCTCGATGGTTTCGTCATCGGTGCCAAACAGGATCGAGCCCATCCGGGATCTGACCTCGGTTTCCATCGGCTCTATCAGTTTCAATGCCGAGGCTCTGTCATCGGCTTTGGCGGTGATCCGAATCTTGATCTCACCTCCGGAGGCGAGAAACGCAAGGGAGGGGTTGGTCGAACTGCGATAGAGGTCGTCCAACGAATCAGCAATGTCCGACTCCGAGCGACCCCACGTGCGAAGGAGTCGGCTCGCCAGGACAGCCTTCTCGCCCGACGCGGCGGAGAGACGCGGAATCACCTCTTCGTGCAACAGGTGCTCCATCTCAGCCGGAACCCCGGGCACACAGAAGATCAGTGTGTCTTCGTGGTCGATCATCAGTCCCGGTGCGGTGCCCTTCGGGTTGGTCAGAAGCTCGGCGCCGGCGGGGTGCTCGGCCTGTTGGAGGTTGGACTCGGGCATCTCCCGGCCTCTGCGCTCCCACCACTCCCGCAGATGATCGGCGTACTCGTCGCTGAACTCCATCTCCAGGCCGGTAGCCAGGCAAACTGCCTCCCTGGTGAGGTCATCCTGGGTGGGGCCAATTCCCCCGGTGATAATCACCGCATCGGATCGTTCGAGTGCAACTCTGATCGATTCTGCGACGCGAGCCTCATTGTCACCGACGACCTGCTGTAAGTGAGCGTCGAAACCCTGTTCGGCTAGAGCCGAGCCGATTGTCGATCCGTTGGTGTTGGTGATCTGGCCGAGCAGCAACTCCGTGCCAACGGCGATTACCTCGACAATCACAGAACGATGGCTTCCATGTCCGGGCCGTAGACTCCGGTGTACTCGACCTTGACCCACTCCCCCGGTTTGCCCCGGTCGACGCGGACGACACCATCGATCTCGGGAGCGTGCCGATAGGAACGCCCCACCGGCACATCGTCTTCGACCTGATCGATGAGAACCTCATCGGCTCGACCCAGCCACGCCTCGTTGTGTGTGGTGGTGACCTCGTCCTGCATGCCGGAGAGATAGCGGAGGCGCTCGAGCGTCACCTCCCTCGGCACCTGATCCTCCATCGTGGCCGCAGGTGTGCCCGGTTCGGCCGAGTAGGGGAAGAATCCTGCCCAGTCGAGCCGGGCGTCTTCCAGGAATTCGGCGAGCTCATCGACGTGATCGTCGGTTTCGCCGGGGAAGCCGACAATGAATGACGAGCGAAGCGCCGACGATGGGTCGAGGTCACGGATGCGTGACACCAGGGCAAGGTGCTTCTCGGTGTTGCCCGGGCGTTTCATCGCTCTGAGCAGCGGCTGGGCGACGTGTTGAAGAGAGAGATCGAAGTATGGGGTCACCATGGCGTTGGAAGTCATCTCTTCGAGGAGACGATCGCTGATCTCTCGCGGGTGCAGATAGAGCAAACGGAGACGTCGCAGACCGTCCACATCGGAAAGGAATGCGAGAAGGTCCGAAAGCCCACCCGGCGCGTCGATATCGCGGCCGTAGGCTGCGATATCCTGAGCGACCAGCACTACCTCGCTCACCCCGGAACTCACCAGACCGCCGAGCTCATCTCTTATCTCCATCGGGCGACGTGAGCGCTGCTTGCCCCTGATCAAGGGGATGGCGCAGAAGGTGCACGGCTTGTTGCATCCTTCGGCCACTTTGAGATACGCGTACGGCAGGTTTGAAACGGGGCGGCCTGTGGCGTGGAGGATGTCCATGATCGGGCGCCGTTTGATGTCTACGGGATGCCAACGAGTCAGGTCATCGAGAACGCCCACCAGTTCGCCGTAGCGGTCGATTCCGAGAACGGCGTCGACTTCCGGCAAGGCCGATGACACCTCTGTGCCAAAACGCTGAGCCATGCAGCCGATCACTATCGACCGAGCGTCGTCGCGCTTGCGGTCTTCGAGGTCGAGGATGGTGTCGACCGACTCGGCCCGGGCCTCCTCAATGAACGCACAGGTGTTGACCATCACGACATCGGCGGTCTCGGGTGAGTCCGCCCAGACGTAGCCGGCCTCGGAAAGCATCGCCGTGACCTTCTCCGAGTCGACCTGATTTTTCGCACAGCCCAGCGTGGTGAGCCATAGGGAGGGGACAGTCATCACCCAAGAGCATAAATGCGTGTGCAGTTACACACGCTCGAGGGTCAGGATCGGCTCGCCTCGACCACCGCCAGGAGATCTGGCGAATCGACGGCGTCGGCCAGAATGTTCCAAGTGGCGGTACTCACATCGCCCTCCTCTTCGATCTCCGCACAGGCCAGATAGATGGCGTCGGCGAGGGAGCCGACAGCATGATCAGCGTCGAACGCCTCAGAGACACAGGTGCGAGCCAAGGGAACGTCGCGTCGCCCGATCGCGCGAATCGCTTCCTCGGCGGAAGCCCTCGCCTTGTCCTCCACGTCTATATCTCGGCGAACAGATACCGGCGGAGAATGTCGAGTCTCTCCTCGCGGCGGGAAGGGTCCAGGTACCAGAGCAGTGCTGCCACCGTGGAAAGAAGAGGATTGCCGTCCTGGGGGGTGAACGAAAAACCCACGACCTCGTTGCCGTTGCGCACCGCCAGCGTTTCCAACGCAACAACAGCCTGGCTCATGATCCTGCCGTAGTAACCGTGGTCACGGCCGAAGGAGAACACCTGATTCGCCGACTTCTTGTGTGTCACCGCAATCCGGGTATTGGCCAACAGGCGCTCCCTCACCTCGTCCAGGGTCATGTCGCGATCGAGGGTCAGAGAGAAGTGCAACGAGTGCATGTACTGCGTATTCATCTTGATAGCCGACGAGAACACATTCAGGTCGTATCCCAGCGTGCTGAAGATGTCATGGGCATCACGGGCATGATGGGTACCGAACCTCTCATCGCCATGCCCTCCCACCGTCGGACTCGCCACATAGCCTCTGTCCTGGGAAATATCGTTGGCTCTGCGCATGCACATGAAGCGTCCGTCCACGAGATGATTGGTCCCGTCGGTGTCCATCCCCAATGCCTTGATGAGCACCGCGATGTTGTGAGTGTTGCAACTCACGATCTGGAGATACTTGTCGTCCTCCTGGACCAGGGCCGAGTCGTTGATACCCCTGGCGTACTTCTTGCCGAAGCCATGCTCTGAGCCTTGGGCCATGAATCCAATGGGCCCGATCGCGTCCAGGTAGAACTCGTCCTTGTTCTGGTTACCGACTGGCGTGCAGTCGATGACCACCGAAGCGCGTTCGATTGCCTCTCGCTTCTCGAATTTCGGCGTGTGACCCAACTCCTCAAACGTTGACCTTTTGTCGTCGTCGACGCATAGGACAGCACCGCGGCGCACCAGATCCGCCACCTTGGCCCTTTCAGTGACCAGCGGAGTGCGTTTGTGAAAGGTGACCTCATCAAGACCGAAGTGGTCTTTGTTGTCGGCGAGGAGACCGATCAGAGGTTCGCCGATGGTTCCTGTTCCCACTACGTGGACGATGTTCATGACGGATCCCTCCGGGGCGGCTGTCGTTTGTTGTCCCGAGTTAGATGATAACTCTCACTCTGGAACCGGGCCGAAACTCTTCTTTGTGAAGATTCGCGCGGCCATAACCCGCGAAGATCTTCACAAAACGGGTCAGACGAGGAGCGGGTCGGTGTCGATGTGCACGAGTGAGGGCCCTTCATAGGCAAGGGCCGCCATGATCGCCTCGTCCAGACCGGAGGCGTCCCTTGCCCGGAATCCTCGCCCGCCACAGAGATCGGCAAACTCGGCGAAGTCCGGGTTGTGGAGACTCGTCTGCCAGACATCAAACTCGCCACCACGCTGCTCCTTGCTGATCTTTCCCAACTCGTCGTTCACAAGGAGAATCAAAGTGATGTCCATCTTGTGTTTCACCGCGGTCGTGAACTCCATGGCATATTGGCCAAACCCGCCGTCACCGGCAACGGCAACCACCTGGCGCTCCCCGCCAACTGCGGCCCACAACCCCATTGCCGCCGGAAAGGCAAAGCCGATCGACCCGAGATAGCCCGACATCACCACGGACTGGTTCTCCACCTCGAAGTAGCGGCCAAACGAATAGGTGTTGTTACCGACGTCGACGGCCATCACCGCATCGGCGTCGATCAGTTTGGACAAACTGTTGAAGATCGCCGCCGAGTTGATGCCGCGACCCGAATCATCGGCCCGGCGGCTGGCTTTCTCCCTACGCCATATGTCCCGACGTTCCGCAACCTCTTCGGTGCGATCTTCGAATCCACTGCCCCCGGACATTCGGTTTGCCAGCAGATCAGCAGTCACCCCGACGTGTCCGAGGATCGGGATCTCAACCGGATGGAATCGACCAAGGGCCATCGGGTCGTAGTCGATCTGAATGATCGGCTTGTAGTCGGCGATCCCGGTGTGATCCGAAAACGAAGCACCGAACACGATCAGCAGATCGCTCTCGTTCATGAACCACGAGGCAACTGGCGTACCACTTCTCCCGAGGACACCACACCCGAGCGGATGAGAGTCGCTGATCTGACCTTTTGCCTTGAAGGTGGTGACCACGGGAGCGCCCATGCTTTGGGCGCAGTTGATGATGCGGTCCATCTCGAAACGCGCCCCGGCGCCGACGATGAAGAGAGGCCTTTCAGATTCGGCAATCCTCGCAGCGGCCGCGTCGAGCACGTCTTCCGGTGGCGCGGTCTCGCGTTTGCCTGTTCGCCCGGCGGCACTCCCTGCCGGCTCGTTGCTCGGTATCACCTGCACCTCATCGGGAAGCACCAGATGTGCCACGTCTCTCTCGACCAAGGCTGTCTTGCAGGCAAGAGTCATGATCTCGGCGTAGTTGCCCCCCGGCAGAATCGTCTCGGAGTAGCGGGCGACATCGGTGAACGCAGCCTCCAGGTCGAGATCCTGAAAAGCTCCACGCCCCTTGGTCTTCGAAGGGACCTGCCCGGAGATGGCGAGAATCGGGGCACGGTCCACCTTGGCGTCATATAGACCGGTCAACAGGTTTGTCGAGCCGGGGCCGGCGATTCCGAAACAGGCTGCCAGCTCACCGGTGAGCTTTCCGTAAGCGCTCGCAGCGAAGGACGCCGCACCCTCATGGCGAATCCCGATATAGGTCAGACCGCCCCTCGCCTCAGCCTCTCTCATAGCGTCAGCGAAGCCGAGGTTGGAGTGGCCGACCATGCCGAAAACGTGGGTGACTCCCCAGTTGACCATCGTCTCGACAAGGACATCACTGACGGTCCTCTCCCGTTCGTGATGTGGGGGAAGCGCCACATAGACGCCGTCGTCGCGAACCTCGGTGGCAAAACACGAGGGGCTGTCAGAGAATCCCTCCGGAGGCTTGCCATCGAGGGGGTCGTAGTCGTATCCATGCCATGGGCAGCGGAGCCACCCCTTTTCGATCGACCCCTCGCCAAGCGGACCACCCTGATGTGGGCAGCGGTTGTCGAGAGCGCCGTAGTTGCCGTCGACTTTGGTCAGGGCAAGGCTGCGCCTGCCGACAGTGACCGTCTTCACCCGCCCCTCCGGGAGATCATCGAGTTCGGCAACTTTGTGCCACGTGGTGTCGGGATGCTGGCATTGGGTCATGTTGTGGAAACTAACCCCCGATCGAGGAGCGAGATTCCAACCGAGCTAAGTTCCACCCATTCAAACAAGAGAGGATCTGCGGTGGCGTCGACAGTCTTCAAGGGTGGACAAGCATTCCTAGGTGCCGAACTGAAAGGGTCTGACGTTCGCATCGAAGACGGTCAAATTGCCGCCGTTGGTTCGGATCTGACCGGCGACGAAGTCGTCGACTGCAGCGGAAAGGCAGTACTGCCCGGATTCTTCGATACCCACACCCACCTGGCATTCGCCGAACTGGACATGAACCTCCTGAATCTGATGAGTACGGCACCAGAGGCGGAGATTCTGCGATTTCCGCATACGGCGCGCACGGTTCTCGAGTTGGGGATCACAACGGTCAGAGATGCCGGGGGCGCCGGGATCGGTTTCAAGCAGGCGTTGGAGCGGGGACACGTGATAGGTCCTCGGATGCAAACCGCTATCACGATGCTGTCGATGACGGGTGGCCATGCCGACGAATACATGGAGTATGGGGCCGACCCTTTTGCGCAAGTCCTTCTACCAGGCATGCCTGACCCGATTTGTGATGGTGTCGATAGCTGCATCCTCAAGACGAGGGAAGTCATCCGGGCCGGCGCCGAGGTGGTCAAGATCTCTGCCAGCGGTGGTTTTCTCTCACCCAACGACGATCCGAGGCATCCCAACTTCAGTCAAGACGAGATGGACGCCATCGTCTTCACGGCCGCAGACCTCGGAGTCCCCGTGATGGCCCATGCCCACGGCGCCGAAGCGATCAAGCGCGCGGTCCGGGCCGGTGTCCGCTCCATCGAGCACGGGACTTTTCTCGATGAGGAGGGAGCAGAGATGATGGCTGAGGCAGGCACCTGGCTCGTGGCAACACTCACCACGGGCGACGTAACCGAGAAGATGGCCAACGACGAAGACGCTCCGAACGCCGTCCGGCAGAAGTTCGCCAATCTTGGGTTTCCGGAACAAGGCGCGTTCCGTCTCGCGGTGGAGTCAGGCGTGCGGGTGGCGATGGGCACCGACTGCCCGGTGGCACCGCACGGGACGAACTTGCGCGAGCTAGCCCTAATGGCCGAGAACGGTCTCACCCCGGAACAGACCATCCTGGCGACGACCAGCAGCGCGGCCGAGCTCATGGGTCTCGACCACCGCCTCGGCAGCCTCGAAGTGGGCAAGATTGGCGACGTGGTCGTCGTGGACGGCGACCCGTTCGACTTCGACACTCTCCGCGAGCGGATCGATCAGGTCTGGAAAGACGGCGTCCAGGTCGTCTAGAACTGCTCCTCTTCGGTGGAGCCGGTGAGGGCGAGGGTCGAGGAGGTGCTCCCGGATATGGCCTGAGAGACCAGATCGAAGTAGCCGGCGCCGACCTCACGCTGGTGCTTGGTTGCGGTGTATCCCTGATCCTCCATGGCGAACTCCTGGTTCTGGAGCTCCACGTAGGCACTCATGCCGGACTCGTTGTAGCCGTGCGCCAGTTGGAACATCGAGGCGTTGAGGGAGTGGAATCCGGCCAAGGTGATGAATTGGTAGCGGTATCCCATGATGCCCAGCTCTTTCTGAAACATTGCGATGGTGTCCTCGTCGAGTTGGGAAGACCAGTTGAACGACGGAGAGCAGTTGTAGGCCAGCATCTTGGTTGGAAACTCGGCGTGGATCGCCCGGGCGAACCTCCGGGCCTCGTCGAGGTCGGGCTTGGCGGTCTCACACCAGATCAGGTCGGTGTACGGGGCATAGGCCAACCCTCTGGCGATCGCCGATTCGAGCCCGTCACGAACCTCGAAGAAGCCTTCGGCGGTACGGACCCCCGTGGTGAACTCGTGGTCCCGGGGGTCGACGTCTGAAGTGAGCAATGTCGCCGAGTTGGCGTCTGTCCGGGCCACTATGAGAGTCGACACTCCGGCAACGTCCGCTGCCAGTCGGGCCGAACGGAGCGTTCGGACATGCTGGCTCGTCGGCACCAACACCTTCCCGCCCATGTGTCCGCACTTCTTCTCGGCGGCGAGTTGATCCTCGAAGTGCACACCCGCAGCTCCAGCTTCGATGAAAGACTTGGTCAGCTCGAATACGTTGAGTGCACCGCCAAAGCCGGCTTCGCCGTCCGCCACGATGGGAACGAACCAATCCATCTCGATATCCCCCTCGGCCCAATGGATCTGGTCGGCGCGACGCAAGGCATTGTTGATCCGCTCGACCATCGCCGGCGCCGAGTTGGCCGGGTAGAGCGATTGGTCGGGGTAGACCTCGCCCGCCAGGTTTCCGTCGCCCGCCACCTGCCATCCGGACAGGTAGATCGACTGGAGCCCGGCCTTCACCATCTGAACGGCTTGTCCCCCGCTTAGTGCGCCGAGGGCGCTCACGTAATCCCCCGTGGTCAGGAGTCGCCACAGCTTCTGAGACATCCGATTGGCCAATGTGTGCTGCTCGCGGATACTGCCCCTCAGGCGAACTACCTCCTCGGCGGTGTAGTCGCGGGTAACCCCGTCCCAGCGCGGATTTGTCTTCCAGTCGTCCGCCAGGCGGGCTGCCTCGTTGGCTAATTGCGACAAGGTCTCTCCTTCAGTTGATCAGCTCATACGCGGGCAAGGTGAGAAAGTCGACGAAGTTCTCGTCGAGCGCAACTTCCTCGAAGATCTTCCGAGCGGATTGGTGTTGACCCGGGAGGGGATGTTCTTCTTCCTCGATCTGGCGAACAACGTCGCCACCGATCGACCTGACCAGCTCCTCGGTGACCGGAGTGCCGTCGGCAGTGATGATCCCGTGGTGGACCCACTGCCAGATCTGGGACCTGGAGATCTCCGCCGTGGCCACGTCCTCCATCAGGTTGTTGATTGCAGCCGCGCCGGTCCCGGAGAGCCATGAGGTGAGATACCGAATCCCGACCGACACGTTGGTTTGGACACCGCCGATTGTTACATCACCGGGAAAATCAAGATCGAGCAAGTCGCCGGCGGTGACATCGACGTCCCCACGCAGTCGATCGATCTGGTTCGGGTTGGCGCCCAGCATCAGGTCGAACTCTCTCATCGCGATCGGCACGAGATCCGGATGGGCTACCCAGGTGCCGTCACAACCGGCGCCCGCCTCCCTGGCCTTGTCGGCGGACACGGCAACCATCGCCTTCTTCGTCACCTCGGGGTCACGGCGGTTGGGAATGAACGCCGCCATTCCACCAATCGCGTGGGCACCTCTCCGATGACATGTCTTGATCATCAACTCGGTGTAGGCGTGCATGAAAGGCACGGTCATCGTCACCTGAGCGCGGTCCGGAAGGACAAAGTCAGACCTGTTCCTGAACTTGGTGATCATCGAGAAGATGTAATCCCAACGTCCGGCGTTGAGACCGGCGGCATGCTCTCTGAGCTCGTAGAGGATCTCATCCATCTCGAAAGCCGCCAGGACGTTCTCGATCAAGACGGTCGCTTTGATGGTTCCTTGCGACATGTCGAGTTTGGTTTGTGTCCAGACGAACACGTCGTTCCAGAGCCGGGCTTCGTGATGGGACTCCAGCTTGGGCAGGTAGAGATAAGGCCCGGTCCCATTGCGAATGGCGGCCCGGGCGCCGTGGAACATGTAGAGCCCGAAGTCGAAGAGCGATGCAGACATCGGCCGCCCGTCAACCAGAAAGTGCTTCTCCGTCAGATGCCAACCGCGGGGACGGACCATGAGCGTGGCGACCTCGGTGTTGAGCGTGTAGTGCTTCTCTTCCGTCTTCAGCTCGAGAGTTCTCCCATAAGCCTCGACGAGGTTGAGATGACCTTCGAGGAGGTTCTCCCACTGGGGAGAGGTGGCGTCCTCGAAGTCCGCCATGAACACCTTCGCCCCCGAGTTGAGAGCGTTGATCATCATCTTGGCATCTACCGGACCGGTGATCTCGACCCTCCGATCCTCGAGGTCGTCGGGGGCCGGGGCGATTCTCCAATCACCATCCCGGATGTAGCTGGTTGCCGGATCGAAGTCGGGCATCTCGCCCCCGTCGATCGCGTGCTGTCGGACCTCACGTTGGGTCAGAAGTTGTCCACGCCGCCAGCCGAACTCGTTCTCCAGATCGATGAGAAAGGCGACCGCATCGGGTGTGAGCACCTCTCTTTCCGTGGCTGTCTGTCGAAACTGGTTCACAAGACACTATCTTCTTCACTCCCGCTTCACGACCAGCTCGATTTCGAGTATAAGATCGGCCTATCTTTCGGATCGGAGCAGATATGGTCGAACATCGGCAGTTGGATCCGCTGATACTGGGAAGACGGCTTCGTCACTACCGGAACGAAGCCGGACTGACCCTGGATCAGCTTGGCAGGCAGGTGGGGAAGCCGGCCCCCTATCTATCGCTTCTCGAAAACGGGAAGAAGGAGCCCCGGGTGACCCTGGTGATGGACCTGGCGTCTGCGTTGGAGGTCGACGTCTCGGATCTCCTCGAACCCACTCCCCCGAGCCGACGTGACACACTCGAGCTCGCCCTCATCCGATCACAGGAGAGTTCTCTTTTCGAATCGCTAGAACTCCCCGCCGTCAAACCCAACGCCAAGATGAGCACCGAGACCCTGACGCACATCGTTGGCCTCCACGATGCCCTGCGTGACAAGTCGGGTCTCGACTCAGCGGGTTCTGAAGACGTTCGACGTGCCAACGGCGCCGTTCACGCCTATCTGGCCGACAACGATGGATACCTCGAAAGAGTGGAAGCCGTGGCACGTGAGGCACTGGTCGCCTCCGGCTACGCCGGGGAAGGACCTTTCTCATCGCGAAATCTCCTCGACCTCGTCGCCGACTCCGGATTCGATCTGACACCCATCGATGACATGCCTTTGTTCGCACGATCCATCATCGACACCGAACACCGCCGCATCTACATTGCCCAACGCAACGAACTGCGAACCCGTCAAGCCCGAAAAGCGGTACTCCAGACCCTCGCCGGGTCGCTTCTCGAACAGGAGACTGATCCCGACCTCGACACCTTCCTACGTCAGAGAATGGAGACCGCCTACTTCGCAGGAGCGGTTCTGGTCCCGGAAGAGGCCGTCGTCGGCCGGCTCCGAACCTCGAGAGAACAGCACGACATCGACGTCGAGGACGTAAAAGAGCTCTACTACGTTTCCTATGAGATGGCGGCGTGGCGGACCGTCAATCTTCTCACCCGACACCTTGGAATCGACTGTCACCTTCTCGTCAGCGACCAGATGGGAACGATTGTCAAAGGGTACGCCAACGATGGACTGCCCGTCGATCGAGATGAGTACGGGGGTCTGGAGACCCAGCGTATATGCCGCCGGTGGGGAGCAATGGCCACATTCGGCTCGATCGACCGCTTCGTCACTCACCACCAGTACACCGACACGTCCGCAGGCACCTACTTCTGCATCACACACGTTGAAGCGGGTCGGGATCCGACCTATGCCACCACCCTGGGAGTCAAGTTCGCCGATGCCCGCTGGTTCCGAGGACGGGACACCGAGAACCGGGAAATCTCATACTGTCCCGATCCCACCTGCTGTCGGGATCCATCGGTCGACACAGTCGAAAGATGGGAGAACAAGGTGATCGTCACCGCTCGATCACAAGCCCGGATCCTGGGACTTCTCGCCCCTGACCCCTACCCGGCGTTGGACATGCCAGAAGTGCTTGCGGTTGTGGAACGTCACTCCGAGGACCGCTAGCAACTAGGCCCAATGCGTGTGCGCGCACACGCTTGGATCAGGTCGTGGCGTTCACGAACTCTCTCAGGTGACCGGCCATTGCGGCGAGCGACGGCTGGTGCACATACATCATGTGACCCGCCTCGTAATACTCCATGCGAACGTTCTTCCTGACCTCGGGATCAAGTCCCATGTGGGAGAAGGTGTACTCAGTCGCAAAATGCGGCGTTGCCAGGTCGAAGAAGCCGTTGGCCACAAACACGTGCGTGCCTTTCGATCTGGAAAGCACCTCACGCATGTTCTCCGAAGTGTCCACATACCGGTTCTTAAAGTCTTCGAACTCCCAGCGCTCGTTGACTTTCATCGACATGATGTCGTAGATCTCCTTGGAGTCGAACCCGATCTCGTCTCTCAGATAATGGTTCAGCGTCGACGTTGCCACGGCTCCTGTAGCGTCGAGGCTTGGATCGGCCTCGATGATGTTTCCGTCGCTGTCTCGGTCGATACCGACGTAGCGGGAGTCGATTCGGCCCACCGTGCGTCTTTGATCACGTAGGAGCTCCTTGCAGAATCGAAGGATGTGGATACGGAGGTCGTAGCGATCGATGTACTCGGCACCAAGACCTGTGTACTCACCAAGTCTTTCGGCAACCGCTGCCCGCTCCGTGGCATCTAGCTGGTCGCCCTTCGCAAGAGCCGACCAGTATTCGCCCAGTGCGAACTCCTCGACTTCGTTGAGTAGCTCCCGGACCGATTTCGACTGAAACTCGTCAGACAGCTGATCGTGGTACCAGGCCGTCGCGGCGTACGTGGGCAGATACAGCGCATAGGGAAGGTCATTACCCGCGTGAAACATCAGAGACTTGTGATCGAGGCCAACGGTCTGATAGTTGAGAATCGATGAGACCAGGACGATGCCGTTGAACTCGACGCCATGCGTACCGAAAAGCTCTCGTGCGATTGCCGCGCCCCTCAGCGTGCCGTAGCTCTCCCCCGCCAGGTACTTGGGCGACGCCCATCTCCCATTGCGGTTGAGGTAGTGGACGATGAAGTGGCTGAAGGCCTCGACATCGTGTTTGTAGTGGTGAAAGTCCTTCTCATCGTCTTTCTCGGCAGTGGTGCTGAACCCGGTGCCCATGGCATCGACACACACCACATCGGTCACATCGAGAATGGAATGCTCGTTCTCGATGAGCCTGCCCTGCATTCCCGTCTTGAAGCCGTCTTCGTCCAACTCCATCCGCTTGGGTCCAAAGAGACCGAGATGAAGCCAAACTGTTGAAGAACCGGGGCCCCCGTTGAAACAGAACAGGACTGGACGTGTGGCCGCGTCTGCATCGTCTTTGGTGTAGGCCACATAGAAGAACGAGGCCTTCTTGTCGTTGACTTCGAATACCTGGGTCGCCGCCGTCGCTGTGTAGGCGATCTCGTCCCCACCAAAAGACCCTGTGTACTGACGGGTGGCCTTCTTCTCCTTGAGTTCAGGTGACTTTGCCTTTGGTTTCTTCTTTTTCTTCGTGCTCTTGTCTTTTGCCATATCTCGGAGGCTATACCGAGCGTGGTGTTCCGTCGTCGGCAAGCCAGCCCTCGGCCGGTGCGCCGAGACCCTCGGCTATCCGGTTGATGTAGTTGAAGTAGGCAACCACCTGGACACAACTGGAGATGGCTGCGTCGTCGAAGCCGTGGCGACGGAGACGCTCGATGTCGGCTGCACCAACGGCACCAGGTCTGGCGGTGAGTCTCTCGGTGTAATCGAGCAGCTCTCGGGTTGGCTCATCCAGTCGAGCGGTCCGCCAGTTGATCGCGAACCGGTCCACCATCTTCTGGTCGTCGACCTCGTCCCGGAGGTCGTGCAGATGGGCAACTATTCAGTAGTGGCACTCGTTTGACCGTGACGTCACGACAGCGATCATCTCCCGCTGTGCCCGCGAGAGCGGGGAAGGGCCATACATGATGGACTGATAGAGCCTCATCGAGTCGCGCATCACTTCGGGAAGCTGGCTCTGAATCGAGACGATGTTCCATATCCGACCGGCACGCCGGGTTGCCGCGTCATATTCGCGACGGGCGACACCGCTGGTCTCGTCGTATTCGAGAACGTGGATGTGAGCCATTCCTAGCCGGCCAGGAACAAGGCCGGTTCTTCGAGATTCTCCAGGAGCATCGCCATGAACCTCCTACCCATGCCCCCGTCGATCACTCGATGGTCATATGAGAGCGATAGTGGCATCACCGGGGCAATGACCAGATCCCCGTCATGGACGATGGGCTTCGACGTTGCACGACCAATCGAGAGGATGGCCGTCGTCCCCGGAGGGACAATTGGAGTCCCGTGCCCACCGCCTACTGCGCCGATATTGGAAACGGTGAACGTTTGCCCTGTGAGTTCGTCGGGCGAAAGCTTGCGTTCTCTGGCACCCTCTCCCAACCGTGCCACCTCGCCGGCGAGTTTGAGAACTCCCTTCGCGTCGGCATCACGAATCACCGCCACGAGAAGCCCATCGGGTGTGTCCACGGCGATTCCGATGTCGTGGGAGCCATGCACCAAGAGGTCATCGCCGTCCAAGGTCGCGTTGAACTCTGGGAAAGCGCTCAATGCAGGAAGCACCGCGCGCACCAGCAGGGCCTCAATGGGAATCTTGACCTCGTGTCGCTCGCTTAGCGCGATCCGAACCTCCAAGAGCCTCGTCGCATCGACGTCGTCGAAGGTTGTCACGTGGGGAATCTCTGCCCAACTTTTCGACATGTTGGCTGCGATCGTGCGACGCAGACGAGACATGGGGCGACGTTCGTCTTGGCTCGTCGAGGTGGCCACCGTAGGTATCGCCGACTCTGGCTCGGGCGGAGCCGCGTCCTTCACCGATGGAGAAGTGGTGGAAATGGCAGCTTCGACGTCTTCGCGGGTGATCCGTCCTCCCATTCCGGTGCCGGTCACGGTCTCCAGGTCGAGTCCGGCGTCACGAGCCAGTTTGCGAACTACTGGCAGGGCTTTCACCGACGTGGTGACAGGGGTGACCGCCTCGGGTACCGACTCGATGACTTCGGCCTCCTCGACCAAGGTCCCAACTATGGGAGCCGCCTCCGATACTGCGGTTACCGGCTCTGCGCCCACGGCCTCTTCTTGTGAGCCGACCACTACCAGCACCGCCCCGACCTCGATGGTCTCTCCCTCGGCGCCACCGTGGCGGACCACGATTCCTCCGTACGGCGACGGAATCTCGACAACCGCCTTGTCGGTCTCCACTTCGACGATCGGTTGATCGGCGGCAACCGGGTCGCCCTCGGCTATCAGCCAGCGGACAATCTCGGCCTCGGTGAGGCCTTCGCCTATGTCGGGAAGTCTGAACTCACGGACCACTATTCCTCCAATGTCCTTCTCGCGGCGGCAGTTATCCGATCCACTGACGGAAGGTAGTGGCCTTCCGAGCGCTTCAACGGGAAGACCGTGTCCCAGCCGGTAACCCGCTGAACCGGCGCAAGCAGCGAGTAGAGACATCGCTCCTGGATAGTGGCGGCGATCTCAGCCCCAAACCCTCCGGTCAATGGAGCCTCGTGTACTACCACGGCCCGACCGGTCTTCTCGACACTGGCGACGATCCCATCACGATCCAGCGGCGTCAATGTTCGGACATCGATCACCTCCACCGAGATGTCTTCCTCCTCGAGAACTGAGGCCGCCTGCCGGGTCTCTTTCATCATCGCTCCCCAGCCAAACAGGGTGACGTCGACACCCGGTCGCTCGACACGAACCGGGCCGATGTCAACCCGGTAGTAAATCTCAGGGATCTGCTCCTTGATGGCCCGATACAGCCTGATTGGTTCGAGGAACAACACAGGGTCAGGATCCTCGATGGCGGCAAGCAGCAATCCGCGAGCGTCTCGGGGTGTGGACGGTACAACGACCTTGACACCCGGAATGTGCGCGTAGATGGCCTCCATCGACTCCGAGTGATGCTCGGCTGCGCCTATCCCGCCGCCGTAGGGGATGCGAATCACCAGTGGGGCGGTGAATCGGTGGTTGGAGCGGTTTCGAATCCGGGCAACATGATTGATGACCTGGTCATATGCCGGATAGGAGAATCCCATGAACTGAAGCTCGGCCACCGGCCTCATCCCGGCAATGGCCATGCCAAACGCTGCTCCCACGATGCCAGACTCGGCAACCGGAGTATCGAACACCCGATCCGTCCCGTACTTGTCCGCAAGCCCATCTGTGATCCTGAACACGCCTCCGGTACGCCCGATGTCCTCCCCGAGCAGAACCACCCGATCGTCGGAGGACATCGCAGTGTCCAGCGCACCATTCAGGGCCTGGGCGAGGTTCAATTCATTCATCGGCGGCCCCATCCGGCTGTTGGGTCGGAGAATGAGAACTCTCCGCAAACATCCGGCCCATCATCTGGTCAAGGACCGGCTCGGGCACGTCCTCCGCCCACTCAACAGCCTCCTCGATGACCCGGGAGGCAGCCTTCTCCAGGCTCGCCTGCCACTCGTCGGTCCAGCCCCCGGCCTTCTCGAGGAGTCGTCGAACGCGGAGGAGCGGGTCTCGATTCTCCCAGTCCCTCGACTCGGCCTCGTCTCGATAACGGGTTGGGTCGTCCGCGGTGGTGTGGGGGCCCATCCGGTAGGTGACAGCCTCGATCAGACTTGGCCCCTCCCCCTTTCGGGCCCGATCCGCAGCCTCGCGGACGGCGACCAACACTCCCACCACATCGTTTCCATCAACACGAACCCCCGGCATCCCGTATCCTTCTGCCTTGGCAGCGATCGTTTTTGCTCTGGTCTGCTCCGCAGTCGGATAGGAAATCGCGTAGCCATTGTTCTGACACAGGAAGACAGTCGGCGTCGCGAATACGGCGGCAAAGTTCATTGCTTCGTGGAAGTCACCTTCTGACGTGGCCCCGTCGCCGAAAGAGGTAAGTGCGATCCTTTCGCTTCCCTGGAGTTTTTCCGCCCATGCCAACCCCACGGCGTGGATCATATGGCCGCCCACCGTGATCGACGGTGGCAGCACGTTCACGCCCTCTGGTGACTCACCGCCACGCTCGTCCCCTGTTCGCCCCAGGACAAGCAAACGCCACGGGTAGCCGGCTCGCCAGTTGAGAGCGGCGTCCCGATAGGTCCCGGCAACCCAATCGTCTTCGTGAAGAGCTGCCGCGGCGCCGATCTGGGCAGCCTCCTGGCCGCGGAACGGCGCGTAGGTGGCCAGTCGTCCTTGACGCTGCATCGCCATCGACTTCTCGTCGTATGTTCGGGCTTCCACCATGTCTGCGTACAGGTCCCGCATGTCCTCCACTGTTATCGGGAGACGGTCGCGGACTGACCCGTCCGAATTCACAAGTCCAAACATCGAGAAATCCCCGTCGACCTGAGCCTGACCGGATAATACGGTGCGCGTCGTCCCGGATGCGGATGGGATGAGGGCCTCGAGACCGCGGCCCAGCCCTGATTTACGTGAACTCAAGCTCGTTCCTTGTGCGTGAAGTCAGAAGTGCGAGCTAGCGAGCATAAACCGTGCCAGAGGTAGCTCAGTTGTGTCCCACCCTGCCGGCTCCACAAAGCGCAGCTCAGACGGCGGCAGTCTCCGAGTTGAGAATCTCCTCTAGCTCCTCGACCGTCATCAGCACGTCGCGAGCCTTGCTTCCAACTGAGGGTCCCACGACGCCCTTCCTCTCCAGAGCATCCATGACCCGCCCCGCGCGGGCGAAACCAATCCTCAGCTTGCGCTGCAGCATCGAAGTCGAACCGAGCTGTGAGCGAACAACGAGATCCGTCGCCTGTCTGATCAGGTCGGCGTCGACGTCGTTCTCGTCTTCGGCTTGGGCAGCCGCGGCCGCTGCAGCCACCTCGAGAACCTCTTTGTCCTGATAGACGGCTTGGCGCTGTTCCTTGACCCAGTCGACGATCTCGTGGATCTCAGACTCGCGGACCCAGGCGCCCTGAATGCGCTGGGGTCGAGGATCTTTGGCCGTCACGACAAGCATGTCGCCCATGCCGATGAGCTTCTCGGCCCCCGAGCCGTCGATGATCACCCGGCTATCCGTCTGGGAGGCAACGCTGAAGGCAAGACGACTGGGGATGTTGGCCTTGATGACGCCCGTGATGACGTCAACGGACGGCCGCTGGGTGGCAATGACAAGATGGATGCCAACCGCTCGGGCCATCTGGGCGATCCGAACTATGGACTCCTCGACCTCGCGACCGGCCACCATCATCAAATCATTGAGCTCGTCGATCAGGATCACAATGAATGGGAATCGGTCGAACGCGTCGGGGTCCAGCTCGCCGGCATCCCACTTCTCCCGGTAGCCATCGATGTCGCGTGACTTGGCGTCTGCCAGCAGGTCGTAGCGCCGATCCATTTCGGCGACGGCCCACTTCAGGGCCTCGTTGGCCTTCTTCGGATTTGTGATGACCCGGGTGAGCAGATGGGGCACGCCGTTGTACTGGCCGAGCTCGACACGCTTGGGATCGACCATGATCAGACGCACGTCATCGGGATGGGTGCGCATCAGCAGCGACGTGACGATCGAGTTGATGCAGGATGACTTTCCGGCGCCAGTGGCTCCGGCGATAAGGACATGAGGCAACTCGGCAAGGTTGAGAAATTTCGGTTGCCCTGAGATGTCCATGCCCAGAGCGACCGACAGCAGATCGCTGTCTCCGGTTTGCGTGTTCGAAAGTATGTCACCGAGAGAAACGAGACGACGTTTCAGGTTCGGCACCTCGACGCCGATCGCGGACTTGCCGGGGATGGGCACCAGGATCCTCACATCGGGGGTTGCCAGCGCGTAGGCGATGTCATGGGAGAGACTGGAGACCCGGTTGACCTTCACCCCGGGAGCAAGCTCGATCTCATACCGGGTGACGGTGGGGCCGGGAACGATCTTGGTGAGCGTGGCGTCCACACCGTGTTGGTCAAGGGTGTCTTCGAGCTGACGTGCGGTTTCCTCGAGGGAGCGCTTGCTCACCTCTCCACCGGTACCTCCCTCCAACAGATGTATCGGAGGCAACTGGTAGTCGGATCTTGTGAGGTCGATGGTACGGGCCGCCGGCTTATCCGCTCTTCTAGTCCCGCCGCCAACCGCCTCATCTGCTGGCTGCTCCATCGGGCGAGGCTGCTCGGAACGACCGCTCCTCGTCTGCTTCGGATGTGCAGCGGAAGGAATCGCCACTGCCACCTCTGGTTTCCTATCGACAGATTTGGCGACGAACACCGAGCCTGCCCAACGCCGAAACGACTTCAACATGTCCCTTACTCCATGAAAGAGCTCACGAACAGTGGTCGAAGTCATTACCAACACACCCATCCCGATGGCTGCGGCCAGGACGACAAAGGCACCCCAACTGCCAAGGACCCTGCGCAGAGGAAAAGCGATCAGCGCCCCAACCGCTCCGCCGCGATCCTGCACGAGTTCGATGTTGGGTCGGAGAGCGATAGCACCGGTGAGCAGGTGGAACAGGGCAAGAGTTCCTACGAAGGTGGCTATTCCGCCGACGACCAGTCGACGGGCGCCCTCGCGTGGCTTGCCGATGATGAGGGTTATGCCGACGCCTGCCAGGGCGACGGGGAGAGCAAACCGCCACACGCCAAAGAGAAAGACGGACCCCGACTCCATTCCGTCGCCAATCGGTCCGGCCCGGCCGACGAAAGCCAGTGTGACAAGGATCGAGAGGACGACGAGAACGAGACCCCAGACGTCATCTGTCTGGCGGCCCAGAGTCGCGCGCACCGAGTCACGAAAGGCAGCCAGTTTCTGCCGGATCGCTCCTCGCGGTGCGTTCTTGTTCTTGTTCGACTGGGACACCCGTCTCCGCCCGGATCCCTTCCGGGTGGGTGTCCGGATTGGCATGTGTGTCCAGACAATACCCGGAGTTTCGATTGTGTACGGTGCAATCGATGCCTGCCCCGATGATTCCCTACGAGTTCGAGCGACTGGACCCGGTCAGCCAGCTCAACCGCGCCAGCAGTTTCTACGAGGAAATGAGCCACCGACGCAGTGTTCGCTTCTTCTCGGACGACCCTGTGCCTCGACAGCTGATCGAAGAGGCCATTCGCACGGCCTCCACGGCACCCTCAGGCGCGCACCGGCAACCATGGCGTTTTGTTGTGACTGGTGACCCTGAGGTGAAGCGTCAGATTCGTGTCGCTGCCGAGGAGGAGGAACGGATCAACTATGAGGAGGGCAGGCTGCCTCTTCACTGGCGAGAAGCCCTCGAACCGTTGGGCACCGACTGGCGCAAGGAGTTTCTGGAGACCGTTCCCTGGGTCGTGGTTATGTTCGAGGAGAGATATGGCAAGAACCCTGACGGCTCGAGGCGGCACAATTTCTACGTCAAGGAGTCGGCAGGGATAGCCGCGGGCATCTTCATCACTGCGCTGCATCACATGGGTCTGGCGACGCTCACCCACACCCCGAGTCCGATGGCCTTTCTGACAAAACTGCTTGAGCGTCCCGAGAATGAGCGGCCGTTCTGTATGTTCCCCATTGGCTACCCGGCCGACGGCTGCGTGGTGCCCGACCTGAGACGAAAGAGCCTCGACGAGGTGATGGTGGAGGTCGGCGAGGGCCCGAATAGCCGAACCTGAGGTTCGCGATTTCAGAGTTCCATGATGACCGGCACGATCACCGGTTTGCGGGCGGTTTCGGCGCGGAAGATGCGGCCGGTTGCCTGACGGACCGTCTTCTGCAACTCGGCGTGGTCGGTGCGACCGCTCTTGTGCTCCGCGATCGCCGTCCTCACCGCGTCTGCGGCCTTTGCTAGGACCGCACTCGGGTCGTCCATGACCCCGTGGCTGTCCATGTCCGGCCCGTAGAGGAGCTTGCCCGTGTCGTGGGCGACTCCGACCGTTACCACCACCACCCCGTCGTCGGCAAGGTGGGACCGGTCACGAAGAACCGCATTCTGGACGTCTCCCACGGCAGACCCGTCGAGATAGACGTAGCCGGCAGGCACCGCCCTACGCTTCACCGTTGTCTTCTTTCCCTCGATGGTGATCCTGTCGCCATCCTCGAGGACCTCGACCGTCTTCACACCCATGATCTTCGCCAACTCGGAGTGGGCATGAAGATGGCGGTACTCCCCATGGATCGGTACAAAAGCCCTGGGGCGAAGAATGTTGAGGTAGGTGAGCAGTTCCTCTCGCGCGGCGTGTCCGGACACATGGACATGGGAGTTACGCCCGTGGATGACCGTAGCCCCCCGCCGTATGAGATTTGAGATCACCTTCGACACCGCAGTCTCGTTTCCCGGGATCGGCTTGGCCGAGATGAGGACGGTGTCGGTGTCATCAAGCTCGACGTATTTGTGTCGGCCCTGTGACATCAGCGAGAGAGCGGCGAACGGCTCCCCCTGGCTCCCCGTGGTTATGAGCAACTGTCGGTCGTCTGGCAGATCGACAAGCTCCTTGATGTCGACGACCGACCCCTCGGGGACATCGAGAACACCCAGGTCGGTGGCGATCGTGGTGTTGCGGTGCATCGAGCGACCGAAGAACGCGATCTTTCTTCCGGCGGTTACGCCTGCATCAGCGATCTGCTGGACCCGGTGGATGTGTGACGAAAAACAGGCGGAGATGACCCGGCCGGGGGCATCACGGACCACATCGGCGATCGGCCGCCCAACCGAGCTCTCCGAGGGCTCAAATCCGTCTTTCTCGGCGTTGGTAGAGTCGGAAAGGAGAAGTCTCACCCCTCGACGACCCAACGCCGCGAATGCCGGCAGGTCGGTCGGTCGGCCGTCGATGGGTGTGGGGTCCAGCTTGAAGTCACCCGAGTGGACGACGATGCCCTCCGGTGTCTCCAGAGCCACGGCCGATGCTTCCGGGACCGAATGGCTCACGGGAATCAGCATGAAGCGGAACGGCCCGTGATCTATCCACTTGCTGCGCGAGATGGTTCGAAGATCCGACTCGACGCCCAACTCGTCAACACGGCCGCTCGCCATCTCCATCGTCAGCTTCGACCCATACACCGGGACCTGGATGTCCCGGAGAAAGTACGCAAGAGCCCCCACGTGATCCTCGTGACCGTGGGTGATGATCACGCATTCGACATCCCTTTTCCGCTTGGTCAGCCAGGACCAATCCGGAAACACCAGATCGACACCCAACATGTCCTCCTCGGGAAACATCAGACCGACGTCGATCAGCGCGATCTTTCCTTCGATCTCGATGGCGGCACAATTGCGGCCGATCTCTCCGAGACCTCCCAGGAACGTGATAGAGACGCTCACAGGCCCTGAAGCGCCCCCAGCGCCTTCTCGATGGCGGCGAGCGTGTCGGTAGATGCGTTGACGAGGGGCAACCTCACGTCACCGACGGGCTCCCAGAACGAGTTCATGGCTCCCTTCACGGGTGTCGGGTTGGTTTCGAGGAAACACGCCTCGCACAACGGCATGAGATCGTTGTGAAGACGTCTTGCCTCCGGCCAATCATCGGATTGGGCTGCGCTGATCATTGCTTTGATGACTCTCCCCGCGAGATGGGCGACCACCGAAACAACGCCGACAGCGCCGACCGCGAGCATTGGGAGCGTGAAGGTGTCCTGACCCGAGTAGATCGGAAGACTCGGGACACGTTGGATCGTCGCCGAAGTGAACTCGAGGTCGAGCACGGCGTCTTTCACCGCAACCACGCCAGGATGAGTGGACAGGGTCGCCAGTGTCTCTAATTCGATGAGGGACCCGGTCCGTCCTGGAATGTTGTACAGCATCACCGGCACACCGACATCGGCGATAGCGGTGAAATGGGCGACCAAACCCGTCTGAGAAGGCTTGCTGTAATAGGGGGTCACCGCGAGGACACCGTCGACACCAGTCTCCTCCGCTCGGTGCGTCATCTCGACGGAGCGGGCGGTGTCGTAGGTCCCGGTGCCGGCGACAACCCCCGCGTCTTTCTCTTTCACGGCTTCGACGACGGTCCGGTAGAGGGCGATCTTCTCGTCGTCGGAGAGTGTTGGGGACTCTCCGGTTGTGCCGGTGACCACCAGGGTGTCTGTTCCCTGGTCCGAGAGATATCTGGCCAGACGCCAGGCGGTCTCATGGTCCACTTCTCCCGATGAGGCGAAGGGCGTGATCATCGCCGTGGCCAGATGGCCGAACGGTGCGGATATTGTGTTGGTCACATCCACCACGTTACCGACTGACCAACGAGAAACCCTCACCCGAGAAAAACGTTCCCAAGGCAATAGCGCGTCGCATACCAGTTGTTACACGTTTAGAAAGCCTCCACACGAAAGGACCCAACAATGACCAAGCAGTACGACTCTTCGCCCGAACTCACCATTGACCTCGAAAAAACCTATACCGCCGCCCTGGACACCAATCATGGTGAGGTCGTGATCGAACTCGACGCAGCCCGCTCCCCGCAGACCGTCAACAACTTCATCTTCCTCGCCCGGGACGGCTTCTACGACGGTGTCATCTTCCACCGTGTGATCGAGGGCTTCATGATTCAGGGTGGCGACCCGACCGGAACAGGGCGAGGCGGGCCCGGGTACAAGTTTCGCGACGAGATCGAAGGTGCCGCCAGCTATGACCGCGGCGTCGTTGCAATGGCCAACTCGGGACCACACACCAACGGCAGCCAGTTCTTCATATGCCACAGCGACGCCGGGTTGCCACACAGCTACACGATCTTTGGCAGAGTCGACGTGGGATTGGAGATTGTCGACTCGATCGCTGCCTCGGCAACGGACCGGAGCGACCGGCCTCACGACGATGTCGTCATCAACAAGGTGACGATCAGGGAGAGCTGAGCGAGAAGTGGCCTTATCCGTCCGGAAAGAACGGTGCCGCGATCGGCTCGTATTCGTCCGAGAGACTGTTCGTTAGACGATCCACTACAACACCGGATTCTTGGAACAACCTGAGAACCTCGGCGGTGTCCCGCTCGGCATTGGCTGCAGTTATGGCCACCGCTGTCTGATATTGCTCATCGAAGTATCGGACGAATGCAGCGTTGTCATCAGCGAATTCTGAGGGCGAATCGAGGTCAGCCATCTTCTCGCCCGTGTCCTTCAGGGCGTTCTCGATACTGGGCTGAACCTTGTTGAGTCTGACGGCTCGTTCTTCCGGTGAGAGATCCTGCGGGAAGTTGAAGAGGCCCTGTGTGTCCAGGGTGAACCGGCGAAGAGCTTGATGTGCGTCCAGCCCATACTGGCCCCCGGGGAGTCCCTCACCTGCCACGCACACGTCACCGAAATCAGACTCGGAAAAGGCGAGACAGAAATCCCTGGTCGCATTCAGCTCGATGGCGGCGACACTCCTCAACATTGCGTCGTTCACCGCCAACACCTCTTCGAGGTCGTAATTCCCCAAGGCGGCAGTCAACTCATCAGCCAGAGCAACAAACGCCATCCGATATTCGATCCATGCCTGATGATCTGCTTCGAACTCATCGGGAGCTGTCAGGGCTTCGGCTTTGACGAGAGCCGTTCTGGCAGCACCTGGAATTCCTGCATCTGCGATCGCCGTCAGTAGAGCCTCGCGGGTTCCGTAGGTCTGTTGCATCCTCTCATCGATGCTCTCAAATGCATCTCCGAAGTCGCTGGAGATCTCGCTGACTGCCTCCAGATAAGCCTCGGCCTCCTCGCTGAGCTCCGTGGCCGCGGGATCGACCGAACCGTTGCCGCAGGCGGAGACCACCAGCGCCGTCGCGGCAACCAGCGCGACGACCGAGCCTCTGTGGCGCAGTCCCGCCAAATGTGTTCGATTAATGCCTCTGACCACCAACCTGGTCTTTCTATATCGCGACAACGACGTGCGTCCGAGTACTCCTCAACGCCGCCGTGCCTTCAGTCATTCCTTAGGATCATCACCCATGACGCCCAATCCAGGTGATTCGGCCAGCCGCACCAAGCTGGTCACTCAACGAGACATCGAGCTGTTCACCAAGATCACCGGCGACCGCAACCCGCTCCACTATGACGAAACCGCTGCCGGACAATCACGATTCGGAGGAATCGTGGTCCAGGGTGGGGTCACCAGCGGTCTGCTCAACGCGGTGGTTGCCGAGGATCTGCCCGGACCGGGCTCGGTGTTTCTCAACGTCAACTGGAATTTCCGTGCACCCGTGAAGCCGGGCGACACGATCACGGGTCGGGTCGAGGTCGTGAGGACGAGGAAGGACAAGCCGATGACAACACTCGATTGTCTGATCACGAATCAGGACGACGTAGTAGTGCTCGACGGCACCGCACTTGTCTGGACCGAATCGCTCGGCTGAGATCTTCCCCAAGATCCCTTCAACCGAGAAGCCTCGGATTCTGGGTGTAGGTGCCGGTAACGCTGGCCTCGGCCAGGGTGCGTTTTCTGATCGCCTTCCTCACGTCGCGGCCCTTGAAGTTTCCGTAGACCAGCACCGAACTCATGCTGAGTGCGAAGAGCGTGAAGACATAATGATGAACGATGCTGTCGTTCCATGGTGGGGCGGGCCCGTCGTACCCGAAGTAGTCACCCTTCATCTCGGCGTCTTCGGCAAACCAGTCAGTGAAGTCATTCAACCCCTGTCTGCAGCCGTGTGGGCCCTCTGGCACTCGCTGGCCGCCCACCACGACACCATCGGCGAACTCCGCTTCATCGATTGAGCGGAGGTCATCCGGCAAATCAACCACCACCCAGTGAAAGAAATCGACACGAGACAGATCGGCCGGTATCTCACGATCCTCCTGGTTGACATCGTCGCCAACGCTGGGCACATCGGGGTCGTGACAGATCAGCGCAAATGACTTCGTTCCGTCGGGCACGTCCTCCCAGGACAGAGCCGGGTTGACGTTCTCCGAGAGGACGACGTGCGTGTCCGGGTCGGCTTTGGCAAAGGCATAACGAGAGGGGATAACACCACCGTCCTCGAAACTGCTGGTTGAGAGACGCACCCACTGACCATACCCGGCGGCCGCTGCGGGCCGATCAGACCCGTCCAAGAAAGCCGGCAAGCTCCTCGACAGCGGCCACGTCGATGGGGTCGAGAACCACCTGGATGTGACTGACTCCGGCCTCGGTGAACTCGGCAAACCTATCGAGGGCTTTCTCACCTGATATCGGCTCGGCCCCAGGCCGGTCCTCGCTACCGGCCACCCTTCCCTCCCCACGGGACAGCTGCACGTACACCGCAGCCGTCTTCTCGATCTCACCCGGGTCACGTCCAACTTCGACACACGCCGCCTCCAACTCGGAGACGAGCGGTCGAAGATCCCTGGCCCGATTCCCGAACCACACGTGCCAGCTGTTCCACATGTCGATGTGCGGGGCGGTAATGCGAAGCATGCGTGGCCCGTTGGACCCGACCATCAGTTTCATCTCCGATCTTGCCCGGGGCAGCAGCTCCATCTCCCGATGTGTGTAGAAACGGCCTTCGAAATCGATGGAGCCATCCCTTATCAGGGTTCGAATGATGGTGAAGGCCTCCTCGAATCGCGACACTCGGTTGTCATAAGGGAACCCAAAGGCGTGGTACTCAGCCTGGTTCCAGCCTGCTCCCAACCCGAGGATCAGCCGACCTCCGCTGATCTCGTCAACAGTCGATGCCTTCTTGGCAATCATCGCCGGCGAGTGAAAAGATGTCGCCGCGACCAGGGGGCCAATCTCGACTCTCTCGGTGGCTTCGGCCAGCGCGGCCAACATCGACCATGCCTCCCAGGGGCCTCGAGTGCCGGTGACGTCATCTCTGAAGATCAGATGGTCGCCCACCCAGACCGAGTCGAAGCCGCACTTCTCGGCGGTGACGGCAATGTCGCGGAACTCGAGCCATCCGACGGCGCGTTCCACTTCGGGTAGTTGGATACCGATCTTCATCACCACTACTCGCTGACTTCGTCCGATGCGGGAAGGGCGGCGCGATCGAAGTTACTCCGCACGTTCCACAGGATCCAACCTACACCCCTGTCCTCTGCCGCCTGAATCGACGCCCGGATCTGGCTGTTGGTCCACCAGAAGGCCTGGAGCCACGGTCGCAGACTGGCACCGGGTGCCATCCTCGGCAGTGCATCGTCGATGGCGTCGGCAGTCACCGCGTACGGGTGATCGTTGGGATTGTCGAAACCGAGCCAACCGTCCGAGTAGTGACTCGGATACACCATCGGACTCAGCGCGTGCAACTGCGCCGACAGCTCCTCTGGTTTCTGACCAAGACCCTGATCATCGAGCACCGACACGACGATGGCGAAGACGGCGGCGCTCGTCGAGCAGCCCATCGGCATCAACACACTCCTTGCTTCGGCGAGAAAGCCCTCGATGGCCGCGACCCGTTCGGCTTCGGTGAGTGAGAGCTGTCCGCTCACCTGAGCGGTCCGTCCGGCGGGGAACCTCACATAGTCGAACTGGATCTCATCAAATCCCAGCTCACAGGCTTCGATGGCCAGATCGATGTTGTAATTCCGAGTCGTCTCCACCATCGGGTCGACCCAGGTCCCGGCAAGCTTCTCGTCGGGACGGGCCTTGACGCGAACGGCATCTTCGAAGACGACGATCCTCGTTATCGCATACAGACCGTGAGCGTGTGCCTCGGCAAGTCGCTCGACCGGGTCGTACCAGACATCCACCGCCCCAATATCGTGGGCCTCGCCCACCGAGGTGTCGTACACGACCGTCCCTCCCTCCTGCTTGGTGTCGAACACGAAGGCATTCACTGCGGTGTCGTCTGCCAACTTCAACAATCGTTCGAAGTGAACGTCGTCACCGGCGGCAGCGGCACCGACTCGAAGCCCTCTCACCTTCTTTGGGTTGATCGTCACCACGAAGAAGGCCGACCCCTGCTCCCACGGCATCATGGCTTCGGTCCATCCCCTCTTGGAGACCAGAAAGGGCTCGGGCGCCATCCCCTCAAACATGAAGGCTCCGTCGGAGCCTGTGGTGAGCTCAGTTGATCCAATCGTGACTGTCGCAATTGGTACCGCACGCCCGGAGGCATCGACAACCTTTCCGAACAGGGTGAAGACAGGACGGGTTGTTGTAGCAGTCGACGATGTCGTCGTGGTCGAGGCCTCAGCCAGCGTCGTAGGTGGGATATCAATCGCACTGGTGGTTGGTCCGCCAACCTCCGAGCCGACGCACCCGAACACGGAGATGCCCAGAATCAGGAAGGTAAGCAAGCGGAGCCTCGACATCAGCCTCACCCCGGCATGGTATGTGTCAGGCCCAGCGTAAGACCATGGCAGTCATGGTGAACAGCAATAGCAGTGTGTCGACAGTCCCAAAGGTGGCTATTCGAGCAGTGGCGGCCTTGATCCGGTTTTGATCTCCCGATTCGACGGCCTCGGCGACGGCCTCCGAGCCAGGGTCGAACACAAAGATCCCCAGAAGCGCTCCGATGACGATCATCCCGAAACCGATGGTGACGAAGAGACTGCCAAAGCCAAAGGAATCATCCTGAAGAACCATGACGATCCCGGTGACGAGAATCAGGATCGAAGCCGGCATGTACAGCCGTTTGCTGAGCTGTCCTGCCACCCGGTACCACCCGGCGACAACCTCGACTCCCTGTCGGGCAGCCAAACCGGGGACGACGGCCTGAATGATGTTGGCACCGAGCCAAACACCGGCACTGGCTATGTGTAAGACAAGCATTATGTCGCGTAGTTCCATGGGCTCTCCTCCGAATCTTGAACCGGCAACTTAGCGGCCCGCTCTCATTACGTAGTGACACACTTACGATCGGCCGTCATGATCGACAAGAGCGAACCTCGAGGCTGTCGCAATGCAGCGATAGCGACGACGTTTCTTCTCGGCTTTGCCGTGGTGTTCATGGTCATCGGCCTCTCATTGGTCAACAGCGAGTCCTGCGAGAGCCTCTGCGAGACGGTCGGTCTGACGCTTCTGTATGCCGGTGGGCCTCTATCGGCTGTCCTGGGCGTTGCTTTCGGCGGGCTGTGGTTGGCCTGGCCACTCGACGTGACACTCTGGGTGGTTACGGGATTCGCCTCAGCCCGCTGGGCTGAGCGTCGATCCCGAGGGGTTCTCGGCGTCGCCCTGGTGCTCATCATCCTGGCTCTCATCTATGGACTAGTCCTTTCGCAATTCGTCGAAATAGCCGTTTAGAAATCCTCACCATCACTTACCGTGACCGGTGAATGCCAAACACAATCACTGTCCGTCTCGTGGGAATCGGGCTGGCCGGGCTGCTCACAGTGGCCGCCGTCTTCCCCACGACTGCTCTCTTCCAGGCTTCGGCGCCGGGCTCGAACCTCGAGGCCGTCAGCGGGGCCGAGATGATCATCGATCTGGTTCAGGGGCAGAGGACTCTGCTCTGGTCCTCTCTGTCGGGAACTGTCGCCGGCTACACGGTGCTTGGCTGGCCCTCCAGCGTCGACGGTCACGACCTCGGTGGCGCCTTGATGATCGCCAATCCGGAGAACGGATTGGCAGGCGTCATCGACTTCGGCGAGAAGCCGCTGGCAGCCAGTTTCGACGTCTTCCCCTAGACCGCTAGATACGACTCCAGGTCCGAGTTCTCAAAGGGGCCTACCGCTCCGATCATCCGGGTGTCGGCTCCGTATAGGTCGACCGCCACCGACTGCACGTCCTCGAGAGTGATCGCCTCCAGCTTCTCCAGTCTCTCGTCGACCGAGAGATGAGGCATCCCCGCCAACTCGTCCCTTCCCAACCGCACCATCCGGCTGTTGGCATCCTCGAGAGACAGAGCCAACCCACCTCTCGCCGACCCCTTGGAGCGTTCGAGCTCTTCGGGTGTGATGCCGGAGTCAACAACCTTCGATAGTTCTTCGCGAATCAGGTTCAGGGCGGTATCTGTCTGACTAGGAGTCGTACCTACATAGACACCCCAGGCTCCGGTGTCGGCGAACGAAAGCTTGAACCCGTAGATGGCATACGCCAGACCACGCTCTTCGCGCACCTCACGGAACAAACGCGACGACATGCCTGAGCCCATGATGTGGTTGAGCACATCAAACGCCCATCGGCGCTCGTCCATCCGATCCAGTCCCGGACCGCCCATCACGATGTGAGCTTGCTCGGTGTCCTTCTGCTTCAAGTTGATCCGAGGCCGCCCGGCCACATCACTGTGAGCATGATCGACACCGCCACCTGACCAGTCGCCGAAACGTTCGCTGATCATCTCGACGAGCGTTCCATGGTCGATCGACCCTGCCGCGGCCACCACCATCGACCCGGCGCCATAACGACGTCCCCAGTACCCATTGATGTCGGCACGTGACATGGCAAGAATCGAATCCCTGGTGCCCAGGACCGGGGCCTCGAGAGCATGGCCCGCAAAGACCGCTGTGGTGAAGTTCTCGAAGGCCACATCGTTGGGATCGTCCTCGTACATGTTGATCTCTTCGATCACCACGTGGCGCTCGGCGTCTATTTCATGTTCGCGAAAGGCCGGACGCTGGATGATCTCGGAGAGAACGTCGAGCCCCGTCGTCAGTTCCTGGTCCAGAATCCGCGTCCAGAAGCAGGTGGCTTCCTTTGAGGTGAAGGCGTTGGACTCTGCGCCTATCGCGTCGAAGGCCTCCGACACATCACGCGCGGAGAGTTTGTCGGACCCCTTGAAGAGAAGATGCTCGAGGAAGTGAGAGACACCCTGTTCGTGAGTATCTTCGTCGCGGGTACCCGTGTCGATCCAACAGCCAAGGGCTACAGATCGCAATGAAGGCATCGTCTCCGAAATCACTCGGAGACCGTTGGGAAGGGTGGTCAGGTCGTAGTGCACAGACCGGATCGTATTACGGAACAGCGCCAACGCCGAAACACTTTTCGTCTCGGTTTGACACGGCATGAGACAATTGGCGGCCAATGCGCGGACGTGACCAGACATTCCTTGCCGATCTCATCGGTCCCGAGGACAAAGCGATCGAGGCTGTCGTCAGCCGATACCAGCGGGTTGCCCCCGCGGTCACCAGGCTTGCCCGAAGTCTTTCCGACAACCCCAACCTCAGGGTGCGTCTTGGCTCGGAGAGCGCCGCCTCAGCGGACGAGGTGGTCTGTGACCCACGGATATTCCAGGCCGCGTACCACCGCAACGCTCCGGTCACGCCCGACGAGGTTGCCCTCGCCTCGGCTCTCCACGAGGTGATGCACCTGGTCTCCACAAACCTCGATGACACGAAACCTCTCCCCGACGGGTGGCCCATCGAAGGTGACATTGCCCAGGGTGTTGAGATCGACCTTCTGACGGCTCTGGAGCGGACCGAAAGACCGGTGGCGGAGATCATCTTCTTCAGTCTCGAAGACGCTCGTCAGGAGGCCCAGGGTCTTTCGATGTACCCGGGCGCCAGGTCCGTCCTCGAGGACCTCTACCTGACATCACTGAGTCAGGCCATCTCCAAGTCGGGAGCGCTCAGCCAATTTGTCCTGGGGTGTTTTCTTCTCACCGGCGGCTACGTCGAACGCGAGGTGCTCGAACGGCGCTTCGAGGCTCGGGCAGCTGTGGCCATCGATGATGCAACCGAGCATTGCCGTCTCGCCGCGGAGACGACGGACCCCTGGTACGTGGCCCAACTCGCTCTCGAGCTCGAGGCAATCGCTCGCACTCACGGCCTCATCACCGAGGTACCCGACACCGCGACGAAGTCTCAGCGCAAACTGGCCGAGGACGAAGATGCCGAGAAGGCGGCAAGCGGCGTGGATGCTGTCCGTCTGACTTCGCCCATCGTCTCGGACTCGGATTCGTATCAGGACACCAAGCGTGCCGCGGAATCCCGTTCGGGTCTGTCCGATCGCAGAGGGGCTTCCGATATTGCCGGCGACGAGTCAACCGATCAACTGCTCCGTGTCAGCCAGGCACCCGAAGTGTTCCTGCCGACGGGTCAGAGTGGAAAGCTCCTGGTGACAGCCATCCCGCACTCCTTCAGTGCTTTCAGCAAGGAAGGTCTGGAGTCCATGGAGGCAGCGGCCAAACGCTGGGGGGTCGCCCAACGCAAGGTCTCCGGCGAGCTGTTTCCCCTGTTCGCGGCCAACCAGCGACGTGGTCTCCGCTCCGGATTCGACCAGGGCGACGTCTCTCCACACGCCGCCCTCTTCATTGGTGCCGGGCTCTACCAGAGGCTGTACGAGCGACGGGCTGCAAGGACCAGACGCCGTTATGCGGTTTCGCTTCTCGTGGACGCGTCGGCGTCGATGCTCAGCCCCGGTCGCGGCCACGGCCCGGGAACATCATGGGCGATGCCTGCCGCCCTCCTCGGCGCCTGGACCATGGCTCGACTCTGCGATGAGCTCCAGATCGACTTCGAGGTCGCACTCTTCAACCGCGGTTTCGCCGCCAAGCCAGAGGACACCGAAGACAGCTTTCGACGAGCTCGGTCAGCAGCGACCGCCGGTCTTCGCCAGACTCAGGGGACGGCAGCCGACAGACTCACGAGCACAGTGAACCACTACATGGTCAAGCCGTTCGATCGGCGATGGCGTGACGCTCAGCACGCTCTGGCCGGCCTCTTCTTCACAGCGGCAGAGCCAAGGAGGGCCGCCGCATCGGCAAGACGCAGTGGCAGCTCTGCACCACCCGTTTCCCTGTTCGAGAAGGCCGCTAATGTCGATGAATTCAACGTCATTCACGCCGCTGAGCGCATGGGACGTCTCGGCGCAGACGTCAGGCTTCTCATGGTGCTCGCGGATGGCATGACGCGCGGATCGATGGACTCTCTCGCCGAGTCCGTCTCGTCCGTTGAGGCCGGAGGCACCACCGTCATAGGGATCGGCATCGGCGACCACACCGTCGACGACGCCTACCAGCGCCATGAGGTGGTGGAGGAGCCTGACCAGTTGGCCATGGCGATGGTCGACGGCACCCGGAGCGCCTTGCGACGAGGCCTGGCGATGTCCGGCATGGACAGTTGGTGGGCGCGCACACCCCAGTTTCTAGCTAAGGAGAAGACAAGTGCCTGAAACCGTGATATTCGAGGACCCGGCTGCCGAGGGCCGGCCTATAGAACTCGAGAAGTTCGAAATGCCTGACAACGCTGCCGATGTCGAACTCCGTCTCCGCAAGATACCCGAACCCGACCCGCATTACATAGATCTCGGGATGCTCTACCGCTTCGCCCAACTAGAAGAGGCCCGTCGAGCCGAGGCCCAGGGTCTGGTGCCGTTGCACATCGCGGTTCGGGGGCACATGGGAACCGGCAAGGACCACGACATCGAGCAGTTCGCTGCCGCGATGGGTCTCCCTTACTTCCGTATCCCGCTCACGGGCGAGGTTCGCGACGTCACGCTCATTGGCTCGACCCATCTGCATGGTGACGGCAAGGGTGGAACCGAGAGTCGTTGGGAGGATGGCGACATAACCCGTGCCCTCCGTGGACCGGCTTTGCTCAACCTCTCCGAACTGAACGCTGCCGGTGCCGAGACGCTTTTTGCCCTTCACGGGCTTCTCGACCGCTACGCCGCGCTAGATCTTCCCAACGGGGAAACCGTCCGCCTGAGAGACGACGTGCGAATCTTCGGCACCATGAATCCCACCGACATCAGGGATTACGCAGGCACCCAGACCCTCAACAAGGCGTTCGCCGATCGCTGGGTGATCTGGGAGAAGAGGTTTCCCGAAGAAGACCAGGTCAAGGCGATGCTGGTGCGCCGTTATCCCAAGTTGAAGGACGAATACGTCGAGGCCATCGCCAGGCTCACGATAGAGATCAACGCCTCGTTCGAGGAGTCGGACACCGGTGTTCGTGTGGAGACACCTCTGTCGCTCCGCTCGGTGCTCGATCGAATCCCCACCGGTCTGCTGGTCTACGCCGACCGCGACGACCCGTTGCGCAAGGCTTGGGACGAATTTGTCCTTCCACAGGTAGACGCCTACGACCGTGATCACTACGAGACGGTGTGGAACGCCGTCGTTCGAAAGGGCCCATCCAAGACTCCCTTTTAGACCGGAAGCGCGGAGTACGGCGACGGGACAGTACGTTACGGACCATGGCCTATGACCTGGGCAATCCCGAGCTCGACAAAACGATTCGTCTGTTGGTCGCCGCCGCGTCGGAGAACGACAACCAGGATCTGATCGGTGAGCTGATCACGACTGTCCTCAAATTGCATCGAGACGGCGCCACCCGGGGAGACCTCAAGCTGCTCAATACCGCCGTCAAGGAGATTCGCTACTCCAACCTTGTCTTCTCACGTCACGACGAGCCCAAGGTGACCATCTACGGATCGGCGCGCCTTGGTGAAGGCGACCCCAACTACGAGTTGACGGTGGAGTTCGCCCGACTGATGACCGATCATGGTTGGGGTGTGATCACCGGGGCCGGCCCGGGAATCATGGAGGCAGGCAATCGTGGCGCCGGTATCGACAAGTCATACGGCGTCAACATCCGTCTCCCCTTCGAAGCGGCAGCGAACCCCTATCTGTCCGAGGCACGCACCGTCAATTTCAAATACTTCTTCACGCGAAAGCTCGGGTTTGTCAAAGAGTCACATGCCTTTGTGATCCTTCCCGGCGGGTTCGGAACTCTCGACGAGGCGTTTGAGCTACTCACATTGATCCAGACCGGCAAGAGCGATCTACACCCGATCGTTCTTCTCGAGTCGGAGGGGACGAGCTATTGGGATCCGGTTCTCGATTTCGTCGAAAACACCCAACTCGCCGGAGGCATGATCTCGGAGGCCGACCTCTCGCTGTTTCTTCACACCACCAGCCCGTCCGAGGCGTGCGACCACATCCGCCACTTCTACAACAACTACCACTCCCAGCGATATGCCTCCGGCAAGCTCATGCTGCGGGTACGGCAAGCACCGTCCACGGAAGAGTTGGCTGCCTTGAACGACGCATTCGCCGATATCGTGGTCGACGGGAGGATCGAGATAGCCGAACCCTCCCCACCCGAGATCGTTGACGACGATGCCCTCGACTGTGATCGCATCGCGTTTGTGTTCGATCGGAGGCAGTTTGGGCGTCTTCGACAACTGATCGACCGGCTCAACGAGATCGTGGAACTCCCGGAGGCAACCCGAATTCCGACGCCAATGAGCGAGGAGCAAGCCGAAAGACCCTGGTAGGCGCGCACCTCGTCTTGGTGCCCCCCAACACAAATACGATGACGTTTCGACGGACAGATGACCCCGCTCGCAGCGTCCTCGTCCTCGACGCACCGCTGCGGGTGCGCCTTCGTCCTGCGTCCTAGCAAGGCGACGCCCCTGTCTCGCCGAAACATGCGACCGTACTTATGTTGGAGAGCACTTAGTACTACAGCGGGATTCACTATTAGAATCTGAGGGTGCGCGACATACTCTCTGATCTAGTAGCCGAGCAGCAGTTCCTCGACCAGTCCTTGCAGCGCATCCCGATCAAGGTTTGGGATCTCAAAACGCCCAACAAGCCATGGACTGTCAGGGACACCATCGCCCACCTGGCCGACTTCGAAGAGCTTGGCGCCGACGCGATCAACGGAGGCGAGAGGGTCAGGGAGTGGCAGAACACGTCGGACCTCGAAGCCTCCAAGAAGAAGGCAATCAAGAGAGGCCGCGCCATGCGCCCTCAGGATGTCATCGAGTGGTGGCGAGGCGGGCGCGCCAAAGTGGTGGAGCCGTTGTCCCACATGAGCGGTGAGGACCGGATCAATTGGATCGCCGGCGACATGAGCGCCCGGACGTTCGCCACGTTTCGTCTGATGGAGACGTGGATGCACGGTCTCGATATCTACGCCACGCTCGGAATCGAGGTCGAAGACACACCGCGTATCCGCCACATCTGCTGGCTGGGATGGAAGACGCTCCCCTACGCATTCAAGGAAGCAGGCGAGGACTACGAGCCCATTCGGGTTGAGATCATCGGCCCTGGTTACTCCAGGTGGATCTACGGGCCCGAGAACACCGATCAGCTGGTTAAAGGGTCCGCTTCCGACTGGGCACGGATCGTGGTTCGCCGTGTCAAGCCAAAGGACACCCGTCTGAAGGTGACGGGCGAGCATGCAGAAACGGCGATTCGGGTAGCCAGGGCATACCTGTGAGTTCCATTCCCCACGTTGTGGGGATGGTCCATCTACTGCCTCTTCCGGGCTCCCCCGAATTCAACGGCTCAATGGATCAGGTCGTCGAGACGGCAGTCTCCGACGCCTCAGCTCTGACAGAGGCCGGGTTCCCCGCTCTGATGGTGGAGAACTTTGGAGACACTCCATTCTTTGCCGACGGTGTTGCTGCCGAGACGATCTCCGCCATGACGATCGCGGTGATTGCCGTAGCGGATGCGACTGGAGTGCCGATGGGCGTCAACGTCCTTCGCAATGACGCTCTTTCCGCCCTCGGAATTGCGGCCGCGACCGGCGCCGCTTTCATAAGGGTCAACGTGTTGACAGGCATGATGTACACCGATCAGGGCCCCATCGTGGGCAGGGCGTCAGAGGTTCTTCGCAAACGCAGCACACTCGCACCAGAAATCGAGATATGGGCAGATGTGATCGTCAAGCACGCCGCGGCGCCGGCCGGAATCGACCCCCGACAAGCTGCCGCCGACACTGTTGAGCGCGGAAGGGCGAACGCTGTCATCGTCTCCGGTTCGAGCACCGGAGCGGAGCCTGACATTCATGAGGCCGGCGTGGTGAGGGCTGCGGTCCCAACCCAAACCCGCGTCGTGATCGGATCAGGAGCGAACGCAGACAATCTGTCGAGGCTCCTCGGCGCCGCTGACTCGGTGATTGTGGGATCGTCGACGAAGGTCGATGGCGACGCCCACAACCGGGTTGACCAGCTTCGCGCAGCCGGATTCATCGAGGTCGCCCATGGCGAGGGGTTGCTGTGAGCTCTGTCAAGACAAGCCTCTCCGATGGAGTTGCCGTAGTGACACTTGCTCAGCCCGATACCCGCAACGCACTGACTGGCCGAGAGATGCTCGAGGAGCTCCTCGACGCCATCGACGACGCCGAGACGGACCGGGACATCGGTGTACTGGTTCTCCAGGCTGAGGGTCCGGCTTTCTCGGCGGGTGGAAATGTCAAGGACATGGCCGCCAAGGAAGGGCTTTTCGCTGGCAACCCGGCCCAGATCACGGAGAAGTATCGAGAGACCATTCAGCAACTGACACGGTTCATGGCCACGACCGACTTGGTCACCATCGCCGCAGTCAATGGACCTGCGATCGGCGCCGGTTTCGATCTGGTTCTTGGCTGTGACCTTCGCGTCGGCACTCCACGGGCCCGCTTCGCTCATACGTTCATCGAGATGGGAATCATCCCCGGTGACGGTGGCGCATGGCTGCTTCCCCGAGTAGTGGGGTGGCAGCGTGCCACAGAGCTCTCACTGACTGCCCGCTCCATAGACGCGGACGAAGCAGTCAGGCTCGGTGTCCTCCTCAGCGTGGTCCCGGAGAACAAGATCGAAGAACACGTCACGAAACTGGCGAGATCTATCGCCTCCAAACCGCGACCGGCAGTGGTATTGGCCAAACGTCTCCTCCGTCAGTCGAGGACCATGGATCTCGACCCCTTCTTGGAATTCTCGGCCGCGCTGCAGGCGGTGGCTCATTCAACGCCTGAGCACGAGAAGGCAATCAATCAGTACATCGAGCAACTCAAGGGTCGCGACTGAACCGGAACCCTGTCTTGTGCAGAAGCTTCAGCATTGCCGCCGCGGGACTCGACGAGCGAGCCGAACGCAAAAGGGCGTCATGGCTCTCGAGAGCGCCGAGTGCGCGCTCGAGGATCACCTGTAGTGGTATGACGTTCATGGTCACTTCAGAGGCCTGACCGAAGGCGACAATGCGGGTTCTCACCGTGCCGCCACCTCTCGCCGGTGTGTAGCACACACCTTTATCCCGTAAGTCCTCGACAACCCGATCGAGATCACCATCGGAGTAGATCCAGCTCAGCCGGTGCAACGCAGTATGCAGCGTCTCGTGCTTGGTCAACGACGGGTTGAATGCCGCCTCTCCTTGTTTCACCTCGCCGACGATGACATCGATGGTGTCTTCTTCGAGGTAGAGCGGTACACCCGGAACCTCCAGTTCGGACGCAACGGTCGGGTCGTGGGCATCAGCGATGAACACCCGTCCGGGGAACCGCAGTGCCAGAATGTCGACATCTGTGACGGTTTCCCAATCGCCTCTTTTGTTCAAGGACTGGATCTGAAGTTCCGACAATGTCAGATAGCCGTTGGACCGCAAAAAGACTTCCACCAAGTCTGTTGCCACATCCATGACGGCCATTTAACCAATTGAGACGGGCGACCCATACACTGACCGCGTAGAGCGGGCAAACTGAGCGTTCTGTGGTGAGATCATGAGGGAACTAAAGAGAGACATACTGATCGAGGTCATGGAGGACGTGATCGAAGACCTCCACGGTCACGTTCATCGGGTTTCCGACCTGTCGGTCGACCTCGGCACCGGAATCGGGCTCGGGGAGAGCGATCTCGACCGGCTCGCTCTGGCGGGCGTCCTTCACGATGTCGGCAAGATCCACCTCGATCCGGGCATTCTCGGCAAACCCGGCCCGCTGAACGACGAGGAATTCGAGTTGATGAGAAGGCATCCCGAAATGGGATTCGCCATGACGCGGAATCGCCTAGAGCCCAAGGTCGCCGAGGCAATCCTCTACCACCACGAGCGTTATGACGGTGGTGGCTATCCGTTTGGGCTGGAGGCCGACAACATTCCGATCCTGAGCCGCATTGTTCTCGTTGCTGACGCCTTCGACGCGATGACATCGGTTCGGGCCTACCAGCCGGCACTCCCCGTCGAATACGCGATCGAGGAGATCCGCACAAACGCGGGCACCCAGTTCGATCCGACAGTCGTCGACGTCTTCCTGGAACTTGCCGCCATCGACAGACTCCCGCTGGAGCTCATCGCCTAAGACGCGCCTAGTGCCCCGCCCTCAACATCGCCAACGTTGCTGGCCAGAGCACTAGTATCCCGGCCCGCAATGAGAATCGCTTCTTACATCTTTTACGGTCTCGCCGCCCTGTCGGTGTTGGCCGGCATCTCGGCCGCTTCGTTTCTCAAAGATGAGATAGGTCAGGTGTTTGGCACAGGGACGGTCTTCGTTTATGGCGGCGCAGCTGTTCTCTCGCTGCTCGTTGCCATTGCCGCCCAGAGTCTCGCCAACCGCAGGGTCTGACCGACCCGGGCGGAGTTCTTGTCGCCGCCCCCTGATACGTTACGTGTCGTGGATCCGCTGAAGGCATTTGCACCGGCAACCAGGACGTGGTTCGAGGCTTCATTCAACGAACCGACCAAGGCTCAGGAGTTGGGTTGGCCGGCAATCGCCGACGGAGACCACACCCTGATACACGCTCCGACGGGGTCAGGTAAGACGCTGGCCGCTTTCCTGTGGACCCTGGATCAGCTTCTCACCGAGCCGGCCCCCGAAAAGGCACAACGATGCCGGGTGCTCTACATCTCCCCCATGAAGGCCCTTGCTCACGACGTCGACCGCAATCTGAGAGCCCCACTCGCGGGTATCCGCCATGCCGCCGAACGTCTCGGCGCTGACCCGCTACCCGAGCTGACGACCTTCCTCAGGACCGGCGACACCCCTCAGGAGGATCGCCGCCGAATGGAGCGAAACCCACCCGACATTCTGATCACCACACCGGAGTCGCTCTATCTGATGCTGACCTCCGCCGTTCGATCGGTGTTCCGAAGCGTCCGCTGGGTGATCGTGGATGAGGTTCATGCCGTGGCCGGAACCAAACGCGGCGTCCACCTGGCCCTCTCTCTCGAAAGACTCGAGGAGATCACGGATCTGTCACCACAACGGATCGGCCTGTCGGCGACCCAACGTCCATTGGACAAGATTGCTCGATTCCTCGCGGGCGGCACCATCGAGGACGACGAATGGAGCCCGAGACCGGTCACCATCATCGACGTGCCCCACGATCGCGAGCTCGACCTGGAGATCGTCGTCCCCGTCGAAGATATGGACGAACCCGGTGAGCCTGATCCTCTCGATCCTGACGACGTACCCATCCGGTCGATTTGGCCGGCCATCTACCCCCGACTGCTCGGGCACATCAGGGACCACAACAGCACGATCGTCTTTGCCAACTCGCGTCGTCTCGCCGAGCGAATCTGCTCGGAGTTGAACAACCTTGCCGGAGAGAACCTCGCCCGCGCCCACCACGGATCGGTGGCGAGGGAGCAACGTCTCGAAATCGAAGAGGCGCTCAAGCGCGGAGAGATAGAGGCTGTAGTGGCCACATCGTCATTGGAGCTCGGGATCGACATGGGCGCCGTTGATCTGGTGCTCCAGGTGGAAGCGCCGATCTCTGTCGCCTCGGGGCTTCAGCGGGTTGGAAGATCCGGACATCATGTGGGTGGCGTTTCAAGGGCAAAGGTGTTTCCGAAATATCGGGGGGATCTGCTCGTGGCAACCGTTGTTGCCGCGGAGATGGCCGAACGCCATGTCGAGCAGACGCGAGTGCCAATTAACCCGATTGACGTCCTTTGCCAGCAACTGGTGGCACAAACCGTCTCTGGAGATACAACAGCCGACGATCTCTACGAGATAACACGACGAGCATCGCCCTACTCAGAGCTGAGCCGCCAGGTCTTTGACGAGACCCTCGACATGCTGTCTGGCCGGTACCCGTCCGATCTATTCGCGGAGCTGAGACCCCGGATCACGTGGGATCGCGCCACCGGAGCGGTGTCAGCAAGACCGGGGGCCAGACAATTAGCCGTGACCAACCCCGGAACGATTCCCGATCGTGGTCTCTACCGGGTGACACTTCCCGACGGAAGTCGGGTTGGCGAACTCGATGAGGAGATGGTCTATGAGTCTCGAGAGGGCGATAGTTTCCTCCTCGGCTCGAGCGCATGGCGTATCACCCAGATAACCCATGACAAGGTCGAGGTCGTTCCTGCACCGGGCAACGCCGCGGCGAAGATGCCCTTCTGGCATGGAGACATGTTTGGTCGACAGCTCGAAACCGGGCTCGCCATAGGGAAGTTCGTCCGAGAGACAGCCGGGCGTGATCAAGAGGCCGCCGAGACGATCCTCGGAAACGAGTACGGCCTCGACGAATTCGCTGCGCGCAATCTGATCTCATACATCCACGAGGAGAAAGACGCCACAGGAGTCCTGCCCACCGATCACACCATCGTCGTCGAGCGCTTCCGGGACGAGATCGGCGATTGGCGTGTTGTGCTCCTCTCTCCGCTTGGAGCCAGGATCCATGCCCCGTGGGGCATGGCCCTTCGCCATCGTTTCAGGAGTCGCTACGGGACCGACGTGGACGTGATCTGGTCGGACGACGGCATCGCATTCCGATTCCCCGACTCCGACGATCCGCCGGAGGCCGAAGATCTGGTACTCGACCCTGAAGAAGTCGAAGCGCTTCTGTTCGATCATCTCGCCGACACCGCCCTGTTCGCAGCACGGTTCCGCGAGGCCGCCGGTCGAGCACTGCTTCTGCCCCGCCGACGGCCAGGCGAACGCACCCCCTTGTGGTTGCAGCGACGCAAGTCTGCCGACCTCCTCGGCGTCGCTCGCCAGTTCGGATCATTTCCGATCCTGCTCGAGGTCTACCGCGAGATTCTCCAAGACGACTTCGATCTCCCCTCGCTTCAGGAGGTCCTTGGCCAGATCCGTTCACGGAGGATACGGGTGGCATCCGTTGACACCCATGGGCCAAGTCCTTTCGCGTCTTCGCTGCTCTTCTCGTTCGTGGCCGCCTATCTGTACGAAGCCGACGCCCCGCTCGCGGAGAGACGCGCCGCAGCGTTGACACTCGACCGGGACCTGCTCAGAGAGCTTCTCGGGGAAGGTGAGCTTCGGGAGCTGATCGATCCGGAAGTCGTCGCTGCGGTGGAACTCGAACTACAGCATCTGACAGACAACCGCAGAGCGACAAGCCCGGATCGGCTCCATGACCTCCTCCGTGACCTGGGGCCGCTTTCGATCGAGGACATCGAGGTACGAACGTCGAGCGTCGATGTTCCCGATGCCCTGGAGGATCTCAGGGATAGGAGAAGAACTGTGGAGATCGTCATCGGTGGAGAACCGAGATGGGCAGCCATTGAGGACATTGCCCGGCTCCGGGACGGTCTTGGCGTCCAACCTCCCCCCGGTGTCCCCCATACATTCCTCGAGCCAGTTGAAGACCCTCTCGGCGACGTTGTCGGCCGTTACGCGAGGACTCATGGCCCCTTCACGTCAAAGGAGGCTTCGACATCCTTGAATCTCCCAACTGGCGTTGTCGAAACAGCGCTCGAGAATCTCGAGCGGGCGGGTCGAGTCGCCGAAGGTGCATTTAGACCCGGAGGTGAAGGGCGCGAGTGGGTTGACAACTCGGTGCTTCGACGACTGAAGAGACGCTCGTTGGCCGTCTTGCGCGATGAGATCGAGCCCGTGGAGACCTCTGCACTGGCTCGATTTGGGCTCGCATGGCAGGGAGTCACCACTGACCCACCACGTGGCAGAAACGCCCTTTCAGATGCCGTTCTCAGGCTGACCGGAGCCGCCGTGCCTGCCTCGGTTCTCGAGCGAGACGTGCTGGCGTCCAGAGTTGCTCAGACCGGAAACGGCATCGATGCTCTCATGATGGCCGGAGACCTCGTCTGGGTGGGAGAAGGCTCGCTTGGCTCCCGTGACGGAAGGGTTGCTCTCTATCCACGCGACACGCTCACCTCGCTCTGGAAAGGACCCGACGCCGATTCCGAGTTGGACTCCAAGGAAATCGAGATCCTGGGTGTGCTGGACAACTCCGGCGCCAGTTTCTTTCGGGACGTATACGAGGGGACTGGTGGCGGAGATCCCGCGGAGACTCTCAAAGCTCTCTGGGATCTGGTCTGGGCTGGTCATCTCACCAACGACACGTTTGAGCCTGTTCGAGCGTTTGTCGCCAGACGCCGTAGTTCGAACTCGGGACGCGCCTCGCTCTCCAGTCGGTTTCCGGCTCACTCAGGCGGTAGATGGTCACTCACCCAGGGACTCATCCGATCCGCTCCTTCAGAGACAGAGCGCCATGCAGCATGGGCGGAGTTGCTTCTCGATCGACATGGTGTGGTGACGAGAAGCACGGCGCTCGCCGAGGGCTACCCCGGAGGTTTCACAACCCTCTATCCGGTCTTCAGTCGTCTCGAGGAGACCGGACGGATTCGTCGCGGCTACTTCGTCGAGGGGCTCGGTGGCTCACAATTCGCACTCCCCGGCGCCGTTGACCGTCTTCGCGGTGAATCAGATCCGTCCTTGTTGGTCCTCGCCGCCACCGATCCTGCCAACCCTTACGGTGGAGTTCTTCCCTGGCCAGAAGTGGCAGAGACCCGACTGGCTCGTGACGCCGGCGCTTATGTCCTCCTCTGGGGGGGTGATCTCATCGGCTATCTCGACAAGGGCCGCCGTGGGCTCACCTTGCTCGACCCCTCGGTCGAACAGTTCAGCCTCGTATCCCGGGCCATGGCAGATGTTGCAGGGAAGTACAGACGTCTCACCTTGGTCACGATCAATGGCGAGCCTGCATCGGCCTCGCCGCTTGCTTCTCCCCTGACGGAATGGGGCTTTGCCACCGCCCCGCGCGGTCTGACCTACCGCGGCTAGCACCCCAAGCACTAGTGATGGTTAAACGCGATTGAGCACTTCGTAGGTCGTGTTGCGGAGTGCCGGAGTTCGCCCGGCGGCCTCGATGACGGTGCGAAACTCTTCGGTCGTTACCTCCTGGCCGTGCTCTGCACCGGCCGCGCGAGTGATGATCTCACCCATGAGAGTCCCCCCCAGATCGTTGCATCCTGCGTCGAGAAGACGCCGACCACCGTCAAGGCCCAACTTGACCCACGAGGCCTGAATGTTGTCGATCAGCCCGTCGAAGGCGATGCGGGACACCGCGTGGATCAGCACCACTTCGTCCCAGGTCGGCCCCGGGCGAGATCGTCCACGAAGATAGATCGGCGACCCCATGTGCACGAAGGGCAATGGGACCATCTCGGTAAACCCGGCGGTGCGGCGCTGTATCTCACGGATGACTTCGAGATGTCTTGCCCACGAGCGTGGATGATCGATATGACCGAACATGATCGTAGAGGTCGTCCTGAGGCCGAGCTCGTGAGCGATGATCATCACTTCGGCCCACTGCGATGTCCGGATCTTGTCGGGACAGAGATGGGTCCGAATCTCGTCGTCGAGAATCTCGGCTGCGGTCCCCGGCAAGGTGCCCAACCCGGCTTCCTTCAACTCACTCAAGAACTGCCTCACCGAAAGACCAATGGTCTCGGCGCCCTGCCAGACCTCCAGTGGGGTGAAACCATGGATGTGCATGTGGGGAAGTTCTTCCTTGATGGCCTTAACCACTTCGACGTAGAAGTTGCCTGTGAAGTCTGGGTGAATCCCACCCTGAAGGGTCACTTCGGTCGCGCCCCGGTCCCATGCCTCACGTGAGCGATCCACAATCTCCTCGAGCCCCATCAAATAGGGCTCACCACGCAGGTTCAAGGACTTGGGCCCTTTGGAGAAGGCGCAGAAGCCGCACTTGAAGTAGCAGAGGTTGGTGTAGTTGATGTTTCGGTTGACCACGTAGGTCACCGTGTCTCCCACCGCTCTCTTCCGTAGATCATCGGCCGTTCGGGCAATGGCGTCGATCTGATCGCCTCGCGCCATGAAGAGTTTTTCCAACTCGGTCACCGAGGGAGCATGTCCGTTCAGGGAACGCTCGAGGACCGGCGCCAGATCACCGGCGGCACCGAGACCTCCGGCTCCCGTTCCGCCCACCCATGCTGCGTCCATCCACTCCGCAGACAGACGCCCGACTGGCACCGGAGGATCCATGTCCTTGCCCGGAGCCCACCCATAACGCGGCCGCGCCGCGCCGGACCCATCAACCTGTTTGAGCCACGTTGCGAATAGGTCCTTGGGCAACACGTCCCTCGCCTCGTCGATCTCAACACCGGGCGGAAAGGCAGTGCGCTCCACGAACTGCACCTCGGGCAACGAGTCACGCAATTCGCCGAGCCTCTCGCCGCTCCAGTCGCGGAGCAACAGGTCGGTGGCACCGTCCGAAACTGCCTTCCCAGCTTGAGTGACATCGTCCACAAACACCGAGACCGAGGTCTCGATACCGGGCAAACTCGAGATCTGTGTTGCTCCGGCGACCGCCGAGCGGGTCGTCCTCAGATAGGCCGAGCGGCTGCGCGCGATCGCGTCGAGCACTTTCTCTCTCGGTCCGCTGTCGACGACTGTGAGACGCCACGGTGCCACCTGTCTTGAAGCCAGCAGGAGAGCTTCGCCGGGGTCGACCACCCACGCCGCCGGGGCGTCGTCGCCAATGTTGCGCGCCACCACCAGCACGCCACCCTTGAAACCGGCTGCGATGTCGGCGGAGGTCGGCATGTCGACCTCGACGGTCGTCGTCCCTTCGCGTCGTCGACTGACTGCTGTCGGTTCGGCGAGTGTGTCGGCAGGACGAACGCGGAGGTAGGTGACTCTCATGCCGCTCCAATCTTGGTCGCTATCGCCGCTAGACCCGTGTCATCGGCCGCGGCCTGGACATCAACAAGCAAACCCGGATCGATCCACTCATCGTTGATGTACCCGGGATAGACGGGAAGGCGGGGTCGGAGATCGAAACCCGCGGCCTGCGTCCGACTCCCGAGCTCCTCGAGATGGGGCCAGGGAGCCTCGGGATTTACCCAGTCGATCGTCAAAGGCGAGACACCTCCCCAATCATTGATCCCGGCTTCAAGATAGATCTCATAGCTCTCGGTGAGGTTCGGGGGCACCTGGATGCTCGCCTCCGCCCCCATGATCCAGCGGGCAAGGGCGACGACCCGTGCAAACCAGCGTGGCACCGGTTCTGCCGAGCGTCTCATCGGCGTGTCGTCCTTCGCCCGGAAATTCTGGATGATCACCTCTTGTATGGCGCCCGTCGTTTCGGCCAGGTCTACGAGCGCAAACAGCGAGTCAACGATCTCCTCATGGCTCTCTCCGATGCCCACCAGGATCCCGGTTGTGAACGGCACCTTTTGTCGCCCGGCAGCCTCGATCGTCGCCACCCGCCGGGCGGGCTCCTTCGTTGGAGAGTTGTGATGCGCCATCCCCGGCTCAGTCAATCGAGACGAGATGTTCTCCAGCATCATCCCCATCGATGGATTGGTTGGCCTGAGAAGGGTCATCGCCGCATCGTCCAGGAGACCCGGGTTGGCGTGAGGAAACAGCGATGTCTCCGACTTGACCAGTGCTGACATCTCAGCTACGTACTCGATGGTGGTGTGGAGACCCCTCCCCTCCAGAAACTCCCGAGCCTGGGGCCATCTGTTCTCAGGACGATCCCCCAAGGTGAACAGCGCCTCGGTGCAGTTGGCAGCGTCACCCGCCTTGGCGACAGCGAGCACCTCATCGGGTTCGAGGTAGACGCCGCCAGCGCCCGGTCCCTTGGCAAAGGTGCAGTAGGAGCAACGGTCGTTGCAGAGTGTCGTCAGCGGGATGAATACCTTCCGGCTGTAGGTGACAACCTTCCCTCGGCCGTCATCCCGCAACCGGGAGGCATGGGCGAACAACGACGCTTGGTCCGTCTCGCCGTTGAGATAGCGCAGGGCAAGGCCTGGGTCTGGAGAGGGATGAGTCACGAGTGCCAGACCACTAAGAGATTCCCGAAGAGCCGGCGCCGATCACACCTCCATCAACCGGCACGATGGCTCCCGTCATCCAGGAAGCTGCGTCAGACGAGAGAAACACGATCAATCGTGCAACGTCTTCGGGCTCACCGACCCGGCCCAGCGGATGCATACGTGCCGTGGCGGCCTCGTCGTGAAGAAGTGCCCCCGCGAGTCTTGTCTTGACCACGCCCGGAGCAACAGCGTTCACCCGGACCCCCGGAGCCAACTCCATTGCCATCTGTCGGGTCATGTGGGCCAACCCGGCTTTGGAGATGTTGTATGCGCCCATGAATGGACTCGGTCTGAGACCGGCCACTGAGGCAACGTTGACCACTGCCCCACCGTTCTTCTCCATCCACGCATGAAAGGCCGCACGCACCCAGAGCAAAGGAGCCCTGAGGTTGACAGCCCAGGTCTTGTCCAAGGCTCCGAGATCGACGTCCATGAGCATCCCGGCCGCAGGGTTGGTTCCTGCGTTGTTGACAAGAATGTCACAAGAACCAAATCGCCTCACAGTCGCCTCGATCGTCGCGTTGGCGGCTTCCTCGGAGTCGGCTCGCGCCGGCAGCGCAAGAATCCTGTCCCCATCCACGCCTGCTTCTATGAGCTGAGCCTGGGCCGTCTCGACATTCTCTGCCTTGCGCGACGTGATGGTGACCCCGGTCGCTTTGCTGCGGGCGAACTCGAGGGCGGTAGCCATCCCGATGCCACGGCTCCCGCCCGTGACGACAGCGACTTTGCCTTCGACCGAAACTTTCATATCTCTCCTACGAGTCTTGACCCTGAACCTACCTGCCGTGTGGATCGATCATTGACCGCCCCGCTTCACTCCCCCGTATTTCATCCTGGTGTCCGACAACCGCTGACCCAATGAGGATCAACGCGTTGGAGATCGTCCAGGTGACCCTGTCTCAGTTCGTTGTCGATAACGTTCCTGTCACACAGCGAAGTGGGGAACCCTAATGTTCTCACTGTGCGGATCCTCGTTGCCACCACAGGTGTCCTACCCGCTGCTCCGGTCGCCGGCTTTTGCAAAGCTCTGATGGGCGATGCCGAGAGGATCACCGTGATGACGGTGATACGGGTCCCTCGGTCCTTTCTCGAATCGCTGGACGATGACATGCGAAGGTCTTTTCTCGATGACAGAGAGGACGAATCGTCGAGTGCCGAAGAAAAGGCGGCCCTCTACCTGGAGGAGAGAGGCCAGAACACGGTAGACGCGATTTGCGCCGCTCTGGCTGCGGAAGGAATTGAGTGCGACATTCGTTTTGTCGATGGCGACGATCCCGCCGAGGCCATCATCCAGACTGCAGCGAAAGTGGACGCCGAGATCGTGATCATGGGCGCCACCCGTCGTCTCTTCACCGAGGAAGCCTGGCGAAGCGTGTCGGCCCGTGTGATGACCAACTCCCATCTCCCGGTTCTCTTGGTGCCGGGAGCCAAGATCGAGGACACCATGGAGATGCCAATCATTGAGGCGTAGATGAGCGACTGGAACAAGGGCATCATCGAGGAGTTCCGCGCCAACGGTGGAAAGGTCGGTGGAAATTTCGAAGGCAAGCCGCTTCTGCTGCTCCACCACGTCGGTGCCCGGACCGGAACTGACAGAGTCAGTCCACTGATTTATCAGACGGCGGACAACGGTTTCGCCGTTTTTGCATCGAAAGGCGGCGCCGATCACCACCCCGGGTGGTTTCACAATCTGAAGACGAATCCGGAGACTTCAGTGGAGGTGGGCACAGAGGTCATTGACGTCAGGGCAAGGGTCGCCGCCGGTGACGAACACGACCGGATCTGGACAAAGCAGAAGCAGGACTTCTCCTTCTTCGCCGACTACGAGAGGAAGACGGCCCGGGACATGATCCCGGTCGTGGTACTCGAACCTCGATAGCCACACTCCTCGAGTGCAGGTTCTGAGAATCTGTCCCAGCCGGTTCGTATCTTGTCGGTATGGACCTCAGACAATCAGAAACCTGTGAGCACAAGCCGACCTGGGTTGGCCGAATAGCAGTCTCAGCATGTGTTGACTGCAAGGAGGTCGAGTGGTTTTCCAGCGATGGGCCGGTCGACCCGGCCGAAGCGATTGCCGCCCTCTTCGGCAGCTACGACCTGATGGGACCCCTCGATGCTCTCGGAGCGCCAACATCGCGAGTTCTTGCCTACGCACCTCCATCGAGTCGGAAACGCAAGAACCTCGATGCGTTGCCGAGGAGAGTATGGCTTCAGGCGGGGCCACGTCTCTGGATGTCACATGACGGTGTCGTGTTGCTCTTAGCTACCACGCAGCCAATGCTGTTCGAGAATCTGACTCGAGGCGCCTAAGCCTTCGCCGACTCGAACTGCGTCTCATAGAGCTCCGCGTAGAGCCCGCCGGCGTCCATGAGCTCGGCGTGATTGCCCCTCTCGACGATTCTGCCTTCGTCGATCACCAGAATCTGGTCGGCCTTGCGCACGGTGGAAAGACGGTGCGCGATCACGATCGAAGTCCGTCCCTCCAACAGAAGCTCCAGAGCATCCTGAATCAACGACTCGGATCGTGAATCCAGATGAGACGTCGCCTCGTCGAGTATCAGAACCTTGGGGTCCTTGAGAAGGACACGGGCAATTGCCATACGCTGCTTCTCACCGCCCGAGAGTCGATAACCGCGCTCGCCGACAAGCGTCTCGTATCCTTCGGGGAGCTTGTCGATCATGTCATGGATGTTGGCCGCCGAGGCTGCTTCGATCAGCTCGTCGAGTGTCGCGTCCGGTTTGGCGTACCGAAGGTTGGCCGCGATGGTGTCGTGAAAGAGATAAGTCTCCTGGGTGACCACTCCGACCGTTGCCGCCAACTCTTTCGGGTCGACGTCGCGGACATCCTTTCCGTCGATCAGGACCCGCCCATGGGTGACGTCATAGAGCCTCGGCACCAGGTATGAGATCGTGGTCTTGCCTGCCCCAGAAGGCCCCACCAGTGCCACCAACGTGCCGGGTTCGCCGACGAAACTGAGGTCTTCGAGGGCCCAACTCCGGGTGGATGCCTGGGGCACGACGTCATCGCCACCAGGCGTCGCATGCCAGCTGAACCGCTTCACTGCCTCCAATCCCTCGGGACCCTCCGATTGATAGCGGAAGGACACGTCAGCCAACTCGATGCGGCCGGTTGCCGGCAAGAGGGCAACAGGATCGGTGGGAGCGGGGATATCGGTCTCCAAATCGAGCACCTCGAAGACTCTTTCGAACGACACGAGCGAGGTGGCGAACTCGACCCGTGAGTTCGAAATGGCCGACAAAGGCCCGTAAAGCTGTGTGAGCAGAGTGGAGAACATCACGATCGTTCCGAGTGATATCGAGTCGTTGATAACGAGAAGACCCCCCACCCAGAAAACTGCCGCCGTGCCGACCGCAGATACCAGGCCAAGGGCGGCAAAGAAGCCACGACCGACCATTGCCCGGCGAACGCCCAAATCCCGCACCAGGGCGGCCTGTTCCGAGAAGCGTTCCTTCTCCTCGTCCCAACGGCCGAAGAGCCGAATCAGGAGTGCACCGCTGACATTGAACGACTCCTGGAGGATCCCCGACATCTTGGACTCGTGCTCCATCTGCTGTTGGGTCACACGACGCAAGACCTTCGCCACCCTCCGAGCCGGAAGCACGAAAAGTGGCACCGCGGCGACTGCAAGCAGTGTCAGTCGCCAGTCTGCCCGCACCATCACAACAAGGATCACCATCACCGAGATGACATTGGAGACGATTGACACGAAGGTTCCCGTGATGGCCTGCTGAGCCCCGACTACATCGGAGTTGAGTCGATTCATCAGCTCACCCGTCTTTGTGGCAGTGAAAAAGCGCAGTGACATCCGCTGAAGATGGGCGAACAACTCCCGGCGAAGGTCGAAGATGATCCCCTCCCCCACTCGTGATGAGATCCACCTCTGGACAACACCGACGAGGGCGTTGATGAAGGGAACCAGAATCATTCCGATACCGAGCAGCGTCAGTTGGGCGATGTCCTTTTCGGGAATGGCCTCATCGACGAGCACACGGATCAGAAGAGCGGGAAGTACGGACAACCCGGAGATGACGATGATGGTGAGGAGCATCCCCATGAGGCCTCTCGCATAGGGGCGTCCGTAACTCCAGACCCGCTTCAGCAGGTCGCGGTCTATCTCAGGCCGGTCTTGCTCCTCGTCGTACTTGAGATAACTCCACCAGCCACCTGAATGAAAAATGCTTCTCTTCCTCCTACCAGGGCACTGAAGGTCGAGGTTAGGACGAAGGTGTCTCTAGCTCGTCCAGGAAGATCGACTCGGCCGCCATGGCCACCAGCGCGTCTTGGGCAACGAAACTTCGCCCATACAACTCATATCGGTAGGCGTCCTCGAACCAGACCAGGGTCGTCCCCCCGGCTGAGCTGAGTCTCCAGACTTGCTTGCCGCTCACGTCGAGGATGTCGCATTGATCGGTGGACCGGTCGGCGAATCGGGCACACGAAGCGTCACCCTCGCCCTGGGCCAACTCGGTCGCCGTTTCCTTGTCGTTTGTCACCTGGAGCACGGCCATCTGCGCCACCGATCGCGATCGGCTGTAGGGCTCGGCCGACCAGATCCCGAAGGCGGCGCTGGGATCATCCGAGAGTAGGCCAGAGTTCTCGATCACAAGCTGAGAGGAGACCCACTCGGCCCCATGCGGCACCTCGGCCGGAAATCGCACCCGCTGAAGCACAGCAGCGATTTCCGCCCTGCTCGCCTGTATGAAGCGGTCTCCCTCGCGTCTCGCGAAAACCTCGGCAATCAGTCTCTGCGGGTCAGAGAGAAACTCGGTGACGATCTCGTCGTTGAACCACTGGAGCTTGGCAGCGCTCGAAGAGGTGGGAACCGTGACAACTGGCGGTGTGGTGGTCACTACCTCTGGTTCGTTGATCCACTCCGAACTTCTCTGTCCGACCGATCCAAGTGGAGCCTCGGCGCAGGCCGCCAGCAGAGTTGCTGTCGTCAATACCAGAGCGATGCGAGTCGTCAGACGAGACAAACGAGTTTCCCTTTCAATGCTTCTCCCATCAGAGAACGACCTGGCAGTGGTTGGACGTTCCCAACTTTTCCCTTGGATCCGTGGAAGGTCATTCTCCCCTACTTATCCTCCAGACCGTGTATCACTTCACTTTGATCCCAGAGGCATTCTCCGACTGCGGCGCAACGGACTTGGCGGAGGGTCATTCGACTCTGTCGATGACCGCTCACGGCGACACGGATGGAGTGTTCGGACTTCGAGAGGTGGCGCGATGAGAGTTCTTGTTCTCAACGGCCCCAACCTGAACCTCCTCGGCAGCCGCGAGCCTGAGGTCTACGGCAGCGAGACGCTCGCAGACCTGGAGCAATCGATCTCCGGGTGGGGCAAGGCACTTGGTATCGAGACCGAAACCCTCCAGTCGAACCATGAAGGCGCTCTCATCGACGCCATCCAGCAGCACGAGGACGATGGAATCGTTGTCAACCCCGGAGCGCTGACCCATACGTCGAGAGCACTGGCCGACGCCATCAGATCGGTAGAGGGCCCTGTGGTCGAGGTTCACATCTCCAATGTCAAGGGCCGGGAAGCCTGGCGGGCCAAGTCGATGATCTCAGATGTTTGTGTATTCACCATCTACGGACGTGGCTTCAGCGGTTATCGAGACGCTCTTCGTCACCTTGCCAACCGGGCAGCCGGTCCTTTCGAGACAGTTCGGTATGGTCCCCACGCCGAGAACGTGGGGGATCTCCGACGTGGTGGTCAAGGGCTCGTCGTCCTGATTCATGGCGGATTCTGGCGTCAGGAGTGGCAGCGAGACACCACTGAGTCTCTGGCTGTGGACTTGACCGGACGCGGGTTCAATACCTGGAACATCGAGTATCGACGGATCGGCGACGGTGGCGGATGGCCCGGATCGGCACACGATGTGCTGATGGCACTTGACTTCGTACCCCAGCTCGGACTCGAAGTGGAGAAGATCGTCGTCGTTGCACACTCAGCCGGCGGACATCTCGCGCTCTGGGCGGTGAGGCGATCCCGTGCTGACATCAGCCAGGTTGTGGCCATGGCTCCCATCACCGACCTGGCGCAACACGCCGAGTCGGGGATGTATGGCGCAGCTGAAGCTCGGCTTCTGCTCGAGTCCGGGGCACCGCCCGTATCCGACCCGGGTGCCATAGCTACGACTTTGGTGCATGGTGGCAATGATCGTCATGTTCCCCCAGAACACTCATCTGAGCTCGCCGTTCGGGGAGGGTTTGATCTGATCACTACCAGTGACGGGCATTTCGACCTTCTTGACCCGGAGCGCGACCACTGGTCTCGGATCGTCGAGGTAGTCGACCGATCAATCTGATCGAGACGCTGCACATCGCGTTATCCCCAGATCGTCAACCCGACCTGTTAACCGCTTCGACATTGTTCTCCACAGAGGGGTAGGGTTTCAGCTCCTGGGAGCGGGCGCTGGTCCGCCGTGGAGTCACTTTTCATATGCGTTCGAGACGTCTTTCGTTTATCGCCGGATGGGCTGCAGTAGCCCTGCTTGCTGTTGCAGGTTTCGCAACCTTCGCCAACCCGAGCCCGTCCTCACAGGAGGTTCAGGTGGAGGCTGCCGCTGCTTCCATGGGTCATACCAGTGGCGCCTACGCCGGTCTTGCTTTCGCCCTGCTCGGTGAGAACCAATCTTCGACCGGCACTGACATCGAAGTCGCTGAGGGATACCTCGATCCCACCCTGGAGACTCTTGAAGCAGCCGTCGCGGATTCACCGACTGATGCCGGCTCAGCCGATGACACCCATCTGTCAGACGGGACCATCGCGTCGCCAACCTCCGGTTGGCTGTCGGAGGTTGAAGTGAGGGCGCTGCTGAGTCTCCATTTCGAGCCCGAAGATGTGAACCACGCCATCCGGGTGGCCTGGTGCGAATCACGCTTCGATCCCAACTCGGTGAATCTCCGCACCGGAGGGGTCGGCCTGTTCCAGCATCTGCCTCAGTACTGGAACGAGCGGGCGGCCAACGCCGGGTTCATGGGGTTTGAGCCGACCCACGCCGAGGCCTCGGCGGCGGCGGCGGCATGGGCTGTCTACAACGGTGGTGGCTGGGACGTTTTCGGTTGTCGCGGTTAGTGGTCTGTCGCCCAGGTCACCGAAAGTCACGGGACTTCACGGTGCGCACTCCTATGGACTGGAAGTCCCGGGCCACGATGTTGGTGACACCGTCGTAGAACTCGAGACGTCCATAGATCACCAGGGCCGGGCTTTTTCGCACCACGTTGCGATGTTTGGCCCACACCTCGGGCAGAACCACGATGTTCAATAGTCCGGTCTCGTCCTCGAGGTTGAGAAAGTAGACACCTTTGGCCGTCCCCGGTCTCTGCCGGTGGGTGATCACCCCGGCAACCTTTACCCGGGACCGATGACGCCGAACCTCGAGGGCCTCCGCCGCGGTGAGACATCCATCGAGTTGGTCCCTGACAAAGCTCATCGGATGAGTGGCTGACACCGAAGTCGCCCACAGGTCGGCACGATGAGACTCCTCTTCGCTCATGCCAGGCAACTCGGGTGCCTCTACACCCGGCGAAAGCGGCAATCGTTCCGGGTCGATCTCGGCGAGGGCTCCCGCCGCCCACATACCCTCCCGACGCCCCAGACCGATCGACTCCAGGGCGCCCGCCGCCGCCAAGCCCTCCAACGAGTCGCCATCCAAACCGGTGCGAAATGCCAGGTCCTCCGGTGAGACGAACTCACCACCCAAGACCCGCGCCGCTTCAACGCGGGTGATTTCGGGCTCCCCCAGATTCCTGACATAGCGCAACCCCATCCTCACTCCGACAGCGGGGCGGATCGCATCTTCGATATGGCCCCTCCCCCGTCGCCACCGCTGGCCGAGATAGGACACAACGTCCTCGGGATCGGCGTCGATGGGCTCGACCGTGCAGTCATGCCACGACACATTCACATCGTGCGTCAGCACCACAACACCATGGCGTTGAGCGTCCTGGACAAGGGAGTTAGGGCTGTAAAAGCCCATCGGTTGGGCGTTGAGCAGACCCGCCAGGTACTCGGCCGGATAGTGAAACCGGAGCCAGGTCGACATGTAGACGATGTAGGCAAAGCTCACCGAATGACTCTCGGGAAAACCAAAACTGGCGAATCCCTGGAGCTTCTCCCAGATCTCGTCGGCTGCTGTGTCGGTGATCCCTTTCCCCGCCATCCCGACGTAGACCTCATCCTTGAGCCGGCCCATCGCCCCCTCGGAGCGTTTATGTGTCATCGCCTGCCGAAGTCTGTCGGCCTGTGATCCGTCAAACCCGGCGCAGACCCGGGCCAGTTCCATCAGTTGCTCTTGAAATATGGGAACACCCAGGGTCTTCTTCAAGATCGTCTCGGTAGAAGGATGCGGATAGCGGATCGGCTCCTCTCCGTTTCGGCGACGCAGATATGGGTGAACCGACTGGCCCTGAATCGGCCCTGGTCGGATCAGAGCCACCTCCACAGCCAGGTCGTAGAAGGTCTTCGGCTTCATCTTGGGAAGGGTCGCCATCTGTGCCCGCGACTCGATCTGGAAAACCCCAACCGTGTCGGCCCGGGTGATCGACTCATAGATCGCCGGCTCCTGGGGGATACGGGCCAGGTCGATCTCGACGCCGTGGGTGTCCTCAATCATGTCGGTGGCCAGATGCAGCGCATTGAGCATGCCAAGACCCAGCAAGTCGAACTTGACGATGCCGACCGCGGCCGAGTCGTCCTTGTCCCACTGGATGACAGTCCGGCCTTCCATCCGACCCCACTCCAACGGCACCACCTGCCACAGCGGCCGGTCGGCGATGACCATCCCACCGGAGTGGATGCCAAGGTGACGTGGGTAGCCGTCTAGCCGCCAGCAGATGTCGTAGATCATCTCGGCGGTCATGCCCGCAGGCAGGGAAGTGTCCATGCTTCTGAGCTGGGCCGGGTCGCGGGTGTCGACGTATTTGGAGAGACCGTCCACTTGAGCCTGGGTGAACCCGAACGTCTTGGCCACATCGCGCAGCACCGACCGCGCACGGTAAGTGATGACATTGGCCACCATCGCCGCCCGCTCCCTTCCGTAGCGGCGATAGCAGTATTGAATGACCTCCTCGCGACGGTCAGCCTCGAAGTCGACGTCGATGTCAGGGGGCTTTTCTCGCTCCTCGGATAGGAAACGCTCGAAAGGAAGTTGGAGACGGATCGGGTCGACCCGGGTCAGTCCGATGCAACGACACACTGCGGAATCGGCCCCCGACCCCCTGATCTGACAGAAAATGTCTTGGTCGCGGGCAAAATCGACCAGATCTTTGACCACCAGGAAATAGCCGGGGAACCCGAGTTTCTCGATTATCTCCAACTCATGGAGCAGCCGGCTCCGGGCTACCGGGTCGATGCCGTTGTCCGACCCCGGATAGACGTCCCGGGCGCCCTCCCATGTGAGATGACGTAGGTAGTCCATCTCATCCCTGAAATGACCGGGCATCGGGAAGTCAGGCAACCGCGGAGCGATCAGACCGAGGTCGAAGGCGAGACGACTCCCCAACTCGGCACTTCGGGCCACTGCACCCGGATAACGGGCGAATCGGGCTGACATCTCGTCGGGATGCTTCAGATAGCGCTCGTCGCTGGCGGGACGAAAACCATCCGCTTGGGCGAGGGTACGCCTGCCGGCAATGGCGGCCAGCACTTCTGACAGATAAGCGTCGGCCCGATCGTGATAGTGGGCCTGGTTGGTGGCCACGACGGAGAGTCCCAGTTTTTGGGCCACCTCCCAGAGCAAATCGTTGCGGGGGTCATCCTCGGGCATCCCGTGATGCCACATCTCGATATGGAGACGAGGACCGAAAACCTCACGAAGACGGGACGCTCCACGAATTGTGCCACCCAGGTCACCGGACGCAGCCGCCCTGGGGACCGCCCCGGAGTGGCAGCCGGTGAGAGCGTGGACGTCGTTGTTGTCGGCAGCGGTGGAAAGGTCTTCCCACGAATAGATGGGGTGATCCTTCTCCCCCCTCATCTGTGCCTTGGTAATCAGATGAGAGAGGGCCCGATAGCCGTCAGGGGAGCCTGCCAGCAACACAAGATGGTCGGACCTTGGTAGATCGGTGGGTTTGATCCCGTGGGCCCTGACCGACCGACCACGACGTAACCTGCCCTGTCCACCCTTGACCCGGGCGTAACGTTGTTTGTCCCATTCCTCGGCTTTCGTCACCGGGTCGGCATAGCCCGATGGTTTGACCTCCAACCCGATTTCCACTCCATAGATGGCGGGCAACCCGGCGTTCTGAGCAGCTTGCCAGAACCGGGAGACCCCGTAGAACCCGTCATGATCGGTTACGGCGAGTGCCTCGTAACCAAGTTCGATGGCCCGTTCTGCCAGGTCTTCAGGATGTGATGCCCCGTCCAGAAAGGAGAAGTTGGTGTGACAGTGGAGTTCGGCGTAGCGAGAAGACACCACATCACTCTATCGAACATACGTTCGATGTGTTCTGTAGGACAGAATCTTGAATCCTCCGGAGTTGGAACGTAAAAGGGGACCAAGGCCAGTCACCCGCTACCGTCGGCTCTGGAGGTCAACATGTCATCAATCACAAAAACAATTCGCCTGTCAGGTAAAGCAGGTGGTTCCATAGAAGACGCGGTACGGACGGTCCTTGCCCGCGCCGCCACAACCGTGTCCGATATCCAGGAGTTCGAGATCGTCAAGGTCGGCGGTGAAGTGGATGACTCCGGTGCGCCCACTCTCTTCACGGTGACTGTCGACATCAAATTCGGGATCAAGGACCCCGTCGAGCACGGATGAGCATTCCTCCGCCCCAGTCGCTGGGCAGCGGAATCCATCTCATCCCTGCTCCCCTGCCTTATGAATCACCACCCTGGGTCAACACCTACGCTGTCGAATCCAACGGTGGGCTTCTTCTGATCGACTGCGGAACCGATTGGGAACCGGGAAGAGAGGCCATCCGTCAGGGCTTCACCTACCTCGGTCTCGAGGAGTCGGCCGTTCACACCCTTGTTGTTTCCCATCTTCATCCTGATCACGTAGGAATGTCTGCCCGTCTCGTCGAAGAATGGGGGTGTCGTTTCGTCATGCATGAGCGAGCTGCCAAGCTCGTGGATAGCTACAACGACAGCCCCGGCTACATGAGGCGGTTGAAAACGATCGCTTCAACTCACGGAATACCAGATCCGATCACCAACCCCGCGACACACGTCGAGCGCCCCTACTTCATGCCGTTGATCGAGCCGCCCGACCATTTGGTTCGCGACGGTGACACCATCGACCTCGGTGACGGTCGGAACCTCCATGTGGTGCACACTCCCGGCCACGAGCCAGCCCACATATCTCTTCGCGACAGCCGCACTGGCATCCTCTTCTCCGGTGATCACATCCTCCCCCGGATCTCCCCGGTCATCATGTACGACCTCGATCTCGGAGACGTGTTGGGCGACTACCTCACCTCGTTGCAGAGGTTGATCGCCATGGAAGTGGGTGTTACCTACCCCGCCCACGGCACCCTCATCGACCAGGGTGACGAACGGGCTCGACAGATCCTTCTCCATCATGACCGGAGGCTCCTCGACATGGCGGAGTTGGTTCGATCTGAGGACACAACGGCATGGCAGGTAATGCTGAAGTCATTCCGGCCAAACCTGGATCCTCTCCAGTCGCGGCTCGCCTTCCTGGAGACGATCTCCCACCTCGAGCATCTCAAGCTCACCGGCCGTATCCGGGACGAGACCAGAGATGAAAAGGTCATCTATCGGGCCTGAACCAGTCCAATGGGTTGGCATGTCGGGGAACATGGACGAGTATGTGTCCGGCAGCGGTGACACCGCTCTGCGCATGAAGGAGCTCTTTTGATGATATTTGCCTATTTGGACGCCGGCTCGGGAAGCCTCATTCTCCAGGCCGTTCTCGGCGGTATTGCCGGCATCGTCGTCGCCTTCAAAGCGTGGAAGGCCCGAATGATGGGCAGAAGGGCCGTGGCGACGGTTGAGGACACCGATTCGATCACGGACGAAACAGCACTCACCTCAGAGCCGTAACCCCGATGGTCTCGGCCGATCCGGGCTCTTTCCGGGACCCGGCATCCAGGGTTGTCTATGACGGCAGTCGCGTATTGCGTCTTCTCGACAAGCGGGGACTGGAAGCATGGCAAGCGCTCAAAGCCACCCCCTTTTTCGGGAAGGCCGTCGCTGACGGCCGACTGATTCAGACGGAAGAGACATCTGAATTCCCGGGGGGCGCCACCGGGGCGCTGGAGCACCCACGACTGCCTCTCATCACATATCCCTACGAGTGGACTTTCTCGATGCTGAAAGACGCTGCCCTCCTCCAACTCGATCTTCTCGCCGACGCCCTCGCCGACGGCATCACAATCAAGGACGCAACCCCGTTCAACATCCAGTTCGTTTCGGGAAGGCCCATCTTCATCGACCTTGGATCCTTTGAGGCGTATCGGTCCGGCGAGCCCTGGATCGGCTATCGCCAGTTCACCCGTCAGTTCCTCTTCCCTCTGATGCTGAGAGCGTGGGTAGGTCTCGCCTTCCAGCCATGGCTGCGCGGAGACATGGAAGGACCAACCGCCGGTGAGATGAAACTTCTGCTCTCCAAAGGGCAAAAGCTCCGGCCCAGCGCTCTGATGCACGTCTCGCTTCAGGCACGCATGGAGGATCGAATGTCCGGCGCCGCCGTCCGAGAGGACCTCAAGGAAGCCGGATTCAGCGCTGATCTCATACTTGCCAACGTCCGCAAGCTGAAAAGCCTCGTCGAGTCCCTCGAGTGGGACCACGCAGTGGAGGGATGGTCGGACTATCGGTCTTGTACCCACGTCGGGAGAGACCGCGATGCCAAGACCGAGTTCCTTTCGGGCGTCCTCGATCGAGCGCAACCTGGGGTAGTAGCCGACTTCGGCGCCAATGACGGTCACTTCTCCGACATCGCCGCAGAATCGGGAGCACACGCTGTTGCCATCGACGGCGACGAGGCAGTACTCGACGACCTCTACCACCGCACTCGTGGCAAGAACATATCGATCGTCGTCTCGGATCTGGCGAACCCAACCCCCTCTCAGGGGTGGGCCGGCAACGAGCGTCCAGGTCTCTTCGAGAGAGTGAAACCCGACGTTGTCATCGCCTACGGAGTCATCCATCACCTCATCTATACGGCGAGTATCCCGCCGCGGGCAGTCATGGAATGGTTGGCAAGCTTCGACTGCGTGGTGGCTGTGGAGTTCGTTGCGCCCACCGATGAGATGGTTGCCAAGCTCACCGCCAACAAGCTCGCCCGCGAGTTGCACCATGGGCGCACCGAGAAAGAGTTCCGCGGGATCATCGCAGAGATTTTCGAGGTTTTATCGGAGCGGACGCTCGAATCCGGCACTCGCATCCTGTTCGAGCTGAAACCCCGACAGAAGAACTAGGGGCCCGCTCCTAACGGGTCAGGCGCGCCGGGTCTCCGACTGCGTAAGTGCCGAACTCTGCGACAACCGTCAACTGGTCGACATCCAGGGGCACTAGTCGGCCCTCGATGTCGAACGAGAAGCCTGAAAGGAGCAAGTCGTCACTGTCGAACCACCGAACCACGTTCTTGTTCTCCCGGTCGGGTGGGCCATAGGCGATGAGAGCTTCACCGGCGAACACATAGATCATGTCGGGTGTCTGCTTACGGGTGACATCGGCGGCCCAACCGGCAACCGTCCAACCATCATCAGTCGATGCGACATTGTCCACCTGGATCCGACGACTGCCCTCAGGCCGGACATCGAGAACACGACCCTCGTGGGTGACGAGTTCTAGAGACAGGACATCCGCCGAGCCCGACACCCATCCTCCTCCGTCCACGGACACGAGTATGTCTATCTCGTTGTGCCCATTGACCAGAAGTGCCTCGTCGATCATTCCCCGGATGGCCCCTCCGCCCGGATTATCCCGGGCGACAAACCCGACTCCGCCAACCCTTCCGTTCACGATCAGAAGCAGATTGTTCGATGTGACTTCGGGGGGGAGCTCGATACGACCGGTCAGCAGTGTCTGGACCATGCCGGTATCCATGTCCAGCTCCGCGAGAGACGCGCCGTGCTCCAGAGACCAGCGCAGTTCATCGCTGTCGTTGACGATGAGTCCATCCACCGACTGACCCACCAGGGCACCATGGGGCCCCACGGCCGCGACGCCGGCCCAACTCGCCTGATCGGGGATCCAGACGTGGTTTCGATTGACCTGTTCGAACAGAACACTGAGATCGGTATTTGCGCCATCGGTGTTACAGCACCAGGGAACGGGCTCGTGAGGTCTGTCAACACCTTCGATGTGAAGTAGAGACACACCATCGAACGCCCATACGTCAGATACCTCCAGAACCTCTGCAATCGTTGGCATTATGTCGATACCGAAGACCGGTTCGTCTATGACCTCTCCGACCGTCTGGTCGGGATACTTGACGAAAAGCGGCACCCGATAGAGATCGTCACGATTGTCTTCATATGGCCAGCGCCGATGCTCTCCCGGCACGAAAGAGGCGCCATGATCGGCGACGACCACAATCATCGTCTCATCCCAAGTGCCGGTTTCGTCGAGCTTGTCGAACAGTCGACCGAGCATCGTGTCGAGAAACCCGAGTTGATAGAGATGGCGTTGGAAGCCCATGAGGGCAGGATCCGAATCCAGGGCCCAGCGCCCGTTTCCCTCGACACCCTCCACTTCGGTGTACTCCTCGGGACGGTCGTAGTGGGTGCCAGTCGGATTGATTTCCCACGGCACGTGTGGGGCCTGAAGATGGACGTAGCTGAGCGTTGGCGGGCCGCCCGCCTCGATACCGTCGATGATCCGCTGCATCCAGTCGACCCACCTGGCCCTGGTCCCCGAAGGGGGAAGGGGCAGACCGTCGATCTCGACGCCTCCACCGGTCGGCACCCTCGTCTGCCCGAGGAAACCCTTCCAGGCATTGTCGATGCTCGGCAGATTCTCCCGAAGCACGACCGGAAGGGAAAGATGACCAAAGACCACTCCTACATCTTGGATCAGAGCGCTGAACCGGGTCGGGGCGCGTCCCGCATAATCAGGGCAAATGTCTTCGGGGCACATGTCGGCGACCCACTCGATGACATGCATCTCATATGTGTTCGCCAACAACGTGAACAGGTTGTCTGGATGGTCGACCGACGAAGGGCTCATCCCCTTCTCCCCCAGAACTCCGGTGAGGATGGCGGGGACGCTCTGAGTTGTGGCGATCGAGCTTGACAGGGAGTTTCGGTACCAGGTGCCCTCTTGGCTCAAACGAGCAAAACCGGGAAAGAGATCGGCGTTGACGCTTCCTCCTCTGTCCATCAGCGAGGCGATCGGCATCTCATCCAGTTGGATGATCACAATCGGAGCCGGGTCGCCGATTTCGACAGTGGCGTCCGCAGTCTCCAGTTCAGTCCAGATCAGTCGCGCCGACGCCGAGGTTGCCACGAACATGATGACAACTAGGGGAAGCGCAATCGCAAACCACGCCAGCACGCCTTCAAACCGACGAACCATCAGAACCACAACCAGCATGACGCCGAGTGCTATGGCAATTGCCAGGATGGTGGCGTCGGGAAGAACCTGTCGACTGATCACGAGTCCGATTGCTATCGCCAGAACACCGACGATCACCTTGTAGGCGATATCGGGAGCACGACCGCCGATCCGATCTGCGACCAACAGAATGACCAGAGCCACAGCCGGCACGACAAGGGCTATCAGCAGACCGAAGAGGATGATCTGTACGGGGCTGGTCCGATTGGCTACAAACACCTCCGGATTGCGGCCATAGATGTCTAGAAGCGGCGCGGCGAAGGCAGCCGCACTCAACCCACAGATCACCAGAAATCTTCTCCAGACTCGATTTCGCCCATTTGGTCCCGAAGCCACCACAGAAAGCTAATTGCCCGCGCCTACAACCTGACATGTCAATCTGGGTCAGCGGCGATGAGACCGAGCGGCCCGAGTTGGACCCGGCGACCCTTACAATCCGGCGATGCGTCCCATGAGTCGACGAACCCGCCGTGGTGGCGCCATCGAGGAAGATTCTGCTCCTCCGCTGAGAGGACAGATCGGTCAACTGACAGAACTGCTCCGGTTTCTTCGTCCCTATCGAGGGTGGCTGGCGATCGCAATTCTCGGGGTCACGGTCGCATCCGCCTTGGGTCTCGTCTTCCCTCTGATAATGGGCGGGCTCGTTGACACCGCCATCGGAGCTGAGACAACCACTGAAAGCCTGGATCGTCTGGCTCTGATACTTCTCGGCGTCTTCCTGGCTCAGGCCGCTTTCAACTACATACGCTCCTACGCAGTGGCCATTGTCGGTGAAGGTGTGGTCGCTGACTTGCGACGCACGGTCTACGAGCGCATCGTGCGACTTCCGGTGCCCTTTTTCGACAAGAGAAGAACCGGAGAGATCACATCACGTCTGACTTCGGACGCGTCGGTGATTCAGGGAACTGTCTCCAGTGCGGTAGCACAGACGTTGGCCCAGGGCATCACTCTCGTCGGAGGCGTCGCCTTGATGCTCGTGCTGAGCCCGAGGCTCTCGCTCACTGTGCTCACTTTTCTACCGCTAGCGATCCTTGCCGCCGCCTTTTTTGGCCGGCGTCTCAACCGCATCTCCACTGTTTTCCAGGATGAGATTGCGTCGGCAAACGCGTTCGCCGACGAGTCGATCGCCTCGATACGAGTAGTCAAATGGTTCTCTGCCGAGACGGACGCCACCAACCACTACGCAGCGGGAATCGCTCGGTCCTACGAGGTCGCTCTGAGACGAGCCCGGCTGCGGGCATTGTTCGTGCCGGGTGTCACCTTCGTCGGATTTGGAACCCTGGCGTTGGTCCTCTGGGTTGGCGGTCGACAGGTGCTTGCCGGGTCAATGAGCGCCGGGGAACTGGTTTCCTTTCTCTTGTACACGCTGACTGTGGCCGGGGCCATCGGAACGTTCACCGGGATCTACTCTCAGTTGCAGGAGGCGCTCGGCGCTTCCCGTCGCATATTCGAGCTTCTCGCCATGCCCGTCGAGGTCCACCAAGCCGCCCATCCTGAGGTTCCGTTACATCAGGAGGGCTCGGTTCGTCTGGAGTCGGTGAGCTTCAGTTATGAGGGACGGGACAGCCAGGTCCTGACGAAGATCGACCTGAAGCTGGAGCCCGGCGAGGTCATAGCCCTCGTGGGTCCATCGGGTGCCGGCAAGTCGACGATCACACAGCTGATACCCCGCTTTTACGACCCCGCCGGTGGTCGGGTTCTGGTGAATGATGTCGACGTCAGAAACCAGTCTCTGGCCGACCTACGAGCTCAGATGGCAGCTGTCCCTCAGGAGGTCCAGCTCTTCTCCGGGACGATTGGCGAGAACCTGCGAATATCGAAGCCCGAGGCGACCGACCAAGAGCTCGTGAATGCGGCCACTGCCGCCAACGCTCACGAATTCATCACCGAGTTTCCCGACGGGTACGAGACCGTGGTGGGCGAGCGTGGAATCCAGCTCTCGGGCGGGCAACGCCAAAGGGTTGCCATCGCCCGGGCACTTCTCGCCGACCCCCGCATTCTCATTCTCGACGAGGCTACGAGCTCATTGGACGCCGAGTCGGAGGGTCTCGTTCAACAGGCTTTGGAGCGCTTGATGATCGGACGCACGACTCTCGTAATCGCCCACCGTCTCAGCACGGTGCGCGCCGCCGACCGTCTGGTGGTTATCTCAGATGGCCGGATCGTGGAGGAGGGAGCGCACGAAGATCTCGTCGCAGCCCGTGGGGTTTATGCGCGACTCCTGGAGCGTCAACTCTCCGATTGAGATCAGTCTCCGTCCGGCAGGACGAGGCCGAGGATCCACCCGACCACTGATACCACAACCGAACCCCAGAAGGTGGCCCAGAAAAAGCCCGTGGAAGTCAGGCCGAGATCGAAGACGCTGGGACCGGACAACCAGACAACCAACTGAAGCACCAGTGCGTTCACGATGAACAGGAACAGCCCGAGAGTCACCAATATGAAGGGAAGGCTGAAAAAGGTGATGATCGGCCTGGCGATGGCGTTCGCCAGTCCCATGATCGCGGCGACAATCAGAAACTGCCACCAGACACCCGAGAACTCGAGTCCGCTGACCAACAATACGGCCACCCAAAGCGAGGCTGCCGTGCTCAGAAGCGTGATGACGAATCTCATGAGAGAGACTGTACAGATTCCGTCATTTCGCGGCGAGTATCGACTCCACGGAGAACTCGCCAATTGAGTAATCGACTCTCTCCGCGCGTGCCGCAGCCCGAAGATCCGACTCCCCCTGACGCAGGTGCTCGACCCCCGGGTCATCGGTGGTAACCGACACGCTCTCGACCTCGGCGCGCATTGATACTTTGGCATCTGACTTGACTCGTCGCACCGCGCTCAGCACCTGGCTGGTGATCTCCAGAATGGCACTGTCGGCGACGAGGCCCTCGAACTCATTGGTCGACGGCCAACTCGCCCGGTGAATGGAGCCCTCCCTCCACCAACTCCACACCTCCTCGGTGACAAAGGGAAGAAACGGGGCAAAGAGCCGGAGATAAACCGACAACCCCACTTGCAGAGTTGCCTGTGCCGACGCAGCCTCTTGACCCTCGCCGTAGGCGCGGGTCTTGACCAACTCCAGATAGTTGTCGGTCCAACTCCAAAATGAGCGCTCGGTGACCTCGAGGGCCCTCGCGTAGTCAAATCGCTCGAAAGCCTCGGTCGCCTGCCCAACCACCTGGGACAGCCCGCCCAGCATCGAACGGTCGATTGGTGCGGTGATGTTGGCCGGATCGACGTCCCCGGAGAATCCGAGGGCAAACCGGGAGGCATTGAGAATCTTGATGGCGAGACGGCGTCCAATCTTGATGACACCGAGGTCAACGGCCGTGTCAACACCGGGACGGCCATTGCAGGCCCAGTAACGCACTGCCTCGGACCCGTACTCCTCGAGTAAAGGGGCGGGGGTCATCACGTTGCCCTTCGACTTGGACATCTTCTTTCTGTCCGGGTCGAGAATCCATCCATTGATCGTGGCGCTGCTCCAGGGCAGCTTCGAATGCTCGTAGTGACCACGCACCACCGTCGCAAAGAGCCAGGTGCGGATGATGTCAGAACCCTGTGGGCGAATGTCCATGGGGTAGACCCTCTCGAAGAGATCGGGGTCGTCGTCCCAATGACCGGCGATCTCGGGTGTCAGCGACGACGTGGCCCACGTGTCCATGATGTCGGGATCGCCGACGAAGCCACCGGGCTGGTCGCGTGAGGACTCGACGTAGCCGTCAGGGACATCACTGCTCGGATCGATAGGCAGATCGGCCTCGCCCGGGATGAGCGGCCTGTCATAGACAACGCCGCCGCTGTCGTCGATCCGATACCAGATCGGGATCGGCACACCAAAAAATCGCTGACGTGAGACCAGCCAATCCCCGTTCAACCCATCAACCCAGTGCTGATACCGGACCGCCATGAACTCGGGCACCCACTCCAGCTCGGCGCCTCGGGCCAGCAGAGCCTTCCGCAGCTCGTCGTCGCGACCACCGTTGCGGATGTACCACTGCCGGCTGGTCACGATTTCAAGCGGGCGCTCGCCCTTCTCGTAGAACTTGACCTGATGGGTGATCTGTTTCGGCTCCCCCATCAGATCTCCGGATTCGGTGAGCAACTCAGCCATCTTCCGCCGTGCCTGGTTGGGATAGAGGCCTGCAATATCTCTGTAAACCTTCTCGCCATCACCGCTCAGCCAATCAGGAATCTCCTCCTGAAACCGCCCGTTGTGCTGGATGACTGAACGTGTCGGCAAGTCCAGCTCACGCCACCATTTGACGTCGGTGGTGTCACCGAAGGTGCAGATCATGGCCACACCCGTTCCCTTCTCGGGATCGGCGAGCTCATGGGCGACCACCGGCACCTCGACACCAAACAGCGGCGAGGTAACTGTCGATCCGAACAGGTCCCGATAGCGGTCGTCACCAGGGTGGGCAACCAGGGCAACACAGGAGCAGATCAACTCGGGTCGGCTCGTCTCGACATGAAGCGAGCCGCCATCGGGCTTGTGAAAGGCCACCCGGTGATAGAACCCGGGCCTCTCCCTATCCTCCAGCTCGGCCTGGGCTACCGCCGATCTGAAGTCGACGTCCCAGAGAACCGGAGCCTCCTGGGCGTATGCCTCTCCACGCCCCAGGTTGCGCAAGAACGCCTTCTGCGAAGTCTTCCGGCTGTGGTGGTCGATGGTGGCATAGGTCTGGGCCCAGTCGACGGACAGGCCAAGGGCCCGCCAAAGCTCTTCGAAGACCTTCTCGTCTTCAACGGTGAGCACATGGCAGGCATCCACGAAGTTGCGACGACTGACCGGCATCGGTGGATCGTGGGGCTCGTCCGGCGGCTCGAAATCGGGATCATACGGGAGAGATGGGTCGCACTTGATCCCGTAGTAGTTCTGGACCCGACGCTCGGTGGGCAGGCCGTTGTCGTCCCAGCCCATCGGGTAGAACACCTCTTTGCCGGCCATGCGCTGATAACGGGCGTGGGTGTCGGTCTGGACGTACCCGAAAACCGATCCCATGTGCAGCGAACCCGACACGGTTGGCGGAGGGGTGTCGATGGAGAAGATCTCATCGCGGGTCTTGGATCGATCGAAACTGTAGGTGTCCCCGGCCTGCCATCGGGCATCCCACTTCGCTTCAAGGCCCTCCAGGCCTGGTTTCTCCGGAATGTTTCGAGTCATGGGGACGGAAGCGTAATTGGGGAAGGAGACCTACATGTTCCGCCGGTACTGGCCGCCTACTTCATACAGGGCGCGACTCATTTGACCCAGCGAGGCGACCTTCGCTGTCTCCATCAACTGATGAAAGATATTCTCTCCGTGGACTGCTCTCTGTTGGAGGTCGGCGAGAGCCGCTTCCGCAGCTTCTTGATTCCGATCCTGGAACGCCCTCGAGTTGGTTATCTGACGGGTCTTGTCGTCGTCTGTGGATCGAATCAGTTCCATCGGCATCTCGAACGGTGATCCCTCCTTGGAGAGGAACGTGTTGACCCCGACGATTGGATATTCGCCCGACTCCTTTTGCTGCTCGTAGTACAGCGACTCCTCCTGGATCTTGGTTCGCTGGTACTGCCGCTCCATCGCCCCCAGCACTCCCCCACGACTATTGAGCCGCTCGAATTCGGTGAGGATTGCCTCCTCGACGAGGTCGGTGAGCTCGGTGATGATGAAACTCCCCTGGAGCGGATTCTCGTTCTTCGCCAATCCGAGCTCTTTGCTGATTATGAGCTGAATGGCCAGGGCCCGACGCACCGATTCCTCGGTGGGCGTGGTGATTGCCTCGTCGTATGCGTTGGTGTGAAGGCTGTTGGCGTTGTCGTATAGCGCGTAGAGCGCCTGAAGAGTGGTGCGGATGTCGTTGAAGCTGATCTCCTGGGCGTGAAGGGATCGTCCGGAAGTCTGAATGTGATACTTGAGTTTCTGGGATCGTTCATCACCGCCGTACTTGTCCCGGATCGCCTTGGCCCATATCCGGCGGGCAACCCGACCGACCACCGCGTACTCGGCGTCGACCCCGTTTGAGAAGAAGAAGGAGAGATTGGGTGCGAACTCGTCGATGTCCATGCCCATGGCCAGGTAGTTCTCGACAAATGTGAAGCCGTTTGCCAGGGTGAAGGCGAGTTGCGTGATCGGGTTGGCTCCTGCTTCCGCCATGTGATACCCGCTGATAGATACCGAGTAGAAGTTGCGCACATCGTTGGTCACGAAATACTGCTGGACGTCTCCCATCATCCTCAGGGCGAACTCGGTGGAGAAGATGCAGGTGTTCTGAGCCTGATCTTCTTTGAGAATGTCCGCCTGCACGGTTCCGCGGACACGTGTCAATGTCCTGGCCTTGATCTCCTCATAGACCTCCGCAGGCAACACCTGATCGCCGGTGACACCGAGAAGCCGCAGACCCAAGCCCTCGTTGCCGTCCGGCAGGTCACCGTCATACTCGGGACGGGGACGCTCTCCAAAGATCTCGTCGATAGTTGATTCTGTTTCGGCCCACAGGTTGTTCTCGCTGATGTACAACTCGCAGGCCTGGTCGATGGCGGCGTTCATGAAGAACGCCAGAATCATCGGGGCGGGCCCGTTGATGGTCATCGACACCGAAGTGGTCGGATCCGAGAGGTCAAAACCCGAGTAGAGCTTCTTGGCGTCATCGAGAGTCGAAATCGACACACCCGAATTGCCGACCTTGCCATAGACGTCGGGGCGTTCGTCGGGGTCCTCTCCGTAGAGGGTCACCGAGTCGAAAGCCGTGGAGAGTCGTTTCGCCGGCATCCCGTCGGCGACATAGTGGAATCGGGCGTTGGTCTGCTCGGGAGGGCCCTCACCGGCGAACATCCGGGTCGGATCCTCCTCTTCCCTCTTGAACGGGAAGACTCCCGCCGCGTAGGGGAACTCGCCCGGGACGTTCTCCTGGAGCAGCCACCCGAGTCGGTCACCCCACGACCGATATCGGGGCAAAGCGACCTTCGGAACCCGAATGTGCGCCAGTGTCTCGTGATGAAGCGGGACTCGAATCTCGGTGCCTCGCACGTAATAGACGAACTCCTCACCCGAGTACTCGGCAACCATCCCGTCCCAACGCTCCAGTGAGCGAAGGTTCTCCGGATCCACCTCGGCCGTGACCGCTGCCATGTCCTCGGCGAGATCCACCGACGTCAGATCGGCCGCACCTTGAAGCTGGTATAGACGGTCAGCGGCCGAAGCCTGACGAACCGCCCAATCGTTGTAGCGGCGCACCGTCTCGACGATCTCGGCGAGGTACCTGGCACGGTGTGGCGGAACGACATGGCGTTTGGATTCGTCAACAGTCGGCAGGTCAAGGGATGACTCCAGCGGAACACCTCGTGCCGCCAGGGATGAGATGAGGGCCTGGTAGAACCGGTTGGTTCCCGGGTCGTTGAAGTCGGATGCAACGGTCAGGTAAATGGGCAGATGCACGTCTTTGGTGTCAAAGGCGAGATGGTTGCGTTTGTATTGCTTTCGAACGTCACGAAGGGCATCGAGCGCGCCCTGCTTGTCGGCCTTGTTGATTGCCACCAGATCGGCGAAGTCGAGCATGTCGATCTTCTCGAGTTGGGTTGCGGCGCCATACTCCGGCGTCATCACATACATCGTCAGGTCGGAGTAGTCGACTATCTCGGTGTCCGATTGCCCGATCCCTGACGTTTCCAAGATGACCAGGTCATAACCGGCGGCTTTGACCACGTTGAGCGCCTGATGAACGTGTGGCGAAAGCGCGAGATTGGCCTGCCGGGTGGCCAGAGAGCGCATGTAGACGCGGGGGTGTGGCAGGGAGTTCATTCGGATCCTGTCGCCAAGCAGGGCACCTCCCGACTTTCGCTTCGATGGGTCGACGGAGATGATCGCCAGGCGAAGATCCGAAAAGTCTGCCAAGAATCTGCGGATGAGCTCATCGATGAGACTCGACTTCCCCGATCCGCCGGTGCCGGTTATCCCGACCACCGGGGCGTTCGACTTGGCAGCTTTTGCCTCAATCTCCTCGAAGATGTCGGCGTACTTGTCGCCGTAGTTCTCCGCCGCCGAGATGAGACCAGCGACCGAGGATCGGTTGTCTACCGAAAGCTGAGAAAGTGCAAAATCATCGGCCAACTGGCCGGTGGCGAAATCCGAGCTCGTCAGCATGTCCTCGACCATCCCGGCCAGCCCCAGCCTGCGACCATCGTCCGGTGAGTAGATGCGGGTTATCCCGTACGCTGCCAGCTCCTCTCCCTCGGTCGGGAGGATGGTGCCTCCGCCGCCTCCAAAGATCCGGATGTGTCCGGCGCCCCGCTCCACCAGGAGGTCTCTCAAATAGCGGTAGAACTCCATATGACCGCCCTGATAGGACGTCACCGATATGGCATGAGCGTCCTCATCGATGGCGGCCTCGACGATGTCCAACCCGCTCCGGTTGTGTCCGAGATGGATGACCTCGGCACCCGACGACTGGAGGATGCGTCGGAAGATGTTGATCGACGCATCGTGACCGTCGAAAAGGGTGGTGGCAGTGACGAATCGGACCTTGTTGGTCAGCCTCGCGCCGTTCTCAGATGGTTCCGTCATAGCTCCTGGTCAAGGGACTAGTACAACTGTACTTGCGATTTGGACATTCTTCCCTGTTCCACTTGTGGAAAAGTCCGCTACATTGATGGTGGGATGGCTCAATACACCGGACGGTTACAGGGGACGAACTTGGATCCCACGACGGTCCTGATCGATATCAGCGACGGGCGCTTCCGCGTGTCGGCCGGTCGCATGCAAATCGGGTCCTGGCCGATTGAGAAGATCAGTGCCGAGAGAACCTCCATATACCGCTTCGACGTCGACATCGATGGAGACCGTTTCGATTTCACGCCGGAGGACCCATCGGCATTCTCGGACGCAGTTGGGGCCGTGGTCGACCTCACAAAACCCGTGGGGCGATTCGGCCTCAAAGCAAGGATCGAGCGGGCAGCCAGCGGCTGACCAGCCGCCAAATCGTTGCCAAGTGGTCATGGTCCGAAGTCTGATGAAGCGCGGCGCTATCGCCGGAACCATGATCGTGGGCCTCGAAACTGCCTACGCTCTGCTGCGACCCTCTCCTTTCCAGCCCGAATTCGACCCATCCGGAGAGTTTGGCGACCCACGCCATCCCGACCTCCGCGTGGCGGTGCTCGGTGACTCCTCGGTCACAGCTCCGGGCGTCGCGAGCCCGGACGAGATTTGGGTAACCATCATCTGCGATCGCCTCTCCGAAGATCGACATGTGATCCTTGAGTCATTCGCCATCGGCGGATCGTGTGCAGCCGACCTGATCAAAGAGCAGATGCACGCAGCCATCGACTTTGGCCCCGACATCATCTTTGTGTCGGTCGGCGCGAATGACGCCATCAAGGGTGTGCCCAGACGGCAGTTCGAGGAGAATCTGGACCATCTGATCGGTGGTCTCGTCGAGACAGGCGCCGTGGTCATCCAAAGTGGGGTAGGAGATCTGGGATCGATACCCCGGCTGTACCCGCCACTGAGCAACATGGTCTCTGCCAGGGCGCACGGATTCGACCAGGCACATTGGAGAATTGCGGAGAGACATGGGACGGCGGTTGTTCACCAGCGCAGCGACAACAGTGGCCCGTGGTACAAGGACCGCAGATTGTGGTCCGCCGACCTATTCCATGTGAGTGCGGCCGGTCATGCAAGGTGGGCAGAGACCATCTGGAGGACAGTCGCACCTCTCATTCCCGAGTCGAATGGATCGCGCTGAAGCTCTTATCCGTCTCGGCTCCGCCAGGGTCGGGTATCTCGTCACCGTGCGCCCAAGCGGAAGGCCACACATCGTCCCCGTGACTCACGCCCTGGTGGAGAACTTCTTGGTCACGATGATCGACCACAAGCCCAAGACCACCGATCGTCTGCAGCGACTGATCAACATCGAGGCCAATCCCACTGCCACCCTGATGGCTGACCACTACTCGGAGGACTGGAAGGCGTTGTGGTGGGTCCGGGTTGACGGAGAGGCGTCGATTCACGACGGGGATCGGATCTGGGAGGAGTCGGCGGCCGCACTCAATGCCAAGTACCGCCAATACGACGAGAATTCTCCCCGCGGGCCGGCGGTAGTCATCTCGATCGACAGCGTCACGTCGTGGGAGAGCACTCCCTGACTCCAGATTCGGTAGCGAGCCAATCAACACGCTGGTCATGGTCGTAGACCGGAACCGACTCGATGATCTTGAGATCCGGTGCAACACCGACGGCAACGGTATCTGGCCTCCGTTCCGCCAGTAATCGGTCGTAGTAGCCGGCCCCTCTACCCACTCGTGCCCCGGTCCAGTCAAAAGCCATTCCCGGTACCAGGAAGACGTCGATCTCGTGAGTTGGTGTCACCGTGCCCTGCTGTACCGGCTGCTCCATTCCAAATCGATGAATCTCCCTGGGCACTTCGCGGTCTCGAAAAGTCAGCGCGCCGTCGCCCTCGACCCGGGGAAGAACCCAGCGCCAACCGGGAAGCCCCTCGAACAGAGAGGTGACGTCAACCTCATCGGGTAGCGCCAAGTAGGCCGCTGCCGTCCCGGGCAATCTCGGTGACAACCAGACGAACAGTCCCGAAACGACGAGGCCTCCGACAGCGGGGTCAACACCAGGATGACTTCTGGCGCGGTCTCGAATCTGATCCTTATCCATGGTTTCAGGGTAGATGCTGCACACTACGCTCGCCTCTCATGCGCTGGCTCATCATCGGATTCAGGACTGCGGCAACGTGGATGGCCGGCGTTGCAATGACGATCGTCTGCGCGGTGCTGGTCCTGATCACGGCATTCGTCAAAGACACCTCACCCCTGATCGAGAAGATCATCCGCTTCTGGTGCCGGACCTGGATCGTGATGGCCGGAGCAAAGCTTACGATCGAAGGTCAGTCTCACATCGACCCCGACCGCTCCTACGTGGTTGTGGCCAATCACCTCTCGACACTCGACATCATGGCCGCCTTTCTGGCGATCAGATTGCCGATCCGTTTTCTGGCAAAAACCGAGCTCTTCAGGATCCCACTCTTTGCCCAGGGCATGCGTGCGGTCGGAATGGTCGAGGTGGACCGCGAGGCAAGGGGGGCCGTGCACGCGACGGTCAATCGCCAGGCCAAGGAACTCATTGCCAAGAAACGAAGCTTGATCATCTACCCCGAAGGGACCCGACCTCGCAGTGGTGTCATGAAACGATTCAAGAAAGGCGCTTTCACCATGGCAATCGCCGGCCAACTCCCGGTTCTGCCGATGTCGATCCACGGCAGCTATGAGGCGTTTCCACCAGGCAAGCCGTGGGTATACGGCGGCCCGATCCACATCATCATCGACCCACCAATCGAGACTGTCGATCTGGATCACTCCGACACCGGCGATCTCCGCGATCAGATCTACAGAATGATCGCGGACCGTGTCACCGCTATGGGCGGCAAGGTCGCCTAGAACGCTCTCGAAGCCCCGAGCTCCTAGTCATAGACCCCCGCCAGAAACGCTTTTCCCTCCGACAGCACACACAGAAACGCACCCACCGAAGTAACCAGCTGATAACGATCGGCGTCGCGCTCTCCAGCCCACCATCGCCCACTGAGCCGCCAGGGACCACTCCAGGTGAGAACTGGCTCCCAGCGCGACCCGAGACGGATCCGACTCGGCATACCATCATCCCACTCCACGTCGATCGGCTGGAGACGAGGTGGGACCAACGCCGGACTAGGTGAAGGAGTGGCTCCCGGCCATGGCGCATCGGGATCTCTCTCCCTCTCGACCTCTGGTTCACCCCACCGTGACCAGACCACCCTCTCTCCCGGCATTCGGCCGCCCTGGGCACGCCCTTGAAGAACCCGATCGGGTCCAAGCAGGGCTTGGGCTCGGGCCAACGCCCGGTCCACTTCGATGCCTGAGGACTCGTCGGTTGCCATCCCCAACTGTCTCCCTTCTCCTGACAGGTCGGTCGGGGTGATGCTCAACCCCACAATCCCGCCGGGGATACCGGCGGCCTCCACCCAGGCTCGCAACTGCCACCACACCCGATCGGTCAGGGCCTTCTCGGTAAAGGGATCGGCAGAGCGCCAGATCCGCTCACGAGTGGGTCCGAACGCGGCTTCGGCTGTGACAATCACCGTATGCGGCGCCACCCCGGCGGCACGTAGCCTTTTCAACAACCGCTCAGCCAGGTTTCGACCTGCAAAGGCCACGGCGTCGAGACTCTCCAGGGGCTCCTCGAAGGCCATCTGCACCCCGAGTTCAGGAGGAATCTCTCGGGGGTTGACGGGACGGTCCTCTCCGGTGGAAAGACGGTGAGCCAACACCCCCGGATTCCCGAACCGGGAGGCCAGCGTATCCCTGGGTAACCTCGCCAGATCTCCAAGGGTGGATATACCCAACCACCGGAAGGTATCGATCATTTCCTCACCGCCCATCGTCTCCCGAAGGGTGGAGAGGTCGAGTTGGGAAAGGAACCCGATCGTGTCGGTAACCACATGCGGTTCGTCACTGGTGGCGGTGGCAGCCGCCCAACGGGCTGCGAATGGACCGTCGGCTATCCCCACAAGAGCCTCCCCACCCCTCCGATCAGCAGTGAGACCGCCAAGGTCCTTGGCTACTTCGGCGGCAAGTGGGCCTTCTCCCCCGTAGAAGCGGACAGCGCCGACCACTGGCACGAACAACAGACCCGGTGACATCACCTCCACCCTCGGAACCAGATTCTCGACCATCTCGACGATAGGTTCGAAACAACGCGCTTCCTCGGCCAAATCACGGACCAGCACTGTGGCGAACGGAGCCAGAGCCTCGGCATCCCGACGCGGCATCCCAAGAGTGACCCCGGCTGCCAGGACATCTTCGGTTGCTCCGGTTACACGCTCATCGACTACGAGAACCGGCGCGTCCGACGGCGCGTCCGACCTGGTCAACGACCACATCGGAAACCACACGCACAGCGTCCGTACCTTCATCCTCCACCTCGAATCGGCGGGTTATCCCGGCGGCGCCTCTGCCTGACGCCTCCAGCATCAGACGTCTCTTCTTCAACTTGCCGTGACCTCGATTGACGCCCTCCCAGGTGACCCCCAGGGCACGGAGCCTGAGATGGGCGATGCCCGTAGGAAGACCGTTGCCCATGGAACGCATCACCACAGCCACCTTCCGGGCACGAGCCAGCGCCGTGAGACGACGGAGGTCATGGTCTTTGATTCGGGCGGGGACCTCGGCGTACATAGCGCGGACTCCCTCGAGAAGCGCCGCAGTGACCTTGGGCCAAAGGATCAGGTCGTCACAACGGACGATGATCAGTCGCTCGGCGAGAACACCCGTCTCCCAGGCGGCTTCGGGTGAGATCCATCCCCGGGTATCCAGGGCGACCACCGGCGCAACACGAGAAGGCTCGGCAAGCAACTTGAGACCAAGCCGGGTCAACCCGGTGCCGGGGACACCGATCAACTCGGTCACCCGACCGGGTTGAAGATGCAGAAACCCTTCTTCCCGTGTGTATTGAGGGGGGAGAGAAGCTGTGATGTCCGCAGCAAATCCTGCTGAAGTGACACCGTCGATGCCCAAGTTTGACTCCTATCGGGAGGAGCAAGGGGGTCGCCCCCCTTGCTATGAAAATGTCGGGGGTTCAAGGGGGTCGCCCCCCTTGCTATGAAACTGTGGCACTCCATCATATCGAACATATGTTCGATGACAAGAGGCATGTACGCTCCCCAGATAGGATTGACATGTGCGCTATGTCTGACGACATAGAGGAAGGCCATGACCGACGAGTTTCAGACCCCATACACCGCCTATGCCATTGCATTCATGGGCGCCAGGTCAATCGAAATCTTGGCCGCATGATTACTGCCGCCAGACGCATCCTTGTAGCCGACGATTCAGCGACGATTACGACTCTGCTGACGACCGCCTTGACGAACGAAGGCTTCGACGTCACCACTGCCGAGGACGGGCTCACCACATATGAGCTCGGTAAGACCGGCGACTTCGACCTCGTAATTCTCGATCAGTTGATGCCAGATTCTTCTATGACTGCTTCTCGTCGCCTTTGGTTTGGGCTTGCTGAACTCGCTCATAGCTCTCCTGCTGGACGAATGGTATGGATACTTCAACAGCCCAGCCGACACATCTCGCCTCCTCGTGATGGCCTTCATTGAGAATCTTGGTTTGCGTCAGATGACAGTCTGGTGGAGGATCAGAGCACTGTTGGGCGGTGCCTCTGTCGTCGGTTGGGGCAACATGGAGCGACGCGGAGTGGCGAACCTGGGCGTGCAGGAGAGCTGATCTAAGCTCCCTCGAGTTCTTCGATGCTCTTCGGCCAGTCCTCCCTGAGCAGTCTCGATAGGGAACGATCGGCCAGCAACTTGCCCCCGGTCTGACAGGTTGCGCAGTAGTTGGTCTCGTTGGAGGCGTAGACGATTCGCTGTACCGGTGACCCGCAACGAGGGCAGGGCTTTCCATACTTGCCATGCACGGCCATGTCAGGTCGAAAAGCTGTCACCTTTTTTGGCCAGTCGTCTCCGACGTCGTCGCGAAGCCGCTCTGTCCAGTCGGTAAGCGACTCGACCACAGCTTCATGAAGATGGTCCATCTCCTCATCACTCAATTGGGAAGTCCGTCGTACCGGCGACATCTGCGCCCGCCAGAGAATCTCATCCGAGAAGGCGTTGCCGATGCCGGAGAGAATTCGCGGATCGGTCAAGGCCCGTTTGAGCGTGCGGTTCTCGGAACGCAGGGCCTCACCGAACTCACCCGCCGTGACTTCCAACGCCTCAACTCCCCCACGATCGAGTGCAGCGACACCGCCCCAACCACGAAGCAGCCAGATCCCGGCTCTCCTGGCGGTCCCTTGCTCGGTCAGTATCAGAGAACCGGAGTCGAAGTCGATGGAAGCTAGACCGATCTTCTTGGGAATCGTCTTGTTTGGCATCTCCCAGCGAAGACGACCGGCAACCATGAGATGGATCACCAAGTAGAGATCGTCCTCGAACTCGAAGACGATTCGCTTGCCGACCCGGTGGATGTCCTCGACCGTCGAGCCCGCCGGGGCGTCGAAAGGTGGATCGTATGTGCGCAAGACCGACGGAGATGCGATCCGAACTGCTTGCACCTGGCTCCCGAGCACCCGTTGGCACAGAGCCTCGATGTAGACGACGATATCGGGAAGTTCGGGCACGAACGGCTGTCAGTCGGAGGTGGCGAGAGTCCCGCTGAAGAGGACAGCCACACCCACGACGAGGCCACCGGCTATGAATCCGTACGCCGTGAGATAACCGGCATCGGCTGATCCACTGCTCGCCACGACTGCAAACAGAACGATGACACCCCCGAGAATCAGCCATGCGACCGGTCGCGCCCATCTGACGCGTATCGACATGACGAACGCAGCCACCACCATTGCCAACCCTCCAATGATGAAGTACAGCCAGAACTCTCCTTCTGCCCCAACACCCGATGGCTCAGGCAATGGAGCGCCTCTCGCGCTGGACGCTACCCGCAGGAATGACCCACCCACGAGAACGAGCACGCCACCGAGCGCAAAGGCGATCGCGCCAACATTTGATTGCTCCCGCGGCATGTCTTCGTTCAGCATGGGTTCTGGAGGGGGCTCGGGGTTGTGGGACACAGCCACCTTCCGGGCCAGACGAGGAGAGGTGACCATGAGACCCATCTCCGTGGCAAGGCCGACCTCGTCGGTTGCCTTCAGAACGAACTCCTCACCCTCGGCGTGAATGGCAAACCCTTCTTGGAGAGCTTGGATACCGATCTCCTCCAAATCCCATTCTCCGACGAGCTCAGCTCCAGAGACGATGCGAAGACGACCTTCGTCGACGAGCACCACGACGGCCAAGCCGGGTTCGCTCTCCCCTCTCATTCGCACAGTGCCGTTGGTCTTGACAGCCACTCGAGACAGCCCCAATCAGTTTCCAACCGATCTGAGCAATGACTCTACGGCCAATAAGAGACGGGACGGTCCTTTCGGACCATCCCGTCTCCAACAACGATTACGGACTTCTAGTTATCGCTCATCTTCTCAAAGGTTTCGTCGAAGCTCGGCGCCGCCCTTCTCTTTCCGCCGGATTCGGCGGCAACGGCCTTTTCGACACTCTTCTCGGCTTGATTACCGCCGCTGCTGTCCCGTCGATCATCCCGCTTGTCACGGCCTTGGCCACCTCTGCCACGATCCCGGTCGCGACCGCGACCGCCGCCCGTGGGCGCCTCACTATCGGGAAGAGTCGCTCCCGAAAGGGCGTTGACCAGCTCGAGGCTCACTTTGCCACGATCGATTTCGCGAACCCTAACCTGCAATTCGTCACCGTCGGAGAGATAATCCTCCACCCTCTCGACACGTTTTGAGCCATCGAGGCGAGAGATGTGGAGAAGACCGTCGCGTCCCGGGAGGATGTTGACGAAGGCTCCGAACTTGGTGATGTTGACGACCTTGCCGTCATACACCGCCCCAATCTCTGCCTCAGGCGGAAAGGCGATCTGGCGGACCCTTTCCATGGCAGCGGCAAGTGCCTCGCCATCATTGGAGGCGATACGCACGATGCCGACACCGTCGCCTTCCTCGATCTCGATTTTGGCACCGGTCTCTTCCTCGAGCTCACGGATGACCGCTCCCTTGGGGCCGATGATCTCGCCGATCTTGTCTTTCGGTATCTCCACGGACTCGATGCGAGGCGCCCACTCGTTCATCTCAGCGCGGGGCTCCGAGATCACGTCGGCCATCGCCTCGAGGATGAGCAGCCGGGCGTCGCGAGCCTGGTCGAGAGCACCTCTGAGGATTTCGGAAGGAAGACCCTGGATCTTGGTGTCCATCTGCAGAGCAGTGATTACGTCTGCGGTACCTGCAACCTTGAAGTCCATGTCGCCCAGAGCATCCTCCGCACCAAGAATGTCGGTGAGGGTTGTGTACTCGCCGTCCTCGTGGATGAGCCCCATGGCGATACCGGCGACCGCAGCGCTGATCGGCACGCCGGCATCCATCATCGAGAGACTGGAAGCACAAACGGAAGCCATCGAGGACGACCCATTCGACGCCAGAACCTCGGAGACAAGACGCAGCGCATATGGGAAGTCGTCGGCGTTCGGCACCACAGGAAGCAACGCCTTTTCGGCAAGGGCTCCATGACCGATCTCCCGACGCTTCGGCCCACGCATGAATCCAGCTTCTCCCGTTGAGAACGGAGGAAAGTTGTAGTGGTGCATGTATCGCTTGGACTCGGCAATGTCGAGCGTGTCCAACATCTGCTCCATCTTGAGCATGCCAAGCGTGGTGATGTTGAGCACCTGGGTTTCGCCACGCTGAAACAACGCCGAACCATGGGTGCGCTCCACTGCGCCGGTCTCGATCGCGAGGGGTCTGACGTCGGTGGCAACACGACCATCGAGCCGGACACCTTCGGAAACGGTACGTTGACGCGCCAGCTTCTTGAAGACTGCTTTGAATGCGCGCTTCGCCTGTTCGAGAGACTCAGTGTCGTCCTCGGCGATCTTCAGGCCGGCAATCACATCATCCCTGGCTTCAGATTCCGCTGTTTGACGCTCGAGCTTGCCGGCAATCTCGAGAGCTGCACCAATTGCGGAGGAAGCGGCGGCCTCCACCTTTTCGTACATCTCGTCGGAATAGTCAAAGATCAGGGGCCAATCCGCTTCGATTATGTCGACTTTTGCCGCCAACTCGAGCTGAAGATCGATCATCTCGGCGATGTGAGTCTTGGCCTCTTCGAGCCCTTGTGCCACAGCCTCTTCATCGGACGGGCGGTCTCCGTCGGCCACGAGACGCAGGCCATTCTCCGTTGCTCCCGCCTCGACCATGGTGATGTCTACTCCACCGTCTTGGTTACGACGGCCGGCCACGACAAGCTCGAACACGGACTCGGTCAGGTCGTCTTCGGTCGGGAAGGCAACCCAATCACCTTTCTTCAAGCCAAGTCGAACGGCTCCGAGCGGGCCTTCGAATGGAATCGAGCTGATCGTGAGCGCAGCCGAAGCACCATTGAGCGCCAGTACGTCGTATGGGTTCTCCTGATCGACAGACAGGGAGGTGACAACGATGTGGGTCTCGTTGCGATAGCCCTTCTTGAAGGACGGACGGAGGGGACGGTCGATGAGACGACAGATCAGGGTCGCCTGCTCGGACGGACGCCCCTCACGACGGAAGAACGATCCCGGGATCTTCCCGACGGAATACATCCGCTCTTCGAAGTCGACGGTGAGCGGGAAAAAGTCTATGCCTTCCCGCATTTTTCGGTTGGCCGTGGCGGTTACCAGCATTTTGGAACCGCCCAGGGTGGCTACCACGGCGCCATCGGCCTGACCGGCAAGTTTGCCAGTGCTCAGGGCGAAGTCTTTACCGCCAATGGTGCCTTGAACAGTGTTCTCGGGCACGTTGTGCTCCTTGTTGTAGATGTTCTGGAGCCGTGCCTGTTGGCAGTAGTCATGCCTCCGCCGGGGAGAAGGCATCGCCACTGTCAACCGACCTGGCTCACCTCTTGTGAGGGAAAGCTCCCCCATCGACATGAGAAGCGGTCTGTCCGCTCATCATGAAACCTGTTACCGCCGCAAGCCCAACTTGGCGATGAGGCTTCGGTACCTATCCGCGTCTTGACGACGCAAGTAGTCGAGAAGCCTTCGACGCCTGCCCACCATCAGGAGCAGGCCACGACGACCGTGGTGGTCATGGCCGTGATCGCGGAGATGCTCGGTCAAATGGTTGATCCTCTCAGAGAGGAGCGCCACCTGAACCTCAGGAGAGCCGGTGTCGCTCTCATGAGTGCCGTACTCGGCAACAATCTCAGTGGTTGTCTTCATTGCGCGATAAACCTGAATAAGTGAGGGGGAATTGGGTCCGAACTCTAACAGGAGTCGGTCGTCAACTCATATTCGTTGCCGTCGCGGCCAACCGACTCCGTGTCTCTTCCACATCTGATCGCATCGCGGCAATCAAATCGCCAACACCATTGAACTTCAACTCTGGCCGCAGGAAATCGACGAACTCGATCGTCATCACCTCGTCATATATCTCATCTGAGAATCCGAGGACATGGGCTTCGACGAGAAGATCGCCACCGCCGAACGTGGGTCTCACCCCGACGTTCACAGCAGCTTGATGCACCTCGCCGCCCACTTGGGCAAAAGCCGCATAGACGCCGATCGCGGGAATCACCTTTCGCGCCGGTGGCATCAGGTTCGCAGTCGGGAACCCGATTTCGCTTCCTCTCCCGTCCCCTCTGACAACGATGTTCGACATCTGGTATCTGGAATCCAAAGCACTCTCGGCGTCCCTCAGGCGACCCGACTCGACCATTCCTCGTATCCGGCTGGACGACACCACGCCTTCGTCGTCATGGATGAGATCGAGGACGCGGACGCTGAAACCGCGCAACCTCCCGAGAGTCTGAAGAAGTTCGACGTCCCCCGCCCGCCCTTTACCGAACCGAAAGTCGGGGCCGACGACAAGGTCTTCGACGCGTAAAGCCCTGACAAGCACCTCGTCCACAAACTCCTCTGGTCCAAGGCTCTTGATTCCTGCCAGGTCCAGAACGCCCACTTGATCGATGCCCAGCGACTCCAAACGCTCGATTCGTTCGTCGATCGTGGTGATCAGACGGGGGTTGGTGCCGGGGCGGAGCACTTCGATGGGATGAGGATCAAAGGTGAGGACAGTCCGTAAGAGACCTGAATCCAACTCGGTGAGCAGTGCCTGGTGGCCTCGATGGACACCATCGAGCACACCGACGGTGATCGAGGACCGTTCCGTAGCTGGGCCCCAACCGCTCCACGAGCCTCGCAATACCCTCATGTCGGCAGTACGACCTCAGGTCGAGCCTGATCACCATCAAGACGGTAGATGGCCGCCAGAGAGCCGGAGTCATCGAGCACCCGATAGGGATCACCTTCGGGGGCGTCGACAATGTCACCTCCCACAAACCTCATTCCATGTCGAACGCCGCGCAAAGTCTCCGGGCTCACTGTGACCGCGGGCAGATCGACCAGTGCGTCGGAAGGAGACAGCAGATAGGACGGCCAGTCGACCAGCGACTCCATGGGCAGGCCGTTGGCAGCCTTCAGCGAACCGATGCGTGTTCGCCTCAGCGACGTGAGATGCGCCGAACCGCCGAGAACCGCCGCCATATCATCGGCCAGAGATCGGATGTAGGTCCCCTTCCCACATACCACTCTGAACTCGACTTCGGGATATGGCCCTGGGCCGATTTGAAGAATCTCGAGCTCGTGCACCGTCACCCGGCGTGCCTCACGCTCTATCACCTGTCCTTCTCTCGCCAGCTCATACAGACGACGGCCGTCCTTCTTGAGTGCAGACACCATCGGTGGGATCTGATGAATGAAGCCCGTGAACCTGGGCACCACATCCATGAGCTCATGTGGCTCGAAGTCCATCGGCTCGCGAGAGAGCACGGCTCCATCGGCATCGAGCGTGTCTGTTGCGACACCAAACTGGGCCGTTGCCAAATACTCCTTGGGTTGATCCTGAACAAAGCGGATCAGCCTCGTCACGCTTCCCAGGGCCAGAACCAACGCTCCGGTCGCCATTGGGTCGAGGGTTCCCGCATGACCCACCTTCTTGGTCCCGGTAGCTTTCCTCACCTCTCCGACGACCCGGTTGGAGGTGATTCCCGGAGGCTTGTCAACGATGAGGAATCCGGCGGTCACCGATACTCCTCCATGGCCTCCCGGACCTGTCGTATGACGGCTTCCGCATCAGCCTCTGTCGTGAAACCGGCAGCCAGACGATGGCCCCCTCCACCCATCGCGACCGCAAGTGACCCAACATCGGTGTCTCCGCGCGAGCGCATGCTCACTCTCACACGCCCGTCTTTGTGGACTTTCACCAGAGTGGCGACGTCTGCCTCCTCCGCGAGACGAAGGGTGTCGATAAGGTTATCGATGTCCCCCCAATCGATCCCGGCCGCCGTCAGATCTGCCTGGGTGACAATGGTTGAGACAAACCGGGCGTCTACGTCGAGTTCGGCGCGACCCAGGGCTACGGCTGCCACCTTGAGGTATCCGAAAGGGCTCTCCTCATACACGTGACGCCCGATCTCGGTCGGTTGTGCGCCTGCGCCGACAAGCACCGCTGCAATCTCCAGTGTTCGCGGAGTCGTATTCGCATAGAGAAATCGGCCCGTGTCGGTCACCAGGGCAGTGTGCAGACAATTCGCCACATCAGGCGTGATCTGCCAATTCAGCAGCCCCAAGAGGTCAAACACCAGCTCTCCCGTGGCCGCGGCCTTCGGGTCGACGACCGAGATATCTCCAAATCCCTCATTTGTCACGTGATGGTCGAGGACTATCACGCTGGCGGCTTTCGAGGCGTTCGAGGCCAACTCACCGAGACGTTCAGCCGAGCCCACGTCGAGTACCACCATCAGTTCGGGCGTGGCCGGAAAGTCTCCGGGGGCCACCAGCGTTCCGGAAGGGAGAAAAGCGAGATTCGGGGGCATGACAAACGGCGAGCCAAAGCTGGCAGTGACCTTCTTCCCGGCGTTTCGTGCCGCGATTCCGAGGCCGAGCATCGAGCCGAGAGCGTCACCGTCCGGCCCTACGTGACAGGCAAGTGCCAGTTCTTCGGTCGTGGCGATCGCCCTGGCAGCTGCGTCGAGCTCCTCTGTGCTACCCATTGTTCTTCGACTCCTCCTCTCGAAGCGAGCGGAGAATGGCATCTATCCGCTCGCCGCCGACCACACCCGGATCCATGACGAACTCCAGTTGCGGCGTGTACTTCATCCGCACCTGGCTGCCGACGACAGCTTGCAGCCTCTTCGCCGCACCGGTCAGGGCATCCAAAGCCGGCTGATGACTCTCGATCTCGAGGACATCTATGTACACAACGGCACTTCGCAGATTCGGAGCCGTGTCGACCGCCGTCACGGAGACCATCTCGAGACGAGAATCGCTCATCCGCTCGATCTCCTCTGCAATCACCTCACGCAGCGTGGAGTTGACCTTCAGCATCCTGTCACTCACTCGGGCTTCTCCAACTCGCTGATGAACACATCGATCACTTCGATCTCGAAACGGGAGTCGAGGTAGCGACGGAGCTTCGAGATCTTCATGTCCAGACCACGCCCATCTGGAGCGACTACGGCCACGCCGACGGTCGCTCTCTGCCAATCATCGTGATGGTCGACCTCCGCAACACTGTACGAGCCAAGACGCCGCATACCTTCGATCACCGGACGGAGAACCCCCCTCTTCTCCTTCAAAGACTGCGGTGTTGGGAGATGAATCTCGACCCGCAGGGCCGCAACCCGCATCAGGTGCGAGCGACCTCACGAATCACATAGACCTCGATGCTGTCACCTTCCTTGATGTCCTGGTAGTCGTCAAAGCCCATGCCACATTCGAATCCGGATGCAACCTCACGAACGTCGTCCTTGAACCGTCGCAACGATGAGACCACGCCGTCGTGGATGACCACGCCGTCGCGAAGCAGACGTGCCTTGGCGCCTCGCTGCACGACACCCTCCACCACATAACAACCGGCGACCGTTCCCATTCTTGGAACTTTGAATATCGCGCGCACTTCCGCCGTGCCGAGAACCTCCTCCTCCTCATCGGGGGCGAGTTGGCCGACGAGAAGCTGTTCGATCTCCTCGAGAAGCTCGTAGATGATCCCGTAGGTCCGGATTTCAATACCTGCGTTCTCCGCGAGTTTTCGCGCTTTGGGCTCAGGCCGGACGTTGAAACCAACGATCACCGACTCGGTCACCTCGGCGAGGGTCACGTCGTTTTCGTTGATCCCTCCGACGGCCGTGTGGATGATCTGAATCTTTCCACCCTCGCGTTCGATCTTGCTGATGGACTCGCGAAGGGCCTCCAGCGATCCCTGAGCGTCAGCCTTGATGATTACGTTGAGAGTCGCATCCTCGTCTCGCAGCGACTCGAGAAGGCCCTGGAGCCGATCTCGGGCGCTCGGCGCAACATGAGTTAGGGACCGAGCGGCTTCACTTCGTTGAGCGGCCAGCTTGCGAGCCTCTCTGTCATTCTTCACAACCTCGAAGTAGTCACCGGCAGCAGGGACCTCTTCCCAACCCATGATCTGGACCGGGTCAGCCGGACCCGCGGACCCGATCTGGTCTCCTTCGTCGCTCATAAGGGCACGGGCGCGACCGGCCACCGGACCGGCAACGAACGAGTCGCCCTGCCTGAGTGTCCCCCTCTGGACGATCACTGACGCGACCGGTCCACGGCCATGCTCAAGTTGGGCTTCAACGACGACCCCCGATGCTTTCGGCTTCGGGTTGGCCTTGAACTCCTCGAGCTGGGCAATCAGGTCGATGACTTCCAGAAGCTCGTCAACGCCGTCGCTGGAGAGGGCGGAAAGCTCGACGCTGGGAACATCGCCACCAAGATCCTCGGTGACGACATCGTGATTCGTGAGCTCGGTACGCACCCGAAGCGGATCCGCTCCTGGAAGATCCATCTTGTTGACAGCAACAATCATCTTCACCCCGGCCGCCTTGGCATGCGAGATGGCTTCGACTGTCTGGGGCATGACCCCGTCGTCCGCAGCAACAACCAACACGACAATGTCGGTGATGTTGGCTCCACGAGAGCGAAGGGCGGTAAACGCCTCGTGTCCCGGCGTATCGATGAAGGTCACACTATGACCGCTGACGTCGACCTGGTAGGCACCGATGTGCTGGGTGATGCCTCCCTGTTCCCCATCGACGACGTTGGCTTTGCGAATCGTGTCGAGAAGGGTCGTCTTTCCATGGTCAACGTGGCCCATGATGGTTACGACCGCCGGGCGAGGCTCCAGGTCTGACTCGTCGTCATCGAACTGGGGGCTCTCCGCCACGGCCAACGGCTCGGGTGCGGCCTCGACCTCGATGATGTATCCGAAACTCTCTGCGACCGGGTCGACCAACTCGGCTGGCATCTGCTGTCCGGCGCCGGCAGGCACACCCCTTTCGAGAAGAGCCCCTACAATTTCGCTGACCGGTTGGCCGACGGCCTCCGCGAACTCCGCCACCGTGGTGGGATCGGGGAGCGAGGCGAGCTGAATCTCCTGGGAGGGCTCCGGCACATCCTCGACCGACTCTTCCTCTTCCTCGATGTCCACGGCCTTCTCTTCAACCATGGTCTCTACGGGGGTTGTCTCCTCCGGGGCTGCTTCCACAGCCTGGGGCTCGTCTGCCGGGGCAAAGGCAAGCCGAAGCAGTTCGGCGGCCTCATCGCTCAGACCCGATGACGCCGTCTTCACGTCGATGTCGAGGTCCACGGCGTGTGCCAGGACCTCCTTGGAATCGACGCCCAGGTCGCGCGCCAGTTCATAAACCCTCATTCAGCGATCACTCACTCTCGTCGGTAGCTGCGTCTTCGGCAGCGTCCTCATCCGTATCTGCCACGCCTTCACCGGCAGGCGCATCGACAGCATCCTCGTCGTCGACAACATCTGGCGGCGTCTCCTCGGTGGGAACGGCAGCGTCCTCCGCTGGAGCCTCACCTTCGGCGACTTCGTCTTCGACTACGGGCTCGACATCGGAGCGAATGTCGACTTTGTAGCCGGAGAGACGGGCTGCCAGACGGGCGTTCTGCCCCTCTTTCCCGATCGCCAGCGACAGTTGATGCTCCGAGACGATGACTTCCGCCGTCTTCTCCTCTTCATCGATGCGAACTTCTTTCACTTTGGCAGGGCCCAGGGCCTCAGCAATGAACTGAGCGACATCGTCTCGCCACTGGACAACGTCCACCTTCTCGCCACGAAGCTCGTTCACTACCTGGCGGACCCGGGAGCCGCGGGCACCCACACAGGCACCCTTGGGGTCCACGTTGGGATCATGGGATATCACGGCAATCTTGCTGCGATGGCCGGGCTCTCTGGCGATGTTGACAATCTCAATGGTCCCGTCGGTGAGCTCCGGCACCTCGAGTTCGAGAAGCCGCCGAACAAGGTCCGGGTGACTTCGAGAGACAACTATCTGCGCTCCCTTGGGCTCGTTGCGGACCTCGAGAATGAGCGCCTTGACTCGATTCCCCCGCTCCAGACGCTCGAACGGAATTCGCTCGCTGCCGGGGAGAATGGCTTCAGCGTCACCGAGATCGAGGATGACTGACCGATAGTCCACCTGCTGCACAATGCCGGTGACCAGATCTCCCTCCCTACCCTCATACATCTCGTATACGAGCTCCCGTTTTGCCTCGCGCAGTTTGAACTGCATGACCTGCTTGAACGACTGAGCCGCAATCCGTCCGAAGGCCTCACCCTCGGGTGTGTCCTCCCACTCGTCTATGACGTTTCCGTCCTCGTCGAGCTCCTGGGCGTAGACCATCACTTCCCCGGATTCGGGATCGATGGTGACCCGCGCCTCCTCGGCCGCCCCAGGGCTCCGCTTGTAGGCGGCCACCAGGGCGTTGGCGAAAGCATCGAGGATGGTATCGATCGCCACGCCTCGCTCCCGGGCGAGAACCTCTATGGCCTCCATCATCGTGTCAAGCTTCATGTTTCTCCTTCAATGACCCGGCTTGGGGGCCTTCTCCCACCTGAACACCGTTTTTGCGGTGATTACATCTTCATAACTGACCACACTCGGACCGTCTACGGCCTCGATCGTGAAAGAGTCATCGTTGGCATGAGCGAGAACTCCTCGGATGGTGGCCTTCGTCTCGCCAAGGGACACTTTGGCGACGAGTTCTCGACCCAGCGACTTCTGATAATGCGATGGTCGCTTGAGTCTTCGCTCCAAACCGGGAGAGCTCACCTCGAGTTGGTACTGGCCCTCGAGATCGGTTTCGTTATCGAGCAATCTCGACAGCCCTCTGGCGAGGGAAGCGAGACGATCGACCGTGATGTCCTCGCCATCCACAGTGACGCGCAGAATCCGCCCCTGGCCACGCCCGGCAAGCTCGAGATCATCCAACTCGAGTCGTTCCGCGACGAGATAGGGCTCCACCACATCCCAAATGTCGGCTACCTGCGTCACTTATGTCACTCCACGACAAATCAGATGAGCGCCCCTGGGCGCCCACCTGATGAAAAGCGTCCTGTTGTCTGCCCCCGATTATAAGGCCAATCGAACCGCACCCCTAAATGCCAAAACGGTGCCTCTCGACGCCATCTACAAGGGCCGCCACCGCCTCACCTAGAGCCACATTCTCCTTCACGAGCCCCCGACGTTCGGTGAGCTCGACGACGCTCTCTGATACTCCCCGAGGACCAACTGTGACGCGGTAGGGAATCCCGATCAGTTCGGAGTCTGCGAACTTGACCCCCGGACGTTCCACCCGATCGTCGAGAAGGACATCGATCCCAGCATCTTGAAGTTGGCTGTAGATGTCCTCGGCGACAGCTCTTGTGCTCTCGTCATCCACTCGGACAACGGTGATCACAACTTCGTAAGGGGCCACCGAAACAGGCCAGACGATTCCGTTCTCATCGTGGTTGGCCTCGACAACGGCTGCAACACCGCGCTCGACTCCTATGCCGTAGGAGCCCATGATGATCGGCTGACTCTCTCCATCCTCATCCTGGACGAAGGCGCCAAAGGCCTCTGAGTACTTAGTCCCGAGCTTGAAGATGTGGCCAACCTCTATCCCCTTCCACAACTCCAAAGAATGGCCGCACTCAACACAGTTCTCTTCGGAGGTGACTTCTCGTAGATCGGCCCACTGGGTCACATCGATATCCCTCGAGTTGTCGACGCCTTTGTAGTGCCAGTCATCCTCATTGGCGCCGGTGGTCATGTTGACCCTGCCTTCGAGAGCCAGATCGGCGATCACCCGGAGACCCTCAGCGCCGACTGCTCCAAGACTGCCCGGATCGGCGCCAAGGAGCTCACGTATCTCCTCGGGCCGGCCCGGCCTCCCATCGGAGGCCGCCGCCGCATCGAGGAGTTTCTGCCCCTGGAGCCCGTGATCGCCCCGAAGAAGGGCCAAAACCGGCTCGCCGTCGACGAAATAGACCAGGGTCTTGATCTGCTGCTCTGGAGAGGCCATTTCGGGGTGGGCTTCTGCAAGCGCGACGATGGTTCGCAAGCCGGGTGTTGGGAATCTCTCCAATTCGCCAGACTCACCGTCCTCGATCTCAGCCAGCGCCGAGGTCGCCTTCTCGAGATTGGCCCGGTAATCGCAGTTGGTGCACGTGACAATCCAGTCTTCACCCGCATCGCTTCTCTGGATGAACTCGATGGACTCCGAGCCTCCCATTGCTCCCGACGACGCCTCGACACCAACGGCTTCGAGCCCCATTCTCGAGAAGATCCTCTTGTAAGACTCATGGTGCTTGTCGAAACCTCGGTCGAGACCGGGGGCGCCGATGTCGAGGGTGTAGGAGTCCTTCATGGTGAACTCCCGGACCCGGAGCAGACCCGATTTCGGACGGGGCTCATCGCGGAACTTGGTGTGCATCTGATACCAAATCTGGGGCAGGTCTCGATAGGAGAAGAGCTCAGTGGCAAGCATGGCGAAGATCTCTTCCTCGGTCATGCCCAAAACGAGGTCGACATCCTTGCGGTCCTTGAGCTTGAAGAGATTCTCGCCCATGAGGTCGTAACGATCAGACGTCTTCCAAACTTCGGCTGGATGAAGCGTGGGCAAGACCATCTCTTGGCCTCCAACGGCGTTCATCTCCTCGCGGATGATGCCCATGACCTTGAGACGGACCTTCTGGCCCAGGGGCAGCATCGTGTAGGAACCCGCAGCAAGCTGACGGATGAAACCGCCTCGGACCAGCAGTTTGTGGCTCACCGCCTCGGCGTCGGCGGGAGCGTCTCGGAGTGTTGGTATGTGTGCTTCTGACCAGCGCATTTGACAGGCGACGGTAGTCACCAATCTTCGATTAGCTCTGGTTGTGTTCTGTCGATGGTCCGGAGGCGGGGGCGGCTGCCCCTATGTAGGTCGGGGTTCGACGAGGTGTTTGAGCCGGGGGTGTAAGTCTGGTTTGGGCGACGGATAGATAGTCCAGTCGGGTTTGCGGAAAACGAACTGGCTATCCGGGTTTCGGGTGATATGCCAGCCGTGTTCGTGGACAAACCGGTGATGAAACCCGCAGAGGAGGGTCAGATTGTCCAGATCGGTGGGTCCGCCTTTCGACCAGTGGACAATGTGATGGACTTGAAGCCAGTTGGTGTTGTCGCATCCGTGGAACCGACAGGTTCCACCGTCACGGTGGGTTACCAGTCTTCGCAACCATCCGGGAACAGTCCGACTGTTTCTTCCGACCCCGATGATTTGGGAACCGTCGGTGATGATGGTTTCGAGGACACAGTCACAGGAGAGTCTTTGTGCGGTCTCGTTGGGAACCAGAGCACCGGAACCGAGTTCGGTGACACCAGAATCAGTAGTGGTCAACGCTTCGAGTTCGGCGAAGACGGTTATCTGAGGTGGAGCAACTGTTCGGTCTCCGGTGGTGGCACACACCTCGACCAACCCGTCGGCCATCCGCTGTGAATAGGCGTCGAACAAACCAGTTTCAGGGTTGGGGCCTATCTTGTCAGCCCGGTCACGGATAGCCGTTTCCACTATTTCCATGTCGGTATGAGGGAGATGGGCGGTCAGCCGTCCTGACGCACCGTCGAGAGTCCTCTGGATCCATAGGGCACGCACCCGGTGAGCCTCCCCCTCGTCCCCTGCAGACGGCGGGTTCGCCCGACGGGCCTTCCGATCCAACACAGCATTCGACAAGCCCAATGCTTCTTCGATCAGCCCAGCTTCGGTATCAGCAATAGCCATACGGGAAATAGCGTCGGTCTGGTCGAGAGAAAGGTCACCAGCCGCAAACCGTGCCGACAACACAGGAAGATCCTCCAGTCTGAAGGCCACGGAAACCAGTTGCCGGGCCGTAGACGGACGAACTCGCAGTCTTGCCGCCACCCAATCGGTCAAATTCCTAGCACCGTCGGTCATCCACGACTGACGGGCGTCGACCTCGACTATCAGCTCACAAACATGGGCCAACCCCGCAGACGACAGCCCATGAAAATGAGCAAACGCCTCATCAATCTGATCGTTTGAAGACTCTCCCCAATCCATACTCTCGAACATACGTTCGATCAGAGGAAAAGTCAAGAGGGTTGTTTACGCCAAAGACCCCCGCTCGATCACCCACTCTCCTCCCTTCATCACACCAGCGACGTTTTCCAGGAGCTTGATGTCATCGAGAGGGTTGCCTTTGGTGATCACGAGGTCGGCATAGGTTCCAGGACTCAGCGACCCGACCCGGTCCTCCCAACCCATCAGCTCCGAGGCCCAGCGTGTGGCGCTCTGGATGGTCTGGGCCGGGCTCAGCCCGTGATCGACGTAGTAGGACAACTGTCGGGCGTTGTCGCCATGGGGATAGACGCAGGCGTCGGTCCCGTAGGCGATTCTGACACCGGCCCGGATCGCCTTGGTGAATCCGACTCTCTGGACGTCGGTGGTCATCTCCGTCTTTCGGAGAACTTCGTCGCTGTATCCCATGCTCGGACCGTGTTCGAGGATGTAGTCGCCGTCGTAGAGGTCGGCCACGAGAAACGTCCCCTTGTCGACCATGAGCTCGATGGCTTCTTCATCGAGCATCGACCCGTGCTCGATCGACCGGACACCGGCCCGAACGGCCCGCTTGATGCCTTCGGTGCCATGGGCGTGGGCGGCGACGTAGGTTCCGGCCTCGCCGGCGGTCTCGACCGCAGCGACGAGCTCGTCTTCGCTGAACTCGGGTGCGCCAGGGTTGGTGCCCGAGGTGAGGACAGCGCCCGTGGCGAGGACCTTGATGAAGTCGGCGCCATTCCTGAGGATCTGTCGCACAT